>Ga0055584_100000934_pt1 | contig 28194 bp, 22 predicted proteins | sample OSDHelmetaG_FD_58716 | JGI IMG/M metagenome (GOLD analysis project Ga0055584, IMG submission 58716) | Pelagic marine sediment microbial communities from the LTER site Helgoland, North Sea, for post-phytoplankton bloom and carbon turnover... | ecosystem: Environmental > Aquatic > Marine >... | reverse complement strand
TGACCACGAGTGAAGGCGTCAAGCTCAACGGATGGATGATCAAACCAAGCGACTTTGACAAGAAGAAAAAATATCCTATCTTGATGTATGTCTATGGCGGACCTGGTTCACAGACCGTATCCAATGGCATGGGAGGAAATTCATTTTGGTATCACATGATGGCCCAAAAGGGATACATTATCGTATCCATTGACAACCGAGGAACAGGTGCCCGCGGTAAAGATTTCAGAACCCTTACGTATCGACAACTGGGCAAGTATGAAACCATGGATCAAATCGAAGCAGCGAAATGGCTTGCTTCTCAATCTTACGTTGATGGATCACGTATCGGCATTTGGGGATGGAGCTATGGTGGATACATGAGTAGCCTATGCCTCTTCAAGGGAGCCGAGCACTTCAAAACTGCCGTAGCCGTGGCACCGGTGAGCAATTGGCGCTATTACGACAACATCTACACGGAGCGATACATGGGCTTGCCACAAGACAATGCCGATGGGTATGATCAAAATTCCCCAATCAATCACACAGATAAGATGAAAGGAAATTACCTGCTCATCCATGGAACGGCTGACGATAATGTCCACTTCCAAAATGCAGTAGAGATGGTGGATGCACTGATCGAATCGGACAAGCAATTTGATTTCTATATTTACCCCGACCGGAATCATGGTATCTATGGTGGAAATGCACGTTTTCACCTCTTCACCAAGATCACGAACTTTCTTACTGAAAACCTCTAAACACTTAAAACCAGCAACGCTATGAGCGAAGTAAAACAAGGCCATCCCGATGGCTTAATGACCCTGTTCTTTTCGGAGATGTGGGAACGTTTCTGTTACTACGGAATGCGGGTCCTCTTGACTCTCTTTCTCGTCAAATCTTTGATGAAAGGGGATGCTGAGGCATCGTTGATCTATGGAGCCTACACGGGCTTAGTCTACGCTGCACCAATTCTTGGTGGACGTATGGCGGATCAGTATTTGGGCTATCGCTTTGCCGTCATGCTCGGAGCAATCCTTATGGCGATTGGTGAATTCCTCATCCTTGGAGGAAATGATTTTTTCTTGTTAGTTGGAATGGGAGCCCTCATTGTTGGCAATGGCTACTTCAAAGCAAACATCTCCACCATTGTAGGTAAACTGTACGAAGATGACGACCCACGACGGGACTCTGGGTTTACCATTTTCTATATCGGCATTAACATTGGAGCCCTGCTGGCAACAACGGTCGTAGCGTACGTTGGCGAAACATATGGCTTTGAAAAAGGATTTGGACTGGCAGGTCTGGGTATGCTCACTGGCTTGCTCATCTTTTGGTCTGGACGCAAGAATTACTCAGCAGCGAGTGGATTAGAAATTACCGAAGCAGGGAAAAAGAAGGTCCTAGGCCCAATAAACATGGCTTGGGCAATCTCTTTAGGATCTCTTCTTCTTATTCCTCTTTGCTACGTACTTATATCTCAAAACGAAATTCTCGATTACATACTCCTTGCGTTGTTTGTGTACGTTGCTTGGAATTTAATCAGCTCAGGAATTGAAGCAGATAAAGAACAAGGAACTGCCGTTTGGAAGGACCGAATGATTGCATTGATCATCTTCATGATCATCAACATTACGTTCTGGGCATGTTTTGAGCAAGCTGGAACCTCCTTGACTCTATTCGCTGACAGAAACGTTGACCGAGAAATAATGGGCTGGTTAATGCCGGCTTCCATGACGCAGTTTTTCAATCCGTTTTTCATTATCGTATTCGGATCCATTTTCTCAGTGATGTGGGTAAAACTGGCCAACATCGGCAAAAACCCGAGTATTCCGTTGAAGTTCGCCTTCGGTATCATTCAGCTCGCCGCTGGCTTCCTGGCAACACAAGTAGGGCTTATGTTCGTCAATGACGCCTTTCAGGTGCCATTGTTGACACTGTTCTTCCTATACCTTCTGCATACAACAGGTGAGTTATTCCTCTCGCCGATTGGACTTTCTATGGTAACCAAACTCGCTCCAAAGAAGATTGCCGCAACGGCCATGGGTGGCTGGTTCCTCAGCTTCGCAATTGCCAACTACGTAGGTGGTAAAATCGCAACGCTTACGGGAGGGCACGGAGATAATGGTGCGGCTTTGACAGTTGCCGAGGGACTGGGTAAATACATGAGCGTATTCTCTACGATAGGTGTCGTATTGCTCGGAATCGCTGTGATTATCATCGTTGCCAACAAGTCGTTGGAAAAGCTAATGCACGGCGTGAAATAGCCGAAACGAATCTTAAAAATCAAAGAAAGGCGGTTGTTAATATGCATTAATGGCTGCCTTTCTTCATTTTCATGCGTCTGATAATCTGTAACTTTAGCCCCATGAATTCGTTTTATACGCTCTTTTTCCTCTTTGCATTCGCACTGAACACCGTTGCGCAAGCACCTGCCAAAATCAATTGGATGTCCTGGAACGAAGCAGTTGCAGCCAACAACGATGAACCCCGATTGATCTTCGTTGACACCTATACCGACTGGTGCGGATGGTGCAAGAAAATGGATGCAAGCACCTTCGCGAATCCAGTGATCGCCGAATACATGAACGAGCACTACTACGCGGTAAAAATGGATGCCGAAATGAAAGACACCATTGAATTCAATGGATACACCTTTGTCAACCCACAGCCCGACAGAAAGCGCAGTACGCACCAACTCGCGGCATCTCTGCTCGATAACAAATTGAGCTACCCGAGCTTCATTTTCCTCAACGCAGAGTTCCAGCGCATCCAGATCCTTCCAGGGTACAAAGCTCCGAAACAGTTCGAGCCAATCATGCGATATTTCGTAGAGGGCGCTTCCCAAGGAGTTCAGTACGAGGACTACATGAGCAATTTCGTCTCCCTCTTTCCCGCCCCTGAGCAAGCCAACTAAAACAGCATTTACGGGTTATTAGGATCATGTCTATTCCAATTGCATGGTCTGAGATCTACGCGCATCCTTTGCCGGACGGACATCGTTTCCCGATGGAAAAGTATGACCTCATCCCAGAGCAACTGCTTTATGAGGGTACCATCCAACGCGAACAACTCTTCGCTCCTGGTCCACTGACGGAAGAGCAAATCCTCACCACCCACTCCAAAGAATATTGGGATCGCCTAAAGAACCTACAACTCACCCCCAAAGAGCAACGAGCCAGTGGTTTTCCGCATTCAAGCAAATTGATCGAGCGCGAAACCATCATCTGTAATGGTACCGTAATCGGCGCGGAAAGGGCATTGCTTCAATCCGAGTGTGCCTTTAACATCGCTGGGGGTACACATCACGCCTATCGAGATCGTGCAGAGGGGTTTTGTCTGCTTAATGACATTGCCCTCGCGGCGCATCATCTGATAATTAATCATGGAATCAAACGGATCTTAGTAGTGGACCTCGATGTGCATCAGGGCAATGGAACCGCCCGCATTTTTCAAGGAGACAAACGCGTTTTTACGTTCAGTATGCACGGCGAGAAGAACTACCCTTTCCGCAAAGAACAATCTGACCTTGACATCGGCCTCCCCGATAAAATTGGGGACGACCACTACCTTGAACTACTCTACAATCATCTCGGCAAGACCGTAGATCAATTAGAGCCAGAATTCATATTCTTCCAAGCAGGAGTGGATATTTTAAGCTCTGATAAGCTAGGGAAATTGGGAGTCAGCGTAGAAGGTTGCAAGGAACGTGACCGCATGGTATTGGAAAAATGCAAGGCGCTCGGCATTCCACTTCAGGTGTCAATGGGTGGCGGGTATTCGCCGATCATATCGAACATCGTGCAAGCACACGCCAACACCTACCGGCTCGCTATGCATTACTTTGGTTGAAATCAGTGCTCTCCGTAATCACGCTCACCCGCCTCAACGTACATGTCTAAAAAGTTCTTTTTGGGAGGGATCGGACAAGAAAACCCACCTCCATAGGCGCAGTATGGATTATAGCACAGGTTGAAGTCCAAGGTCTGGTCGCCATTCGTCTCAGGCACGCCGATGTCGAGGTACCTTCCCCCTCCGTAAGTAGATTGCCCCGTAGAAAGGTCCGTGAAGGGCACGAATAAGTATGGATCATACGGAGAATCAAATCCTTCAGGCCAAATCCGCATGTACGCCGTAAGCGTATCAGCCGCTCCTAAATGTTCAAAGATGAGGATGCCGTACTCGTAAAATCGTTTTGCCTTACCCGATGAAGTCATGATATCCGTAGTATCACCTTCGTCGACCTTTTGAAAATGAGCGTTCATTTTCCACTTTACGTCTACGTCAAAATAATGCAACCCATCAAAATGCTTTCGATCCTCTGGCTGCAAGGGCGAATGTCTTCTAGACCCCAGCTCCTTGTCCTTTGCCTTTCTGCCCTTAACGATGTTCAGTTCATACTCTGATGGCTTCGACTGCCCAAACAGATCATACGCTGCCATTGCAATAATGACGACAAGGGCATACCGAATATGTGAACATGTGACTAACATTGTTTCTCCGTGTAATGATAATCAAAGTAAGAAAATCGAATGCATCAGATCTGGAAAGAGCTCGTTCATCACGTCAAAGATGACTACACTCCACGCTCCTACTTGCTGACCGGACTGTTGTTGACACTCCTGCTTTTAGGCAATTATTATTTCGAGTTCAAAAACGATCTCTTTAAAGGTATCTCTAATTGGAGCTACCTCTGGTTCAATGGCGCGGTCTTCTACCTAAGCTACTATGGAGCGGTCTTGATCAAGTCAGGCACTGCTCCATTCAAGAACAAAGACTTTCTCATCTCGAGCTTTTCGATTATAGCTATAGCAACGTTGAGTAGTTCATTGCTTTTCGCCCGGGATTGGGTCAGCGGTTTTTCCCAAATGGAACAGTATTACTTAATGCGCATCCTTTTCAATTCTCTCGGGTCGATCGTCGTCTTTGTCGGGCTTGGCATCCTGTTCTATGTGCACGACAAAGGCAAGGTCGACGGGTTCTACGGTTTGAGCATTCGAAAGAAGCACAACTACCTACCCTACTTCGGCTTGCTGCTCTTAATGCTTCCTCTGCTGATTTGGGCTTCCTCTCAAGCGCATTTCTTAGACACCTACCCGATGTTCAAAGCGAACCGCTACCAATCGGTTTTTGGACTAAGCCTCCAGCAGATGACGGCCATATTCGAAGGTTTCTACTTACTAGACTTTATTCGCGTAGAGCTGATTTTTCGGGGCGCCTTGATCATTGGTCTATCGCGCTTTCTAGGAAAGGATGTGGTGCTGCCCATGGTTGTGATCTATTGCATGTTGCACATCAACAAACCCCTCGGAGAAGCCATCAGCAGCATTTTTGGAGGATACCTGCTCGGGGTAATTGCCCTTTACCAACGACACATTATCGGTGGGTGCATCGTACACATGGGCATTGCTGGTCTGATGGAGCTCTTGGCTTATATGGCTTCCTCCTGACCTATCCCATTTCCTACTTGCGCGAAGTAGGCCTCTAGGTCGCGCAAAGTGTCCGCAGAGGTGCGGATATCCCTGATCAGTTTTCCTTTTTCCAACAAAACGATGCGCTCACAAACATCGGTCACGTGACTCAGGTCATGGCTCGAAATCAGCATGGTTACTCCCCGGTCATGCTTTAGTTGTTTGAGCAATTCCTTCAGTCGGATTTGCGTAGAAGGATCCAAGTTAGCGAAAGGCTCATCGAGGACCAACACTTTTATGTCTGCCAGCAGCGCTGCAGCAATGCCAACCTTCTTCTGGTTTCCCTTTGAAAGGTCACGAATCAGCTTTTTACCCCCCAGAATCTCATCATTAAACAAGGGTTCAAATGATTGCAAGCGGGCTTTCAGATCGGTTTCTCTTATGCCGTTGATCGAAGCGATGAAATCAAAGTATTCCTCAGGAAGTAGGTGTCCCACTAAAAAATTCTCATCGAGATAACTCCCCGTGTCGTGTTTCCATTGCTCGCTCTCCTGGGTGCTTTTCCCGTCGATCATCGCAAACCCGGTATCGGGCTCAATGAGGTCGATCAGGCACCTAAAAAGCGTGGTTTTACCAGCCCCATTGTTGCCTACTAACCCAAAGCTTTCGCCAGAAGGAATGTGCAAGTCTTCGACGGCGACGGCAGTGTAATCGCCATATTTCTTCGTCAATTGAGAGAATTTGATCTCCATGCTTTCAATTATTGATTTCTAAAATCATTTGATATTTCATACCGCTGTTTCCTCAACCACCCGGCCAGCATCTGTATCCAATACCGCGTTCCGGCCAGTCCTAACAGCCCTGCCACTCCAATCAATGCTACCGCACCCATTTCATCCCAAAACAGCAAGCCCAGTCCGTAAAGTCCAAGCGGCGCACCCAATCCAGGTATCATCAACATGAATTGTGCAGCGCCCGCACCTTGCCAATTGAACATCGTCCCCTGAGTGACGTCAATCTTTTTAGGATTCATCGATCCGAAAAACATCACGATGTGTGCATTGACTCCGAGGTTGAAGAGGAACACAGAAAAAAGCACCAACAAGATTTCCGTTCCGAAGTAGGCATAGGGTGTGGAAAGGATCATGGCCGCTCCGCTCACAACGGCAAAGAGGAGAAACTTGCTCATGTAATAGTCTTTGAAAGAAACATTGCGTGTAAGCACGTGATCAAAATGAGTGCCTTCCCATCCCAAGAGGTACTGACCGTAGTTGAGCATAAACATTCCTGTAATGATGATGCTGAACAGAATGTACATCAAGTAATTCCCCGCGTATTCATCTTGAGGAAATACGAGCAGTCCATATCCTAAAAATAGGATGGTCATCAAAAAGACGGAACGTGGTCGCTTATTGCGCCATATAAATTTGAACTCCAATTCGGTCAATCGCCCCACCAATCCAAATCGGGATAGAATGCCTGCCCCAACATACGAGACCTCAGCCCTCTTCACTTTGGAAATGCGGCTCAAGTACATGTTCCCCTTCAAGTACTTAAAATTGATAAAATAAGCCACTGCGAGCAGGAGCAAGACCACAGTCGCCAGCCAAGGCTGGAGGAACAAGGCGTCGAACAGCCGAGTAGAAATGGCGTTAAAATCGACCATATCATACCAATGCAACCCAACCAACAGAGCCAGTGAAAGCAACAAACCGACGTACACCCGCGTGTCTACTTCTGAAGTGCGTTTGATGAAGAGTAAGAAGTAGTTTGCGAAGTAAACGATGGCGATTATGCCAGAAACCCAGCCGAGCGCTTGGGAGAGCGGTAGGTTGTCGAATACCTCAACCATAAAAGGACCCAAGAGTATCAAGTGTACCAGGTTGAAGGGACTCCAAACCGTCTTGACCAACATGAAATGTACCAACGAAGACTTTCGAATCGGGAGGTGTAGGTAAGGTTGGATCGACATCGCGGGTAACTTCTGCATGAAGTAGCGCACTATGAAATCCAGGAAGAAATAATAGATCAGGTAACGGTTCAAGCGTCGCAAAACAAAGCTTGGCCCATAGGTTTGATAGTCCACCCCATCGATCGGAACCTTGATGAGGATGTCGTCCAAGAAAATGCCTAGTACTAGTAAGTTGCCGATCAGGTAGATGAAGGTCAAGGCCAAGAATACGTTCACAATAACCTTGCGGTGACATATAGGAGAGCGCGTGGAACCCTTCCAATCCAAGGCGATGATCTGAAGTAGGTTTTTCATCGTGCGTCGAAATAAGTCACTTCTGCGATGAGGAACAAGGAGAAAAGTGACAGACGGTCACCAAAAAAGAACGGACGGAAATCAACTTCCAAGAGGTTATTCACATCTTATCGACATTGGGCGGTCATTTGATTTTCAGCATATACCTTCGCGCACAATTTGGACAATTGTAATTTCCACTTGACATGCCTAGAGACAATAGCATCAAATCCGTCCTGATCATCGGGAGCGGACCGATCATTATCGGCCAAGCCTGTGAGTTCGACTATTCTGGAAGCCAAGCGGCGAAATCGCTGCGCGAAGAAGGAATTGAGGTCAGCTTGATCAACAGTAATCCCGCCACCATCATGACGGATCCGGTGACAGCAGAGCACGTATACCTGCGTCCGTTGGAGCCGAAATACATTCGTCAGATCCTCGAAGAACAACCTCAGATCGATGCTGTGTTGCCCACCATGGGAGGGCAGACAGCTTTGAACCTAGCCATTGAATGCGACAAGCAGGGTTTGTGGGATGAATTCAATGTGCGCATGATCGGGGTAGACATCGACGCAATCGACATCACTGAAAACCGTGAAGCGTTTCGCAAGCTGCTCGACAAGATTGGGGTTGGATATGCACCCGCAGATACCGCTCGATCCTTCCTTGAAGGAAAAGAAATTGCGCAAAAATTCGGGTTTCCTTTGGTCATCCGTCCTTCGTACACCCTAGGTGGAACAGGAGCATCTTTTGTCTACCACAAGGATGAATTTGACAAAAAATTGGAGCGAGGCCTTCACGCTTCTCCTATCCACGAGGTCATGATTGACAAGGCCCTATTTGGTTGGAAGGAGTTTGAATTGGAGCTGTTGCGCGACGCGAACGACAACGTGGCCATCATTTGTTCGGTAGAGAATATGGATCCGATGGGCATTCACACAGGAGATTCAATCACGGTAGCTCCAGCAATGACCCTTTCCGACCGCACCTTTCAACGGATGCGCGACATGGCCATCTTACTCATGCGTTCCATTGGAGACTTTGCTGGAGGATGTAATGTCCAGTTTGCGGTAAGTCCTGACGAAAAAGAAGAGATCATCGCCATCGAGATCAATCCGCGCGTGAGTCGTTCGTCAGCACTCGCTTCCAAGGCTACTGGATATCCTATTGCAAAAGTGGCAGCGAAGCTTGCCATCGGATACAACCTAGATGAGCTGAACAATCAGATCACCGGAAATACCAGTGCCTTTTTCGAGCCAACGCTTGACTACGTCATTGTGAAGATTCCACGTTGGAACTTCGACAAATTCAAAGGCGCGGATCGCTTGCTTGGACTACAAATGAAATCCGTTGGTGAGGTGATGGGCATTGGCCGCTCCTTCCAAGAAGCATTGCAAAAAGCCTGTCAATCCCTTGAAATTCGGAGAAATGGGCTGGGTGCCGACGGTAAAGAACTCAAGGACCAAGACGTCATCCTGCACAGCTTAGCGAATCCGAGTTGGAACCGACTCTTCCACATTTACGACGCCATCAAATTGGGCATCCGATTCGATACGATTTATGAGAAAACGAAAATCGACCCTTGGTTTTTGCATCAAATCGACGAATTGATCAGCATTGAGAAGCAAATCGAAAAGCACACCCTGGATACATTGACCAGGGAATTGCTTTGGGATGCGAAGCAAAAAGGATATGCAGATCGACAGATTGCTCACCTCTTAGGATGCTTAGAAAGTCAAGTGCGTGAGAAAAGAGTGGAGATGGGCGTGAATCGCGTCTACAAACTCGTAGATACCTGTGCAGCAGAATTCAAGGCAGAAACGCCGTATTACTACTCTTCGTTCGAAGGGGAGAACGAAAGCGTCTCAACCGACCGGAAGAAAGTTGTAGTGCTCGGTTCAGGTCCGAACCGAATTGGACAAGGAATCGAGTTTGATTATTGCTGTGTGCATGGCGTGCTTGCCGCGAAAGAATGTGGTTATGAGACCATCATGATCAATTGCAATCCTGAAACGGTGTCGACAGACTTTGATACCGCAGACAAGCTCTACTTCGAGCCTGTTTTCTGGGAGCACATCTATGACATCATCGAGCACGAAAAGCCAGAAGGGGTGATCGTGCAGTTGGGTGGGCAGACCGCCTTGAAACTTGCAGAAAAGCTCGAACGTTTTGGTATCAAGATTTTTGGAACAAGCTACCAGGCACTCGACCTAGCAGAGGACCGAGGTCGTTTTTCAGACACACTCAAAAAGCTACAGATTCCATACCCTGAGTACGGTGCGGTTGAAACAGCAGAAGAAGCCATTGAGCTTTCGCGGACGCTTGGCTACCCATTGTTGGTACGCCCTAGCTATGTTTTAGGAGGTCAAGGCATGAAAATCGTGATCAACGAAGAGGAATTGGAAACGCATGTCATCAATATCTTCAGAGACATGCCAGACAACAACGTGTTGCTCGACCACTTTTTAGAAGGTGCGATTGAAGCTGAAGCCGATGCGATTTGCGATGGCGAAGACACTTATATCATCGGCATCATGGAGCACATAGAGCCTGCGGGCATTCACTCGGGAGATTCTAGTGCCGTGCTTCCTGCCTTCGACCTGAGTGAAGATGTCATGCGTCAAATCGAAGAATACACACAAAAGATCGCCGTAGAGCTGGAAACAGTGGGCTTGATCAATATCCAATTCGCTGTCAAGGACGAAAAGGTATATGTCATCGAGGCGAATCCACGTGCGTCACGCACGGTGCCCTTCATTGCAAAGGCTTATCGCGAGCCTTACGTCAACTACGCGACGAAAGTGATGCTAGGAGAAATGAAGGTCAAGGATTTCAATTTCAATCCGCACAAAGAAGGGTACGCGATTAAATTGCCCGTTTTCTCATTTGACAAATTCCCAGAAGTAGCCAAAGAGCTTGGCCCTGAGATGAAGTCAACTGGAGAGGCGATCTACTTTATCAAGGACCTAAAAGACGAATACTTCAAGCAAGTCTATTCAGAACGTAATCTTTATCTGTCGCGCTAATGGGTTTAATACGCATTCTAGGGATCTTTTTGATCATCTACCTGGCTATGCGACTCATCTCGCGCTACTTGTTGCCTTGGGCAGCCAAGTACTTTGTAAAAAAAGCGAGTGAAGGCATGCAAGAACGCATGCGTACGCGTGAAGATGGGGAGAAAATCTATCAAGAAGGAGAAGTAACCATCCGAAAGACAGCCCCAAAAAGCGACAATTCATCTTCATCGGAAGATGGCGAGTACGTCGATTACGAGGAAGTCTGAAGCTTTCGGGACTTGAACTTCTCCGTTCATTGCCTGCTTTTTTTGGTTTCTTTGTTTTCCTCATAAAGTCATTCATCCATGGATTGGAAAAAATATTCTCCGCACATCATCTCGGTTGTTGTCATTCTGTTGACATCCATCCTCTATTGTTCACCTGTATTGCAGGGCAAACGACTCGTTCAAGACGACATCGTTAAGAACATCGCCCAGGCCAAAGAGATTCGTGAGTACCGTGATGCCAACGGAGAAGAGCCGCTTTGGACTACGCGTGTTTTCAGTGGAATGACAGCGTTTCATATCGGAACAGAGTACAGCACCAACGTCGCGCTCATGCTGGACAAAGTGGTGCGCAGAACCTTCCCACGCACGGCGAATGTCTTGTTCGTCACCATGCTCGGCTTCTTCATCCTGCTTGTAGCCATGAGGGTCAATCCATGGCTCGCACTAGCCGCATCGCTCACCTACGGAATTTCCACGAACCTCATTGTATCGTTGGTAGCCGGTCACGTGACGAAGGTTGTCTCGATCGGATACATGGCCCCTGCAGTTGGCGGAGTCGTTTTGGCGCTAAGGCGAAAACGACTCATAGGTTCATTGATGACCTTGGTATTTGTAGGTCTAATGATCAATGGAAACCACTTCCAAATCCTGTATTACTTTTTGTTGATTTCCATTGTGGTAGGCATAGTATACCTGATTCAAGCAATCAAGGAAAAGACCTTGCCTGATTTCGCAAAGGCAGTCGGAATATTGGCCTTGGCAGCCATCGGCGGCTTATTGCCAAACACCGCCAAACTCTACAATGCGTATGAGCACAGCCAAGAAACGATTCGAGGTGGGAAATCAGAACTGAGCAGCAAAGACGCCAAAGACAAGGGCGGTCTGGATCGAGATTACGCCATGCGATGGTCTTATGGCCCCTTAGAAACCATGACCTTGGTAGTTCCTTCCTTCATGGGTGGCGCGACCAGTGAGCCACTGCCTGAAGGTGGAAATGTGGAAGAAGCACTGAAGAGCTTTCAGCTGAACAAACAGCAGAAAGAAGGCATCCTGGCTCAAGGCCCGATGTATGTCGGAGATCAACCCTTCTTGCTAGGAACGGTTTATTTAGGAGCGGGTTTCATTTTCCTTTTCATCCTCTCCATTTTCCTCCTAAATGGCCCTACGCGTGCTTGGCTATTGAGCATCATTGTCATGTCGCTGGTAATTTCATGGGGACGGCATTTTGAGATGGTAACCGGATTTTTATTCGACTACTTCCCGCTTTACAACAAGTTTAGAACCCCTTCCATGGCCCTTGCCATTGCCGGATTGGCCATTCCTCTGATGGGGATACTAGGACTGCATCGCATCCTCAGCGGAGAAGTAGACAAATCTGAATTGAACAAAGCTTTGAAATACGCCGTCTACATTGCGGGTGGATTGATGCTCTTGCTCTTCCTCTACGGATTGCTCAACGATTGGGTAGGTTCAAAGGATGCTAGTTATCAAGGGAAGAACTCGCCATGGGGCATAGACGCAATCTACGAAGCCTTGCTTGCAGACCGAAAATCTAGGTATTTGTCGGACTGGTTCATCAGCACATTGGTGATGGCCGTGACGGCGTTTGTGATCTGGTATCACGATAAGGGCAAGATGAAACTAACTGCCGTCATAATGATCATCGGCCTCGTGTACTTGGCAGACATGTGGCACGTAAGTAAGCGCTACCTCAACAACGATGACTTTGTAAGTCAACGCGACTTTGAGCAGCAATTCCGACCCTCTCTCGCCGATCAAGCCATTCTGCAAGATCCTGACCCGCATTACCGTGTCATCAATGTAACACGCAGTCCTTGGACTGATGGCCTGACCTGCTATCATCACGAAAACGTGGGTGGGCATCACGCCGCCAAATTGCAGCGATACCAAGACTTGATTGAAAACGAATTAAACGCACAACTTCAAAAGTTAAATGGTGGATTGATGCAGCAGGGTGATCAAGTGATCATGAACCCAGCAGTTGCTCAGCAAATGCCAGTTTACAACATGTTGAACACGAAGTACTTCATCGTCCAGGCTAATAACCCAGGTGGGGCGGTATTGAATCGCTCAGCCTGCGGAAATGCTTGGTTTGTGGAAACCATCCAAAAAGTGGGCACGGCCGACGAAGAGATGGCTGCTCTGGCTCAATTCGATCCCAATAGCACTGCCATCGTAAGTGCAGCGTACGAAGCCTCATTGTACAGCTACAACTTCGGCAAGTCAGCCAATGCCGCGATTCAATTGACCGATATGTCTCCTAAGTACTTGAAGTACACCTCCAAAAATGACCAAGATGGTCTCGGTGTCTTTTCGGAAGTCTATTACGGAGAAGGCTGGGAAGCTACCATCGACGGTGCGCCAGCGGAAATTGAACGCGTCAACTATGTGCTGCGGGCCATCAAGATTCCTGCAGGGGAGCATGTGGTAGAAATGCGATTTAACCCAAGCTCCTTCAGGCTGGGTATGAACGTATCATTGGCCGGATCCGTATTGTTCCTATTGTTCGCCGGCGGACTGATCTATTTTCACCTTAAGAAACAACGCGAGGACTGATCTCCATTGAAAAAAGCACTGATACTGACGTACTATTGGCCACCGGGTTCCGGACCCGGCGTACAACGTTGGTTGAAGTTCTGCAAGTACTTACCAGACGAAGGCTGGGAGCCCATCATCGTCACCGTTCGTAATGGAAGTTATCCCTCGCAGGACGAAAGCCTCATCGAGGATATTCCTTCGGATTTGAAAGTGCACAAGACGGCTACACTTGAACCTTTTGCAATTTACAACGCCTTAAGAGGTAAAAAAGGAAAGAGCATTGAGGTGGGCATGGGAAACATCAAAGGCAAGCAGGGTTTCTTTGCGCGCTTCTCCAACTATGTAAGGGCAAACCTCTTTGTGCCTGACGCTCGCGTAGGATGGAACGTCTATTCGCTTCCCGAAGCAATCCGCATCATCAAAGTCGAACAACCGGCAGTCATCATTACTACTGGCCCACCCCACAGTACGCATTTGGTGGGCGAGCGACTGCATCGGGAAAATAGCATTCCATGGATTGCAGACTTCCGTGATCCATGGACCAATATCTATTACAACGCCTTCCTAAACCGAACGGAAAGTACCCGACAACGGGATCAAGACCTGGAAGACATGGTCGCTACCGAAGCAAACGCGATGGTCGTGGCATCTCCTGGTTTAAAGGCAGAATTTGAAGCCCGTGCAAGGGAGATTGTTTTCATTCCTAATGGATACGATGAAGAGGATCTTTTACACCTAAACCCTGCTCCATACAAGGAATTCACGCTCTCCTATGTAGGGAATCTGAAGGCCTTTCAAAACGTAACTGGCCTTTGGCAAGCAATCGCTTCCCTTGCCAATGAAAACGAAGCCTTCAAGTCAAACTTCAAACTCAGGATTACCGGCAACATCGCTGATGAAGTGAAGCAGGGTCTCTCGGAGGCGGGAATCATGGGTATGGTCGAGCTTTTACCCTTTGTTCCACACAAAGAAGCCATCGAACGAATGATGGCTTCTCAGGCCTTGCTCTTGCCCATTCCACAAGACAGTGGCAACAAGAGCATCCTGACGGGAAAACTATTCGAATACCTCGCATCGCGCAGACCCATACTCAGCATCGGTCCAAAAGATGGTAATGCCGCGGATCTTCTTCTGGAGTGTGGTAAAGATCCGATGCTCGACTACGCCGATACAGATCGAATAAAAGATTGGTTGGTTCGTTACTTCAAGGAATACCAAACCCACCCATCACCAATGGTCACAGGCAATGACAAGTTCAAACAATTCAGCCGCAAGGGAAGCACATCCGTCCTTGCGTCCCTCCTCAATCGCATTACTCCATGAGAACGGTTGTCATAGGCAGCAAGGAATTGAGTTGTATTCTATTAGACACCTTGCTAGAACAAGGGCATGAAGTACTCGGTGTCTTCAGCAGAGATGACGAACCAGGCATGCGCATTTGGCATGAAGATCTCGGACATCGCTCTCTGGCGTCTTTGGCTCAATCGCACGGCCTTCCGGTTCATTTCGGAATGAAAGTCAATTCGAAAGCCTCATTGGAGCTATTGAATGCATTGCAATTAGATGTGATTTTCTCCTGCTTTTGGAGTGAATTGTTCAAAGAAGAGGTACTGGGAATACCAAAGCTAGGAATCTTCAATTTCCATACCGCCTACCTCCCAAAAAATCGCGGATCACGGCCTATTCCTTGGTCCATCATCAAAGGAGAGCCCTACTGCGGCATCACCCTGCACAAAATGGAGACGGGCGTTGACAACGGCCCGATTGCAGACCAGGAAAAGGTGATCATCGAAACCGAAGACAACGCCTATACGCTGTACATTAAATTGATGTTTGCCGGCAAACGGATGTTTGAACGGGCGCTACCTCATTTTGACAATGGGCTTCTGAAGCTCAAAAAACAATCTGAAACTGAGGCTACCTATCAATTGCGAGGCGAACCCTTCGGAGGTCAGCTTCAATGGGATTGGCTCCCTGAACAAAAGGAACGCTTCATGCGAGCGATGGACTTTCCACCTTTTCGCGGGCATCGTCTCCCCCCACAAGCCGTGCACGCTCCAGGAGTGCGCCTTTGCGTGCTTACTCCCAAAGGGGATGTACTTTCAGCGGACGAGTCTCCCCTCTCTGTGGTTAGCATTCCAAACCCACCTCGTTTCAAGACCACCCTCACGGGCGGCGATGCCTTGCAGCGAAAGGAGCTTAGGAATAGCATTGGCGATGCAACAGATCAGGGAGTTATGCTTGGCTCTCCGCTCGATCTAGAGGAGTACTTCCCGATCGTGGAGGCCTTTCAACGCAAAAGCGTTGTTGCCGTTTCTAGCAAAGAATTCAGAGATGTAGCCTCGCTAAATATTGTGGATACTCAGCCTTATCGCTACCACAATGGTCTTCTCGAGGTTCCTCATATCATCATGAAAACCGCCGATAGTGCGATCGAAATAATCCAACAAGCGGTCGTCGAAAGTCGCACCATCAACATACCCATCTACGTAACTCTCCGCATGGAAGCGGAGATAGCCGACGAAACTTTCCGAATATTGTCACAAGAGAACTTAACATCGAACCTACGCATGGTGGGTTTTCGAGAAGTTTGCAACGAATTCGACACCGCTTATGAAGACTTCAGCGCTTAATGCCTTCGATACCGTACTAGTCCTGGCGCCGCACACCGACGACGGAGAACTTGGTTGTGGTGGCACCATCCATAAACTGCTATCACTTGGAAAAAAAGTGGTTTACGTTGCTTTTTCCACCTGCGAGGAATCGGTTCCGGAAGGATTTCCATCTGATGTGCTATCCCACGAAGTGAAAGCTGCCACAAGCACCTTAGGCATTCCTTCAGAAGACTTGGTCATTCTCGACTTCAAAGTCAGGTACTTCCCTCGAGATCGGCAAGAAATTCTAGAAAGCATGGTTGGCTTGAACAAGGAGTACAAACCTGACCTTGTGTTTTGTCCATCCAGCTATGACATTCATCAGGACCATGGAACCGTGAGCATGGAAGCCAAGCGAGCATTTAAGAATACCACCTTACTGGGGTATGAATTCATTTGGAACAATTTCCAATTCGCCTCGCAGTGCTTCATCGAACTGAATGAATCGGATGTTGCAAAAAAGGTAGCGGCCATGGAGTGTTACAAGTCCCAATCCAAGAGACTGTATGCCAAAGACAAATTGATCCGCGGTGTTGCCAACTATCGAGGCCTTCAAGCGAACGTAGAATTTGCGGAGGCCTTTGAAGTAATCCGTTGGATCATCTGATGCGCGAACAGATCGATACACTGTTCATCACGGGAACCGGAAGGTCGGGCACCAACATCTTGAAAAAGATCATGTCTCGGCATGCTGCGATCGCCTCTCTTCCCTTTGAATATCGCTTTATCACCGACCCAGACGGAGTCCTCGATTTTTATCGCTCCTATCCCGTCCTTTGGTCACCCTATAGGGCAGACAAGCAGATCAAGCGCCTAGAGGACTTTCTGCGATCCTTGAGCATCGTAGACGCAAGCAAGGCCGCCAAAACTGAAGCAGCCAAGGCAAAAGACCCAAATGGGCTAGCCTTCACCCCACCTGCATATGCCGGTTGGGAATTGAGCAATTGGATACCAGGGTACGACCACTTGATCGATGCTTTAATCCGTGACATTCGATCGTTTAGCTACCGTGGCGTTTGGCCTGGCTCGAAAGAAGGCATCGCGCACAATGAGATGTACTTCGCACCTCCGATGACCAGCTCAGAGCTACAGCCCATCGTAGCGCGATTCATCCATGCATGCATGGATGCGATTCGAAAAGTGCAAGGAAAACCCATCTTTCAAGAAGACAACACACACAACCTCTTAGCGGCCCACGACTTGCTGTCCTTAGTCCCGTCAGGTAAGATGCTCCACATCGTTCGAGATCCTAGAGACGTGATCAGTTCCCTCCAGACACAGCGCTGGGCGCCTACGGCTATAGACCAACTCATTCCGTGGTATACAGGTGTCATGGAAACATGGAGAGAACAACGCAAAACCATCGACGCTGATCGCTATCTGGAAATCCGCTTTGAAGATCTAGTTCAGTCTCCGCAAGAAGCTTTAGACAAGGTGTGCGCTTTTGTAGGAGTTACTTTGGAAGCGGATATGCTGGAAGTTGACCTGAGTGCGCATCACATCGGCCGCTACAAGGAAGGTTTTACTGGCCAGGAGATCGCACACCTCAATGGCGCTTTGAATAGTTACCTGGAAGAGTATGGTTATCCTACTTCCTGAGTCCTGCCTTCTTCAGTCCTAGAAGCACAAATTGCCTTAGGTCCTCAGAAAAGTCGAAGCGCAGCAAAATCGCTAGGAACATTACACCTACAACGACCGTTCGCAGCGCCATCAACACCAAGGGGAGTTCGAATGGATACGGCAAGTATACCGTAATCAGGTAGATAACCCCCAACCATAAAAGTGCATACAGGTTGGTTCGTTTGAATGGCTGGAGCCCAAGTTTGAACCAAACGATCAAGAAAAGTATGATGTTATTGGAGAAGAAAGTGATGGCGGTAGCAACTGCTGCCCCAGTGATGCCATACCTCGGAATGAAATACAGGTTGGTGACAATGGCTGTGGCGATCAGGAGAATGCGGGTCCACAAACTATAGCGATAGTGCTCAGACACCTGAAGAATCTCTATGTTGCATCCAGTAGCGATCGAGAAGAGTTTCGATATACCGATGAAGAAGACAACCCATTTACCAGCGCTGTACAACTCTCCGTTGGGGATAAGCCGGAAGAGGTCATCCACGTTGGTCCACACCAGAATAAAGATCACGCCTCCAGCAATCAGCTGGTTCAAACTGGTCTTGTGGTAAATATCACGTATGTTGCCCATGTTGTTATTCTTCCATGCATTCGCAATTACCGGAACAGCAATCTGCGTAATGGAACGCCGAGGCAGCTCGATAACCATACCTATAGAAAGTGCTATGGCATAGATTCCCGTAGCCGATAATCCAGACAGCGAAGCCAGCATCCATGAGTCAATATTCACGATCATAGACCCACTGACCATATTGGCAATGACAAACAGGCCGTAGGGTATCATCTCCTTGCGCAACTCAGGATCGATTAAGCTGAGGTCTTTGTTCAACCTCAATCGACCGCCTCGCGCATACGTAATCAACAAGCCCAGAAAAATCAGCGCATGCGCAAGAATGTACATGTAGACCAACCATTCGACCGTCAGATCCATGTAGAAATACACCAAGACCGCGCCAATGAATAAGAATTTCAGGACAATGACTTCATACACATTCGGTATGGTAATGTTATAATCAGAGCGGTAATAAGCCCGCAATAAGGAAACTCCACCGAGGAGGAAAATTAAAATGGGCAGCCAAACAAAGAACTCACCGAGGAGTGGCGAATTTTCGGCAAAGGACGCAACCAATACCGGCTCCAAGAAATAGAACAAGAGCAACGCGAAAATCGTCCCTACGCCAGACACGAGCAGAGAGAGGTATCGAAAAGATGCCAAAACCTTATCGTCATTGGAGAAGTAAGGGTAATAGCGAACAAATGTGCCTGGAACACCCAGCAACAAGAAGGGAGAAATGAGCTTTGCCATGTCTACTAAGACGCGCACCAGGCCAATCTCCTCGGTCTCTAAGAATTGCGGATAGATATAAAGCGAAAGGATAAATCCGAGTCCGATACCCGCGTATAATGAGACGCTTGAAAAGGCACTTTGTCTTCGAATTACTCCCATGCTTATGAGGCGTATTGATTGATCAACTCTTGTTGCGAAATACCAGCAACACCTCGCTCACGGCACAACTTCAGCAGGGTACGATACACGTCTAAATACCCATCAAACTTCATATCCGTAAAGTACTTGTTATGCCAAAGGATAGAAATCACGGCATTTTTATCGTGTTCTTCAATCAGTGCCACCGCTTTGTCCCTGAATTCAGCCATCGAATACTGCTTATACGTCCAGTTGGTGGTATCCATGATCATAAGGGGGACATAGACAACGCTAAGGGTTTTCATTTGGTGCAGGTCATATGGACGATAAGGCAAAGCGTAATTGTTTCGAAGGCCGAATTCTTCGGCAAAACCCACTGAAAAATCGAGCTTCAATCCAGATTCTTCCATCTCCTGAAAATGCTCAGGGAGGCGTAATCGCAGAAAGTGATTTCGGTTCGCCTTACACGAAAAAGGGAGCTTTGCAATCTCCTCTTTGAATCCCAGGGAACTGATCGATTTGTGCAATCCTTGTTCAAATCCCCTCGACTCTATTCTTTTCATTAGACGCTGGATCCTTGGATCATCTATCGAATAATCGGAATTGCGCAGTTTCCTATTCTCTAGGTAAACATCTCCTTGCTCTACCAACCAAAAAAAGGTAGACTTCAAATCGTACGCATCATTGATGTCCATGATGCGATCCATGTTGAACCAACGCGGCTTCCGCATGGCTTCCGAGAAAACTATTCGCAGCAACCAATCCAAGCGGCCTCTCCTTAAGGCAAACAGCCCGTCTTGCTTAAAGCTCCGAAATAACCCGTCATTATCATGTGACACGAATAAGCGGCTCGGACAATCCTTCCATTTCCCCAAATGGTGTTCTTCTAAAAATGCCTTGAAGTGCTTCAGACAAGTATCCTCTCGCTCTATTCCATACTTCGCTTGATAGGTCGCACTGAACGGCATTCTTCCAATGTCATCACGAGCATCAATGGCATACTCTTGAAAGTAATTCGCCATGAAAACAAGGGTCGCTAAGGAATCTTTGCTTCCGTCTTTCCTTTGAATAAACGGACCGTTTTGAAGCACCTTCCTCCAATCGACGGGCTGCTCGACAAACTGAACCAAGGACGCCGAGAGTTCATAGGCGGCGCCCGATCCTTCTTGACCGATTCTAAAACCTGAAGCATTGATCACCTCAGTCTTCGCAATAAATTGTTCCAGCGTGCTTCGAACAACAGCGGAGACCTTCGGAGGAAGGTCGAGTTCGAATGGGAATGTGGCGGTCATCTCTTGATCAGATCATACAGGCGCATGGCTAGAGAACGATTCAAACTCAACTTCATCAAGGGCATTTGTTCAGACCCAAAGCTTCTAAAGAAAGACTCGATTCCCTGATCCATACTGCCCTCAAAGTTAAACGCCTTTCCGCGCCCGATTGCGTAGGCAATTGCTTCATCTAGTAAAAGACTTGAGCCTCCCGTATTCCGATACTCGGGATCAGACGCACCAAGAAGATAATAGACCATTCGCTCGTCTTCTAAAAGGAACATAGTTGCGTGAATGTTGCCCTCATCATCCACAGCACCCATCAATTTTCCGACCCCTTTTTCTTTGCTCTCTCGGTGGAGGAGCCTTATGATATCCGGATCATTTGGGTAGCGTTTATTCTTCAATGCGAAAGTCTTATTGGCCTGTTCAATCAAGACATCTGCTGCCAAGTCCTCGGTCGTCGTCAACGTTTTACGTGCCTTCTTAATCATTGACCGCACCGAGGACCGATAGTCCATCTGGACATCTTCTACACTTCTACCTCGCGATTCAATCACATAGGTATAGAAAGTTGTTTGCTGAAATCCCTTCCAATAAAAAGGCAACCAATTCTGCACATTGTGATACAGCTTGATATTGACCCGGTCAACATTCGGCAAGTTGGCCGCAATAGCTTCGACTACTTCCTTTTCGCGTGAACGAGCATTTACCCCTTTCATATTGGAAGGAACATCGATCAAAATGCATGTGTAAGGCTGCATTTTTCTATTCACAATCGCACGCTGTCCCCATGCTTTTTCAAAACTAAAGGCCATTGCACCGATTGCTTCACCTTTCTTCTCCACAACGATTGCAAACCATTGATCTGCTCCACATACCACGTCTAAAAACCAAGGCTGGGCAAATACGGGGGCATCCGTTACCTTATCCAAGTATGTGCGGTATCGTCCCTTTTCTATGTGCGTAGTAATGCTCATGCTAATCCGGCTGTTTCAATTGCACTGAGGAAGGAAGCGTCCAAACTCGCCCTATTAGTTGTGGGTTTAGCGGGAATGAACTTCAGCACATTATCTCCACGGTTCTCCGCCCCAATGAACGTTTGAATAGTTTTCATTTCAGATTCAAAATTCAATAGAAACCCATCAAAATCTACCTCCAGAACATTCTCTGGCCTCAGATGCTTGACTTGAGCTTGAATTTCAAGGTCAATCGACTTCACTTGACCGATGAGCTTATCGGGATAATCGAGTCCTTTTAAAAGTGGATAATTCGATGGTTTAATGGACCACCAATCTTCTTCAGGAATACCAAGCTGCTTGCGCATAGTATCGATGGAATGTATGACATCCTTCGCATTTCGTCTCACGTGAATGAACTTCGCCCCAGGAAACAATCGACTCAGAAAAGTAATTTTCAAGGACAACCCAAGGTTCTTGATCAGGAGTTTACGACCGTGAACCGCACTCACAGCATCGACCTCCTCTTTTAGTTGGCGATAGGTTCCTAGATCGCTGTCTCCTGAAATAAAGTGGGTTTCTTCATCGCTGAAAAATCTACGAAAGAAGGGGGTGAACTCACTTGGCGCATGCCATCCGAACATCCATGTTTTTCCGTGAAAAGACTTGTATACGTTGTGAGGTTTGCAGCCAAAGCGCTTAACGCTCTGACCCACTCCAAATGGAAAGCTTCCCGACAAGACATGCGTCCAATTGTCGGGATAAATCATATCAAAGTAGTTCGTGAGCACTTGGTAGATGATCGTTGTACCACTTCGCGGAACCCCAATTAGAAAGACCGGCGGAAGTGGATCAGAAATACGTTTCTGCTGTCTTGGTACAAAATTCCAAGGCTTGAGCACACCAATGACTTTATTCAAAAGAGCCAAACGGTCGAATTTCCTTCTTATGGAATAGTTGATTCGCAAATGGATTCCCAAAGATAAATGCTGTAATAGGCTACCGTCATGGTATTAATATTTATTTCGACCCAATCAGTTCCGTGGAATAGGGTTTCTTTGCACTATTGAATTAAAACAAAGAAAAGACCAAATGACCTTCGAAGTAGCATTGGTGTCAGGCGGGGATGAGCGCCTAGATTTGGATGAACATGGGTTGAATAAGTACTTCGTCAATCCAACTAAGTCTAGAGGGGTTTTCAATCGTGGCTCCTGTACATGTTCCTTCATCACAGAAGAGGCCAAGATTCCTACCTACGAACTCTACGAATACCTTTTGAACGATCCAGATTACTCGATGAAATACGAGTATCTGCGGAGTCGCATCAAAACAGCATTACAAGAAGGCAATGAACCATTCGAAGTTTATTTAGCTCCTTCCGGCAGCGATTTGTGCTATTTCCCATTGCTCTTTTCGGCAACCATTTCGCCGACCAAGCCAATCCTCAATATTGTTACCTGTCCTGAAGAATTGGGCTCAGGATCAGTAATGGCTTACAAGGGCAACTTCTTCTCTGAGAAGACGCAGATTGAAAATGTTGAACTAACACAGGCTCTGAATCCATCCTTAAACATTGATTACATTCCATTTCCTGCCCGGAATACCGAAGGCGTAATTCTGGATCACCGCAAGAAGATCATTGATTGCATCAAAGAACATGAAGAGAGTCACACGGTAATCGTCAACCTGGTGATTGGCAGCAAGTCAGGTATTGAGGATAACGTCTCCATCATCGAAGAATGCCAGGATCTTGACGTGCGGTGGGTGGTGGACATTTGTCAGTTGCGTGTTTCACGGAAGTTGATCCAAAATCTATTATCGCTGAACTGTAGCTTGCTGATCACAGGTTCTAAGTTTTATCAATCGCCTCCTTTTTGCGGTGCCTTGATTGTACCTGAGAAGTTGAATAAGCGCATTCAGGCCTCCACGTGCAAAGCCGAAATATCCAAAGGATTTGACCGCGTATTCTCGTCCTTTGACTTTCCAAATAACTCCATCTTTCGACCTTTCTTTAAAGACCAAGGCAACGACGGTCTTCTCTTGCGCTGGGAAGCTGCGATTTACGAATTTGAGGCCCTATCCGTCTACAAAGAGAGCGAAGTAATTCGGGTGGTGACTCGATGGAACAATCATATCCAGGCGTACATGGAAGAGCACGCAGATGTGTTCGAATTGATGAGTGATCAGGATAAGACCAACAAGTCCATCATATCCTTCAGGTTAAAAAAGAATGGTGCCTACCTGAGCCATGACGAATTGAAAAGTCTTTACAAGCGCATTTGCCTTGAAGGCCACAAATGGATGCCCAAGTACGAATTGATAACAATTGGCCAACCGGTTGCATACGCGGCTGGGTCATTCTTACGATTGGCATTGGGATCATTCAATGTGAGAAAATTGATCGATCGAGAATTGGACCTCCGAGACGATACCCAACTGCTAGATACCCTTCGTATCATCCTCAATGACTCAGAGTGAGTCGTGTTGACGTACATAGGATAAACCAACAATTCGAGAAAGTCCGCGCTTCGAGCTTGCTCGACGAAATCGATACTTCCTTTATTTATTACGACTTTTCGGTGCTTCAAAACCGTGTCGAGCAAGTCTCCTCTGCCTTTGGCAATGCTGCACGCCATACGGTGGCAGTGAAAAGCAACCCACTTTCCAAAGTGCTGAACTTCATTACCGGCATGGGTTTCGGATTGGAATGTGCCTCTTTTGAGGAAGTATTGCTCGCACAGCGTGCTGGAGCTCCTCTCATTGCATGGGATAGTCCTGCTAAGACACATCAAGAGATGATTGCTTCAAACGAAGTAGACAGTTTGGTGATCAATGCCGACAGCCTTCGAGAACTGAGCGAACTCTTGAAATTGAATCGACAAGCACGTATTTTTCTCAGGATCAACCCGCATACCGAAACAGGCGCACACGCGTCAATGAGTGTTGCAGGTGCCCGATCAAAATTCGGAGAGTCGATTGCAAACCGCGCCCAAATCATTGAAACGTTGGTATCTGCATCGGGTCGGGTGAGTGGCCTGCACGTGCACACCAGCTCTCAAACTGCTGACTATATCAGAATGGCAGATGCCATTCGAAAGGTGATCGACTTGGCGATAGAAATCAATGCGATTGCCCCAGACACCATTCGAACCATTGATATAGGAGGCGGATTCCCAGCGGAGTACAAAGCGGGAGATGATTTCAACATCAGCTCCTATGCGGAGGCGCTGCGCAAAGCATGTCCAGAGCTCTTTGATGGTTCCTTCGAAGTGCTTACCGAATTCGGCCGCTACTATCACGCAAACGCTGCGTGGACGGCCACCCAAGTACACGACGTAAAAACCACCGAACCGGAACACCAAGTATTGATCGTGCACGTGGGAGCAGACCTATTTCTCCGAGAAGCTTACAACCCCGGTGTTTGGCATCACGACATGTTGCTGCACCCTTCTGTGAATTCAGTCCTCATGAACACTGATGTAGGTGGGCCTTTGTGCTTTGGTGGGGATTATATCGCGAAGAATATCCAACTGCCCAAGGCAACGGCTGGAGAGTGGTTAATCATACAAGATACGGGAGCCAACAGCTTTGCTCTGTGGTCAAGGCACTGCAGCCGGGCATTTCCTAAAATCATTGGTGAAGACAGCGAACTCGCTATTCTCCGAGACCGCGATTCGTTTGAGGATATTTTGAACTTTTGGAGCTGACATGAAACGTCCATGATCGGATTCTCAGGCATACTATACGACCAACCCACACCAGCATCTCAATACGAGGATCGTCTGAAGGAAATGACCTCCGCATTAGAGGGAGACCAACCATCCACACTTCAAACGATCGAACTTCTATCCAACCGAGGAAGCGAAGGCATACTGGCATTTATCACCAACCGAATACAACCAATCATCGTAGAAGATGACCGCTGGATGTTGATCATGTATGGTAGATTGTACGATGACCAAACATCGAATCAATCCGACATCCTGAGCCGGTCTCTCTTTGAAGCAAATGAGGTAGATTTCCGAGACGTTCTGAGATTAAATGGAGGATTCACTCTATTTAAGTTCAACAAGCAAGAGGGTGCCTTACAAGTGTATAGAGATCGCGGTGGAATAAAGACCGTATTCTATCATCACGCTGAAAAAGCCACACTTCTGAGTTCTGGATTACGAGGAATAGCCAAATCATCGCTCTTTACTCAAAAGGATCTCGATCTAGAAGGCCTCTGGACGAACATCGCTTACCCAGCCCCTAACCAACCGCTAACTTGTTTCAAACACGCCCACGTTCTCGATCGAGGCGCATTTCTCAACCTCTATGATGGTAGCGTGTCTGTGGGTAAGTATTGGGAAATCCCTTCGCGCAACATCGATGAGAACATGCGCTTTGAGGATGCAGTAGCACTCACGCATGAAACCTTGAATACAGCCACTAAGAGAAGGGTAGGCAACGGTGTTCGCATTGGGTCAACATTGAGTGGAGGAGTTGACTCGGCTTATTTGACTGCACTTGCCCACCATCACGATCCATCTGTAGAGGCATTCACTTTCAAAGTCAAAGGAGCAGCATTTGACGCTATGAATGAAGATGATGTAGCCTCTCTGACGGCCAAGAAACATGGCATCACCCATCATATAAAGGCGTTCGAGTACGAAGATTTCACCTCGGAGCTGAAAATGCTGGTGAGGCTGTACGAACAACCTGGAATATCTTTAGGTGCATACTACTCCATCGCATCCATAGCGCGTGATTTGAACTATGATCACGTCATCAATGGACTCAGCGCGGATGAACTTTTCGGTGGGTTTCATTACTTCAAACACTTAGAATATTGGCAGTGGTTGCGCTTGTTGAACCCTGTAGCTAAACTCTTGCCACCAAATCTGCACAAGGGCATCGACAAGTTTAAGCGAATTGCTGGGGCTAGCACCATCGATGAATATTACGCCAGATCTTTCGCCAGCTACTTGGATGAAGAACTTAAAGCACTTTTCACAGACGCCAATTATCGCTCAATCGACATACAACAGCGTTTATACAATCCAAGTCGAGCACCCTTCCCAGATGCAACCTCTGGCCTGATGCATTACATGTTCAGCAACTGTCCAAATCATCACCTCTATCGCTTTGAGAATTTCTCGAATCACTTAGGAGTTATGCCGGTGTACCCTTTTCTAGATAACGATGTCATTGATGCGGCACTTAGCATTCCCTCTAGGCACAAAGTGAGAGGTCACAAGCGGAAAATCGTATTGAAACAGGCAGCTGCTCCGTGGGTAGTACAACCCGCACTCACCGAAGCCAAAAAAGGCGTTGGTGCCCCTTTAAATGCATGGATCGACAATAAGCTGAGTGACCTGACGAAACAGTCTATCAGCCAGCTCAAACAAAGGGGTATTTTCAATGCAGACTACCTCGACAAGGTGGTTCTTCAATATCCAGCCCAATACGGCAAGAAGACTTGGAAATTGGTACTCACCGAACTATGGATGCAAGAATTTATCGACTGAGTTCTAGCGCGCGTGCATAGGTTATAAAATCAAACAGCGAGCCGTGACCTTCCATCATACCCCGTAATGATTTACGCGCAAAACGCGCCCACTCATCTCCAGAGGGAGAAGGGATGTAGGCTTCACCAGTTGCTGAATAATGGTAACCAAAGCGCTCGCACGCTTCGAGCATACTAACAGCTGCCAATCCATATCGTTGGGCATATTCCTCGGAGACCTTTGTTCCTAGCAGTCCCTGAAATAGTGCCTTTCGATCGGCAGAAACCTCCTTCGCATTTGGATCGTGAATATCACCAGCTGTTTCTTGAATGCCCCAAGTATCCAATTTCTTGGACGCTGATTTTCGATATGAGTTTTGTTCAAACCCCTGTCTCAGTGCATCTGGAGTAATCAAGTGGTCTTTGGTGTACAACTGAATAAGCGATGTCGCACGCACAAAGGGTTCTTTCACCAAATCTTCCAGTCGCAGGACCCTCACATTTGGGTGATCCAAGTACTTCCAGCATTTAGCGGCGTACAACAACCAAATCGCAAACGCCGTGTAGGTTCCCCAACCTCTGTTCAGCAAGCTGTTGAACACATACAGCGGATCACGGACAAGAAAGATGAATGCTCGATCTGAAGATTCAATCCATCGATCGATCGCATTTACATTTTGAGGTGTCTTTTCAAACACGATTCCGTCTTGCGGCTTTTCTCTGTACTGCAAAAAGCTACTGGAAAAACGCTCAATCAGTCCCTCTAGATGTTGAGCCTCTTGGATCATTTCCATCCACCTCACCTTGCTCGTTCCGTAGTGATGTAAGCGTTCGTAGCGCGGAAAAATCGAAGTCGTCCGCGGGCTAAAGAGTTCGCTCTTCAGAGAAGGATTTCGCTTATAAGCAACCAGATCATAAAGGGCACGGTTGCAGAAAAATTCCAACTCAGGCCCGCAAGCCGTAAAAGATGTGCTGTCCAGTAAATCAGCCAGGAGGGTACTTCCAGAACTTGGAGCACTCCCAATAAGTATGAGTCTCGGCGCACCCATTAGAAGGCACGCTGAAATCCAATCAGCCACCGAAAGGCGAAGTACTCATCTGATGCCGGTGGTCGATTTAAGAACAAGGGTAAATCCAATCGGAGCTTAAACGGTTTCAATCCAGACAACCTCCCCCACCTTTTCACCTCTAGGGTGGCTCCAACTCCGGCGTCCATTCTGATATTGGACCATGCTACAGACTCATTTGAACGGTTAATGTTGATTACCCCTGCATCCGCAAATA
>Ga0055584_100000933_pt1 | contig 28214 bp, 24 predicted proteins | sample OSDHelmetaG_FD_58716 | JGI IMG/M metagenome (GOLD analysis project Ga0055584, IMG submission 58716) | Pelagic marine sediment microbial communities from the LTER site Helgoland, North Sea, for post-phytoplankton bloom and carbon turnover... | ecosystem: Environmental > Aquatic > Marine >... | reverse complement strand
CAAGAAGACCGCCGCCAAGAAGACCGCCGCCAAGAAGACCGCCGCCAAGAAGACCGCCGCGAAGAAGGCCACTGCGAAGAAGGCCACCGCAAAGAAGGCCACCGCAAAGAAGGCCGACGACGGGCCCGATCCACTCAGCCCCGACCCCGCCGGCGCGCCGCCCATGAGCGCGGCCAAGGTGGCCAGTCTGGTCCCTAAGCCCCCCGATGAGACCAGCGGCGAGGACGATCCCTACGCCCCGTTCTAGAGACCTGGCCCTCCTGGCCTGCCTGCTCCCCGCCCTCGCCTCCGCCGACGTGGTCGAGCGGTACGAGCCGGCGCCGCCGTTCCTGTGCCAGGTCCCGTTCTGGTGCGTCGAGGAGTACGAGTCCTTCGTCATTCGGGCCCTCGACTTCGGCACGCCGCGCAGCCGCGCCGAGCTCTTCGATGATCTGCGCGCCATCGAGTCCGACAAGCGGCTGCGCATCAGCGAGCTGCTGCTCGACGCCGACCTGGACCGGGAGCGCTACCGGGCCGAGCTGATCGAAGGCATGAACCTGGGCTTCCTGCTGGACGGCCTGGAGCAGCGCCGGCTCGAATTCACGGTCCTGCGGGAGCTGCGAACCTCCGCGCGCACGGAGATCGAGTTGCTGCTCGAAGACCCGTTCGTGGGGCCGTTCACAGCGCTGCTCGTGCTGCCGCCGAACCCCGCCGGGCCTCTGCCCGCGGTCCTCGCGTTGCCCGGCCACGGCGACCACGCGGCGATCTTCCTGGAGCAGCAGTACGGCGACGACATGGTGTCCCGGGGCTACGCCGTGCTGTCCATCGACCTGCGCGCCGACGGCGGCGGGCCCTGGGAGGACGCGGCCGCCATCCACCTGCTGCAGCACGGCTTCCACCTGGGCGGGTTGCACGCGTACGAGGCGATGCTGGGGCGCAAGCTGCTCCGCGCCTGGCCCGGCATCGACCGCGAACGGATCGCGCTGACAGGGCACTCGGGCGGGTCCATGACTGCGCTGATGGCGGCGTCGGTGGACGACGACTGGGCGGCGCTCAGCCTGGACCACGTGTCCACGTTCCACGAGGTGCAGGTCGACCCCCGCGGCGAGGCGATCCTGTGCGAGACGGAGCCGGCGCTGTACCGGATCCACCCCCAGCTCGAGAAGCTGGAGCACCTGGCGATGCCCGTGAAGCGCTGGGAGTACGGGTTCCCCGAGGGGTCCGACGCCGTGCTCGGCTGGTTGGACTCGCTCCTGCAGCCTCAGTAGCGCAGGACGATCCGCGACTCGCGACCGACCGGGCCGTTGACGGACAGCGACCAGCCTTCGCCCGCCAGCGTGCTTCCGGCCTCCGCCAGCGTCACCCGGGCGGCGATCGTGCCGGCGTCGCTCGCTTCGGCGCAGTTCCAGGTCCGGCCTGCATCGCACACCGGGAGGGTGTCGCCGTCGAAGGTCAGGGCGCCGTCGGCCGGCTCCTCGCCCGCAAACGACACCTCGGTGCCGTCGGCGAGCACGAGGTCCGTGAAGCCGCCGGCAAAGGCGAGCAGGTCGAGGCGATCCTGGGCCAGGTCTTCGTCGAGCACCGTTGCGTCGTCGGCCTCGTAGGTGGTCTCCAGCTCCGGGTGCGCCAGGGGGATGACCGAACCGCCGCGGGCAAACACGGGGATGTGGTCCAGGGGCGCGTCGACGGAGACGGTGGCCGGCCCGACAAAGTCGGTGTCGTCGAGCAAGCCGAACCAGCGGCCGGCCGGCAGCACTACGTCGCGGCTGGTGGCCCCTTCGGTCAGCACCGGGGCGATGAGCAGGTCGTCGCCGATGAAGTGCTGGTCGGGGGCGGCGTGCACGGCGAGGTCGTCGGTGACGATGAGCGAGTGCCGCGTGATGGGCAGTCCGCCGTCGACGTACTCGCGGTCGAGCATCTCCCACAGGGGCTGCAGGCGGATGTGCCAGCGCGCGTAGCGGGCGAAGTGATCGACGGTGTCCTCGTCGGTCTGCCAGTGCCAGTTGTCGTCTTCGGCGAGGCCGTCGTGGGTGCGCATGACTGGTTCGAAGGCGCCCATGGAGATCCACCGCCAATACACCTCCTGGGTCGATGGCCCATCCCACACCGAGCTGAACCCCGCGATGTCGGAGCCGTACCGGCCGACGCCGCTCAAGCCCAGGCCCACGCCGATCTCCCGCGCCGTGGGGATGCCGTCGTCCCGCGCAAACGAGGTCTCCTGGTCCCCACCCCAGGTCACCGGGGTGAAGCGGTGGTCGCCGGCCCAGCCCGAGCGCCCGAAGCACAGCGCGTTGCCTTCGCCCCACACGGAGTCCAGGGCCTGCATGTTCAGCTCGTGCCACAGCACCGGGTAGGCGTTGTGGTGGTCCTGGCCCGACAGCCCGTCGCCGACGACCGCGTCGAAGGGCATCCACTCGGCGAAGTCGCACATCCACCCGTCGTGGCCCATCTCGGCGGCGGCGACCATGTAGTCCAGCGCCCAGTCCCAGGCGTCGGGGTTGGCCAGGTCCACGACGGAGCCGAAGCGGTCGACGATGGAGAAGGTGTAGTCGTCGCCGTCGGGGGTGCGGGGCAGGTAGCCCTCCGCCTGGGCGATCTCGTACTCCTCGTGGGGCTCCGTGATGAACGGGTTGAAGTAGCTCAGGAACGCGAAGCCGCGGGCGTGCAGGTCTTCGATGGCGGCGGGCAGGCCCGGGTAGAGCTCTTCGTCCCACTCCCAGTGGTAGGGCAGGTCGTAGCCGCCAAAGGAGTTCTCGCGGCCGCCGATCCAGTCCTGAGCCCATAGGGCGGTGGCCGGAATGTCGTTCTGACGCAAGAAGTCGGCGGCGCTGAGGAGCTCCTTCGTCCCGCGCTGCACGCCGATCCAGGGGCCCCAGGTCCACGACGGAGCCTCGGCCGGAGGTCCGCTGGCCAACGTCCAGTCCGAGACGGCCTGCCGCGCGCTGCCCGAGGTGAAGAAGAAGAGGTCCAGGGTGTCGGTCCAGGCGCCGAAGCGAAGCTCCGGCTCGCCCGAGAAGGACTCGCTGCACAGGTCCATCTGCGTGATGAACTCGCCGCCCACGGCCACGCCGTAGCCCTTGTCGGACACGGCCCAGGGGACGGGGAAGTAGGAGTCGCCGGTGCGGCCGCGAAGGATGTCGATCTCGTCGAGGCCGTAGTCCTGCTGGCCGATGCCCTGCTCGGCGGCGTAGAGCAGCGCCGACTTGCCGGTGTGGTCGGTGCCGTCGGGGCGGGCGCCCCAGCCGTACCAGCGCTCGTCGGGGTCGCAGGCGAAGCCCACGGAGATGCGGTCAGCGCCGGGCCGCTCGACGCGGAGGTTGAGGCTGCCTTCGGGGCCTGGGGCCCAGGACAGGCGGGTGTCGGCGTTCTCCCAGGTGTTGAAGGCCGTGAGGGTCCCCTCCCCCACACCCAGCCAGGGGCCGAAATTGCCGTCGAACAGGTAGCGACCCTGCTGCATCGAGAACTCGAAGTCGTCGTTGCTGAAGGCGATGGCGGGCGTGACGACGTTGGCCGGGGCGAGGTAGGCGTCCGGCGCGTCGCCGTTGCCGATCATCACCTCGCCAGTGCACGTCTGGATGGTGAGGAAGCCACCGGACTGCAGGTTCTCGAGCACGGGCTCAAAGCGGCAGTCGGGGGTCGTCGTGGGGCAGCCCAGCAGGGGCAGCGCGAGGACCGCGGCGAGGGGCCGGAGCACGGAAGAAGCAAGGGGCAGGCGGCTCATGGGGCGGGAGTGTAGTTCAGGACGTCGACGGCGCCCCGGGCCCCACGGCCTGCAACAGCCAGGTCCCCACAGGACCCGGGGGGCGCGCGCCGGCTGAAGCCCACGACGAAGTCGATGGTGGTTGGCTGACCGGCCCACCGATGGATGGGCAGCCGAACCAACGTGCCGGCCTCAAGATCCTCGGTGCCCCGGCCGCCGGGGCGAGCGCGCCCGGGGTCGGCGTCGGGCCGGCTGCGCTGAGCAACCAGCGGGCTCCTCGCCGAGAACCCGAACCCCGGCTCCACCGTGCTGTCGCTGACGAACGCCGGCCTGCAGGGCTTCGCGGGGACGGCGGCGATGCAGATGACCGAAGGCCGTCGCGTCAACGTCGTGAGCCCGCCGCTGGTGCGGGAGACCGCGCTGCGCATAGGCTGGGGTCCCGACGGAGTCCCGGCCGCGGACGTCGCGCGGCAGTACGTCGAAGCCGTCGAAGGGTCGCGCAACGGCGAGACGATCGGGTACCCGGTGCGACGGGCGGCTTGAAACCTCTGCGACACTCGGGCCAGGAAACTCGACCGGTCGCTGCCCCAACTCCCCTCCCCCGGACCTGGCCCATGACCACCACCTGGATCGCCCTCCTTCGCGGCATGAACGTCGGCGGACACCGCATCACAAACACCGACCTGCAGGCGGCGTTTGTGGCCCTCGGCTTCACCGACGTCGGCACCTGGCGCGCCAGCGGCAACGTGTTCTTCGCCGCCGACGGCGACGAAGCGACCCTGGCCGCGCACATCGAGCAGGGCCTGCACGCCGCGCTCGGCTATGCGGTCCCGACGTTCCTGCGCAGCGTCGACGAGCTGGCCGCCGTCGCCGGCGCGGAGCCGTTCACCGCGGCCGAGCAGGCCCGGTCCACGGGCAAGATCCAGGTCACGTTCCTGCCCGCGGTCCCCGACGCCGAGGCCCGCGACGCCGTCCTCGCCCACGCATCCGACGACGACCGCCTCGCCCTGACGGGCCGCGAGCTCTACTGGCTGCCGGCCGCCGGACTGCTGGACAGCGACCTCGACCACAAGGCCATCGCCAGCCACGTGGGGGTTGGCACCACGCGGACCCTGGGGACGGTGAAGGGGATCGCGAAGAAGCTGCGCCACTAGCGCCTCCACAAACAAAGTCCGAAGAAACCCGCCCCATTTCCGGCCCCCACCGCATTCCTCCCATGCGTGCCAGTCACGCGACCAATCACGCGATGGGAGCCGCCGTGTCCGTTAGCCGCCGTACCCTCCTCGAACTGCTCGCCGCCTCCGTCCCCGCCTTCGCGCTGGGGGCTGCGCTCCACCGGTCCTCGCTTGCGAGCAGGAGCTGGCGAACCTCGTCCCGGCCACGCCCCGGTCCCCCGGCGACCCGCCCGTCGTCGTCGGCGGCGCGGGCGTCGCGGGGCTGGCCGCGGCCCAGGCCCTGGTCGCGGCGGGAGTCCCGGTCATCGTCCTGGAGGCCCGCGACCGCATCGGCGGGCGGGTGCACACCGCCGACGTCGGGGGCGCCGCCGTCGACCTGGGCGCCGCCTGGATCCACGGCGAGCAGAACAACCCCGCCGCCCAGTACTGCGACGCCGTCGGCATCGCCTACGAGCCCCACGACTACAGCTACCCCATGCGCTACGACGCCGAGACGGACGAGCACGTGGGCGACCTGCCGATGGCCTGGTTCGAAGGCGAGAGCAACCGCTTCTTCGCCGCCCTGCCCAACATCGCCGGGGAGTTCGACGGCGACCTCTCCTTCGCCGACGCGCTGGAAGTCTGGCTCGATCGGCAGCCCGTCAACGCCATCGTGCGCCGCCGACTGCAGTGGACGTGCGAAATGTCCATGGCCGGGCTCGCCGCCCCCGAGGAGCTGCTGTCGGTGGCGTCCCTCGTCGGCGACGACGGGCCCGACGACGGCATCGGCGGCGACGACAACCTCCCGGTGGGTGGCTTCGGCGAACTGGCCAACTCCCTGAGCGAGGGCCTGACCATCCACCTCAGCACCCCCGTCCTGCGCATCGAGACCACCGACGCCGGCCTCGTGGTCGAGACGGAGAACGACACGTTCGACGCGTCCCACTGCATCGTCACCGTGCCCGTGGGGGTGCTGAAGGCCGACGTCATCGCCTTCGAACCGCCGCTGTCCGCCGCCCGCCGCGGCGCCCTCGACCAGCTGGACATGTCCAACCTGGAGAAGGTGGTGCTGACGTTCGACGAGGCCGACTGGGACGAGTTCGCCGGCGAGGTCGGCCTGGTCATGGAGGGCGTCGGCGTCGACAAGGCCTTCCCCAGCTGGTTCGACCTGAGCGACTACACGGGCACCCCGACCCTGGCGTGCCTCTACTTCTCGACGTTTGCGCGGGACCTGCAGGACAGCAACGCCCCCCCGAGTCCATCGCTGCCCGGGCCCAGGCCAGCCTCGAGGCCGCGCTGGGCCGCAAGCTCCCCGCCCCCGTCGCCATCGCCGTCAGCGAGTGGCGCCGCGACCCGTGGTCCCGGGGCAGCTACTCCATGGACCTGGTGGGCTCCGACGGCACCGCCTACGACACCCTGGCCCAGCCCGAAAACGGGCGGCTGCTTTTCGCCGGCGAGGCCACCAGCGCCGGGTTCTCGTCCACCGTGCACGGTGCGCTGATCACCGGCCTGCGGGAGGCCCGGCGCATCGACGCGGGGGCCGAACTGGCAGGCGTCTGCTGAGGGTCAGGGCTTCGTCAGCACCAACGACTCCGGCGCGCCGCCGGCCACCCCGTCGCGGATCACGACCACCTCCCAGGCAGCGTCGGACTCGGCGCGCAGGGCCAGCCCCTCGGCCCCTCCGTCGGCCGGGGGCAGCAACGCCAGCGGGGCCACGGTGCAGCCCGCTGCGTCGCTGCCAACCAGGCAGTCGCGGCCGTCCCAGAACACCACGCTGAACGGGCCGCCGGCGCCCACGGGGCCAGTCAGCAGCAGGAAGCCGTCGGCGACTGCCTCCATCGACCGGATCCCGCGGCCGGCGAGGTTGAGGAAGCGAAGCTCCATCGACGAGGCCTCGGCATCGACCACGCCGACCGGCGTCCACTCCCCGCGCAGGACCGGTCCTCGGAAGCCGACGAAGAGGCGGTCCGCCCGCCACGCGATCCCCTCGATGTCGATCCCGCCTTCCTTTGCTGGCGCTCCGGTCCGAGCGACCGGGCCCAGGACGGAGTCGGCTTCGATCAGCTTGCGCAGATCGAGTTCGGCGAGGGCCGAGGGTGCTCCGTCGGCGCCGAGCTCCAGCGAATAGAGCACCCGCCGTTCGGGTTCCGACTTCGTCTTCGCCAACCGGGCCCGGTTCTCCGCCACCGACGCCGACTGTTTCGGCTTCTTCCGCTTGCTGGAGTGCGATCCGACGACAAACAAGCCCCCCGGGAAGGCCGCCAGATCCTCCAGGTCGATCTCGGGGTCTTCACCGGCGACGCGATCGATCGCCTTCAGCGATGGCAACGCCCACTTCCCATCGAGGGTCCAGCCCGCGTCGGACTCGAAGAAGTGCTGCAGCACGTGCCCCTCGTCGGACACGACGTAGCCGCCGGAGCCGAGCAGCACGACCCCGCTGAGATCCTCCGACTCGTGCACCGCCTGGGGGTTGGTCCACGAAATGGGGGCCGCCTCCGCGCTGGACGCGAGCAGGCAAAGCGCAGCGACAGTCAGTGCGGGGTTCATCGGCGGCTCCTCAAGCGGCGTCGTCGAGAACTTACCGCCCTGCAGGGCCGGACCGTCAGCTCACCCCGACGGGGTCCCACTCGCCGTGGAACGCCACGGGCAGCAGGGGCAGCGGCACCGACGCCACGGGGCCCTCCGCCAGGGCGGTCGCCTTGAAGATCGCCAGCGTCGTGCGCTCGCCGAGGCCATCGGACAGCAGCGCCAGGATGTGGCCCCGGTCCGCGTGGTCGACGTCGGGGGCGAAGAGGGGCTCGCCGACGAACGTCCCTTCGGGTGCCGTCCACAGCTGAGCCGAGCGGGTCGGCGTGCGCAGGTCGATGCCGATGATCGAGTCGAAGGGGTCGCTGTACCGGGTGTCCTTGCGGGTCGCGCCGAACAGGAACGGCGTCTCGCGGCCCTCGTGGTCCGGGTGGAACCGGGGGAAGTCGACGCCGTGGGGCGTGAGCTTCTCCCAGGTCGCCGTGTCCGAGTCGGCCGGGATCGTGATCCGGTAGAGGCTCTGGGGCCCGCGCGCGTCGGGCAGCGAGGGGTCGAAGAGTCGGTCCGGGCCCACGTAGCCGAACTCGTTGCCGAACTCGAAGGACTCGAACGCGCAGGCGTCGACGATCAAGTCGCCGTTCCGCTCAAAGGCGTTGCCGAAGTGCACGACGAACGCGGCGCCCGGCAGCTTCACCGTGCGGACGGCGCCCTCCCGGCCCCGCGGCACCAGGTGCAGCACCCCGTCCTTGCGGGAGTCGGGCGCGACGGCGTGGAGGAAGGTGCCCACCCCCGCCAGCGACGAGGCGAGGTTTCCGGGGCGCAGCCGCAGGGGGTTGCCGGCGATCAGGAACCAGTCGGGCGTCATGGCGAAGTCGTGCGTGAAGAGCATGCCGTCGATGGCCGCGTGGCTCTCCTGGACGACGCGGTCCGCGGCGTCGAACTCACGGAAGGTGAAGCTCGTCTGACGACCCCGGCCGAGGCTGCAGGCAATCAAGCGACCCTGGCTCGCATCGCGCTTGAAGTGGGCCAGCGTCGTCTGCCCTTCGATGGCACCGCCGAAGTGCTCTTCACCCCGGGTTTCCAGGGTCTTGGCGTCAACGGACCAGGGCGCGCCTCCTTCCCAACCGGCCACCAGGCGGTCCCCCCACCGGACGATCGTCGTGTTGGCGACGTTGCGAGCCGGTCCGGGCTTCACGTTCTGCCAGAAGTTCGGCGACGGGTTCGTAGCCAGGCCGCGATGCACGAGCCGCCCCGCCGCTTCTTCGGCGACGTAGGAGGGCGTGCGCACGAATCGAGCTCGCAGACGGACCGTGCCGTCGGCTTGCAGCTCGATGCTGCGGACGTAGCCGTGGCCGTCGAAGGGGTGCGCGGTCCGGTCGCCGACGCGGGTCCAGCCGGGCCCGTTGGAGAGGACCCGGCCGCCGCGGAGGGCCTGGGGGATCGTGCCCTCGACCGCATCGACGACGAGGTCGAGATCGCCCGGGGAGGCGCCCATGGCCACGTTCCAGGACCGGGCACGGGGCGGGAGCGAGGAGAGGTCGAGGGTCATCGGTCGGACTCCGGCGCGAGGCGCTCGTTGAGGATCGTCAGCGCCCGAAGGATCTGGCGGCGGTCCACGGCCGAGAGGCCTTCAAAGACAGCATCTTCCAGGGTTTGAAGCACATCGACGCCTCCGCCCAGGGGGGCTCCCGGCGTCAGGCAGACGCGCCGTGCGCGGGGGTCGTCGGGGTCCACGACGCGGTGTACCAGGCCCCCGCCTTCGAGCCGTGCGACGGCGGCCGACACGGTGGGGGGACGCACGCCCAGGCGACGGGCCAGCTCCCCCTGCCGGACGCCGTCGGGGGACTGCATGACTTCGCCGATGAGGCGGAAGGCCGGGATGGTCAGGCCAAGGGGGGCGAGTTCGGCGGCGAGTCGGCGCTCGAACGCAACCGAAGCGCGCCAGAGTTCGACGACGCCGAGGGGCGGGAGGGGGGAGGTCGTGTCCATAGATAGTTAGCCTATCTAACGATGTGGTGAAGCGCAAGACCTTCGACCTCCTGCTGGGAGGTTCCCAAAGAATCTACTTTGGTGTATATACAGTTATGTGGATGCAGCACTTCAAGCCCTCGCCGACCCCCGTCGCCGCGCGATCGTCGAGCTCCTGCTCGACGGTGAGCAGCCGGTGAACGCGCTGGTGGAACGACTGCCCATCGCCCAGTCGGGGGTTTCGCGGCACTTGCGAATCCTGCGGGACACGGGGGTTGTGGAGGCGCGCGCCGACGGGCAGCGGCGCCTCTACTCCTTGCGCCCCGAGCCCTTCGACAAGCTGCAGGAATGGCTGGGGCAGGTGCGGCGCACGTGGGACCACAGCCTCGACGAATTCGAACACGAACTGGAGCGGCGCCTGGCCGCCGACTCCGCAACCCGGAGCGAGCAATGAGTGGACGATAGGTGATCGAGCGCGAGTGGGAAGCCCCCATCGAGTTGGTGTGGGAGCTCTGGACGACTCCGGAGGGCCGAGGGTCGTGGTTCGGCCCCAAGGGGTTCCAGGTCGAAGTCACCGCGTTCGAGCTGCGCGTCGGGGGGTCGTTCGCCTACACGATGACCGCTACGGATCCGGGCATGGTGGCGATGATGGAGAAGAAGGGTCGCCCCGCCAGCTTCGGCGTCGAGGCCACGATCACGGCGGTTGAGACGAACCGGCATCTGGCGTGGGAAGCACCCCATGGCCCCGAGACCCTGAGCACGTCGGTGACCTTCACGGAGGAGGACGGGCGCGTGAAGATGGTGCTCGTGCTCGACGCCACGAAGCCCGACATGACCGGCGGCGCCGCCATGGGCTGGAAGAGCTCGCTGTCGCGGTTCGAGGAGCGGTTGGGGGCGTAGTCTGGGGCTCAAGACTTCCCCGGACCGGAGCCGCCCATGATGCCGCCGCACTTGACCCAGGCCCCCGTGCTCACCGGCGACACGCTGGTGTTGGAGGGCTACACGCTCGACATCTCGAACCCGGCCGAAGAGCTGCGGGTGGTCGACGTCGAGACGGGCGAGGCCCTGGCGTTCGACGCCGAGGTCTCGTCGGTCACGGAGGACCGAAGCGGCGGTACGCCCGATCCCCCGCCGGGCTCCATCCAGTCGCGGTGCGTCTTGACGGCGCGCCTGCGTGGAGTTCGGCGGGGGGCCCGCTACCGGGTCACGTTCGACGGCGACGACCACGAGGTCGTGGCGGGCTGATCGGGGCGTCAGGCCGCGCGCCGCACCGACGGCTCCATCACCACGAGCACGGCGCCCGCCGGGTTGTCGGTCTCCAGCTCCGCGTGGGCGGCGGCCGCGGAGGCGAGAGGGTGGCGGCTGGCGATGACCGGCACAAGGGCCCCGGACGACAGCAACTCGGCCAGCTCCTCGGTCTCGGCGGCGTCGCCAAACGACACGCCGGTGAGCGCGCGGTGCGGCCCGAACAGCCGGGTCCAGGCCATCTGCGCGAGGACGCGCAGCGTGGCATAGACCGTGGCGTAGCGCCCACCGGGGTTCAGAGACGAACGGACGGACGAGAAGCCGTCGCCGCTCACGGTGTCGACGACCACGTCCCAGTGGCGGCCCAGCTGGCGGAAGTCCTGGGTTCGGTAGTCGACGACGTCGGCGGCGCCGAGCTCCGTGACCAACGCGGCGTCCTCGGCCGAGCAGACCGCCGTGACCGTCGCGCCCAGGTGGACCGCCACCTGCACCACGAAGCGACCGACGCCGCCGGCGGCCCCGATCACGAGCACCGACTCGCCGGGCTGGACCGCCGCCTGCGAGCGCAGCAACGACAGCGCCGCCCCGCCGCCGTAGGGGGTCGCGGCGGCCGCATCGAGCGAGACGCCATCGGGGACGCGAGCGATCGCCGAGTCCGCGGGCAGCACCAGACGCTCCGCGAGCGTGCCGTGCATGGTGCTGCCGAAGATCCGATCGCCGATCACGAAGCGCGTCACGTCCTCGCCGACCTCCACGACTCGACCGGAGAAGGCCGTGCCCGGGATGGGGTTCCGAGGGCCCCGCAACCCGAGCGCGAGTCGGCCGAACAAGGCGGTGTAGCCGGGGAAGTCCGCGGCCCGGAGCCGGCGGTCGCCCTGGGTGACGGGGCTTGCGTTCACGGCGATCAAGACGTCGCCCGGGCCCACGTCGGGGACGGGGACTTCCTCGATCTGCAGGACGTCAGGGGAACCGTAGCGGTGTTGGACGGCAGCTTTCATGGGGGACCTCGGGGGGTGTGACGCGGCAGTGCGTCCGATGAGGAGGGTTCTACCCATGCACGTCTGACTGGTTAATCCCCCAGAAGCGCCTCCATGCTATGCATTTCTGCATGGGTGGATCGACAGGCTTCGATTGGAACCGCGCGCGAGCGTTCCTGGCGACCGCGGAGCTCGGCTCGTTCTCGGCGGCGGGGCGGAAGCTGGGGCTGTCGCAGCCGACGGTCGGGCGCCAGGTGGCGGCGCTGGAACAGGAGCTGGACGTGGTGCTGTTCGAGCGCGTCGGCCACGGCTTGCAGATCACGCCGACGGGGCTCGACCTGCTGGAGCATGTCCGCGCCATGAGCGAGGCGGCCACGAAGGTCGCCCTGGTGGCCGCGGGGCAGTCTCAGTCGCTGGCGGGCACCGTCTGCATCAGCGCCGGGCAGATCGTGGCCGCGCACCAACTGCCCCCGATCGTCGCCGACCTGCGGGTCCGCTACCCCGGCATCGAACTGGAGATCCTCGCCACCAACGCCACCAGCGACCTCGGCCGCCGCGAAGCCGACATCGCCATCCGCAGCTTCCGGCCGACCCAGCCCGACCTCGTCGCCCGCCGGCTCCCCGACAGCCTCGCCCACCTCTACGCGTCGCCGAGCTACCTGGCCTCGCTTGGCCACCCCACCACGCCCGCCGAGCTGTCGCGGGGCGAGTTCTTCGGGTTCGATCGCGGCGTGCAGCTGCGCGACGGACTCAACGCGCTGGGCCTGTCGCTGACCGACGCCAGCTTCCCCATCGTAACCGCCGACCAGACCGTTCAGTGGGAGCTGTGCAAAGGCGGGGTCGGCATCGCGATCATGATGCAGGAGGTCGGCGACGCCGAGCCGCTGGTCCAGCGCGCGCTGCCCGGCCTGACTCCGATCCCCATCCCGGTGTGGCTCGTGACCCACCGGGAGCTCAGCACCAGCCGCCGCCTGCGGGTGGTGTTCGACCGGCTCGTGGAGGCGTTCGAGGGAGCCTGAGCGCCTCGCTCAGAACTGGATGCCGGAGTTCAAGAGAACCAGGATCCCGTGGTCCAGCGCGGGCGCCGGGGCCGTGGGCTGCCACAGGTGCTGGGCCGCGCCTTCGATGGCCACGTAGATCCCCATCCCCCCAGGGACGATGGCCAGGCGCACGTATTCGTTGAGGCCGTGGACGGGGTGGCGCTCGACGAGCTCGGGCTGGCGGATCCAGCCGATGGCGCCGCCGAAGCCAACCTCGAGGGAGACGGAGTCGTTGAACGGGATGCGCCCCGCCAGGTTCACGAACGTGGTGGACCGGCCGAAGCGGCGCTCGTCGGCCTTGGGCCCGAAGCTGCGGTCGTTGGTCCATTCGAAGGTGATGCCGAGGCCGATGTACTGGGCGTAGATGTCGCCGCCGGCGCGGATGTCGACGCCCGCTCCTTCGGCCGCCGTCGAGTGTCGTACCCCGAAGCCCGTGCGAAGCGTGCCGACGCCCTTGGGCGCGGCCATCGCGAGGGTGGGGAGGAGCAAGAACAGGGCGAGGAAGCGAATCACAGCCCACCTCCAATGAGGAACGAGGCGACGGTCACGTGGTCGATGTTCTGCCCCCGTACGTCCCCGAACCATTGCTGTTGCTCGATTCGCGCCGCGAGCCAGACCGTGGCCTTGCCCGAGAATCCGTAGTTCAGCTCGATGATCTCGTTGGCCCCTCCGCCCAGGGTGGGGCCTTCACCATCCACCCCCCGCCACGACCCGAACTGCCCTCCCCCGCCGATGCGCAGGCGCAGCCCGGCGATCAACGGGATGCCCGGGTGCACCCGGAACTGCAGCGCCTGCCGCTCGTAGGTGCGGTTGACCGCCTTCCAGCGCCGGTCGCTCATCCAGTTCCACTCGACGTCGAAGGCGACCGGGCCGATGCGCGGGCGAACCCCGACGTTGAAGCCCGACGCTTGCGTCTTCTGGCTCCAGGAGCGGATGCCGCCAAAGCCGATGTAGCCGGAGAGGCCGAACTTCGAGGAGCGGCGGCTGGGGGTGGAGGTGGTGGAGGTCGAGGCTGTGGGGGGCGAGGTAGAGCTCGAAGAAGAGGAGCTCGATCCCGCGTTGCGGCGACGCGACATCTGCGCCGTCTCCGCAGCCAAGCGAAGCACCGAAGAGTGGTCGTCGAACAACGGCGGCACCAGCGTGCCCCGCTCCCCGACCTGGTCGGCCAGGCCGCAGGAGATGTAGTCGCCAGGCTCCGTGGCCCCGTCCTGCACCGGCCGATCGACCCCCTTCAAGCCGGCGTAGACGCAGGCCGACTCGACGGCCATGAACTGGCCCACCCCCAGGCTGCTGCCGGGGTGGCTGATGAGTCCGGTGTCCCCCAGGAGCTTGCAGTAGAGGCCTTCGCCGGCGTCGCACCGCTCCTTCGTCCAGACCAGGATGGGGGCCTCGCGGTCGACTTCGCGGCCGGCCTCCCGGTCGGCGTAGAGGTCGTGGGCCATGCGAATCCACGCTTCGAGCGCGAAGCCCGCTCCCTGAGGCGCGAGCTCGGTGAGCAGGTCGGGGTCGAAGGCCAGGCTGCGGGGGCCATCGCCCCGGACGCCCTTCTCGCCCACGGTGTCCGAGAAGGTGGAGTTCAGCCCGACCGACGGCAGGACCAGGTGGCGCTGGTTGTAGCCACGCCCCGCCGGAAAGGGGTTGGCGCCGAAGATGTCGCACGTAGCGCGGTGGCCCTCGGAGCAGGCGTCGATGCCCCACGCGTAGGCGGAGCTGGGGCTGGCCGCCAACACCTCCCCGGCCGCGATGCCCGACGCCAGCGTCGCGCAGTCGCCGCCCAGCCCGAAGAAGCAGCCGGTGATCATCAGCTCGTAGAGCGGCGCGCACGCAGAGACGAGTTCGTCGCCGGTCTGGCCCAGCTTGCTGGCGGCGTCGCACTGCGCCATCGGCGCCAGCTCCAGCTGCTGAGCCTGGGCTTGAGCGATCGACAGCCCCTGCACCGCCGAGAAGTCGTCGATCATGTCGAACAGCTCGGGGTTCACCTGCGCCGACTCGGCAGCCAGCTTCCAGAGCACGCGCGACTCGGCCCCCGGCTTGGTGTCGTCGGCCGCCGCGAGGCAGAGCGGACCCTGGGTCTGCAGGCAGGTCTCGAGCACGGCGCCGAACGTTGGGTCACTCGGGTCGAGCTTTTCCCGGGGGTCTTCGGCCCACGCGGCCAGCGGCAGCAGGAACAACAGGAGCAGCACTCGATTCATGACACGACCTCCGCGCCCCCACCAAAGCACCCGCCGTGCCAGGAGCGCAAACCGTGTCCCCAGCAGGATCGTGGGCCAGATCCCACAACCGGTGGGCCCCGCCGTCCCGAGCCCCGCGGGAAATCCGGGCACCCGCGCACCTGCCCGCCTCGGCCCGCTCCTTGCTTTGCCTTCACCCAGGTCCCCGGGTGTCAGCATTTCGGCACTCCCCGGGAACCCCAGCGCGCACCCACGTGTCGATGCAGACGAACGCGCACGGATTCGCCGTGCCGGAGACAACGCTTTGGTTCACGTCGAACGACCCCCTGACTTCCCCTTCGGTCGCGCCGCGTCCGAGGACCGCCAGCAGCTCGCGGACATCGTCCGCCGGGTGTGGGCGGCGAAGCAGGCTCGCCTCGCCGAGATCCAACGCAATCCATCGCTCGTTGACAACCGCATACGGGAGCAGCTGCTCCCCCACCTGACCGCGCCACCGGCGGGGTCGGGCGGGGAGGACTACTCGCGCTCGAGCGGCGGTCCGGCGACCGTTCATTCGAGCACGGGGGGGGAAGCCAACGTCTGGTGACGCGGCTTTCCGACGGGGCCGGGAGACCCCCTGAGTCTCTCCATGGGAACACCCCGCCGCATCCGCGGCTGGGCTTCAGGCCGACACGGGCGACCGAATCCTCCTGGCTGGAGGTCGGGCGTTCGCTGGAGCCGCTCCGGACCGGGATTCAGTAGCGACAGTGGGACGGCGTCCCCAGCGAACAACCGGGTCCGACGGAGCCGGGACCCCCGCGAGGAGGTCCTGACGACCGCCCCTTCACCGGGGGGGTCTGTCGATTCCCCACGTGAGCTCAGCCGCCATCGAGACAGACCGGGACCGACAGCAGCGCGACGCGCTGGGGTCGACGACACCGCGAGGCTCAGACCCACAGGAGTCCGTCCAAGGACGAAGAACCGCTCGGGCCGCGGGTTCCGTGCCCCGATCCGGCCTTCACCCCCGACGGCATAAACGAGAGAGCGCCGCTTCTCTCGCCTCTGGCAGCCAAACGAAAAGGACCGGGGACGCAACGCGGCGACGGCCGCAGAGCATCCCCGGGAGTCGATCCGACGAAGGTCAAGGACCTCGACCGATGGTTGCGTGCCGATCCGCAAATGGGGATCGGACGCTCACACCCTGGCGCTTCGGCGCGAACCCAACCTCCCCGTCGGCGGGGACGGTGGCTTCCAACATGCGGTTCAATGCCCCGGCAGCCGGGGCGCGCTTTGGGGGGTGCTCGGCTTCGGTCGGGCGCTCCCCCGGGGCGGCGGGCCCTGTGCGGTCTGCAAGCTGTTGGAGGACACCATGAGCAAGAGCATCCGAGTCGGCGCCCGCTTCCAGACCGCGTTCCAGGCGAACACGAAGAAGGACAGCGCCTTTGCATTCCGCGCCACCCACATCGGGGACGTGCGGGCCGACAAGGCCGTCTTGTGCGACGACCCCCGCATCACGCCGGGCCAGACCTGCGAGGTCCGGGTGGTGCGGGTGGGCAAGCCCAAGAGCAAGGACAAGGGCGCCATCGAAGTGGAGTGGCTCGGCCCCGTGCGGTTCGCCCTGCACGAGTCCGTGTACGTGCCCGAGATGTTGCGGCTCAAGCTGCAAGCGTTGTTGGAGACGGGCCGCAACATCCTGCTGGACGGGCCCCAGGGCTCGGGCAAGACGACGCTCGCGCGGGAGGTCGCTCGGGCCTTGGACTTCGAGTAGGTCTACGTGAACTGCGCGCCCATCTTCGAGTCCACGGACTTCCTGGCGACGTTGCAGCTGCGGGCGACCGACGGCGGCGGGGTGGAGACGGCGTGGATCGAGTCGGACATCGCCCGCGCGTTTGCCGATGCGCGCGCAACCCCCGACCGGACGTTCCTGGTCTTCCTCGACGAGTTCAATCGGTGCCGGGACATGGCCCGCAACGGCGTCATGCCTGCCCTCGACTCGACGCGGCGGATGTACAACCCGGTGACCGGCCGGGTGGAACCCATCCCCGACAACGTCCTGTGGATCGCGGCCATCAACAACGGCGCCCAGTTCACGGGCACGAACACGGTCGACCCGGCCCAGCTGGACCGGTTCGCGCCGCTGAAGATCGACTACCTGCCCATCGAGGAGGAGACGCGGATCCTGACCGCGCGCTTCCCGTCGGTTCCCAAGAAGACCGTGCGCCGGGTCGTGACCATCGCCAACGCGGTGCGCCGCGACGCCGAGCTCGCCCTGGACCTCTCCATGCGCGCCACCGACGAAGTCGTCGCGTTGCTCGCCCACCCCAACTTCGCGTCGTACGACGGCGACCCCTTGCCCGACATGCTCAAGGACAGCTTCTGCGGACGCGTCCAGGGCCGCTGGGACGACGCCGGCAGCGACGCCGGGATGATGTGGGCCGTGGTGAACAAGGCGCTGTAGAGACCATGATCCGCTCCCCCAACCCCGCCGACCCGGTGATCGCCGCCGCCGTCTCCGCGCTCCCGGCCGCCGAGGCCGAGGGGAAGCTGCACTCGTGGCTGCGGCACCCCGACGCCGCCGAGCGCGAGCGCGTGGTCGCGGCGTTGCGGGCGGACGGGTCCCTGCGGGTGGCGCAGTTCGCGGCGAAGCGGACGTCGAAGTCGGGCGCGGTCGTGGAACGCGAGGCCGTGATGCTGCTCGCGTGGCTGATGGAGGCGGGTAGCCCCTCGGCGCGGAGCGATGCCTTGTCCGCGCTGGGTCTGCTGGCCACGAGTGGCAAGGACGGACCGTTGATCGACCGGGCCCGCGCGGCCGTGGAAGCCGAGGTGGCGCGGCGCCCCGACGGGTTGGTGGCGCTGTCGCGGCGGCACGAAGTGGGGAGCCGGTTGTTCGCGGCCGGGGCCCTGGATCCCGCTCTGGCCGGGGCGATGCGCAACGCGCTGATCCTCCTGGCGGGCGACGCGAACACCGCCGTGCGGCTCAAGGCGCGGGAGCGGCTGGGGGCGCTGGCGCCCGACGACCTGTTCTCCGCCGTCTTCCGGCTGGCCGAGCGGCTGCCCGGGCCTGCGGGGCAACGGGCGGAGGCGTGGGGCCTGTTGGCGTCGCGGCGGCCTGGCGGCGTGGCGCGCCTGGTGGAGCTGGCCGAGCGGGACGCCGAGACGCTGTCCACCGTCCTGAGCGGGTTCGCCGACGCCGCGCCGGCGGAGCTGTTGCCCGTGGCGCGGCGGGCGCTGGCAAGTGACGAACTGGCTCGACGCCAGCGGGGCGCTCGGGTGTTGGCGAACGCCGCGGACCCGGCCGACCGCGCCGTGCTCACGGGGCTCACGAGCGACGACCAGGAGTCCCTGCGGGCCGAGGGCGTGCGGGCGGCGACGCACTGGGCCGACGCCGAGGGGGCCGCGATCACGCTGGTCGGTGCATTCGCGTCGAGGTCGGAGTCGAGCTTCGCCACGGCCTGCGTGAAAGACCTGCGGCAGTCGGCGGCGATGCGCTGGCTGGCCGAGCAGGGGGTGGCGTTCGAGTTCCAGGAAGACGAGGCGGCGCGGCGAAAGCGGCTGCTGCGTGAGGGCGTGGTGCGCGACGCCGTGCTGGGGCAGCTGGACCGGCTGCTGGGAAGTCGAGTGCCTGCGCTGCAGGGGCAAGCGTTCGACTGCCTGGCCCTGCTCGACGGCGACGACGCCGACGCGCGGGTGGCGCTGGTGCTCTCGCGGGGCCCAGTCAGCCAGCGGCCCCGGGCGCTGCATGAGCTCGTTCGTCGCCACGGTGCGGCGGCCTTGCTGGAGGTGGTGTCCGCCCTCGCCGACAAGACCGACTCCGTGGCCGAGGCGGCCCGCGAGCTGCTCGGGGCCGACGACTCGCCCTTTGCGGAGCTGCATCTGCCCAACGGGGCGAAGGCGGTCGATGCGGAGAAGGCGGTCCAGCGGTTGATCGCCTGGGGCGAAGCGGCGGGGCGAGCGTTCCTGCGGACGCCGACCCGGGTGCAGGGCTGGCTGGGCGGCGCCGGCCGCACGCGGCAGCAGGGCCGCGGCGAGCAGGGCATCACGATCGACATCAACTTTGATCCGTTGCTGCGGGCCTCGGAGCATGCGGTCGACGTGATCCGTGGGGTCATCGTCCACGAACTGGGTCACCACAAGTACGACTTCCGGGTGCCCGGCTTCCGGGCGGCGGCAGGCGTGGTGAAGGCGAAGAAGGCCTTCCGCGTCTTCAACGTGCTGCTGGACGAGCGGCTGGAGCGGCAGCTGCGTCGGGACCGGCCCGAGTGGGCGATCTACGTCGACCGCATGAACGCGTGGTTGATGCAGGGCGAGCCCATGAGCCTGCCGCTGGCCGTCTACGCCGACGCGGTGGAGGACCCCAACGTGGACGCCCGCATCGACGCCGGCGAGCTGCCGGGGCGCCGCGTCGGCGACGTCGTGCGCCTGGGGCCCTGGGACGCGCTAGGGGTGCCCGGGCTGGTGCCTCCGTTGCATGCATTCCTGCTGGGCGTGTTCGTGGTGCGGGACCCATCGCAGGTCGCGGACCCGCAAGCTCGGGCGGCGCTGGAGCTGCTCCCCAAGGACCTCGCGGCCACGCGCCACGGGCCGCTGGCGGCGCTGTCGGTGCAGATCACGGACCTGTTGGACTGCCACGACGGAGGCGAAGAGCAGGACGCCCGGTGGCGAGAGCTGGTGGGGCGTCACGGCGGCATGCTGGGCGAGCTGGCGGCGGTGCTCGACCGCAACGCCGACGTGCACACGCTGGCGAACTGGGCGAGCGGGGACCGGACGGGCGAAGACGGGGGCTGGGAGCCGGGGCCGCCGCTGCGGGAGGCCGACGTCACCGTCACCCGGAGCAAGAAGCTCCAGCGGGGCAGCGGGCGCATGGGCACGGCCCTGCAGATCAACGTGTCCGAGGAGCTCGACTTCGAGGAGCTGGAGGAGCGGTGGCTCGACGAGGTCGACGCGTCGCGCACGGTGGCCCTGAGGCGCGAGGTGCGGCCCCAGGTTCGGCGGCTGCGCGCCCACTTCGAGCGGCTGGGGACCGCGCTGGTGGAGACCCCGGCGAGCCGTCGCGGGCGGCGGCTGGATCTGGCCCAGGTGCGCGACTTCGCCGCGACCCGCCGGCCCAACGTCCTGGTGAACGTCGAGGAGCGGGTGCGCCCCGACGCATACGTGGGCCTGGTCATCGACCGGTCCGGGTCCATGTCCGTGGGCGAGCGCATGCCGTTGGCCCGCCGGTTCGCGATGCTGCTCGCCGACTCGGCGGGCGGGCTGCCGGGGATCGAGGGGCACGTCTCGGCCTTCGACCACCGGTTCTTCCACCGCCTGGGCGACTTCCGGCGCAACACGATCGCGGCTCTGGAGCCGGGCGGCGGCAACAACGACGCCGGCGGGCTCCAGGCGGCGGCGAACCTGGCCCTGGCCAGCCGCAAGTCCAATCGGCTGCTGATCATGATCAGCGACGGGCTGCCCACCGAGTGCAGCGTCGACTCCCTGCGTCAGCTCGTCCGCCGCCTGCGCACGGACCACGATGTGCGCTGCGCCCAGGTCGCCGTCGCGCCGCTGCAAGAGGTCTGCTTCCCTGAGTTCCTGGACGTGAGCTCGGTGCCCCCCGCCGAGGCGATCCGCCGCTTCGGCCGGTTGCTGGAGCGGCTCACGCGGGGGTGGAGCTGAGGGAGGCCGGCGCCAGCCCCGCCGATCCGGGGACTGCCGCCTTCAGCCCTCGACCATGCCGCGGTGCACCACGGCCAGCGCCTCGCCGCCGTCGGCGGGCCGGTCGGCGGGGTCCACGCTGAGCATCCGCAGCGTGAGCGCGTCGAGCCACGGGGGGACGCGGTCGTTGCGGCGGCTGGGCGGGGGCGGGTTCCCTTGCCGGATTGCGTGGAAGAGGGCGGCGATGTTCCGGGCTTCGAAGGGCGCCACCCCCGTGAGCAGCTTGTAGAGCACGACCCCCACGCCGTAGACGTCGGTGGCGGGGAGCGCGGCCACCGTGTCCGTGCTGACCAGCACCTCCGGCGCCATGTACTTGGGGCTGCCCACCACCCGCCCCGGCATCGTGAGCCGGTTCTCCCCGGCGAGGAACGCCAGGCCGAAGTCCGTGAGTTTCACGGCCGTGGGCTCACGGGCCACGAGCAGGTTGCTGGGCTTGATGTCGCGGTGCAGGACGCCGCGGGCGTGAGCGAACGCAAGGCCCGCCAGCGCCTGACTCACGAGCCTCACGCTCACGGGCACCGGAGGGGGCTCGCCCCAGCTCCGCATGAGCCGGTTCATGTCCATCCCGTCGACCGCCTCCATCGTGAAGTACGGGTTGCCGCCGAACGTGCCGGAGTCGAGCAGCCGGACGATGTTGGGGTGCTCCAGGGACCCCGCCAGCCGCACCTCACGCTCGAATCGTGCGGCCCCGGCCGGATCGTTGTGGTCGTGGCGGAGGAGCTTGAGGGCCGCCGGCGCGCCCGACTCCAGATCCGTGACGAGCAGCACGACGGCGGCCGCCCCCTTGCCCAGCGGGGAGTCGACCCGGTAGCGGCCGTCGATGACGGTGCCCGGCGAGATCGCGCCCAGGTGCAGGGTGCGGGCCGTCGCCTCGGCTTCCCGTCGCAGCGCGTCCAGCTCCTGCGGAGGCACCGCGGGCATGTCGACGCGGGACTGCTCGTCGGCCGGGGGGGGCGGCGGGGGGGCGGGCTGGCGATCGAGGCGCTGGCAGGAGGCGGCGGCCGCGGCGGCGACCGTTGCGTCGGGGTGCGACCGAAGCCCGAGGAGCGCGGCCCGGTGAATCCACCGGGGTTCCGCCTGCTGCGCGAAGGGCAGCAGCCAGACCGGGGCAACCGACTCCACGCCTTCGCCAGCCAGCAGCTGCCGCACCGCGCCGGGGTAGCCCGGGTGATCGGGTCGGAGCGCCGTGAGCCGAGCCAGCCGATCCGTGAGGTTCTCGTTGGAAGGCTCCAGCAGCCGCGCGCGCCCCACCCGGCGGCCTCTCGGCGGCAGCGCGGCGTGCACCCGACCCGGCGACCACGGCGACGGCAGCGGCCAGGCGGACCCGTCGGGGTGCAGCTCGACGGTCGTCTGGTACCGGCGCAGGAGCGTGGTGGCGGCCTGCCGGTCACCCAGGGCCAACCACAGCGACGCCGCGGGCAGCGGGTGCCCAGCCAACTGGTACAGCCGGCCCGCCGCCAGGGCCGCCCGGCGAGTCGTCGGCGTGAGGTCCTTCGCGGCGGTGGGCGTGGCCGGCAGGGTCCTCAGCAGGCACTCGGCGGCCTCGAGAACCAGGCCATCCCAGATCAACAGCTCCGCCGCGACGTCCCACCGGCCGGCGCGGCCAAACGCGTGAGCCGCCTGCGTGAGCTGGCCCTCACGCTCGAAGCGCTGCGCGGTGGCCAGCGGGTCGACGGGGCCGTCGACGGTCTGGCTGGTCTCGTGGGTGCCAGTCACGCGTGAGGCTCACGCGCCCTCGGGTCACCGGAGGCGGGGGTCGGATGGAGGTCGGTCACGGCAGGGCGAGCCAGGCCGGCGGTGCGCCACCGACGCGGATGAGGACGGCGTCGGCCAGCGGCGACCCCCGCCCCCAGCCGAAGGCGTCGGCGCTGTAGAGCAGCGCGAGGGTCTCGCCCGGCTTCAGCGACGGGTTGTTCAGGGGCCCGCCGGTGCCGACGGCCGCTTCCAGCTTCAGGGCCTCGGTCCGCCCGTCGGGCAGCACCACCTCGAGCCCGTGCTCACCGAGCCCTGCCTGGAGCGAACCGCTCCACGCCGGGGCTCCGGGCGTGCGCTGCAGCTTCAGGCCGACCACGCAGTCCGGAGCCACATCGACGGCCAACCCCGCTTGCTCCAGCGCTCGCCGGGCCGGCGTGCCGCACAGCCGCTGAACCACCTCGATGCGGTGGCCGTGGTGATCCAGGGTCGACCCCGCCGGCACCGCCTTGCTTCGCAGGTCCCGTACGGCGGCCGTCGTCCGGCGCAGGAAGTCGGCTCGACCGTCTCGGAACTCGGCCCTCCACGTCGTCATGGCCCCGGCCGTCCAGCCCCGCAACGCCGCCACGCCATCCAGCGCCGCCTCCAGGTCCGCGTGCTTGGCCCACGGGTAGCCCAGGTCCCGCGCCGCCGGCAGGACGCGCAAGTTCCCCGACCACGCCTCCTTCGCCTCGTCGACCCACCGCTCCGCGTCAGCCAGCCGGGCGGCCACGGCGTCGGCGGCCAGGACCTTGCAGCTCCCGTGCACCACGGTCCCGTTCAGCTCCAGGGGGAGCCCCCCGTCGAACACGGCGATGGCCGAGTCGATGGGGTCGTTGCGGCTGAAGGTGTCCCGGTCTTCGATGCCCGCGGACACGCGGTCGCCGGAGTTCAGCGACGGCAGCGGAGCCGTCACGGCGAAGGCGTCCCGGTTGTTGTGGCCGAACAGGAGCTGCACGGGCCGGTCGGCGACGCGCAACTTCACGAGGGGGTCGGGGCGCGTCCACGGCAGTAGCCGGGCCTTTCCGGGCAGGCGGAACTCACAGACCAGCACGGCGTCGCGGACGGACGGGGCGTCCTTGCTGCTCAGCTGTCCGTAGAGGTCCCAGGGATCGGGGAGCTGGGGGATCTCGTTGGCGGACGCCCGCATCTCCAGCCGCCGGTCGTCCCGACCCCCGCCGGGGATGGCGCCCGGCTGGGTCTGGGCCACCACCGAAGCGGGGGCCGTGACGGCCGGAGGAGCCAACGGCTGCGGGGCAGATCCGCCGCCGCTGTTGCAGCCGAGGAGGACCAGGAACGGGAGCAGCTTCTTCATGGTTCGCAATTCTGCCCGCCGCCGGCCCCAGCGCCCATCGTCGGGCTGGCATCCTTCGCGCCATGACTGCTCCATTCCTGCACCCGTTCGCCTCCCCTTCCCGCACCGACTGGGTCCGCATCGTCCGCGGCGAGGGCGCTCACGTCTTCGACGAGACCGGCAAGCGGTACATCGATGCCTTCGCGTCGCTCTGGTACTGCAACGTGGGGCACGGCCGGACCGAGATCGCCGACGCGGTGGCCGCGCAGATGAGCACGCTGGCGGCGTTCCACTGCTTCGCCATGTTCACCAACGACCCCGCCGAGCAGCTCGCCGCGGAGGTCGTGAAGCGGTCGCCCATGCCCGACGGCCGCGCGTTCCTGTGCTGCTCGGGCAGCGAGGCCGTCGACACCGCCATCAAGTTCGCGCGCAAGCACCAGCTCCTGACCGGCCACCCCGAGCGCACCCTCGTCGTCACGGTCAGCGACGCCTACCACGGGGTGAACTACGGCGGCACGGCGGCCCAGGGCATCGCCGCCAACCGCGACGGCTGGGGCGAGCTCGTCCCCGGCTTCATCAACATCAAGCGGCACGACACCGCCGCCCTCGACGCGGTCTTCGCCGAGCACGGCGGCTCCATCGCCGCCTTCCTCGTCGAGCCCATGATCGGCGCCGGCGGCATCTACCCGCCGCCCGACGGCTGGCTGCCCCGCGTCCGGGAACTCTGCACGGAGCACGGCGCGCTCTACATCTCCGACGAGGTGACCTGTGGCTTCGGGCGGCTGGGCACCTGGTTCGGCTGCCAGCGGTTCGACGTCACCCCCGACCTGATCACGTTCGCCAAGGGCGTGACCTCGGGGTACCAGCCCCTGGGCGGCTGCATCGTCAGCCGCGAGGTGGCCGCCGCCATGGAGGCGCCAGGCTATGTGCTGCGCCACGGCTACACGTACTCGGGGCACCCGTCGGCGTGCGCGGCGGCGCTCGTGAACCTGCGGATCCTGGAAGAGGATGGCCTCATCGAGCGGGGCCAGCGAGCCGGCGAACGTCTGCGCGAAGGGCTTCGGGGGCTCCTGGCCGACGGGCTCGTGACCGAGGTGCGCGGGCTCGGTGGCGTCGCCGCCGTGGGGCTCCCCGCCGGGGTCGACGCGGTCGCGCTGCGGGCCGCCATGATCCCCGACGGCGTCATCGCGCGGCCCGTGGGCGGCGGCATCGGCTACTGCCTGCCGTTCGTCATCGCCGACGAGGACGTGGACACGATCGTCTCCGTGCTGCGGGACCACCTGAGCGACTGAGGACGGTGCGATGAGCGGGTTGGCCGGGTACCGGATCGAGCGGACGCTGGGCGCGGGCTGCCTGGGCGAGTTGCTGCTGGTGGAGGGCACATCGGCGACCGGCGGCCGCATCTTGATGGACGCCATCGACGTGCTCCCGGACTTCGCCCTCCCGGCCCGGACGGCTGTGGAAATGGCGGCGGTCGAAGCGTCGAAGCTCCCCCACGCGGGTGCCGCGAAGGTGGGCGGCGTGCTTCAGGACGGCGGGCGCATCGCGCTGACCTGGGAGGTCGCAGGCGCCGCGCCCATCGCCGAATGGATCCGCGAGCACCCCATGGGCATCGGGAAGCTCTGGGAGATGCTGGGGCCAGCCCTCGAGTTCCTGCTGTTCGCCCACCGGCGGGGCGTTCCCCACGGGCGGCTCTCGCCGGGGCTCTTGCTCACCGGCGGCCGCACCGTTCAGATCCTGGGTCTGGCCATCGCCCGCCGAGCGGACGCGTTCGCCGCCGATCCCGCGCCCCACCTCCGCCCGCCCGAGCGGGGGCCCGCGTCGTCGGCGGGCGATGTCTTCACGCTCGGGCTGCTGCTGCATCAGCTGGTCGCCGGTCGTCTCCCCTGGGCCGCGACCGCCACCGCCCCCCGCATCGAAGAGATGAAACGCCGCGGCCTGGAGCCGTCGCGGGCCCTGCCCCCGGCCCTGATGGAGCCGATCACGGCGGCGCTGCACCCCGATCCGAGCCGGCGACCCGACCTGGGCTCGTGGAAGATGGACCTGCAGGCGGCGGTGTGGTCGTCGCCCGAAGACCAGGTCGGCGGCGCCGTGGCCCCGCTGTCGCGCCCGAACATCCCGGCGGTGCCCGCCGGGGACGCGATGCCGTTTGGCGGAGGAGGCGGGCGGTCCCCCGTTCGCGCCCCCTCGCCGCCCAAGGCCCCCGAGCCACTCGGCCCAAGCCACGAGGCGATCCAGACGTTCCGACAGCGCATCCGGGAGTCGGGTGTCTGGCTCGTCCTGCTGGGCGTGATCGCCGCCGGCGTGCTGGCGTTCCTCCACTGGACGGCGCTGCCCGCGGAGCCCGAGGAGCTGGACGACGCGCGGCTGCTCGTGCAGGCCGACCTCCGCCGCGGCCGGTACACACCCGAGGCCGCCCGGCAGCAAGGCTGGCTGGACCTGTGCGATCGGGGCTACGAGTTCGCTTGTTCCTGGCCGCGGACGAGCGGCGACGCCCGGACGGCGCTGGCGACCGAACACTGCGCGGATCGTGACCCGGTCGCGTGCCTGGCGCTGTGGTGGATCCACGGAGCGCGGGCCTGGGCGCCGGTGTCCGCCGAGCAGCAGGCCCTCGCCGACGAGGCCCTGGCGGGAGCCTGCCGCTGGCGATGGCGAACGGGCTGCACCGACGGGCACCGGGCGGCGGGGCTCGATGCGTTGGACGAAGACGCGACGGGACAGCTCGACACCTGGTGCAACGACAACCAGGGCATCGCCTGCACCTTGCTGGGCGAAGCGGCCAAGGCGCCGGGGGCGCGGATGCTCCGCTTCGACCAGGGCTGTCGGCGGGGCGACGCGGCGGGCTGCGGACTCCAGGGCGACGCCCGGTTGGCGAGCAGCGAGGCGGAGCAGCGAGCGAAGGCCCCGGGCGCCTGGACCCAGGGCTGCGAAGAAGGCGATGCGGCCGCCTGCAACGCGCTGGGCAAGGCACAGCTGGACGGAGCGCTGGTCGCGCGGAACGCCGGCGAGGCACTCAACGGCTTCGAGAAGGCCTGCCGGGGAGGGCTGGCGACGGCCTGCGAGGTCTGGTCGGGCATGGCGATGGGCACCGACCTGGGCGAGCCGAACCTCCCCGAAGCAGCCAAGGCGGCGCGCCTGGGCTGCGACGTCGGCCACGCCCCGTCGTGCGCCCGCGCCAACGCGCTGTGCCGGGACGGCACCGCCGAGGGCTGCTGAGCCTCAGCCCACGAAGCCGTGCTCGGGGCGGAACACCAGGGTCACGTAGATGGCGACGCCCAGGACGGTGTGCAGCACCATGGGCACCGCGAGGCCCCGGGTGTCGCGGGCGGCGAGCCCGAAGAACCAGCCCAGGACCACCCAGAGCCCGAACCGGACGGCCTCTCGCAGCCCGAGTTCCGCCGTGGACTCGAGCATGAGGGTGGGCGAGAGGTGCAGTGCTCCAAACAACAGCGCCTGGAGCGAGTTGCCGGCCCGAGACCCGATGGCGCGCTCCGCCAGGGGCCGCAGCAGGCCCCGAAACAGCGTCTCTTCGGAGATGGCGGTCAGGGCCATCCCGATGGCGATGGGCACGAGGATGGCCGGGCCCCCGGAGTCCCAGCTGGAGCCCCGGACGAACAGGAAGGCCACGAGCACGACGGCCGTTGCCCCCGCGAGTCGCGCGAGCACGGCCCCCCAGCGGGTGCCGCCGCCCAGCGACACCGCCTCGGCCCCCGGGTCCCCCCAGGCGAGGCTCAACGCCTTGCGCGGAAGCCCCGCGAGCAGCGCCGCGCCCACTCCGGTCGCGACGCCCAGCAACCCGTAGAGCCCGGGTCGCACGTGGAGGCGGGCGTTGCGGAAGACCCGCCGGGTCAGCCCCTCGAGGCCGGGGTCGGTCCACGGCAGCGGGTCCAGTCGGAACAGGGCGTCGGTGGTCAGCAGAGCGAGGAGGGCGGCCGACACGGCGGCAAACAGGGCCCATCCCCGCCGCGCCTGGGGCACCGCCCACGCCGCGCCGGCCGCGAGCAGAGCGGCGGCGAAAGTCCAGTGTGGGACGGGCAGCACGGCCAGCTCGGCCGTCTCGGCGAGCCAGTCGGCGGCGAGCCAGCGGCCGGCGAGGAAGCCGGCGCCCAGAGCAACGAAGAGGCCGCGAAGGAAGCGGGGAGGCATCGCCGATCACGTTTGGGGTCGCCGCCCGCTGGGTCAAGGAAGGGCGGCGCGGGCGCCGAACGCGGGCCCGGGGGTCAGGGCACGGCGGGGGCACACGAGAGCGAGCCGTCGCTCAACACGACGTCCGGCGAGTCGGCGGCGTCGCTGAGCGTGCAGGCCAGCGTGCCGGACAGCCAATCGCCGTCGCGGACGAGGTCGATGGAGCACGGGCCGGGAGAGGAGCTGGGCAGCGTGGCTGCGATCCCTCCGAGCCGGACCTCCATCTGGAGGATCACGCCGGGGCCGTTTTCGCACTCGAAGCCCGCGTCGCCGGGCGCCCACGCGCCGGTCTGGAGCCCGCCGCACAGGTCGATGCTGACGAAGTCGCCGTCGTAGGCCGACACCGAGCCGTCGGGCGAGAACAGGAGGCTGCTGATCCCTTCGCCGGCGTCGTCCCAGCACTCCACCCGGGCGCCGTCGTCCGTGGACCACAACAGGGAGTCGCCGCCGGTGTCGGAGCTCCAGGTGACCGCGAAGGTCTGCTCGGGGGCGGCGCTGTCGTCGTCGTCGGCGGCGCTGTCGTCGTCGTCGGCTGCGTCGTCGTCGTCGGCTGCGTCGTCGTCGTCGGCTGCGT
>Ga0055584_100000932_pt1 | contig 28234 bp, 23 predicted proteins | sample OSDHelmetaG_FD_58716 | JGI IMG/M metagenome (GOLD analysis project Ga0055584, IMG submission 58716) | Pelagic marine sediment microbial communities from the LTER site Helgoland, North Sea, for post-phytoplankton bloom and carbon turnover... | ecosystem: Environmental > Aquatic > Marine >... | reverse complement strand
CCCTATATAGCACCAATTCTATATATTCCTTATTGGATCCTTCGGACAGAAGCTTTACTGGCCAAATGAATGAAAGAATCCATTTACACCAAAACAAAAAACCCAGGTGATGTGCCTGGGTTTTCGATGTATCTTGTAAAAAGTTGTTAGTCAACCTTTATCAATTTTGTTGCTGCTTTGTGTTTGTTACCATCAATCTTAATGATATAATTTCCAGCAGGCACTTTGCTTACGTCTAATCCGATAGAGGTTTCAATCCCAGTTACTCGAACTTGTTTCGACAACACAACCTGACCTTGGTAATTGATTACTTGAATCGTTAAATCATCTGATCCCAATACAGGCATATCAATAGTAACGTTGTTTCTGGTTGGGTTCGGATACGCAGTAACGGTAATTTTATCGCTTGATTTAGTTGGCTCTACACTCGTTAACATACTAGAAGATCTCCAAATACCTCGTCCGTGTGTACCTGCAACTAAAACAGCACCTGTTCTTTTACCACTTTTCCAAACCTTTTCCTCAACTTGGCGAATTTGGAACACAGGCACTCTTGGCATACTGTCTTTGTTGTATGTCCAAGTTGGTGTATTAGCAGTTCCATTCTGAGTATAATAAATACCATACTCTGTTCCTAAAATGATATGGGCAGCGTTGTTAACGCTAATCTCCGCATCATACACTGGGAAACTAGGTAACGCGCCTTGAATACTTCTCCATGTTGGAGCATCATCCAATGCATTCTCAGTAATATACACGTGACTACTGTTTCCGTAGTTACCTAGCGTTACAACAACTCTATTTGGATTGTTATAATCCACTTCAATATCTGTTACCGTTCTACCACCTGGTAGGTTAGAGTTTATGTTTCTTATGCTTAAGCTATCTGAAATTGTAGCTCCTGTTAGAGCAGCAGTATCCCAAACTGTTTTATTTAATCCATCGATACGACTTAGTGAACTTGAATTTGTAGATGATACGAATAACGAAGCACCATCAGCAGTCACCTTCATTGCGTGAGGGGTGAAAGAAGTAGCTGCAATTTTAAACCATTGAGGGTTCGGAGAAAGTACCGCGCCGTTTGCCATCCATACGGCATTATCCATTCCGAAAAACAATCGGCTACTTGAATCAGATAAGTCTTCCCACAATTGCATTGGGGTATTAAATATATTATTTGCTTGACGAATTGTTCCATCCGTATTAAGAGATGCAGGCTCACCACTTCCAGCGATTCTTGAGTCCCAAATTCTTGAAGGACTACCGCCGGCATTTAATGATCTTGCCATACCACCATTTTGGCTCTCAGCAAAAATGATGTCTGGATTAATTCTAGAAACTTCACACTGGAAACCATCTCCACCGATAATGTCTTCTGCGGCTTGAGGTGTATTCCCTTTTCCATCAATCACCATTGAGTTGTTATCTTGAGTTCCGCCAATTACGATTCCATTGGCTCCTCCAGCTACTCCGTAAAACTGTGTAGTTCCATAACCGTTATACAAAGTTGTATAATTGGTCATTTCTGCATTTGTCGTTCTGCTTACGCCACCATCTGAGGTGATATACATGATCATTGGTTTTGACTTAGTATCAAAAACTATAGAGTGTTTGTCAGCATGGATTCCAAAAGGGTTCGCTTTGCTGTCATTGTTGTTTCCAACAATTCTAGCTCCCGTTTCTGGCGTCCATTCCGCAAATTGGATCCCCCCCATGAAGATGCGTTCTTTATTAGTTGGATGAACACCTATACATAAATCATAATATCCTTGTGAATGAATTGAACTAGGTCCAGTCGCCAAAGTTGGCACTGACCATGGCGCAAAGAATGAACTTGCGTTTCCAATGATTCTATCAAAGTTTTTTCCGTTGTCTTTCGACTGATAAACACCTACCAGACCTGAACTTGCTGATACCTGACCAATTGGTCCATTAAAAGTAACATTACCTACAATTAATATGTACGAATAATTCGGATCTGAATCGGAAACTGCGAGAGCAATTCTATTTACACCACCTAATGGAATACCTGAAACCGCAGTATAACTGCCATTGGTTGCAGGATCCTCTGACCTATATACAGTATTTGTATACACAAGGGCATTCCCATTTTTATCGATTACGATGTCTCTAGAATTACCTCCTAAAACCAATGACCATTGTGCATCGTTTCCTTCAGTAGAAACACGCAAACCTGTATTGGTAGCTGCAAAAACGATATTCTTACTTGGGTGTGCTACTAATTTATTGATATACGCAAATCCATTTGTGCTTGGTATTTTTTCAAACGTCTTTCCTCCGTCTGTGCTTTTATATAATCCACCACCACTAAATCCAGGTGTGAATGCTTCTTGACCTCCGCCGCCAGTAAACGATTCACCAGTACCGAAATAAATAGTACCATCATTTGTTTGACAAATGCTAGACACTGCCATATCATCAAAATTATCATTGATTGGATACCACGAAGCTCCTTTGTTTATAGATTTAAATAATCCACCCATAACGCCACCAGCGTAAAGAATGTTGTTGTCATTTCTATCAATTAAGATTGCTCTAGTTCTACCACCTCTGTTGTCAGGACCAGCAAAAGACCAAGACAATGGAAAGCTTGCTTTACCGTGTGATTTATAAAACTGTTGCAATTCAGCTTTAGCTCTGGCAACGTCGTTTGGGTCAACGATACCTGTATGTTGGTTGGCACGAAGCATGTTCAAATACTCCTGTGCACCCATAAATGTTTGTGTGTTTTCTTGTGATTTCTCTCGAGGTTGATAAACCGTTTCCTGATTAACTGAAATTAGGGCTAACAAACCCGTTACTCCAACTATGGCTGCGGCTAAAACGCTATAGTAGATATTCTTCTTCATATTACTTTTTAAATACAGTGCTTCTAAATGTATACAATGCAAATTTATTAGGATTATACTTTAATCCAAGACTTAATTCACCATGGGTTTAATCAAGTTGAGCAACGGAAATTACCCTTGATTTATCACCCACATAAATCCAACAAAAAAAGTGGCATTAAGTTTGGGGTTTGGTCTAAAAGCCATAATCGGCAAACCCTGTGGATAGTAGTCCAAACTCGCCCCCAGATTTAGTCGTTTAGCGACCTGCGCATATTGATCCCAAGAGAATGCGACGTTGAAAACCCCGGCCATTCCTGGTCTATATTTTAATTCACTCCAACCCTCGCCATTTTTTGCGTATCCAATAATGTTCTCCGAGTTCGGGACTAACTCCCTTGTATAAGGAACATTTTTTACAGTTTTCTGATCATTCTCAATCGTTTCAATTCGCAGATATACGGGTCTTTGCACACCTAAGGTAAAACCTGTCGCCGCTTGAAGGTCAACAGTTATATTGTTAAGCTTGCTTGGTTTGGTCAATCGTAACGACACGCCAAGAGCGCCTCTTATAGTTGCGGTATGAAACATTTTCCCATACACAAACGGCATTTTATTTTCAACCTTGTGGTTGACAATCTTCGATTCATTGGTATGCTTAAACGAACCGAAATCTGCGTAATAATACCGGCCGAATCTTTTATTGGTCGCTACTTGGTGCTGATAATTCAAACCAATTCCATTGCTTTTCACCATCAGGCCAAAACCATAACTCTTCTGCTCAAGAAGCATTTGGTCAGTCTGCGCAAACACCAATATTGGCGCACAGAAAAATGCTACTACTAGAATGTTATGGAAAAACTTCTGAATCAATTGCGATTAATACTGGTAAAGATACAACTTTGAAAAATCAATCACAACTCGTTTATGGCTTACACGTCCACGATATTATACTTGGGAGATTTGCGCACTCAGGCTACACACTGTTCGTCTGGAAGCGTCATTGAAACAGATGCTCCAATAGACAATAATGGCAAGGGTTCATTGTTCTCCCCGACGGATTTAACTGCCACTTCGTTGGCCAATTGTATGATAACCGTTATGGGAATTGCCGCGAACGCAAGCAAAATAGATTTTAAAAACGTTAAAGCTTCAGTGAAAAAAGTTATGGCTTCAGAGCCACGTAGAATATCAGAAATTCATGTCACAATTGAAATTCATCACTCTTGGAGTGAAAAAGAGAAAAGTCGAATGCAACATATTGCACTGAACTGTCCTGTTGCAAAGAGTTTACACCCTACTATCCAACAGATCGTAGAATTTAAATACCTTGATTAATTAACCGATGGTTTTGTCGTTTTGTTCCATGTTCCCAAAGTTGTTTGGACAACCTTTATCTCCACGACGTGAGCCACAAGAAGACAGCAATCCAACCATCAATAAACCCACACAAACGATACTCAATGCCTTTTTCATATAATCCCTATTTTAGTGAACGCCTTTTATGAACAACGTTCCACCACATAATATAGTGCAAAGTAATGAAATTATTGAGTTACTAAAAAACGAAGATGCAATGGCATTTTTGAACGAACATTTCCTTGAATCTCCTGATTTGTTGTCTCTTAAGTATTCAGGAAAGGTCACATTCAACATAACCAAACTTACCCAAATCTTACATTTATATCGAAAAGCCAAAGATAAAATTCCATTGTGGGTAGAAAATCGATGTGCCATGCACGACAAAAGCTATGCGCAAAGCTCGCATTGGGAGGTGGCACAGTTTAAATCCACCCTATTTAATGGCAAAATGCTGCTTGATTTAACTGGAGGTCTTGGAGTCGATAGTTATTACTTTTCATTTTCTTTTGATTTTGTAATAAGCGTTGAAAGAGACCTTACTACCCATCAATTTGCCTTATACAACGCTGCTAAACTTGGCGCTCACAATATTCAGTTTATTCAAGCTGACTCTAACGCTTTCGCATTTGACAATCACTACGATGTTATTTATGTTGATCCCGATCGACGAACAGATACCAGTAGAATATTAGGCGACATTGAAGCGTATTCCCCAAACATTGTGGAAGAGCATAAAAAATGGCTCCAACACGCAGATTCAGTTGTAGTCAAATTGAGCCCTATGGTAGACTTGACTCTGCTCGAAAAAACGTTTCCGAACTTAAAATCCATCTACGTGATTGGCCACAAGAATGAAGTGAAAGAAATCCTTATTCATTTAGTCAAAGCAGATGTTGAGACAGCTAAAAAGTATTCCGTAAACATTTCATCAGCAAACCGAGTAAATCAATATACGTCAGATAATTACCATGACTCCGCTGCAACTAATGAGTATGGCTCTTTCTTACTCGAGCCTTCTAAACCTTTGATTAAGTCGGGATTATCACATGCCTATTGCCATCAAGTCGGCATTCACCCAATTATCCCCAAAGGCTACTACTACCTACATGACGCTTCTATTCCTGATTTTGATGGAAGACAATTCGAAATCATTGAAATGCTTGACGGAAATTGGAAATCAATCAAAAAGTATTTTAAAAGCGAAGGGATAAAGTCGATTGAAATTGCTCAAAGGCACTTTTTTGATGACGTAGCAACGATCAGACAAAAACTGAACATCAAAGCAGGAGGTAACACCTCTTTACATTTCACTGTTAATAGCGAAGGGAAGTCTTTGTGTTTTCACACAAAGCGAATTACAGAGACTTAATATACGCCTCAATTGCAGCAGTCATTGAAGGACTGTCTGGCGTAGGAGCCGGAATGTTGTTTTTTAAGTTAGCCTCAAGAATGGCCTTGTTTGTTGAAGCTCCCCAACCTGCAATCCGTGTATCATTTTGCTTGAATTCAGGAAAGTTGTCGAACAAAGATTTAATATCGGCAGGACTAAAAAACGCAATAACATCATAAAACACCTCTTCCAAGTCACTTAAGTCGGCATTCACAGTGCGATACATAATCGCCTCAGTAAACGAGATATTGTTATCGGAAAGAAAGGTCGGAATCGATGGCTTTCTTATATCAGAGCACACAAATAAATAATTCTCTTTTGGATGAGACTTTATCAATTTTAAAAATTCTGGTTCTCTGGCTTTTCCGAAAAACATCTTGCGTTTTCGTAAGACAGTGTACTTCTGGGTATATAATGAAATTCCTTTGTTGATGCAGAAGTATTTCATCGTGTTTGGCACCTCGACTTTCAACTCCTCAACGCATCTAAAAAAATTATCGACGGCACTTCTAGACGTTAATATGATGGCCGTATGGTCCAAAATATTTAACCGCTTTTTACGTAAGTCCTTTGCTGGAACTGGCTCCACTTGGATAAAAGGACGAAAATCTAGCTTCAACTTATACTTTTCAGCTAATGCATGATACGCCGTCTTTTTATCTCCTGGATCTGGTTGAGATACTAAAATACTTTTTACTTTCAAGTTTCTTTACTAATCAACACCAACACCGATTAACTTTCCGATAATCAACAAAGGGGTTATTTCAAGGGCGCAAAGATAAATAATTATATAAATTTTAGCGAATGGAAAGTAACGATAATAAATCAAGACACTCTTGACCAAGCGCCAGACAACGAATACTAAAGTTGTTAACAGCAGCATTAGCATGATTGTCGTTTTTATTGATTCTTCTGGCACGTAATACCAGCACACGACTAAAGGGAAAATTAATAAAGTAAAGGCGTACATCATTCCAGACAACCCAACTACCATGACCTTGGCGAGATCTTCGGACTGTAAAATGGTCCCGACGATATAATGCATGAAGTATTTAAAGGTATACACCAAACACACCGCCAATAGAGCTATTAAGAAAAAACTAAAATCATGAGGAATTGACAAATCAACACTGAATGGTTCGAGTATGAAAATGGCCAATGCTATTATGATGGCCGACACAAATGCTTGAAGTACTATGATTGGATTAATGGTAGCTTCTTTGTCGATTTGTTCATATTGGTTGCTAATGTTTGAAAACGCCATTACCAAAGACAATTTATGTTGTGGCAAAGCGATAACGCGTATTAAACCAATCAACAATAAAATGGCGACCGCCACTATAAACACCCAAGGGTAAGCACCCGTTTTACGCTCTTCGATTAACGGTGGTACTACATCAAGAAAATCCAAAGCCTGCACAACTGAATCTTCGTCAACGGCTCTCTGTTCTAGGCCAATCGATTCTGAGTTTAGGCTATCTTGTGCGTAGATATTGGTTGAAACACTTGACATAAGCATCAAAACACACGTGCTTATTCCAAATAAGTATTTAACCCATTGCATGTCGCAAAAATAGCTAAACTACCGTCTGAAGGTGTTTTTCAATAACCTCTTGATAATAGGCTTCGTAAATTGGACAAACCGTATGAATGTCAAAGGTTTTTGCGTGATTCAAGGCATTGGTCTTAAATTGCTTTAAAGTCGCATCACTGCTAAGCACTTCTAAACCTCGTTTTGCCATGGTCTCGACATCTCCAACGTTACAAGTAAACCCTGTTACGCCGTCAATATTGACTTCTGGAAGTCCACCCGTATTGGTCGATATCACTGGAACTTGACACGCCATAGCTTCAAGGGCGGCAAGTCCAAAGCTTTCAGTTTCAGAAGGCATTAAGAACAAATCACCTACTGACAAAATCTCTTCCACCGCATCTTGTTTTCCAAGGAAGGTAATTTTCTCGCACAAGTTTGAATTGCGACATTCCCTTTCTAGACGCACTCTTTCAGGCCCGTCACCGACCATTAAGAGTCTTGCTGGTGTTTGCTGTTGGATCAACCGAAATACCTTCATTACGTCGTCAACACGTTTTACTTTTCTAAAGTTTGACGTGTGAATAATGATCCGTTCATTGTTTGGGGCAATCGCTAGTTTAAAATGTTCTTTAGGTTGTCTCTGAAATCTATTAAAATCCACGAAGTTTGGAATCACACGAATGTCCTTATCAAACTGGAAAATATTTTTTGTATCGCTTTTTAAGCTTTCAGAAACTGCCGTAACACCGTCTGACTGATTCAGTGAATAATGAATCACTGGTCCATAGGTCGCATCCTTCCCAACAAGGGTAATGTCCGTTCCGTGAAGCGTGGTAATGATTGGAATATGGACACCCTCTTCCCTTAAAACATATTTTGCCATCACCGCTGCTGCCGCGTGAGGAATGGCATAGTGAACATGTAAAATATCCAACTTTGCAGATTTCACAATCTCTACAATTTTACTCGATAACGCTATCTCGTATGGAGGATATTTAAATAGAGGATACTCAGAAACATTCACCTCATGATAAAACAAATTTTCACTAAAAAAATCTAATCGCGCTGGTTGATCATAACTTATGAAATGGACTTTATGCCCTTTGGCTCCCATAGACTTCCCCAACTCTGTCGCTACAACTCCACTACCTCCGTAGGTTGGATAGCATATAATTCCTATGTTCATTATGTGTTATGTATTTAATTCGACCTCCATAAGCATGCGAGGTTCATAATTTTTTACTTTTTCTGTTATTGCCTTTATATGACCTGGCGTTGTTCCGCAACAACCACCTAGCACATTGACTAAACCGCTGCTTGCAAACTCTCCGACAACCTTTGCCATGTATTCTGGACTTTCGTCGTATTCACCCATTTCGTTGGGCAAGCCAGCATTGGGGTGTGCACTTACTGCACAGGTAGCAACATCACTTAAATTTTTCAAAAACGGCCTCATTAATTCCGCACCAAGGGCACAGTTCAAACCAACTGTTACCGGATCTGCATGCACAATAGAATTCCAGAAGGCTTCCACTGTTTGACCACTTAAGGTCCGTCCACTGTTATCGGTAATTGTTCCAGAAATCATGATTGGAATTTCAATTCCTCTCTCTTCTTCAATTTCCAGTATGGCATAAATGGCAGCTTTGCAATTCAACGTATCCGTAATGGTCTCAATGAGCAACAAATCTGCTCCACCGTCTAATAAACCTTCCGCTTGCTCTTTAAAAGCCAAATAGAGTTCTTCAAAAGTAACCGCGCGAAAACCTGGGTTTGAAACATCTGGAGACATAGATGCCAACTTTGTTGTTGGGCCAATACTGCCTGCCACATAACGTGGTTTATTAGGTCTCTGCTGCGTGTACTCATCGGCCGCAGATCTGGCAATTTCTGCTCCTTTCTTATTGATCTCATACGACAGGTCTTCCATATGGTAGTCGGCCATTGAAATTCTATTGGCATTAAAAGTATTGGTCTCAATGATATCCGCCCCTGCAGCTAAAAACTTTCCATGTATCTCACGAATCACATGTGGTTGAGTAATGTTTAACAAGTCATTATTCCCTTTAACACTATGGTCGTAATTTTCGTATTCCTTACCGCGATAATCAGCCTCTGACAATTTATATTGCTGTATCATGGTGCCCATGGCCCCATCTAAAAAGTGAATACGTTCTTGAAATAATGTTTTAAAATCTTGCTTTGACTTCATACCACAAATTTAATTCGGAAAACTATCAATAGTCGATTCATATAACATAACAATTGAAAATCGAAATGTTTTGACTGTTTTGTCTAATCACTAAAAACCCACAGTAAAATAGGCAAAGATGAATGGTCAATAACCTTTTCTAATCGGGACAGAAACTCTGGCGATACAGTTGGACATCCTTCACTTCTAAAGATGCCAACAACGGATTCTGTATCTGGCACACAGCTGTGACTATGCAAAACAACAAAGCGATCGAAGGCATTGGAATTAGAAGATTCTAAACCATGTAGTTTATAAGCGGTTCCAAAACTGCCATCGTACTTATACCCGACTTTGTACATTCCCAAAGACGTGCAATTGCTTCCTACTTCATTGCTAAAGCTTGGCTTTCTGGAGGCATAATTTTGGCAATGACCGTGAGCGACGAGACCGGCATCTACGATGCTGTCTTTTTTTAAATCAACAACAAAAAATCGCTTACGGCCTGAACGAATGTCCATATCGGAGAAAAAGGCAACCTCCGCGTTAAATCCATGCATTTTGCAATACTCCTTAGCTTTTTTGCACTTTAGTTCGTCAAGTTGATAGCGAGTAGGGTTGTGGGTTCTTTGTGATTTCTCTTTAGCTGGTGTATGTGGTGTTTGACATGAGAAAAAAACACCAACCAAAAGCATTGTAAAAATTAAACGTCGTTCCACGTATACTTCAACAACATTTCTTTCATTTTAGTATGTAGGACGTCTAAACATAGCGCAGCACCATTTTGTAGTGCATAATGCCTGCTTCTTCGAATTGTGGTCCTTCTTCCTTAAACCCGAATCGACTATACAGACTGCATGCGGTTAACTGTGCGTGTAGATAGACATTGGTTTTATTCGGCAAATCGTTTAGAACGGCTTCAACAATTACAGATCCTACGCCTTTGTTTCGGTGGGACGGCAAAACGGCAAATCGTTCTAACTTAATTCCGTTGGGTGTCCTTCTCCATCTTGCTGTGCCAACAGGGTGTCCATCAACGACTGCCACAAAATGTACCGAAGTCTCTTCAAACTCGTCGTATTCAAGCACTGGATCGACTTCTTGCTCTTCCACAAAGACGGTTTGTCTTATTGCAAAAATGGCATCAAATTGTTTCCCACTTTCTACTTTCTGTACGACTATCTCCATATGTTAATGGTGTGTTAAATGATTTTCCATTGCGTGCTTTTCAAAAATAACACGAAAGTCTTGATAACCCGTCATTAGCACATTTGGCAATTGACTGCGAACCAGTGCTAAAAGTTTTAAAAAAACCCTAATTTTGCCGACCTTAAAACAAAGCACAAGACGATGAGTAACTCCGCAATCGAACAAATTTTAGGTAGTGAATCCGAATATTTATTAAACCACGAGTCTAAGACAATTTCTAAGTCGAATTTAAATTTGCCTGGTCCAGATCATATTGATCGTGTATGGGGCATTTCGAATAGAAGTCCGCAGGTTTTGAAAAGTTTGAACCACCTGATGAACTCTGGTAGATTAGGAGGAACTGGTTACGTTTCTATATTACCTGTTGACCAAGGAATTGAGCATTCAGCTGGTGCTAGTTTTGCGCCAAATGCTGCTTATTTCGATCCTGAAAACATCGTTAAACTAGCTATTGAAGGTGGTTGTAATGGTGTTGCGTCAACTTTTGGGGTGCTTGCTAGTGTATCTAGAAAATATGCCCATAAAATTCCTTTCATCGTAAAGCTGAACCACAACGAACTATTGACTTACCCAAATACTTTCAATCAAATCATGTTTGGGAGTGTGGATGAAGCCTGGAATCTTGGTGCAACTGCAGTTGGAGCAACGATTTACTTTGGATCTGAAGGTGCTGAACGTCAAATAGTAGAAGTTGCAGAAGCGTTCGAAAGAGCACATGAGTTAGGAATGGCTACCATTCTATGGTGCTACTTAAGAAACTCAGGTTTCAAGAAAGACGGAGTTGATTACCATGTGGCTACAGACATTACAGCTCAAGCAAATCACTTGGGGGTTACTATCCAAGCCGACATAATTAAACAAAAGCTTCCTGAAAACAATGGTGGATACAAAGCCATTGGTTTCGGGAAAACACATGATAAAGTATATTCTGAGTTAAGTTCAGATCACCCAATTGACTTATGTCGTTACCAAGTTGCCAACTGCTACATGGGGCGCGCGGGTCTAATAAATTCTGGTGGTGCATCAGGCAGTAACGACTTATTTGACGCAGTTAAAACTGCGGTCATTAACAAGCGTGCTGGAGGATGTGGACTTATTTCTGGCCGTAAGGCATTCCAACGTCCAATGAATGAAGGCGTTGAATTATTAAATAAGATCCAAGACGTATATTTGGATAAAGGCGTTACCATTGCCTAACTACCCGTCACGATTCTTTGTGATATTTATTTAATTTTGACAATCTATGAGCTGGTTTAAGCGCGTAAAAGACGGTATCCTTACTAAGACCCAAGATAAAAAGTCTACACCAGACGGTTTGTGGGTTAAATGTACCGAATGCCAAACACCGCACTCAAGTAAAGATTTCGCTATCGATTACTGGGTGTGTAAAGACTGCGGCCATCACTCACGTATCGGATCTGACGAATACTTCGAAATCTTTTTTGACAACGGAAAGTTTACTGAGTTAGATGCGAACATCACATCAGGGGATCCGTTAAACTTCGTTGACAAAAAAGACTATCCATCTAGGATTAAGGCTGCACAAAAGAAGACACAGCTAAAAGACGCTGTAAGATCTGGTGTTGGCAAAATCAATGGAATGAAAGTGGTGATATCATGCATGGATTTCACCTTCATTGGCGGATCTATGGGTTCTGTGGTTGGCGAAAAAATAGCCAGAGCCATTGACCATGCTCGTGAGCATAAATTCCCATTAATGATTATCTCCAAAAGTGGAGGTGCTCGAATGATGGAAGCCGCTTTTAGTCTAATGCAAATGGCTAAAACAAGTGCCAAATTGGCCTTATTGGATAAAGAAGGCATCCCTTTCATTTCGTACATAACTGATCCAACGACAGGTGGTGTGACAGCTTCGTTTGCCATGCTTGGCGATTTTAACGTTGCTGAACCAAATGCACTAATTGGTTTTGCTGGACCACGTATTGTGAAGGAAACGATTGGTAAAGACTTACCTAAAGGTTTCCAGCGAAGTGAGTTCTTACAGGAACATGGTTTTGTAGATTTTATAGCTGAACGTAAAAATGCCAAAGAACAAGTTTTTACTATTCTTTCACTGATTTGTGATAAAAAGCCTAGAACCAAACCAGAGCCTAGCAAAACAACAAGTGCTTAATTAATTTTTAAATGCCCTTATTATTCCAACAATAATTTATTAATTCGCAAAAAAAACTTATGAATTTTCCAGCTGATATTAAATATACAAAAGACCACGAATGGGTTAAATTAGACGGAGACGTTGCAACCATTGGCATTACTGATTTTGCTCAAAGTGAGTTAGGTGATGTTGTTTTTGTGGAAATCGAAACTGAAGGTGAAACTTTAAATTCTGAAGACACGTTTGGTACTGTTGAAGCAGTAAAAACAGTTTCGGATTTATATATGCCATTGGCGGGAGAAGTAATCGAAGTAAACGCTGGTTTGGAAGATGCTCCTGAAAGCGTGAATTCTGATCCTTATGGCGATGGTTGGATGATCAAAGTTAAAATTAGTGACCAAGCTGAGTTTGACGCCTTGATGAGTCCAGACGAATACAAAGCTTCTATTGGGCAGTAGTGCTCAAATCATATAAATTTACCCTTATTCTCGCTGTGGTTATTTTGATCCTCAGCGTTATGTCCGTAAAGTCAATTCCAAAAATTGACGTGAAAGCAAGCGACAAGATTGGCCACTTTCTAGCATATGCCAGTCTGACGATAGTTGTTCTTTTTGAAACAGCTAAGAAATTCCGTTGGTCAAACGAATACAGACGCTCGTTAATTTATTTAATTCCGCTTTGTATCGGTTATGGTGTTTTAATGGAATTCTTACAGGCCTCCTCCCTATTCAATCGGCATTTTGAGTATTTGGATATGCTAGCCAATTCTATTGGGGTTGCCGTGGGATGTGCCCTATTTTTACTTGGCTTTAAGCAAATTCGGAGCTTTTATATAAAATAATCATTGTTTCGCGTTTACCTTTTGGATACTGCATATATATATCCATGATAATTCATAAATTTGGAACTTTAAATCTTTGTAAAACATGGAAGTTAAAAAACGTAAGAACATCGACATCAGGTATAAAAGAACATTGTTCTTTCTGATTGGTATGACTATTTCTTTAGGATTTGCGTTTGCCTTGATGCAGTACAAAAAATATGATCCTATCGTACTTGAGAATTTAGATCAAGTATACGACGAGGACATGGTACAGCAAGAACAAACTCAACAACAAGAAGAAAAACCACCACCTGAGAAGCCACAAGATCCAGTGATCGAAGTTGTGGAAGATGATATAAAGGTAGATGATCCACCAGACATTTCTATTGAAACAGATGACGATGAAGCATTTGGCGAATTGGATTTTGACGATGGTCCAGAAGATACAGATGAAGTATTCAAATGGTTCCAGGTACAAGAAAAGGCATCGTTTCCAGGTGGACCAACAGCAATGGATGAGTTCATTAAAGAAAACATGGAAATTCCAGAAATTGCCTATGAAGAAGCGGAAAATGGTACGGTAGTGGTGTCGTTTACAGTTGAGAAAGATGGTAGCTTGTCTAACATCCAGGTAACCTCAACACGTAAAATTGGATATGGTGTTGAAGAAGCAGCGATCGCTGTTATCAAAAAAATGCCTAGATGGAAACCAGCTTTACAAAGAGACAAACCAGCTCGTATGGCATTTCAAAAGCCGATACGTTTAAGTTTCAACTAATAAGAGTTTATATTCAAAAAAACCTCGACGCAAGTTGGGGTTTTTTTATGCCCTCTAGAATTTGTCTAAGATAGACACACCGTTTTCTGCGTAGTCTTTAAGATTTAACATGAGTTGTAGGTCTTGTTTTTCATAAAACTTAGGCCTTAACCAAGACCACCGCTCTTTACTACCACTCAATCTGTAGATATGCGTAATGCCCCACATCGTTCTCTTTCCACCAAAATCCTCAAATTGATAGTCTATGTCGCTCACCATATTAGGAGCTTGGTAATGTGCACTAAAGATATACGGGAAATTTCTTTCTGTGACGGTTTCAATTACTTCAAAAGGTCGTTTTCCCAGTTGATACACAAATTTTGACTTGACACCGTACTGACCTTTTTCACCACTCAAGAGCTCAACAGATTGGAACCCTGGTCGCCAGTGTTTAAATTTCGTTTGGTCAAGAAATAAGTCTATGAATTCGTCGATTGGGACTTGAACTTCAATGGCGTTGGCATGATACATGCCACAAATTTACGCCATCAATCGCTGCTCAATCGCATTGTCATAAATCGACTTGTACTCCTCAATGCTGCCATAATCGTCATCATTGATGCACATTCTGTTGCCGCTTACACTGCCTAATTTACGGAAATGAACGCCATGTTTTGACATCATTTTCTCAAGCGCTTCTCGTTGATTTTCCTGGACAGACACAACAATTCGGCTTTGGCTTTCACCAAACAAATAAGCATCGAGTCTTTCTTCCATATTGGTCACTACATCAACCCCTAAACCACTGGCCATTGACGATTCTAACAACGTAATGAACAATCCTCCCTCCGACACATCATGACAACTCTGTAAAAGACCACTTTCAATTGAATCTATCACTGCAGCTTGTAATTGATATTCCTCGTCTAGATTAAAATATGGACAAGGTGAGTGTTCTACTTTGTGATATTTAGAGACATATTGTGAGGATCCGATGTCTACAATTTCCTTTCCTAATAAGTAAATCACATCTCCAACTTCCTTGAAGCCTAAAGTAGTAATGTGCTCTGGTTTTTCGACCAAACCTACCATACCGATAGTCGGTGTAGGATACACCGCCGATCCATCAGAATTTTGATTATAAAAACTCACATTACCACCCGTAACCGGAGTACCGAATTTTAAACACGCAGCTCTCATTCCCATGATGGCGTTTTTAAATTGCCAATAAACTCCTTTATCGTATGGATTACCAAAGTTCAAGCAGTTCGTCACTGCACTCGGCTTTCCTCCACTACAAACGATGTTTCGTGCAGCTTCACTGACAGCGATTGCAGTTCCAACTTCTGGGTCTGCGTAAACGTATCGACTATTGCAATCAACCGTTAACGCTAAAGATCTATTTGTGCCTTTTATTTGAACGATAGCTGCATCACTCGCCTGATTGGTACTTTGATTTACTGTGCCAACCATACTGTCGTATTGCTTATAAATCCACCGCTTTGACGCTATGTTCGGTTGTCCAGCTAAGAATTTTGCAATCTCTATTGTTTTGTTTTCGTTTGGAATATCGTCTATAGAAAAGGATTTAATCTTTTCTGTATAACTTGGTTCAGCCCACTCACGTTCATAAATAGGAGCTCCTCCGCCAAGTACTAAACTTTGAGCTGGAACATCACAAGTAACTTCACCATCCTTGACGTATTTAATACGTCCAGAATCATTCACCTCACCTATTTGCGCATAGGTCAAATCCCATTTTTCTAAAATTTTCTCTACTTCCTTTTCATGACCTTTTTTAATGATTGCCAACATACGCTCTTGACTTTCACTCAACAAGATTTCCCAATCCTTCATGTCTTGTTGTCGAAGTGGCACTTTATCCAAATCGATGGTCATTCCTGTTTCGCTTTTTGCGCTCATTTCACAAGTGGAACAGGTAATTCCAGCTGCACCCATGTCTTGTAATCCAACAATGGCGTCAGTTTCTAATAACTCCATGGTGGCTTCCAAAATCAGCTTCTCCCAAAACGGATCACCAACTTGCACGGCGGGTAAATCATTCATGGCGTCTTCACCGATGTCTTTACTCGCAAAAGCGGCTCCAGCGATACCATCTTTGCCTGTTGCAGAGCCAAAAATGTATACTGGATTTCCAACTCCTTCAGCAATGGCACTTACTGTTTTTCCAACTTCAACGATACCAACGCTCATTGCATTAACCAAGATGTTGGTTTCGTAACAATCATCAAAATACACCTCACCGCCAACGGTTGGTATGCCAAATGAATTTCCGTAGTCGCCAATACCTTTAACAACTCCTTTAGTTAACCATTTGGTTCTATCTGTATCTATGTTTCCAAAACGCAAAGAATTTAACTGTGCGATAGGTCTCGCACCCATAGAGAATATGTCTCTATTGATTCCCCCAACTCCAGTCGCCGCTCCTTGGTACGGCTCTATGGCCGATGGATGGTTGTGACTTTCTATTTTAAAGCAGCATGCCAAACCTTCGCCCATATCAACCAATCCGGCATTTTCTTCACCGGCTTCGGCCAACATCATCGGACCTTCTTTAGGTAATTTCTTTAACCAAACGATGGAGTTTTTGTACGAACAATGCTCACTCCACATTACGGAATAAACACTTAATTCAGTAAAGTTTGGTGTTCGGCCTAAGACCTCCTTTATTTTATTGAACTCTTCAGCTCTGAGTCCTAGTTCAATGGCCGTTTCTACAGTAACTTCTTGCATGCTTAAGGATTAAATTGCTGGGCAAAATTAAGTATTGCCCGCACAAATCTGGCCTTTGACTGCCGTTTTGGGGAAAACATTTTTATACCCCTGAAATGGGCCATTAAAATCGTCAAAATTTCACCTTGTTTTTACCAATCTGATAAAACTATCTTTGCAGTCCTTAAAAAGAATAGGCAATGATTATTGGAGTACCTAAAGAAATTAAAAATAATGAAAATCGAATTGCATTGACTCCGGGCGGTGCACTTGAATTAACAAAACGTGGACATACAGTTTATGTTCAAAAAAATGGTGGACTTGGAAGCGGGTTCAGCAACGATATGTATACACAAGCAGGTGCTCAAATATTAGATACAATCGAAGAAGTGTATGCCATTGCAGAAATGATTATTAAGGTAAAAGAACCTATTGAACCTGAATACAAACTCATCAGAAAAGGTCAATTGGTTTTCACCTATTTCCACTTTGCTAGTTACGAGCCTTTAACTCACGCCATGATTGAAAGTGGTGCTACATGTTTGGCTTATGAAACAGTGGAAGCAGCAGACAGAAGTCTACCATTGCTTATCCCAATGAGTGAAGTTGCGGGCAGAATGGCTGTCCAGCAAGGAGCAAAATATTTAGAAAAGCCAATTAAAGGAAAAGGCGTTTTATTAGGTGGCGTTCCAGGCGTTCCTCCAGGAAAAGTATTGGTACTGGGTGGTGGCGTTGTTGGGACTCAAGCTGCTAAAATGGCCGCCGGTTTAGGTGCACAGGTAACTATTTTAGATGTGAGTCTTCAAAGACTTCGTTACTTAAATGATGTTATGCCTGCTAATGTGGTAACCAGATTTTCAAGCGAAATGAACATCCGGGATTTAATCCCTCATATGGATTTAATTGTTGGTGCTGTGTTAATTCCTGGTGCAAAAGCGCCAAACCTCATTACTCGTGACATGTTAAAGGAGATGCAAGCAGGTACTGTTTTAGTTGACGTTGCAGTTGATCAAGGTGGATGTATTGAAACGTGCAAACCAACGACTCACGAAGATCCTACTTTTATCATTGACGACATCGTTCATTACTGTGTTGCTAACATGCCAGGTGCTGTACCTTATACGTCTACAGTTGCCTTAACCAATGCAACATTGCCATATGCCATTCAATTAGCGAACAAAGGCTGGAAACAGGCTTGCAAGGACAGCAACGAATTGAAACTAGGATTGAATGTAGTTGACGGAAAAGTGTGTTATAAAGGCGTTTCTGAAGCATTTGATTTACCGTATACTCCGGTAGAAGAATTCTTAAACTAATTTTTTTTGAAGCTGAACTACAAACAATACGGTGATTCAGGACCGTACGTTGTCATAGTTCATGGTTTATTTGGCATGCTCGACAATTGGCACAATATGGCCAAAAGCTTGTCTGCGCATTTTAAAGTAGTATCTGTTGATGTTCGAAATCATGGCAATTCAGCGCATCACCCGAGTATGACGTACGAAGACATTTGCGACGATTTCAATGAACTCCTGAAAGACTTATCAATTCCAAAAGCGCACTTTATTGGGCACTCCATGGGCGGAAAAGCGGTGATGAAACTTGCCGATTTGCATCCGGGTCTTATTGACAAATTATGCGTCGTAGACATTGCTCCAAAAAAATACAAACCAGGCCACCTTGCCATCTTTGATGCGATGTTTAAGCTCCCGGTAAACACCTTGAGTTCGAGAAAAGAAGCGGAAGCTTTGTTAAGTGAATCGATTGATGATGTAGGCATTCGTCTGTTTATCTTAAAGAATATCGACCGTTGTAAAACTGGTGGATATGAATGGAAAATGGGACTGGAAAATATCTACAAGAATTATGAAACCATAATGAATAGGGTTACCGTTTCATGGCCGTTTTCGAATGAAACCCTATTTATTAAAGGCGCAAAATCCAATTACATTTCAACTGAAGATGAATCTACAATTCTTGAAATGTTTCCAAATGCTGAATTTGCAACAATACCGAAAGCAGGTCACTGGGTCCATGCAGAAAACCCAGAAGCCTTCTATACCGTATTAGAGGACTTTCTTCTGTAATCATCTCCTTGTCATTTGCCAATTTAATTCCTATTTCTTCATAGGTTTTCATAGATTTGATTCGAATTACGAAACAGCATTTCTGATCTATGGCAAAGTCTTCAGCAAAAAAGAAAATATCAACTCCTTCGGCACCGTGTTTTGTCGTTGTTACCGGCATAAACTCAGGCGAAATCAAAACGAAGGTTGAGGCTTCGCTGGCAGAACTTGGCACCAACGTTAGCAACGCAACGGTTATGTTGGCTGGATCAAATGGCACGCAGTATGCCGACTTAAGTCAAAAGCTGTCAGAATCCGAAAGCAACGATGTCGTTGTGTTGTCGCATGCCAACCTACATTTGCTACCGAGTGCCATCCAAAGTCTTAGAGGTAACAAAGCCACCTCAGGCGAAGTAATGGTTCCCGACTTTGCATATAAAAAGAATAAAAGAACAGCAATACAAGCCTTAGGAAATTTCTGGTCTAAGTTGTTTGGATTGGTTGAAGTCAATGGCTTTGACAGTGGTGTTTGTATCGTTCACAAGGACGATGTTCTTTCTAAAGGACTATTCAACAATGTCTCAGCTGCGCTCGACAATAGTACGTATTCCTTTGCAAGCTGGTGCGTTTTAAACGGCCTTACAGCGTCGGCTACGTCGCTTCCTAATACGACGGCTAAAGACGTGGTATATTCACATTCAAAAAGTGTTTGGAATGCAATCACTGCTAGAATCAATTGGTTTGTAACAACACCAATTAAAACTTTCTCAATCAAAGATTTAAACCGAGGGAACTCTGGATTGTATCGCTTAATCTTTGTCTCCTTGTGTTTGTTTAGTCTTGTTTTACTGCCCATGCTAAGTTTCGACTTTGGCACTACTTGGGATGAACCTGAAGACAGAAAATATTTCACGGAGGTTATCTCATATTTCCAAACAGGTGGGGAAGACACGCGAGCCTTAGACGAGAATCGAAAGCTGCACGACCATTTGGTAAATTATGGTCCATTTGTGAATTTAACATGTGCCTTTGTTGAAGAATATCTATCTCCTTTTGACACATACGAAACACGACATCTCGTCTTAAGCTTATTTGCCTTCGTTGGACTCCTGTTTACTGGATTGCTTGCACGAAAAACGGGCACATGGCGTACAGCCGTTATCGCCATATTAATCCTTCTATTTACTCCTGTTTTCTGGGGTCATGCGGCCAATAACCAAAAGGATATGCCTTTCATGTCCTTTTATATTGCCAGTATCTTTTACATCGTCAGATTCATTCAGGAACTGCCAAAAGTAAAAACCAAAACGTTGGTAATGACTGGGCTTACAATGGGTATTTTATTTAGTATTCGTGCGGGTGGACTTATTGTGTTTGCCTATTTGGCTTTGTTTGCTGGTGTTCGATTTTTACTCGCTATCTATAACAAAGAAACCAAGCTTCCTACCCAGTTTCGCCAATATCTCTTTAATGGAGTTGTTGCCATGGGCTTGGCATATTTTATCGGAATAATTTTATGGCCAGCGGCGTTAAAAGACCCATTCAATCATCCTTTTGAAGCACTAAAAAACTTCGAGAAATTTAGCCTTGTTCACGTGTACGAAATATTCGAAGGCGCACGCTATTACATGAAAGACTATCCGTGGTATTATGCGCCAAAAATGATGCTAATCACCCTACCCCTCTTTGTTTTAGGTGGATTGGCAATCTTTATTGGTTCTTTAAAATGGAAATGGCGGTCGTATAAACTCCCTATTGTCATCATAGAGGTGTTTACCTTGGTTTTCCCTCTTGGTTACATCATATATAAAGAGTCTTCTTTGTACAATTCATGGCGACATGTGTTGTTTGTGTTACCAAGTTTAATCATACTTTCTGCCATCGGTTGGGATTCTATTATCTCCCTGAAAAACAAAATCGCTCGTATAGCAGCTCCTGCAGTATTGGCGGTGTTAATGGGATTGGTCGGTTTATGGATGGTGCAAAATCACCCGTATCAATACATGTATTACAATGAGTTGGTTGGAGGAGTAAAAGGAGCCTTTGGTAATTACGAATTGGATTATTGGTGTCAAACACCAAAAGAAGCCATTAAATGGATTCAGGAAAATGAAGAATTACCTCCTGGTAAGACAAAAATTATTTCGAATAATGAACTTTTTAGTATCCAATATTATTCTGATTGTTTCCAGAAAAATGGCAAGGAGTTAAGGGAAAATATCAGACAACTAGAAGTGTATAATGATGAAATCGATCGACTGAATCATTACAAAAAAGAAAAGATCATTACAGAAGCTGAACACAAAGCTGAAGTGGATATACTGGTTGCTGAACGTGAACCTATCAAGGCGATGGTTGATTCACTTCGCAACGCCAGCATTTTGTGGAGTAGGGAATTGAATTGGAACAAGGACGACTGGGATTACGCCATTTGGACGAACAGAACCTTGTCTCCGACGGCATTAAAAAAAGGGTATTTCCCACCAAAAGGAACGATTCATGAAATAAAAGTCGATGGTGTAACCGTTGGGGCGATTGTCAAAAGGGAAAACAAAGACATCTACTTGGCGAATCAAATGCTGAATAAGCGTAATTATACCGAGGCCGAAAGACTATTACTAGATTACATCAAATATGACTCCTTAGAAGAAGAGGCCTATCGAACGTTGGGCTATACATATCTAGTGCAAGGTCGAAACGACGAGGCAATTAAATGGTGTACGAAAAGTTTAGAATTGTGTCCTGAAAACTACTTCAGTCACCACTTTGTTGGCATAGCGTATTTACAACCTGTTCAGATGCAGAAAACAGGAATCAATGTGAATGCATATCTCGATTCAGCCGACAAACACTTTAAATTATCAGCCATTTACAAACCTAACTTTAGCTCGTCTTACGACGGTCAAGGTGATGTTGCGATGGCGAAGGGTAATACACAACTAGCGCTCAAGTATTACAAAGAAGCGTTGACTTACGGGGGCAACAATCCGCAGTTTTTCTTCAAAGCGGGTAATGCCTATTTGCAATTGAACGATTTGAATAATGCAGGTAATTATTTCAACGCTGCCATTCAAACCAATAAGAATTTTGCTCAGGCGTATTACGGCATGTACCAAGTGTACTTGAAAGCTGGCAACGAAGCTGAAGCGACTAAGTTCTTACAACAGTATCAGCAATTAGCTGGGAGATAAAAGCATGCATCTGGGAGATTAACTACCAAATAATGACATACAATTAATCTATGTGTGCCAAAGATTAACGATTTTTGGAATGTACGTAGATATTGAACTGTCTAACGTGTAACTTTACTTTGAAACGAACGCTTCTCTTCACACTCTGGATCATAACCAGCATGTCCGCTGGTGCAACGCATATTGTGGGTGGTGATTTCTATTATGAACAAACTGCCAACGGCGCGTATGACGTTACGTTGAAGCTATATATGGATTGCGAAAATGGCAGTCCGAGAGCCATTGCAGATGATGCGTTTGCTTATGTGAGTATCTGGAATGCAAGCAACAATGCCCTCATTCGGACAGAAACGTTTTCAAGAACGGGACCGAAGTATCTTGACAAGGTTCATTACAAATGCTTGATTCCGCCGAAGGATGTTTGTGTTTCTGAATATGTCTACACAAAAACGGTTACCATTAACCCTGGTAAAGATGGCGTGATTTTGGCCTTTCAAAGATGTTGTCGAAACAACAGTATCAATAACATCATTGCTCCGGAAAGTACGGGTGCAACGTACTGGGTGAAAATTCCAGGAACCGATTTGGTCAGCACCAATTCAAGTGCCATTTTTAAAGAACTTCCACCAAATTATTTATGTACAGATGCGCCATTAAAATTTGACCACTCTGCTACAGATGCAGATGGAGATTCTTTAGTGTATGAGCTCTATCAACCATTCCAAGGTGCCTCACGTGATTATCCACGTCCAAATGGTAGCGCACCAGTTGGGTTTTCTGGAGGATATTTTAAAGCCCCACCATTTAACACTGTGATTTGGGGAAATAGTTACAGCACAACCAATCAGGTGTCTGGTGATCCAAAAATGGAGATCAATAGAAACACTGGTGAATTGACACTTACTCCTAACTTGGTTGGACAGTATGTAATTGGTATAAAAGTATTGGAATACCGAGACGGTGAACTTATCGGTGAAACGCTTCGAGATTATCAGTTTAATGTGCGAAACTGCCAGACAACTCTAGTCAGCAACTTTCAAATCAGCGCGGGTTCTTCTGCACTTGTATATTCCTGTACAGATACCGTAGATTTTATAAATAAAAGTCAAAAAGCGAAACATTACTTCTGGACGTTCGGTGATCCAACGACAGATCAAGATACTTCTTCTGAAACTAATCCACGGTGGATTTACCCGGGCAATGGTGAATACCTTGTAACCCTTAAGTCGTGGAATGAAGTATGCGAAGACGACTACAAATTTGTTGTTCGAATAAAATCCAAAGTGGGTGTTGAGCTTGGTCCAGACTTATTTTTCTGCGAGGAAGTAGATCGGTTTATTTCACCACGAATTTTCGATGCCACCAAAATATCTTGGAACACAGGCCAGTATGGCACATCAATAAGAGCTCAAGATACTGGCAAGTACATTGCAACTGTTTTCTATGGTGCTTGTTCTGGAAGTGATTCGGTGACGCTACACGTTGATCCAGTTGAAATGAATCTAACGTTAGATTCACTGTTTTGTACGGAAGAAGAAGTAGACCTAACGCTAGACGCCGGAATTCAAGGACCAGATATTACCTATCGCTGGAGTACTGGTTTTAAAGACACTTCCAGAACGCTACATGTAACTACACCTGGCAATTACTGGGTTCGAGTAGAAAACAAACATTGTCGCAAAGTAGACTCGACGAATATTACGGTAGCCAAACCTGAAATCGGTGATTACTATTTTGTATGTAACGAGTTCCAGAAAGAATTTGATCCTGGTGAGTATGAAGGAGCAAGTTACTTATGGAGTAACGGTGCAACGACGAGAAACACCATCATCTCGTCACCAGGAGAACATTGGGTACGTGTAACTTACAAAAATTGTGTTACAAGCGACACTGTGTTTATTGAAAATCCTGTGATCAACTTAGACCTAGGCGGAGATTCCAATTACTGTGACGATTTGGATCGGACTTTCTTGGCTCCGCCAAATATGTTTTCTTATTTGTGGCATGATGGTTCAAACAATCAGTCATTCAGCACAATTGACCCAGGTACTTTTTATGTCTACGTAGTAGATACAAACGGTTGTGAAAAATCTGACACCATCCACCTAACAAAAACTAATTCACCAGAATTTAATATTGGCCCAGACACAACACTCTGTTTGAGGAGTTTTATGAGTTACGGTGTACCTGACAACTATGCCGTTTATGAATGGAATACGGGCCAAAACTCACCACGTATTGAAGCGAGTGATTCAGGTTTTTATATATTAAAGGTTATTGACCAATTCGGCTGCAGCGGTTATGACACTGCGCATGTAGAAGTGAACCCAAATGCCTTACCCAACATCTTATTTATACCCAACGCCTTTAGTCCAAACGATGACAACCTTAATGAGCTATTTCCGTTTACCGACGAAATTCCTCAACCAGAATATGTAGTTCGGGTTTACAATCTCTGGGGTGAAAAAATATTTGATTCAGAGGAGAATGGCACCCAATCTTGGGATGCAACATATAAGGGTAAGCCGGTAGAGGCCGACACCTACATTTATACCGTTCGCTATCGTTCTTGCGATGGCCAACAAAAGAAAGTTAAGGGTTCCGTAAACGTAATGGAATGACGTTTCAAGATTCTTTTTTTCTTATACTTTTGTCTTTTAACCTAATAATGTAAGTCGTATGCCCATTCGAATGGTGGATGATCCACAAAATCCTAAAAGACCGAGCAACAACAATCCAAGGAAATCTGCAGGAATTCCTAAAATACTTTTACTGTTCATCCCTCATTTGTTAAAATTTCTAATTAAGAAACCTAAACTACTTATCGGTTTAATCGTCATTGGCGGCTTACTTTACTTCTTTTCTGATTCATTCATGGGTAATGATAATGTAGTTGTTAGTCCAGACGACTCCTTCTCGGAGCTAGCTACAGGCTTGAATATGAGTCAAGAGATGTACGACAAAAGTAGCATCTATGAACCCTTGGTGACAGGATATAAAAACCAATTACCAAGCAGGGTGAGTTTAGAAGAATACTGCCCACCGAGACTTAATCAAGGATCACAAGGTTCCTGTGTTGGCTGGAGTAGTTCTTATGCTGCGCGAACCATTCAACAAAGTTTCGCCACTGGTAAATCACCAAATACTGTCGCCTTTAGTCCATCGTCATTATACAATCAAATCAAACTTCCAAATTGTCAAGGGGCCTATATCCATGATGCAATGGAAGTGATGCATAAACGAGGTGTTTTGCCTTTTAACGAGTTTAAATACAATCAATATGATTGCGAGAAGACGCCTACCGCGTCGCAAATGAATGTGGCTTCACAGTATAAAACACGTGGCTATGAACGACTGTGGGAAAATGAAGGCGGAACAGATATAACGGCCATCAAGCAAAATGTGGCGCAGGGAGCTCCTGTGGTAATTGGTATGTTGGTCGGTGGAAGTTTTATGAATGCTATGCAAGGCCGAAAGTTGTGGGAACCTGCGGCTACTGATCGCCGTATGCGAGGTTTTGGCGGTCACGCGATGTGCGTTATGGGTTACGACGACAATTACGAAGGAGGAGCGTTTCAAATCATGAACAGTTGGGGTGACAGATGGGGTGATAACGGTTTCTGCTGGGTTAGGTATTCTGATTTCGAATTCTTTACAAAAGAGGCCTACGGATTACATCCTATGGGAAATGCCAAAAAACAAGACCCCAACAAATTGGAGGTTGATTTTGGTTTGGTTGATAACCAGACAATGAAAAACATCCCATTAACTCAAGTGGGTAATTCGGTTTTTAGAACGACGTCAACCATTGCCAAAGGCAGTCGTTTTAAGATTGAAGTAACCAATTCAATTGAGTGTTACACGTATGTGATTGGTGAAGAAACTGACCTATCGAGTTATGTATTGTTTCCGTACACAGACAAACATTCTCCCTACTGTGGAATTACAGGAACACGTTTATTTCCAAGAGCGCAATCATTGATGGCTGATGAGCTAGGTTCCATGGATAGAATGGCCGTCATTATCAGCAAAGTACCAATAGACGTGAAGGCTTTGAACACTGCGGTTAACACAGCTCCAGGCACGTATGATCAAAAAATTAATGCCGTTTTAAGTCAGTATGCGGTACCAAATGTTGCTTTCAAGGCTGGATCAGTGGTGCATTTTGACGTTGAGCTCAACGACAAGAAGGCAGTGGCAATGGTAATTGAAGTACAAAAACGTTAATGCCAAAAAAGAACTCCATAGGGTCAATTTTGCTTATTGTAGGGTTGTTTCTTTCTGGTAGTTTGTACTGCTTAATTTGGATGGTTTGGCCTGATTCGGTCACCGAACAAATCGAGCTTCAACTGCACGACACCTATATTTTTCTGCACCCTATATTCGTCTTGACAGGTATATTTTCAGTTGCTTTCAACCTTTTTCTCATCCCACTTCAGCTATTCAAAAGATTCAAAATAAACTTATGGAATGTGACCCACCTATTTAGTCTTTTAGTACTCGGTGGTTTTGTATTTTATGGCAGAGAAGTGTTACGATTTGGATTTGGGCATATTGGTAGGCGCATGGACCTTCCTGACCAAGAATGGACACTAAGCCATAGCATCACTTATACCGCTGGTAGGTGGGAAAAACTATTTCAAAAAGTACCTGAAGCCATAGTTGTGGCTACAACTTTTTTTATTCTATTGCTTATTATGCATTCAGTAGTATTAAAACGAAGCAGCAAACCTTTGAATTGAAATTATTTCAAAAGGTTTAGTTTGTTCATTAACGTTTGGCGATTGTTACGACTAATTGGTATCAATTTACCATTGATTACTAAAGAGGAATCATCAATATCCCGTATCCAATTTACATTAACGATATAGGATCTATGAACACGCACAAAGTCCTCATACCCAAGCTCCTTCTCAATTGCAGATAAAGTAGTTTTGACTACATAGCGTTTTCCGGCTACTTGAAAACAATAAGCATTTTGACTGCATAGTATAAAACAGGTAAAAATGTGTTACTGATTCAACTACTAAAATCTGCTCTCCCCCTTTAGCTTGAATCAATTGAGCGATTATTTGCACCGTTGCTCAACGAAGATTCACTTTTGAGACATGAAATGGAAGAGACTTAAATTACTTAGTATATCATTTTTACAACTCGCAACTGCAACGGCTCAATCCAACCAAACAATGGACGTAGGTACCCACCAGAGAACATATTCTGGAAATGTCCGCGGGTATGTTCTCACTGCACCATGTGACTTTATAATAACAGGACTGCGTGTACCTACAGACGTATCAGGAACACAGAATATTACTATAGCGAAGTTTAATTCATTGCCTCCGTTATGGTCGTCCATCACAAACAGCTTTGTTACATTAGGTCGTTGGACAAATGTTCCGGGGAATGATTTTATCGATACGGTTATTCGTGTAAAACAAGGCGACATAATCGGTATTTATGGCCAAAGAGGTGACAATAATTCGTATGGACCAGCAACTGGATACTCCACTACAATAGGTGGGAACGCACTCACTTTGTACCGATCGGGGATGCAATTTGCCCTAAATACCACCCCGCTAAAACAGGTCTGGCGAGAAAATTCGGGTTCCATTGCTAGAGTAGAGATGCGCTATGTAATTCCCTCCGCATCGTACTATGTTGATGGCAATGCGACACCAGGTGGTTCGGGATTAACATGGAACGATGCGTTGAACACGATATCTGAGGCGCTGCAGCGAGCAAACCTCATGGGAGACTCTGCAGTTGAAATATGGGTAAAGACCGGAACATACACACCTAACGACTCCAAATGGAACGGAAGGAACAAAACCTTCCTCATCACCAATCCGAACGTAAAAATTTATGGAGGTTTCAATGGGACAGAATATTCTATATCACAACGGAACATCCAGCAAAACCCTACAGTGTTCAGCGGAGATATTGGTACAGTTCATGACTCCTCAGATAATACTTTTCACGTGGTAACGATAGCTACAGGGGGGGGGGGAACCGT
>Ga0055584_100000930_pt1 | contig 28250 bp, 16 predicted proteins | sample OSDHelmetaG_FD_58716 | JGI IMG/M metagenome (GOLD analysis project Ga0055584, IMG submission 58716) | Pelagic marine sediment microbial communities from the LTER site Helgoland, North Sea, for post-phytoplankton bloom and carbon turnover... | ecosystem: Environmental > Aquatic > Marine >... | reverse complement strand
GCGACCATTCATTTGAAAATTCTCGATTTTATCTTCCACACCATTTTTCAGAAAGGTTTCTCTCATGTTGAAATCCCGATTACGTCCCGCATTCACACTGATTGAGCTGCTGGTGGTCATCGCCATCATCGCAGTTCTCGTGGCTTTGTTGCTTCCTGCCGTTCAGCAAGCACGCGAAGCGGCTCGCCGATCTTCTTGCAAAAACAACCTGAAACAGTATGGCCTTGCCATTCACAACTACCACGATGTTTACAACGTGGTTCCCCAATCTTGCAGCCCGGCAGGGGGTAACATCGGAGGCCAACCTAACACCGTGCGACGATTCAGCGCCCATTTGCCACTACTCCCTTTTGTCGATCAGGCACCGTTGTTCAATCAAACGATGCGACATCTTGAAACAACCGGTGACACTGCTCCCTGGAATAATAATGTTCCTTGTGTAACGGAACGAATCCCAATGTTGCGTTGCCCTTCCGACAGCGGTTCAAGTAATGACACCGGTCGCGCTGCCACCAACTACATGTTCTCCAAAGGCGACAATGGTTGGGACCAAAATCAGGCCTGGAATGGTAACGGCGGTCGTGGAATTCGCGGCTTCTTCATCGGTGTTAGAAATGATGGCCAAGGTGGTGGACCACGCAAGTTTGCCGATGTCATCGACGGACTTTCCAACACTGTCGCCATGGGCGAAAGAATTGTCGCCAAAGCGGGTGCGAATAGCATCCTGACAGGTGCATCGACAACATCTGTTTCCAATGGTGGCCGAACAAATCCCTCATTGTGTGTTGCTTCTGTCGATGGTCGAGGCGTCTATACAACACTGGGTAATGGTAGCGGTTCTCGCTTGGCAGGAACCCGTGCCTATGATGGCGCCCCTCCTTTTGTGGGTGTGAATACGATTATTGCTCCTAACGGACCTTCCTGCAAACACGGAAACGATAACCAGCATGATCGGGATGGCGTCTTCACCATGACGAGTCACCACACCGGTGGAGTTCAGGTTTTGATGGGTGATGGAGCTGTTCGCTTCATCAGTGAAAACATCGATACTGGAAATCTCACTGCTGGTCCCGTCACTGCTGGAAACAGCCCTTACGGAATCTGGGGAGCTCTGGGAAGTGTCAGCGGAAGCGAGCCGATTGGTAACTTCTAAACATTCCCGGTTGATCGCGAAATCTATCAGTTCCTGTTCTGTCGAATCATTTGTCGGCACAACAGGATCTTTTCTTAACGAGAGATCCTGTGACTTCAACTGTGATGGTGTGACCTATCGTGATCCACTCTTCGACACAGACAGCACCCCTTAAATGAAAGTACTCTTGAAATGAAGCGTCTCAAATACACACTACTTTTCCTGGCCACCTTTTCTCTTCTGGGAGGATGCGGAGGCGGAGCCTCTGACGAAGGGAAAGCTCCGGTTTTTCCCGCCTCTGGAACCGTCACGATGAAGGGTTCGCCGTTAGCAGGAGCCACCGTGGCCTTTTCTCCGCAGGGAGATCAACCCACTGCCGTCGCAACAACGGATGACCAAGGAAATTTTGTTCTCAGAACTTACGAATTTGGTGACGGAGCGGCAGAGGGAACCTACAAGGTCATCGTTTCAAAGGCAGAAGCAGCTTCAACAGGTGGATCGGGCGGTGGTGCTGATCACGAAGCTGAAGCGGAAGCTGCTAGTGCCAACTCGCATTCCGCTGCGGCAGAGAGTTCTGGTGGCGAATTGGTCCCCAAGCAGTACACAGATTCTTCAACCACACCTCTCACTGCCGAAGTGAAATCGAGTGGAGAAAACAAATTTGAGTTCAAGATTGAATAACGTCTGATGCAGAGAACTCGCAAGGGAGGTATCGAGTCATGTGTGTGGAATTTATTTCACACCACATTTCTCATCCTCCCTTTTTTAATTGCGCTCTTCTCGGGCTGCTCCAACAAACCAGACATCCCTGCCTCTGAACGAATCTCTCAGGCAAAGCAGGCTCTGAACAAGTCTGAATTTGCGTCTGTCGAAGAATTCATTAGTAAAGTCTCTCCCGAAAGCGAGCTTTGGCAGGCCGGCCAAATACTTGCCGGAGAAGCCGCTTTCAAAGATGGGAGTGCCGAGCGTGCTGTCAAATACTATCTGGCGGCGGCTGATCACGACAAATCAACCTCAGACGGACAACTTGCTCTCTTTTCGGCTGCTGAGATTTATCTCGATCAAGGCCAACTCTCGAAGGCGGAACCGCTCTATCGTGAAGTTCTCTCGTACCAGCCCAACAACGGCTTGACCCACCAGCGCATGGCGATGTTGCTCTCTATCACAGGACGACGTTGGAAAGCACTCGATCATTATTACTCACTGGTCAAGGGAGGGGATGCCAACTATCTGGAACTGGGGATCACGGCAGACATCGGGCGTCAAATTGAACAGGGTGAGTTCTTGGCAAAGTGCCAGAAACAAGCTCCAGCAGATCTCTATGTTCGAATTGCGGTGGCCACGCATGCTTTCGAGGAAGGAGAATCGACAGCTCTTTCTTTATTACAAAATCTGGTTTCTGACGACCCAAAACTGATCTCCGCTCAGGCCATGTTGGGTCAAATGCTGGTTGAAGAACAAGCTCCCCAGGACTTTCTGCAGTGGCATGAAGCCCTCCCAACAGAAGCCGAACAATCTCCAGACATTTGGTTTGCCAGAGGGCTCTGGGCTCGTCGGCATTCAGAATTGAAGTCGGCGGCTGAATGTTTCGAGCAATCGGTGATTCTGTCACCTTTTCATCGCCGTGCGTTTTACCTGTTAGGGCAAGTACTGGTGAGCCTGAACGACCCCCGCGCCACAGAAGTCGTTGCTTACTCCGAAAGGTTAATCGAACTCTCCCAAACCATTGATGATGTTCTGGTTTCAAAAGGACACAACGAGGCAGCCGTCCAGAAAACAGTTTCCTTACTGGAACAATTAGGACGCATTTGGGAAACCTGTGCCTGGTCTGTTCTTGCACGTCGCAATTTTCCGCAGTCGGAATGGCCTCACGAAGTGCTGGAACGCCATGCGTACAAGCTTTCTCCTGAATTGGTTCGCGTGGACCCCGAACAGCTTCCAGTACACCACAAACCCAATTCTGACCTTCCGAGTTTTGAGCGACTGGTTGCCCAAATCTCAAACAAGTTTCCCTCAGATTCTGCACTACAAAAAGACAATCCGCCTCAGTACCGGACAATCCAATTCACCGAAAATCGACAGATCGACTTCCAATACAACAACGGAGACGACCCGGATACCAAAGGCGCAAGAACCTTTGAGCAAACAGGAGGCGGAGTTGCCATTTTGGACTACGATGGCGACGGAACTCCCGATGTCTTTCTACCACAAGGTTCAGACTGGATTGATGCCAGCGAAACACCCACTCCATCAACTGAATTTCAGGATCAGTTATTCCGAAACGTGGAGGGAGTCCACTTTCAAAATGTTTCCCATGCCTTGTCGGGACCAGATTCAGGTTTCGGACAAGGCTGTTCGGCGGGCGACTTCAACAACGATGGTTTTACCGACCTCTATGTTGCCAATGTTGGGCAAAACTGCCTTTATCAAAACATGGGAGACGGAACTTTCTCCCAAGTCACTGATATTGCCGGCTTGAACGATGATGCCTGGACGGTCAGCGTGATGATCTGCGATTTGAATGCTGACGGTTATCCTGATCTGTTTGATGTGAACTATCTGGAAGGGGAAGGGCTATACACAAAGATCTGTCAAGGCCATGCTTGCTCTCCAAGTGTCTTCGACGGCGCACCAGATCAGCTTTGGATCAACCAGGGAGATGGTCGTTTCATTGCCGCAACACATGCGACACCTCAATCCGAATCGAAAGGACTGGGGATCGTGGCCTTTGAACTGGACGAACCGCAACGTCCGTTACTCTTCATTGCTAATGACCAGGTTGCCAACTTTTTTCTGGATAATCAACCAGCCGACAATCCTTACAATATTCAACTTGAAGATCGTGCGTTGCTCAGCGGATTGGCGTTTAACCTGAATGGACTCTCGATGGCCTGCATGGGTATTACCGTTGACGATTGGGATGGAAACAACCTCGTTGACATTTTTGTAACCAACTTTCAAGACGAACCCAACACACTTTACTTACAGGATTATCCGGGACTTTTTGTAGACTCCACCAAACCCGCTGGCTTACATCTTCCCAGCATTCCTATGACAGGATGGGGAACCCAATCTCTGGATGCCGACTTGGACGGAAAGCCCGACCTGATCGTCGTCAACGGTCATGTCGATGACTACCGTGATGAAGGAGGCCCCTATCAAATGAGCCCCCAGCTCTTTCAGAATGTCGAGGGACAATTCCAGGAGTTATCGGCAGATGAAGCCGGCGATTGGTTTGCAGGAAAATATCTTGGTCGTGGATTGGCGCGAGTTGACTGGAACCTTGACGGAAGACCAGAATTTATTGCTTCCAACATGAATTCACCGGCTTCAGTGCTTCAAAACACCACTCAACAGGCGGGCAACTTTCTTTCGTTTCGTCTTACGGCAGTCGATACGGCCCGCGACGCGATAGGAGCACGCATCAAATTACGAATTGGTGATCGAGAAATCGAACGCCAACTCACTGCCGGTGATGGCTACATGGCAAGTAACGAACGCTTGGTGCAATTTGGATTAGGAGCCATTGAACAAGTGGAAGAGGCCGAAATCCGCTGGCCGTCAGGACAACGGACACGCTTGAATCGCCCAACACTCAATGCCACCTATCTGCTGGTCGAAAAATCAGAGCGTGCCACCGGACAGCGCGGTACTCTACTGAGTTCAATATCCGTGATTCCTCTCGAAGCGAGCGATAGTGAATAATCCTGCCCAAAAACGCGGTTTGTTTCTGGTTGCGATCATTCTGCTGATCTCGCTTGTGGTCTTGGCTTTCCAATGGAAGAGCGAGTCGCCCGAACAACAGGCAGGACTCCTCTTCGACGAAGCACAGACTCTGTTCAATAACGGGAGATTCACAGAAGCCGAGCAGTCCATTCGAGAAGCCATTGAGCTGATTGAGGTATATCCCGAAGCCCGTTTGCTTGCCGCAAGAATTGCGATCTCACAACAACAATACGAGAAAGCCATTCTCGACCTCGAACTCATTAACGATGAAAGCAACTCTGTCTGGTATTCTGCCCAGCTATTGTTGGCAGATCTTCTTCACAATCACGTCTATCGATTTCGTGAGGCCGAGCAAATCTATCAAAGAATGCTGGCTGTGAACCCTGATGATCTTGATGTCAACGACCATTACGCTCGGCTGCTCGGTCTTTGCGGACGTCGCACAGAAGCCATACCGCATATTTTGAAATTGATTCGTGCCGGAAGAGAGACCGACTTATTGATGCTCGTCTCGCTCGATTCTGGAGCCTTGAGCGATCCTCAAAAACTTCAAACTGCTCGGCAGGCAGATCCCACCGATCCCAATCCGATTCTGGGACTCGCTTATGCTGCCAGTTCTGATCAGGAATATGATCGCGCCTTGGAACTGTTACGTTTCGCAAAGAACTTGGAAGGATTGCCGACAGATTACTACGGGCGAATCGGACAAAACCTGTTATCGGCTGGTCGAATTGATGAGTTGCAAGAGTGGAGCCGAAATCTTCCCGAGTCGCCACAATCGTTCGATTCGTGGGTCGTTCTGGGAAAACTCTCTGAGCAGAGCGGAGATATGCGAGCCGCCATCCGCTGCTACTGGGAAGCACTTAAACTCCGTCCGGAATCTCTCTCTGCAACTAACGGCCTCGCGCAAGCTCTGATCGCCGACAATCAAACCGAAACCGCGCAACCGTTCCTGACACGTATCGAATTGTTGAATCATCTTCGCGACAGCCAACATGCCACCATCAGATCGTCCGAGACGCCGAGCGAAACTCAAGTTGTCGAGCTGATACAGTCGTTTCTCAAAGCGGGGCGAATCTGGGATGCGTATGCGTGGGGAGACATCGCGTTGGTAGCTCATCCCAACAATCCCGACCTACAACTAATCCTCAAAGAGATTAGGCCACAGATCTCTGAACTCCCTCTCGTTTTAACCAAACCCGAACTGAACCCAGCCCTCCAAGTCGATTTCTCACAGTATCCGCTTCCGAATCTGATTCTTACCAAAGACAATCACGGCTCATACACACGATCCTCCGAAATTGCCTTCGTGGAACAGGCGGCAGAGTTGGGATTTGAATTTGAATACAACAACGGCACTCCCACCCATACATACCGCATGTTCGAATTCGCGGGGGGAGGAATTGCGGCTCTCGATTATGATCAAGATGGAACACCCGACCTGTTGTGTACACAAGGTCGTGACTGGGATCAATTACAGACCGATCAGACCGAAAGCCACGATCGATTATTCAGAAATCAGAACGGCATCAAGTTTCAAGATGTCTCCGATCTCGCAGGATTCTCTGGCGAAACAGGGTTTGGTCAAGGAATCTCTGCCGGGGACATCAATAACGATGGCTTTGTGGATGTCTATATCGCCAACACCGATTTCAATTCTCTCTGGATCAACAACGGTGATGGAACTTTCTCTGACCGAACGAGTTCGATCAAGGGTATGGCACCTCAATGGACGACCAGTTGCCTGATTGCCGACATCAACGGCGATTCCTTCCCGGATATCTACGATGTGAATTACCTGGCTGGCGACGATTTGTTCGACAGAGTTTGCACCGATGAGAACGGCGTCCCCGACTTATGTAAACCCAAGGATTTTGCCGGAGCGATTGATCGACTTTGGCTAGGAGATGGAGCAGGGGGATTCAACGATCAAACTGCACAGGTTCTCAAAGATGTTCCCAACGGAAAAGGGCTCGGCATCGCTGCCTTCAACTCCGGCGAGGGACGACTGTCACTGTTTGTCGCCAACGACACGGTGGCCAATCATTTCTACCAATACGATTCCCCCGATACAAAAACAATGTCTGACATCAGTTTGATTTCGGGCCTCGCTTTCAGTGGCGAAGGGAAAGCGGAAGCCTGCATGGGAATCGCGGCTGGCGACTGTGATCAAGACGGGAGGACTGACCTGTTTGTGACTAACTTTTTACACGAATCGAACACTCTCTATTCTGAAATGGAAGAATCGATTTTTAAAGACCGCACTCAAGAGTTTGGCTTACAAGTTCCCACATTGACGGTTTTAGGATTTGGCACTCAGTTTCTGGATACCAATCTCGATGGACGACTCGAACTGTTTGTCGCCAACGGCTACACGCACGACCTGTCGCGATCTGGAATCCCTTACGCCATGCCTGCCCACTTTTTCGAGTGGACGGGACATCAATTTGAACAGTGGCCAGCCGACAAAGTCGACTCGTGGGGCTTAAACAACATGGTGGGCAGAGCGGTCGCTCGGCTCGATTGGAACTCCGACGGCCTGCCGGATCTTGTCGTTGGACGACTCGACGGGCCGAGTCTGTTTCTTACCAACAAAACGACCGACCACGGAAATTCTTATCTCAGCCTGGAGTTGATATCGACGGAGACCGCACGCGACGCGATCGGTGCGATCGTGAAAGTCTCGATCGGGAACTCTGAATGGGTCCATCAGTTGACGGCAGGAGACGGATATCAATGTTCCAACGAAAGGAAACTGATGATTGGCTGCGCCGAGAACAACACGATGGATCGCCTGGAAGTCACCTGGCCCAACGGACTAATTCAAGAATTCCTGAACGTCCCCACGAGCCAGTCTTTGATATTGGTGGAAGGACAAAAGTTATTGACGACCGATTCAAAAATGAGAATGCAAATTGAATAATCTCTACGGCATTCGCCCGCATTTGTAATACCGAGTCGATCAGACCGACTGCATCATTCAAATTCGGCAGAAAACCGCTATTCTTCGTCCATTCGCGGTAAGAGGTGGCCCATTTTGGCGCGTTTGGTTTCCATATACTTCTCACGCTCTTTTTCAGGAGGTGCGACGATGGGAACCTGTTCCACCAACTTCAGATCGAAGCCGGGATAGATAAAGGCATCTGTCTTCTTGGGATTGTTTGTCAACAAGCGGATATCAGAGAGGCCAAGATCTTTGAGAATCTGCATGCCGATCATGTAATCCCTCATGTCTGATTTGAAACCCAGTTTGTGATTCGCTTCAACGGTATCGTACCCTTCGTCTTGCAACTGATACGCTTTCAATTTCGCAGTCAGTCCGATGCCGCGACCTTCTTGAGGAAGATAGACGACGGCTCCCGTTCCTTCTTTGTGAATCATGCTCATGGCCATGTGAAGTTGATCTCCACAATCGCAACGGAGAGAGTCGATAAGATCACCCGTGAAGCAGGAAGAATGCATACGCACCAACGGTGCATCAACTTTCGATAAGTCGCCCCAGACAAGTGCGATGGGTTCCTGCGCTTCGTGTTTCACACTGTAAGCGATGACTTTTGGTGATCCATATTGTGCGGTGGGAATATTGACTTCTACTTCCCGCGCGACCAACCGCTCACTCACTCGACGATGCCGAATGATTTCCTCGATGGAAATGATCGGAATCTCGTACTGATCGGAGATTTGTTTGAGTTCTTCATAACCGGCCATGTCGAGTCCCGTTTGACTGGTAATCTCGATCAAGACACCGACAGGAGTGAGTCCCGCCATCTCCATCAAATCGACGGTCGCTTCGGTATGTCCGGCTCGCCGAAGGACACCACCACTTTTGGCTTTCAGCGGCTTGATGTGACCGGGTCGCAGAAAATCTTCAGAGACCGCTTTGGGGTTGGCGAGTTCGTTGAGTGTTGTAGCGCGCGAAATCGGGCTGACTCCGGTTCCCGCATCCCGGTGATCAATGGGAACCTGAAACGGTGTTTTGTGCGGAGCGGTATTATCATCGGAATCGACAATCGGGTTGAATCGAAGTCGCTGCGCGATCTCTGCGGTCATCGGAGCACACAGTTCGCCACGTCCCACTTTGAGCATGAAGTTGACCATCTCTGGTGTGATCGACTCTGCCGCACAGACGAAGTCTCCCTCGTTCTCACGTTCTTCGGCGTCCACGACAATCACCATGTGCCCTTCGCGAAGAGCTTTCACGGCATCGTTAAGAGGTGACCACTGTTTTTGATCGCTGGAATCTGGCATGGGAGTTCTCGGGTGAGAGATAAGTCAAAGTTCCTAGATATCTTACGGCACCAAGGGTGAACTGACCAATGTAGACCCCGGGATTTCGTGTGGGATCGGTGTTGAAAGCGGATTTCCTCGCAAAATCGTTATATTCCGGGAAGCTTCTCTTGGTTCGACTCAAATGACATGGGGTCTGTGCGATTCGGGAGAAATTCTCAGGATGAGAATAAAATGTTGACATTCCAGTGATTGTTGATATGTTGAAAGGTGGCCATAAACTGTTGCTATAGCCGATATTGTAACAATGAATCGTAAACCTCAACGATGAGCTTTGCGTTTTGGCCCCACCTTTACATCCTCCATCCGACTATCCCACCAGCAGTCGACCCGCCTCACGAAGAGGAGAGACCTCGATGCGACACTACTTGTTATCTTCAATCGCCTTCAGCTTGATGATTGCCACAAGCGTGATCATTTCTGCTGCCGAATCCAAAGGACTGGGTGATCCTGGAACCTTGCAAACCATTCAGATCGAACCGAATCTGAAGGGGCAGGGGATTTCTATCCGCAGTAAAGATGCGCGTCAGCAACTCTATGTGACGGGGGTTTTCAGCTCCGGGCAACTGCACGACTTCACTCGCAAGACAACTTACACAACTGAGCCGAATGGAATTGTTTCAGTCAGTTCGGATGGGATGCTGACACCACTTGCCGATGGTGAAGTAAAAGTGATTGCCAAGTCGGAAGGGAAACAAGCTGAGATTCCTGTGAAAGTCACCGGGTTTGCTCAGCAGACACCCATCAACTTCAAAAACCAAATTGTGCCTGTCTTCACCAAACTGGGTTGCAACAGCGGTGGTTGCCACGGTAAATCGGGTGGTCAAAATGGATTTGCTTTATCACTTCTCGGTTTTTATCCCGAAGACGATTACGAATTTCTTGTCAAAGAAGCGCGTGGACGGCGACTCTTCCCAGCCTCTCCCGGTGCCTCATTGCTACTCACCAAACCGGTCGGTCAATCTCCTCACGGTGGTGGTAAGCGAACAGAAGTTGGCAGTTATGAATATCGGATGATCTATCGCTGGATCGAACAGGGAATGCCTTACGGCTCCGAAGAAGATGCCTATGTCACCGGGATTCGATGTTTGCCGGAAGGGCGAGTCATGGACCGTGGCTCCGATCAACAGATCACCGTCCTGGCAGAATACAGTGACGGCACGACGGAAGATGTGACGCGCATGGCACTCTATGAAGCCAATGACAGCGAAATGGCAGAAGTGACCGAAGAAGGTCTTGTCAAAACACTCGATCTCGCCGGTGAAGTGGCCATTATGGCCCGCTACCAGGGACAAGTTGCGACTTTCCGTTCGACCATTCCGCTGGGTGCACCGACCGACAGTATCCCCGGCCCCAACAATTACATTGATGAAAACGTCTTCGCCAAATTAAATGTTCTCGGCATTCCCGCCTCGGATGTTTGCGACGATGCCACATTCCTACGTCGAGTCAGCATCGATATTACCGGTGGTGTGCCGAGCGAATCTGAAGTGAAGGCGTTTCTGGAAAACACCGATCCTGATAAGCGAGCGAAGGTAGTTGACCGTTTGCTCGATTCTCCTGCCTATGCCGACTACTTTGCCAACAAATGGAACCTGGTCTTACGCAACAAGAATCCCCGAGCGGGCGAAGAAGAAGCAACTTTTGCCTTCTATCGCTGGATTTGGGACAGCGTCTATGAGAACAAGCCTTACGACGAATTCGTTACAGACATACTGACGGCGAGTGGAAACGTGCGTTTCAATCCTCCCGTTGTCTGGTATCGACAAGTGGCGACACCTGAAGAGCGGGTCGAAGATACTGCCCAACTATTCCTGGGACTGCGAATTCAATGTGCACGCTGCCATCACCATCCGTTCGAGAAGTGGAGCCAAAACGACTACTACAGCTTCAAAGCCTTCTTTAACCGCATCGGGACGAAGAATCAGGTTGCCCGCCAGCAATTCTTTGCACAGGCAGAACTGTTTCACAATGTGGGAACCGCAACCGACAAAAATCCACGCTCCGGTACAACACTCAAACCGGCAGGTCTTGGTACAGAACCATTCGAGATTCCCGACGAACGTGATCCACGAGCGTATCTCGCCGACTGGATGTCATCACCAGAGAACCCGTTCTTTGCGAAAGCCGTCGTCAATCGTTATTGGAAACACTTCTTTTCTCGAGGAATCGTGGAACCGGAAGACGACATGCGAGAAACCAATCCTCCCTCTAACCCGGAGTTGCTCAACGCCTTGGCCGACAACTTCATCAAGAGCGGATTCGATCTCAAACAGCTCGTTCGCTCCATCTGCAACTCAAAAACGTATCAACTCAGCTCTTTGCCGAACGAATACAACTTGAAAGACAAACAAAACTTCTCTCGTTATTATCCCAAACGATTGACGGCAGAAGTTCTGTACGATGCGTTCCATGATGTGACCGCCACGACTCAAGGTTACAGCGGTTTACCGACCGGCACCCGTGCCATTCAGCTTCCAGACCCTGGAAAAGGGCCGTATTTCTTGAAAGTGTTCGGACAACCCGCTGGCGACACAGCCTGCGAATGCGAGCGATCTCAAGAAGCGAATCTGGCCCAGGCTTTGCACCTTCTCAATAGTAGCGAAGTGCAAAACAAAATTGCTTCGGGTAGTGGTCGAGCCGCGTTACTCGCGAAAGACAAAGAACTGACTCACGAAGAAAAGCTGCACGAAATGTATCGCTGGGTCTTCTCGCGAAATCCACGATCGGAAGAGCTTTCTGTCGCGGTGGCTCATATTCAGAAACACGAAGAGAACCCACAAGTCGCTTATGAGGACATTTTGTGGGCTTTGATTAACAGCAAAGAGTTTCTGTTTAATCACTGATCAAACAGAAACTCAAGGTTCAATTTCCCTCAAGTCGATCCGCGTAGGCGGGTCGACTTTTTTCGTGCAGAGTGCGAGAGTCTGCCAGTTTTTTTTCGACCTGGGGTTCCCATCTCGTTATGATAAATAGATGGCGATGATCTTGAAGATTTCATCGTTCCCACCCAGACCAACACACCGAGTGACTCCTGCCGCGTTATCCGCTTGAAAAACCTTCAACGGATCATCATTGACCAACCGAAAGATGAGGTCGGAATGTTTTTTCCCGCTCCAATGCGCATCACCTGTTTGACGCTGATCGTCTCTTTGATTTCCGCAACCGCCCACGCTCAAGTTGCACAAATCGGCATCAATTCGATCTCTCCTCCAGGAGCACAACGAGGACAAACGATCGATGTCACCATCAGTGGTGGCAAAGATCTCGACGCCGTCGACCAATTAGTTTTCAGTCATCCCGGCATCTCTGCAAAACAGAAGATGAAAGACCAGGCAGGCAAACCTGTTCCCGTGACCAATACTTTTGAGGTAAGTGTCGCGGCAGATGTTCCAGTCGGTTTTCACGATGTCCGCGCTCACGGATATTTTGGCATCAGTAATCCGCGAACATTTGTCATTGGCGATTCTCCCGAAGTCATGGAAAACGACGCCAACAACACTCTCGACACCGCCCAACCGGTCGACTTGGGAACAATCGTGAATGGTCTCAGCAATCGCGCCGCTGATGTCGATTTTTATAAAATCACACTCCCCGCCAATCATCGACTTCTCGCCGAAGCCGAAGCTCAGACCATCGATTCACGCATGCGAGCACAGATCGAATTGCTTGATATTTCTGGCCGTCGTCTGGAACGATCTCGCGGCGGTTATCGGGGTGATCCGGTACTCGATTACACAGTGAAGGAAGCAGGAGAATATTTTCTGCGAGTGACCGAATTCAGCTACCGGGGTAGCAATGATAACTTTTATCGTCTGCATGTTAACTCACGCCCGCACATTGACTTCATCATGCCTGCTTCGGGTCTTCCCGGATCGAATGATTCGTACGCAGTTTATGGACGTAACCTTCCGGAAGGCGTCCCCAGTGGCGTGAAAGTGGATGGAGTGGAGTTGCAGAAACTGACAACCAATATTGCGTTACCGGCTAATGTTGACGACGCCCAGCTGCACCATAATCTGCAACCTGAAGATTCCTCTGAAGATGTGATTGGCTGGAGACTTCAATCTCCGCAAGGGACTTCCAACGCACTTTCCATTCATCTTGCCGATGCTCCGGTGATTCTTGAACAGGAACCCAATAACGAATCTGCGAAAGCTCAACAAATCACAGTTCCCACTGAAATCACTGGTCAGTTTCAGGAAAAGCTCGATGCCGACTGGTATCAATTCACGGCCAAAGCTGGCGAAGTGTATGCAATTGAAGCTTACGGGCAGCGTCTCGGCAAACAGACCGACCCTCGTTTCATTGTGGAGCAGGTAACGGTCAACGACAAAGGTGAAGAATCGGTCAAACGACTCACTGATCAAGACGATGTCAAAACCACCATTGGTGGCGACGACTTCAACACCCGACATCGCGATCCGGCCTGGATGCTCACGGTTCCTGCAGACGGAGCCTACCGTGTGATGATCAATGACCGTTACCGTGAAAACCGCGGGACCCCACAGCTTCTGTATCGACTTGTCATTCGCAAACAGTCTCCCGATTTTCGTTTGGTGGCATTCGCATCAACCCCCAATGCCGCCGCGAATCAACCCGGTTCACCCGGTGTTCTCTCGCTCCGTAAAGGTGACAACGCCTACATCGATGTTCTTGCTCATAGGCTTGATGGATTTGATGGCACAATCGATGTCAAAGTTGAAAACTTGCCCGCAGGGGTGACGTGTCCCGGAGCGATCATCGGCCCCGGCCAGAACTCGGCTCGATTGATTCTGACGGCTGCTCCCGATGCTGCGGTGAACGCGACGGCTATCAAGGTCAAAGGTGAGGCAAAAATCGAAGTGCCTCAAACACAAAAAGAGTTAAAAGCCGCCATCGCTGCGATCAAACCCGCCGAAGATAAACTTCCCGCATTGAGCAAAGCGGTTGCCGATGTTATGCCGAAAATTGCTGCCGCTCAGAAGAAACTGGAGTCCGACCGACAAACGGCGGAAGCTCAAGTGAAGACGGCTCTCACCAATTTCACCAACGCTCAACAAGCACAACAGGCAGCACAGGCGGTGGTCACCGAGCAACAGAAGAAAGTTCAAGCGGCGGAAACGTTGCTCAACACCCGGAATGCGGAATTGAAGACCGCCCAAGAGGCACTCACCAAAGCCAAAGCGAATGCCGCCGCAGACACCGAAAATCAAGACAAGGTGAATGCCGTTAAAACAGTCGAGCAACAGGTGCAAGTCGCGACCAAGAATCAGCAGGATGCGACCAATGCCCTTAATGCTGAAAAACAAAAATTGACTCAGGTCGAAGCCGACTTGAAAGCAAAAACAGCCGTCGCTACGAAAGCAGAAGCTGACAAGAAATCGGCCGATGATAACCTGAAAAGCAAAGTCACTCAGGCAGAGGCAGAACTGAAGAAGGTTCAGGCCGAATTGAAGGTGGCTCAAGACAATCTGACCGCCGGACAAAAAGCGGTCACCGACGCCAGGCAAAAGGTCAACGCGGTTCAACAACAACTTCAACAATCCGCCAAGTTGACCACACATACGGCTCGCTCTGGCTCTCTCATCTGGACGGGAAATCAAAACACAGGAGAAAACACCGACGCCCGCCTGACTCGCTCTTTGATGGTGAGCGTGATGGACGACCTCGCAGAATTCCAGGCCGTTGTCACAGCGCCGACACCTCGAATCGAAGTCTCACAAAGCTCACAGGTATTGGTCCCGGTGAAGGTCGAGCGACGTGAAGGATTCGACAACAACGTCACTTTGACATTCGCTGGATTCGACCCGCGTGCCAGTAAACTGCAAGTTGAAAACAAACCACTCAACAAAGGAGAGACTGAAGGCGTTCGTCGCGTCTTCATCCCCAAAGATTCTCCTCCCGGCGCATACACTTTATATCTGACATCACAAGCACAAGTTTCCTACACGAGAAACCCGGTTGCCATCGCGGAAGCCAAAGCCTCAGCCGATGCCGCCGAAGTGGAACGAAAAGCAAAAGAAGAAGCCAACAAACAGGCAATCGCCGCGCAACAAAAAGCGGACGCCGATCTGAAAGCCGCTGAACAAACATTGAAGACCACCACCGACGCACTCACCAACGCACAGAAGGCACAGCAAGAATCTCAAAAAGCCGTGACCGATCAGCAAAAGCTTGTTCAAACAGCCGACGCGACGCTGAAGACTCGTGACGCAGAACTTAAAACGGCTCAAGATGCACTGGCGAAAGCGAAAGCCGACTTGGAAGCCGACAAGGAAAATCAGGAGAAAGCCAAGGCAGTCACAACAGCCGAACAGCAGTTGCAAACCGCCACTAAATCTCAAGCAGACGCCACGACGGCCTTGAATACCGAAAAGCAAAAGCTGACACAGGCCGAAGCCGACTTGAAAGCCAAGACCGCTGCAGTAGTGAAAGCCGATACGGAGAAAAAAGCTGCCGACACGGCAATCGCCACCGCCAAAGAGACGAAAACAAAAGCCGATGCATCCGCCAAAACAGCCACAGATGCTTTCAACGCGGCAACAACTGCAAAGACGAACGCCGACAAAAACTTTCAAAATGTCACGAACGCGAACAAAGCAAAGAACGTGAACCTGTCTGTCCCGTCAACACCCGTCTTACTGATCGTGAATGAAGCTCCTTATGAATTGAATGTGGCCGTCCCTGATGGTGGCAATCTGAAGAAGGGAGCGTCCATTGATGTGAAAGTCACCCTCAAACGAATCTCCCGATTCGATGGCCCAGTGACGGTCACTCTGCCACTTCCCCCCGGTGTGGCAGGTTTGAAAGCCGATCCGTTGGTGATTCCCCCCGATCAAACGGAGGGCGTTTTGAAGATTCATGCCGATGGAAGCGCCCCGGATGGAAAACCAGAAAACCTCGTCATTCGAGGGCAGGCTGATTTTCTGGGGAAAGCCTCCGTCGATGCTCCTCTCGCCCTCAACCTCACTAAATAACACCCGTTCATAGAACTCACAGACTCATTCCTACAGGTTTATCACTATGACACGTGTAATCACACTGTTCACCTCAATCGTGTTGTCCTCTCTCTTGTCTGCATCCGCGCAAGACAAGCTACCCGCGATCACTCCCGAAGATCCGAAACTGGGTCGTCCGGTCGATTTTGAACGGGATGTCTATCCGATCCTCGATGCCAAATGTGTGGCCTGCCACAATGTGGCTGTCGATGAAAGTAAGCTGGTCCTGGAAGATGTCGAAGGGATTCTCAAAGGGGGGAAGCGTGGACCATCCGTCATTGCCAAAAAGCCCGAGGAAAGTTGGTTGTTCAAAATGGCTGCCCGGATTGACGGCCCGGCTATGCCTCCGCAACCAAACTCGGTCGAAGCCCCTCCGTTATCTCCCAAAGAACTGGGCATCATTCGACAATGGATTCTGGAAGGCGCTGCCGCAGGGAGTGGAGCAGCAAAGATGGTCATCAATTGGGGACCGGTTCCCGCAGAGATTCACTCCAGCTACAGCCTGGCGTTGTCACCTCACGCTGACTTGGCGGCTGTCTCTCGCGCTAACCAAATCCATGTCTACGATGTTGCCAGTCAATCAGAAGTTGCACGACTGAAGGACACGTCTCTCGCAACCTTAAAGTTCAACGATCAGCCACTCTACCCCGATGGAGCCGCACACCAGGACTTCGTCCACGCATTGGCGTTTCATCCCTCCGGGAAGATGTTGGCAAGCAGTGGTTACCGAGTGATTAAACTCTGGCAGCAACCACAAAATGTACGTTTGTGGGAAAGCCCGGCCCTGAGCGGAGAAATCACTGCCACAGCAACTTTGACCGATCATAAACTGATCGCGGCGGGCCTTTCTGATGGAAAAGTCGTGTTAGTCGAAGCCGCCACAGGAAAAACCATTCGTGAATTCACGGGTTTGACCGCTTCAGTCACCGGAGTGGAATTCAAATCTGATGGAAGCCAATTAATTGCCGGAAGCCATGACAAAAAAGTCATCGCCTGGAATGTCGCCGATGCGGCTGTCGCGGGTGAGATTGTGACCGCCGCAGAGATTGAATCAATCACACTCAACAAAGATAACAATCGTCTCATCACGGGCCATCGTGACAATACCATTCGAGTTTGGGAACTGCCGGGAGTCGCCAAACCGAAAGAGGGCGAAACCGAGATTAAACCGCTCGTCGAACTGAAAGGTCACAGCCAACCCGTCACAACTCTGATTCCTCATCCTACCGATGGCAATCAATGTCTTTCCGGGTCACCCGATAAAACCGCTCGACTTTGGCGGCTGGACAACGGCCAGAACCTGCGTACTTTCACCCACAACGCTGCCGTACACGACACCGACATTTCCTCCGATGGAACCCAGGTCGTCACGGTCGGAGAAGATGGTTTTGCCCGCGTATGGCGAGCCGACAATGGACAGAAGATTTCAGAGGTCTCGGGTCAACTGAGCGCAATCCATTCACAAGTCCTCACGACCGAAGCCGTATCGGTTTCCAAACAGAAAGTCGCTTTGGCTGACGCCGCTGTCAAAGCCGATGAAAAATCGGTCACAGAACGCACCGAAGCCCTGAAGAAAGCAAATGAAGCTGTCACTGAAGCCGATAAAAAGCTGAAAGAGGCGCAAGACAAAATCAAGCCGGCTCAAGATGTCCTAGATAAAGCGAAAGCCGAGTTCGAAGCGAAAAAAGAGGACAAGGCTCTGGAGAAGAGCTTCAAAGACGCAGAAACGGCGCTCACCAAAGTGAAGGACGAGTTGAAGAAAGCGGAAGAAGCCAAGAAAGTTGCTGACAACGCGGTCAAACTCTCCGACCAATCTCTTAAGAAGTCTCAAGCCTCTTTGGAAGAACGCAAGAAACAGTTGGAGGCAGTCACTCAACTGCAAACAACTGCCGACAACGAATTGAAGGCCGCCCAAGAGGCACTCAAAGCCAGTGTCAAACCAATAATCTCTGTTGCATTTGCTCCCGATGGAAAATCATTCGGAACGGGAACTCAAGAGGGTCAATGGTCAACTTGGGACAGTGCCAGCGGGCAGGGGATTGAGACCTTTCAACGCTCGCCCGCACCGATCACATCGATCGAATATCTTTCCCCAACAACAGTTCTCACCAGTGGTCAAGACAAACAACTGGCCCTTTGGAACACACACCCCGATTGGCAATTGACGGCACGTTTGGGACCACCCGCCGACAAACCGCTCGATGTGGCCGATTCTGTTCTGGAGGACCGCGTCGTCTCTCTCGATTTCAGCCCGGATGGAAAATTACTCGCTTCCGGCGGTGGAGAACCTTCCCGGAGCGGAGAGTTGATCATTTGGGATGTCGAAAAACACGCCGTCAAACAAAAGATCGAAGAAGCACACAGCGATAGCGTACTCGGTGTCGAATTCTCCTACGACGGTCAATATCTCGTCTCGGGGTCGGCTGACAAATTCGCCAAGATGTTTTCGGTCGAGTCTGGTCAATTGATTCGCGCTTACGAAGGACACACTCATCATGTGATGGATGTCACCATCAAGAAAGATAATTCCGAAATCGCAACCGCCGGAGCAGATAATGCCATCAAAATCTGGAATACCGAAACCGGCGAACAAAAACGAACGATCAGCAACTACTCCAAGCAGGTCACGTCTCTGCAATACGAAGGGGATAAGGATAACCTTCTCAGTTGCGGGGGCGATAAAACGATTCGCTACCATCGTTCCTCAAATGGCCAGAACTTTCGCAATTTTGGCGGTGCGACCGACTATCAATATGCCTCGGCAGTCTCGCGGGACGGGAAACTGGTTCTCGCGGCAGGAAATGATGGGATACTGCGTCTCTGGAATGGGACAAACGGGCAAGCCATCGCGACTCTCGCACCTCTGAAAGACGAACCTACCCAGCCCGTCTCGACCCAGAAATAACTGTAAGAACAGCTCGGCAGTCAAAACGCTCTCGCTTGAAGTCTCAGACTCGAATCGCGACACTTAGGGTTCGTACATTGTTTTGAGTGAACTGAACCTACGAGAAACCACATGTCTCAAGAACTTTATCAACGCCTGCTGACCGAACTCGAATCACTTGTTCTGATTGATCCCCATACTCATATTAACCCTCACGCTGCCGCCTCCACGACGCTGGCAGACATCATGGGTTATCATTATTACACAGAACTCGCTCATTCCGCCGGCTTACCAAAATCCCAAATTGAAGAACCGGGAATCGACCCGAAAGTCAAAGTCGGGCGACTGGTCGAAAAACTCCACACTTTAGAAAACACCGTGCAGGTCAGTTGGCTGCTGGAGATCTGCCGGGAGTTCTTTGACTTTGCAGATGACATGCTGACAACCGAAAACTGGGAAAAAGTCTACGACACTGCATCCTCCAAAATGGCTCAGCCAGATTGGGAACAACAAGTCCTCAAGCACAGCAAACTCGAACAAGTCTTTCTCACGAACGATTTCGACGATCCGCTGGAAGGTTTCGATACTTCACTTTACATCCCTTGTTTACGGACCGACGACCTGGTCTTCCATTTAACTAAGACCGAAACGCAAACACGTTTGCAGAAAGCGACCGGACTCGGTTGTGGCTCGGCCAAAGAGTTGAAATCGGCCATCGGCAAACTCTTCGAACACTTCACCAACAACAATGCCAAAGCATGTGCGATTTCATTACCGCCAGACTTTGCACCGACTCCCATTGATGCCGCTCGTGCCGACACAGTGCTCGCAAAAGTCGGGCAGGGGACTTCGCTCTCAGCGGACGAAGCTCGCGACCTCTCCTGTTTTGTATTTTGGACATTGGCAGAATTCTGTTCCGAGTACAAACTTCCTTTCGACCTCATGATCGGCGTGAATCGTCGCGTGTACGAGGATGGAGTTTTCCAAGGCCAGGATCTTTACGATCAAAGAACCTCTTTAATCCAATACTCGCAGTTGTTCAATGCTTTCCCGGATGTGATGTTTCCGGTTTCTGTTCTTGCACAAACCAGTAACCAGGAACTTGTCAGCTATAGCTGGATTTTCCCCAATGTGATCACTAATGGTCACTGGTGGTACTCCAACATTCCCGCTCATATCGAACTCGACTGTCGCAGCCGACTACAAGCCGTCCCTCAAACTAAGCAAATCGGGTATTACAGCGACATGTACAAGCTGGAGTTTGCATTGCCGAAATTTGCCATGTATCGGCGAATTCTGGCAAAAGTTCTCTCGGAAGACTTTGTCCAGGGACGTGGCTGGTCGGAAGAAAAAGCCGTCGCTCTCGGTCATTTAACGCTGAGAGGCAATGTTGAAACCATTTTCAAAATGTAAATTGCAAGAAAGATCATCGCAACACGCCGTGTGAGTATCTGAACATCGGTGTTTGCGTCTCCCAATCTCGCGGCTTAGAATGATCTGGTTCGTTTCCCTCATTATTGTGGAATATCTCGCGATGTCGAAACTAGTTCTCTTACAAGGTGGCCAAGCCACACCCTACGCATTGACAGAAGATCAAACCGTGATTGGGCGTCTCCCTGAATGTACGATCCAACTGGATTCGAACATGGTGTCTCGCAAACATGCGGAAGTTGCCAAGTCCGACGGCAAGTATTTTGTCAAAGATCTCGGGAGTGGCAACGGGACCTTCCTGAATGGTAAGAAAGTCGAAACACCCACCGAACTGAAACACAACGACCGGCTTAAACTCGGCCCGATGCTGTTTCGATATGAGACCGACGCACCACAACCAAAGCCAACCACGATTCAGGAATCGGACTTTCTCGCCGATGATGAATCTGAAGGCTCGAGAATCATGGCAACTGCCGCCAATATCGACGGTTTCGGCATGCTGGACGTCGCTCCCGAAGCGAAGTTGAAGGGTGTTCTGGAAATCAGTCGAAACTTGGCTGGCTCCGTCGAAATTGACAAGATTCTCCCCAAGATTCTCGACACGCTCTTCCGCATTTTTCCGGCATCCGACCGAGGATCAATCGTCCTGAAAGATGTCGAGACAGGAATACTTCGCCCGGCGGCCCAGAAGCATCGAAACCCGACCGAAGATGAAAGTGTCAAACTCAGTCGTACCGTCTTGAAAAAAGTGATCGAGGAGAAATCCGGGATTCTCTCTGCCGACGCCAGTAGCGACACACAGTTTAGCGCGGCAGAATCGATTTCGGCTCTTTCGATCCGCTCGATGATGTGCGCGCCGATTCTTGATCTCGAAGGAGAAGCGATCGGTGCCATCAACATCGATACACAAAACCCGATTTCACAATTCGAACAGGAAGACCTCGAGATCCTGCTCGCCATTGCCGGGCAAGCAGGCATCACCCTCGCTAACGCCAGACTGTACGAATCCTTCCTACAGAAGCAGAAACAAGACAGCGAGATGCAAATCGCACAAAACGTCCAGGTTGCATTGCTGCCTGAAAGTCTGCCTGAGATCGAAGGGTATTCCTTCTTCGCCTCCTACGAGTCCGCACAAGCGGTTGGTGGGGATTATTACGACTGCTTCCCGCTCGCCGATAATCGTGTGGTTGTCTCTTTTGGAGACGTCGCCGGAAAAGGAGTTCCCGCTTCTTTGGTGATGTCTCGCATCGCCAGCGTCGTACAATGTACGCTAATTCATGAAACCGACGTACAAAAAGCGATGCAAACCATCAACGACTTGATGAGCTCACATAGCATTGACGGTCGATTCGTCACGTATGTGCTGTGCGTGATCGATCTCGCCACCCACGAACTGACCATCGCCAACGGCGGCCACATGTGTCCCATCGTTCGCCAGGCGGACGGGACGCTCGTTGAGATTGGAGAAGAGGAGATCGGTATTCCTGTCGGCATCATGGAAGGCTACCCATTCGAAATCGTTAAGTACTCACTCCAACAGGGCGAGACTGTTGTCATTTACACTGATGGAGTCAGTGAAGCGATGAATTCCAATGAAGATCTTTACGGCATGGAACGACTCAACGAGATCATCACTCAAAACAGCGGCGACCCCGAAGAGTTGGGAATCGCGATTCGAGAAGATGTTCGCAAGCATGCCAACGGACATCCCCAAAATGATGACATTACATTAATGACGTTTGGCAGAGTTTAGAAAGACTCTGACTTCGCGGCGACATTTTTGTCGCGACTGCGAAAACGTGTTCTGTGTTCTAGAGCACATGAAACTTAACCGTAGCGTTTGCGCTTCACGCACTCTAATACACGGTCATCGAACGGACCACTATGGGTTGATCCGTTTTTCGTGGTTGATCTCAGTCGGCTCGGCCACTTTGCGATAACCCAAGGCATTCAAGACTTCCAAAACTTCGCTCCAGGTGGGAAATTGACGACCGCTCTGACGCTTGTAGTCGTCCATGGCCTTCATGAATTCGACTTCTTCAGTGTCGTAGTCGCGTTCGCAGGTCGTCGGATCAATCTGCTTGCGACGCTCTTGTTTGCCTTCTCCCGGTCCATGATCGCTACGCCGACGATCCACCTTCAAAACATTTTGAGACGATGTACTTTTGGACTTCGTATCGACACTCATGTGCGGTTGCTCCATTGGAAAGACTGGAGTTTCCTCCAGCCTCCGTCACACTTTGTGACAGGTGACCATTTCAAATGAGTCAACCGGATACTGCCGGATGACGTCGCTGAAGAAGTATGACACCTAAAAAATATATTTGCCCGAACATTCTGTAGATTAAAGGGTTACCACTCCTCGCCAGTAAGGGATTCCCCTATCACAATTCGTCGTCATCTCAACCTCCACACTCTAAATGTGATCATTCATTTACCAACGTTGCCCCCAGATATAGACTCCACCCCACATCGGAACTTTGCCAAAAAGAATACGCGCCATCAAACAATTTGAGAGTGTCTGCTGCTACCGCGAGAGATTGACCAATCGCTTGCTGTTTCGCTGGGGGAATGTTTAACCGTTTGAACAGCTCTGGAGACGGATCTTGAATCACCTCTCGAACGATTCCAAAGTCCACCATGACACCTAATTGCGAATTGGCCAGCTTTCGATCTTTCAAGGCTTGGAATTGACTGCCTGCGAGTGACTCGTCCGCCTCCAGCACCGCTTGCCTGACCCGCTCTTCATCCGAGGCAATGAGCAGATGAGAGTTTGTCACGACGAAAGAGGGCTGCCAACCGCGTTTGGATTGATATCGATACACTCGGTCGCCTTGAGAAAGTGCGTCCGACATCACATCGTCCGACGATCCATTCTCGCTCACGGCGAGAAAATTGAGTCCCGAACGCAACAAATTCTGAAGTGACTGTTGCAGAGTCACCGCTTGATCTCTTCGATCATCCAAACTTGTCCTGATCAGAAGATCGACGGGGTGATTTGACTGCGAATCACCACGTCTGGTTTCTATCATCCATTCTGCCCCCAAGGCAGGTAGAACATCCCGGTAGGGGTCTTTATCAAACAGTAACCCCGTCAGCAGTTCGCGAAAGTATTCCTGCTCCTGATCTCGTTCTTGAGCCAACCGACGGTCGATGAGATTCCCGACGAACCCAAGCCCCCCACGCCCCGTCATGATGGACATGGTAACGGGAGAAATTGCATCGAGGATGCCGGGCTTGGGAGGATACTGCTCATGGTAAGCCATTAACAACTCAGGATTTTGCCCCGACTTGTATGTCAGATGCAGCGCTGAGTGGAGACCGTCTTTTGTGTCCAATTCCAACAAAAGGTGATCCGCACGTTTTAATTGATCGAGCAAAACGCCCTGCGGCCCACCCACCTCCGGTAACTGAACCACACCTTTCCATAACTCGGGACGGAACCAAACACGAATCCAACTTTCAGGACTCGCTTGAGTGATCCCCTGTTTCCACGAGGACTGTTGCAATAACCCGGAGCGTTTTTCGTCCGTCGTCGACTTGCTCAAATTTCGGATCACTACTTCGCGATCACTGAGAGCAAAAAAATCCTTGTCGAGTAGGTAATACAATGTATTTTTGTGAGTGGATCGCTTCCAATAACGACCATTCAATTGTGTCACTTCGGCATTCTCGATCAGATGCCAAAGATCGAGCAGGCGTTCTGCCTGTTCGTAATCACCCGGTTTTGTCATTAAAACTCCCGCGGGTCCGCCCTCGGCTTGCGGATAGACGGCCACGATCGCCTGCTCTCCCATCAGATTCAACAACGACTCGGGAATGGGTGTTCCCAAGATATCTTGCAGTTGAGATAAAGTTTCTGTGAGTTTTCTGACATCAGATCCTTGCTGCCATTTTTGATAAAGCTGTATAGATTCCAATCGTTTATGAAGCTGAGAATTGGTCAGTTCTTCAATATGTGCGGGAAGATCATCGATCACCACACACAAGCCGGCGTCAGCTCTAACACGCTCCAACAAGTCAGCCGCAGACACGACACAGGCTGAACTCAAGAATATCAGAGAGGCAGCAACGACATACGACTTCATAATCAGGCTCCTTTAGAGCAATCAACACCACAAACCAAGAAGCAACAATCAACTATTCTTCAAGGTTGGCAACTATCTTGAATTTTCTCGGGTAGCAAAGACGACAAAAAACCAAATGACTGAGTCAGTTCTGCTTTCAATGGGTCCAACTCTGCCGGAACAATCTGTGTGATTGCAGTGCGTGGAGACTCTCCAACGAGCGGGGGAGATTCCTGTTCTGAATCAGTAAGGACTGTTTTCAACGGACCAATTGTCGACTGTGCCTGTCCCAATAAACTGCCGTAGGCATTACGGGTTTCGAGAAGAACGCGATCCAAATTCACATTCTCGGCTGATTCCAACTCTGATTGAGAGACTGGTGGACCATTCACAAAACTCGTGGGAGGATCGACTTGCTGAACGGTTCGCAGATTAAAAAACAGAAACAGCACAACAACCGCAGTTGCCAGAATAGGAATGAAACGAGAACCTGTGAACCTTTGCCCGGGAAGAGCAGGGCGAGGTATTTCATCCCCTTCCAGAGCAGCCATAATCTGGTCGGTCAAATCAGGAGTCTCATCGAAATTCACCCATTCTTCGACGGCATGATCGAGGAGTTGATGATCTTCGCACGCCTTTCGACAGTCATCGCATTGCTCCAAATGGTCACGCCAATCATTGAGCGAAAGAGGATTTCTCCCTTCGACGGACTGTTCGAGATGTTGTTTCAGCTCATTGCACTTCATAACTTAACTCCGGGACAACGCCACGTTGCCTCAAAAATTCGGCCAGTTTTTTTCTCGTTCTGTGTAACCATGTTTTAATCGTTCCTTCGGGATGCCCGAGCACTTCCCCCACTTCCGCGCAGCTAAGTTGATGTTCGTGGAACAATAAAAAACACTCACGATGCTCGGGGGACAACTCTTCCAACGCCAGATCGAGTTCTTCCGCAAGATCGACTCGACCAGGGTTTTGATCGAGTTCTCCCGCCTCGCTCGCAAAGTTGTTGGCAAATGGTTTTCGACTTCGCTTCATGAGGGCGGTCCGGCAACGGTTCGCAGTGATTGTCAATAACCAGGGTTTCATCGGTCGTTCGGGATCCCAACGATCCAAAGCACGCACGGCTCTGATCAGTGACTCCTGAGTGACATCCTCGGCGTCTTCGTAATTTCCCAACATCCGATAACACAAAGAGAAAACCATTCGCTGATAGCGATCGATAAATTCGCGCAGCGCATCACTCTCACCCTCAAGGCAACTCGTGACAAGCTCTGCGTCGGTCTGCATCAGTGACTCTTCCGGTTTGAATCTCCGGCAGGCTCTCGTTCGACTCGCAACAAGCGATCCGTGAGATGATCGTCTGGCTCTGATTCCCTCTGCTCAATCATACCCCGCAGGCCGGGGATGAGTTTCAAAGGTTTTGACAGGACGTAAAAAAACGCCTCTTTCCGCAGAAAGAGACGTGAATGGTTTTTGTCAGTCGGAAAAAGCACTTACTTCTGGATGCATTCCCGGGCGACTTGACGGGCCGCTTTCCAGGCATGTTTGATCGTGAACGCTCGCGCCTCAATTTGCTCTTCCGTATAAGGGCGAGTTCCTTCACTGGTCGGTAAACCTGCGAGAGAGAGAGTGAGAGGCATGAGATCCAGAAATTCGCGATAACGCCGTTGTGCGTCCTCTGGTTTTTTTTCTTCTGACATGATTCACACAGTTCCAAAATAGCATTTCGAGATGAGGGGATTGCCCTGGCTGAGGCTTAGAACATGACCGACGGCTTCGATTACTTGCGTTGCCGCATTTTATTCAAAAGGTCGGCAGCCGTGTTGGAAGGATTCTCTTCATCGGTACCTTTGTTCTTTTGAGCTCCACCTCCCGAGCCAATCACCACATCCTTCGCTCCTGTCTCTGAAGGATCGGGAAGGCTGACAGGTAACTCCTTTTTTTGAGGAGCTTCCGGTTCAGGTGGCTGCTGAGCCGGCATTGGCTGCTGCTGTTGAGGGTAATACGGATACCCGGGTGGCGGATAAGGCATTCCTTGTGGCGGCATTCCCTGAGGGGGATAGTAGCCAGGAGGATATTGGGGATAGTACCCCTGTTGTGGCATATTGGGCCAAGGTTGTTGCGGTTGTTGTTGCGGGTGTTGATTCGGATCGAAGGTAGGAATCGTCCCCGTGTCGCCCGTATTTTGTCCGCTGAATTGTTCAGTGGGAGAGTCTGCCTCGGGATCATTTCCCAGTGGAAGTTTCACATCAACCAGAGTTTGCGAACCAGTCAGTTCAGGATCGGCGTCGGTCAGAATTCTCGAATCTTCATCGAGGTTGAAGTCATCGGCAGGTTCGACAACCGCAGCTTCTTCACTCTCGTGAAGCACCACTTCAAAATCGAGGTTACCAATTCGAACGCGGTCACCCGATTTCAGAACCAGCTGTCCTTCCAAACGCTCTTCATTGACTTGGGTTCCATTCGTACTTCCCAAATCGCGAATTCTCAAAGTGTAGTCATCGAGCGTAAACACACAGTGATGACGACTGACCATGTCGCTATTAGGTCTTAGATGGCAATCGCTTTCGCGACCGACCAAAAACTTTTTGCCCAAGGAAATCGACTTGCCAGCCTGTTTGCCTCCAAGGACTTTTAATTCCGCTTGTATCATTCGAGTAACCTCGCGTTGTGAAATAAAACGACTTCGCACGGTCTTGTACGAGTCTCTCGTGATGCAGGAAATCTCCCGTCAGCGAGAAATGAATCAAGTTGTCTCTTCGTGGGGAAAAATTATAAACGCGAAAGGACAACACGACAATTTCATCTTGTGAGTCCTCAAAGAGTGGTCCTGAATCGACCCTGCGTCTGAGAATTTCACAAAGAGATCGGCTTGAAAAAAAACACCGATATCTCCGTAATCAATAAATCAGTAAGTACTTGCGTCACCGTATCACTGTGAAACTTTCTTGTCAACGAAATTTTTGACATCCCCCATAGGGGCAACCCCTATTTTCAAAGGCTCGAACGTGGTTCTTTTGACTGCTCAAATCTTCTACCGGGATAGGCATATTTCGCCCGAACGAGCTCCTCAATTCGAGGGCGAAGATTGGCCGATATTCGCTCTGATTTGAAACAGTTTTCAAAAAATCTTAATACGCCGTCCAAAATGTCTTCACAGAGAGTAGAGACCTTGATTTCTCCCTCATCAGGGAGAAGCTGATCGATTCCCGGAAACTGCGGTGCGTACTCAGAACGACCCATCAAGATGCTTCCGTGCTGCAAAATGGCACCTTTGCGCCGTCTTTGAGCACTTCCGACAACTTTGTCGTGACCAGCAACAAGATCACGCTCGTCCCCTCGTGCGTAACACAAGAACGGCTCCCCTTCCGGGAATGTTTTTCCCGCTCCTCGCAACTCGCAAGAGAATCCTTGTCGCAACAGCGATTGTTGAAGGACCTGATGAATCTCTGAATACAAAGCAGACGGATTGTCACTCCAGGCATGCCCTGAGGGCAGTGAACAGGAATACGTCAACTCGTGATGATGAAGAATCGCTCCTCCACCGGTCAGACGTCGGACAACATCGAGAGAACTCATCTCAGCGGGAATCGCTGCGGGTGAATAATCCTGGAAGTATCCCAGCGTGATCGTGGGAGCCGACCACTGGTACAACCGGAAGTGACCAATGTTGTCATCGATGGCACGTTCCAACAACACTTCGTCAATCGCCATATTCTCGACCCCGGAGAACGTTTCACAAG
>Ga0055584_100000929_pt1 | contig 28261 bp, 29 predicted proteins | sample OSDHelmetaG_FD_58716 | JGI IMG/M metagenome (GOLD analysis project Ga0055584, IMG submission 58716) | Pelagic marine sediment microbial communities from the LTER site Helgoland, North Sea, for post-phytoplankton bloom and carbon turnover... | ecosystem: Environmental > Aquatic > Marine >... | reverse complement strand
TTTTTTTTTGTCTTTATAAAAAAACACAAGTAGGTAATTTATTGTAGTAACTACGTCACGATACACAATTGAATAAAGGGATACTAAAATGTCACACACATCACCGTTCGTAAAGTCCGCCGAAGAATATGGTCGTGACTTAAACGTCATATCAAATTACCGTAAAGATGCGGCCCTATATTTACATAAACGTACTGGTAAAGACTTGGACGTATGTATGGAATATGTAAGTACAGTTACTAGTCCGGGCGGTAAGTTCGAAGGTGAAGACCCTACAGTACTATGCTTATCTAAAGAGAAGCCGGGAACGCGGAGTATAGTCTATCCTACATTCACTGAATATTTACAGGACGTTGTGGGTAGAAAGGCCCTGATGTCTCCTACGATGGCAGTATACCTACATCCAGATGAACACCAGTCTCTATTATCTACGTACATAGCTAATAACATTGCCAAACGTAGTGCTGTAAAGAAACAGAAATTTGCATGTACCATGGCGGGAGACAAGCAGGGTGCAGCAGATGCGCAGATACTTCAGTCTACGTATAAGGTTAAAAACAATTCACTATCAGGTGCCCACGCCTCACCATATACGCCACTGTATAATAAATCTGCCCACTCTACACTAACGTCTACTTGTAGAATGTCTACCGGTTACGCTAATGCTAACAACGAAAGGTTTATAGCTGGTAACAGACACTATTATAACCCAACGTTAGTTTTAAATAATATCGTGTCAGTAGTACGGTTGGCCGATTATCCGTTAATAGAAAGTACTATGGAACTTTATGGAATTGTTGCACCTACTGTAGACCAGACAGCCGCAGCTATTAAAAGTTCTACCGACCTATATTGGAATAGTCCTGCAGACGATAAGGTTATTCGTGACCTACTAGCTTCGTTAACACCTATTGAACTTGCAGCATATCTCTATACAGGTGATATGTATCATCTTAGGGCATATAACAACGATATGGTCTATACGCTAGTAGATACTCTTAGTACTAAAGTTACGACTCCTGTTAGTAACCCCGACCAGTATATCGAAGCGATGGACGAAGATTTAGTTGCCTTTATCGGTATCATCTGTGCTAAGGAATTAGATGGAGGTACTATTCGTGACACTAAGAAGAAGAACCCGTTAGCATACTCTGTAATAGCTGCAACCACCAAACACATACTTGATACTCTACAACACTATTCTAAGCTCGTAGAGGCATTCTGGCGCACTGAGAGCGCTCCTGCATCGGTAGCTGGTTTCACGTCATCTATTCGTAAGACAGTATTGGTATCTGATACAGATTCTACTATCTTCACGGTACAGGACTGGACTATGTGGTTTGATGGTAAGATATCTTTTAGTGATAAATCAAACGCAGTGGCTGCAGTAATGGTTTATTTAACCTCACAAGTACTACGTCATCTATTGGCACAAATGGCTGGTAATATGGGAGTTCCTGCCAGAAACTTATTCGTATTAGCTATGAAGAACGAATTCATGTACCCTACCATGATGTTAACAGGTAGAGCTAAACATTACGCCTCATACATCCAAGTACAAGAGGGTAACGTATTTGCAGAACCTGAATTTGAAGTTAAGGGTGTGGCTCTGAAGAGTTCTAAAGTACCACCACATGTAATGCGTAAGTTGGATGAATTGATTAAGAGTATCATGGATACTGTCATTTCTGGTAATAAGATAGTTCTAAAAGAAGTATTAACCGAAGTGGGTGATTTAGAAAGAGACATTCGTAAGTCGTTAGAGCTAGGTAAAATTGATTACTTAACTACTCAACGAATTAATTCAAAGACGGCATATAAGAAACCGTACTCCTCATCGTATTTATATTACGAAATGTGGGAAGATGTATTCGGTCCTAAGTATGGACCTGCACCAGAACCAACTTATATAGGAGTTAAAGTTTCACTAACGTCACATAACTCAACAGGTGTAGTGGAGTGGATAGAGTCTATTGAGGACCACGCATTAGCTGAACGATTACGGAATTGGTTACTTAAACATAGCCGTCAGGGTGGATTACAACAGATAATCATTCCGTTAGAAATTGTTAACTCTATAGGAATACCTATTGAAATTAGAAACGCTATTGATATCCGTAAGATAATCTACGGTACCATGCAAGCATTCTATTTAACGTTAGAGTCGTATAATATCTTCATGAACGATAAACACTTAACTAAGTTAATATCTGATACTTACTAGACGGCATAAATGAGGGTCCGAAGACCCTCACGGTTAGCCTAATAATATCAATACGTTCTCTAGTCTTTGCTTTATCTCTACCGCTAACTCTGGAGTAGGGGCAACGGAAGTAGACCGGTCACTACGTATACGTCTAATCTTTTTACGTAAACTATTAATATACTGTTTATTGGTACTCCTGTCATTTAACAGATGAGTATTTACTAACCATTCAATAAACGGTAAATATACTAATATTACTAACCAGTATACCTGTCTAGTATTAACCACGTTTAACTTAGGGAGTCCATCACGTAACGTAACGTTTTCGGTTAACATAATAGTGTCTAATATTTCGTCCCAACTACTACGGTCTCTATATACCCATTGAAGAAAGTCTTCGTGAGAATCATTTAACTTATCACTGAAGTTGATTATAGGTACTACCGTACGTAGAGTACTATCCGTATTAGATACGCCATTATCGTTATTACGTAAACGATTAAAAAGACTATGTTGTAGTTGACTCTCTAGCATGTTAGTTAGCGGATATTTATATAGGAACTGACTTAAGTTCTCTCTAATATCCACAGGCTTTTCTAACTGCTCATACATCCACTCACGGTACTGTAATGCGAATAGAGGTATGTCTATCGATATAACTCTCCAACCACCTACAGTACTGGTAGTGAGTCCCTGTGGTATATCTAAGTTCAGATTGTTGTCATCCGTATAGAGTACTTTCATTGACTCTACACGTTTCCAATTCTCTAAACGACCTACGTGATTTAACTTAGGTCTTTCTCCTGTCATGGAGAGGTATACCTCACCCGCCACTTCAGCGAATAGAGTGTCAGCGAATGTCTTACCGGCACTTATCTCTGAAGTAAATCCTACGCCGTTAGCTATTTCAAATGAAATATCATCGACGTTACTATAATATCTATTACCTTCTTGGGTAATGGGTATATTGATAGAATGAATAAGTTTTATTAGAGGATGCGATGATTTGATTCGGATACTATTTTTAGCAGAATATCCGGTCACTGCCTTTATATTAGCAGATAATCCACGTTGTACATATTGGTATTTATTAAACGCCCTGCCATTGGCGGCAGCTATGGTTTTAAAAAGGTGCTGCATGATAACTCCAGTTACTAATCGTGTTTTATTTTACATCTATCGTACATACTATAATAGAAACATGCGCGTTCTAGACTAGCTATAACCAGTTAGTTTCTTAGTGGGGTAATATACTCCATTCAACTATATTTCAACTATATATCATATTGGTGTAGTTGACCTAGTATCGACTATTCAATCGATTGAATTAACAATAACATTTAAAGGACATTTATAAATGACGATAGATAAGAATAAAGGTAAGAAGAAATTACCTAAACCACCTGTGCTAAACGGAGACGTCCGTAAGACCAGTATGGAAACTGCATTAGAGGAGGCCCAAGCTAAAGCTAAGGCAACCTTTAAACCTGATACCGTAACTCAGTCTACGGTAAGTCAGAAAGTAAACCCAAGTGTAAATCCAAAAGTAAACCCTAAAACAAACTATACAGCTTCAAACCCTGTCAATGCTAAATTACAAGAGACTCAAAACATGTCATCATTATCTTCAATCGGAAATTTAAATAGTCGTTTCGCTGCCCCTATGTCACGTAGTTCAGCTGGAACAGAAGTAACTGGCTTTTACTTAAAGTTAATGGAATTACTTAAAGCTGAAACTAACCCGGTGTTAGACGCGGTATCTATCTTACCACTAGATGGCATCGGTAATCAGTTAGAGTTATCTGGTATTATCATTAGTTTTAAAACTGAAGGTGTAGTGTCTGCCTTTACTTATATTGTAGAATCAAGTGGTGAAGCTATTGCACCTCGCGACATTACTGTTGGTTCACAGAAAGTAAGTGTTGAAACAACTGCTGGTGATGTTTACGACGAATACTACTGGCGTAAAGTTGAAGCTGCATTACGTGCAGTTCACGGCGATGTTCCATATTTAGATATTGGTTCAAGTGTAATTCCACTAGAGCTATCTCCAAATAATGAAAAAGAATTACGTCAAATGCTTTACAATACAATCGTTGCATTACACGGTGTTACTAGCACTGTAACGGGTCAAGCAAATGCACCTATCTCAGTTAACGATATCAACACAGGTGATCAATTAATCGCACGATTAGACTTCTCACCGAAAACACTAACATCTGCTGCAGGCGCTATTGTTCGTTCAGATATCTCAATTGCATTAAATGGTCAGTTAACGTTAAACGATTCACGTTCAGCGGTATCTATTGTTAAACTATCTGATGTTGATGGTTTTATTGATTTAACATACGTACCTACAGAACAAGCCATTCAAGCACCTATTTATGGTCAGCCAATTCAAGCGGTTGATGTACGTACATACGTACCACGTTTTATAATGACGTCTGTACGCTCTGGTCTAGATACAATCACGTTAGAGTTACAATTACTTGGTATTTCTACAGCTGCACTATTGGCTCCTAACCAAGCGTATATCCGTACATTCGCTCCTAACTACAGTAATGGTGATAAAGTTGATTTACGCGACATCGGTGCTATTGGTTATGAAATTAACTTCGATCCAATTAATAACCCTAACGCAGAATTAAACCGCATTAACACTAAAGAAGATGCGTTTAATGAAAGTAACTTATATTCATTAGTTGGTCAGTCTATCTACCCTGACTTACTATACTCAATGGATATTCCAGAAGCAGGTGACTTAACTTGGATTCAACAGTTATTTATTGGCGCTGCAAACGGTGAAGAGGATTGTATTAATGAAATTCTTAACTCTGCAGAAGCGTTAACTGATGGTCACTTCTCACAAGTGTATCAAGGTGTAAATCCAATGTCGTCTGAAACTACTCGCGTTCATTTAGGTAACTACATTGACGAAAGTAATCAGCAGAAAGATATTCGTGAACTTGGCTATCTTGCAATGTTGAATATTTTAGGTGCACGTGACATGGGCGTTGTTGCTGCATTCTCTGAAACTTACGACCGTCTTGATATTGATGAAAGTATCCGTATGAAAAATCGTGGTAATATCATCCGTTCAACATTAGGTGAAACTGTACGTATTACTGGCTTCGCTCGTCGTGTTACATTTGCACCAGACTTCATCGTTGCATTAACGGTTGCGTTAGCTAAAGCTGGTTTATCGATTCGTCCAGAAGGTATGTATCAAGGCGCGGTTAACGTTGCACGTGGTAGTGCATCTGCTCGCGGTTACGGTGTTAACAGTGGTAATATTGGCGGTATCTTTAATAACAATACTCCGGGTTACCACTCTGCTGGTACCAACGCACATTACGGTCCTCGTATGAATACGGCTGCCCTAAGAACGCGTTACTAGGATATAGTTGTTTGATTAATAATAGAGGGGCTAACGCTCCTCTATTTTTTGCCATCTTACCAAGGATAACCAATGACTGAAGAAAAACCTCTAACATCTTTAAGTAGTTTCGTTCCAGATAGAACCGCGTTAGGCGGAATGCATTTAGGTGTAGTTGACCAAGACGCAGCGTTTAACGCATTAGCAAATAAACCTATATTGGTAAACGATCTAGACGTTACTACCATGAATGCACGTACTACGTTTAATGAGTTAATATCTACTCGTTACGACGGTGATACACTATCTACAATTCCGCAGTGTTCTTGTGGTTCGTTATATGGTGAATATAATGTAGGTAAGGCGTGTGATAACTGTGGTACTAAATGTGTACATTGTACGGAGACGGACATAGAAAGTAATATATGGATAGCTGCACCTGCTGGAGTTAAAGGATTAATAAATCCTATAATGTGGTCGATGTTCGCTAAACATTTTACTCACTCTGGCTGTAATCTGATAGAGTGGTTATGTAATCCTAACTATCGTGTGGAGAAGGATTTTATACCAGCACTTAATAAGTTAAAGTTATTTGGGTTTAAGCGCGGGTTGAATGAATTCCATAATCAACTTGATGAGATATTGGATAGTATCTTTCAGAGTAAGATTTGTAGCGGTAATGCTAAAGAGCGTGAAAATGTTAAAGAGTTCTTTATACTACATCGCGATAACATATTCTCTAAGTACCTACCTATCCCGTCAAAGATAGCGTTTATCACGGAAGAGACCGTTACTGGTACCTATGCCGACCCATCAATGGTATCTGCACAGAATGCCATACGAACTATCTCTTCTATCAAATCTTCATTAACTCCAATGAACCTTAAACAACGGGAGGCTCGTACTATTTTGGCAGTGTCACAACTGGCTGAGTATTATGAAACTACCTATAAGGATACGTTGGGTACTAAAGAAGGTTGGTTACGTAAACATGTGTTTGGTTCTAGATTGCACTTTTCGGCTAGAGCTGTAATAACGTCACTATCAGATAATCACAACTACGATGAAGTATATCTACCGTGGTCGCTGAGTGTATCGTTATTGAAATTACACATAATTAATAAGTTAATGGCTCGTGGATTAACTCCTAAAGAATGTACACAACACATTGCGCGATACACCAATGCATACGACCCTACTATCGATGATATCTTTAGAGAGTTAATTGCTGAGGGTGGTGAAAGAATGATACCTATTATTCTACAACGTAACCCGACGTTAGCGCGTGGTAGTGCTCAGCTATTTAAAGTGAGTAGAATTAAGACTGACCCTAAAGATGCTACTATCTCTATGTCAGTACTTACTACAGTTGCTCCAAATGCAGATAAACAAATACATTAAACATCTCATATCCAACATCCTTTAACTGAGGTTGTTATTATGAAAAATATTCCTGAGTTCCCTAACTTCCAATTGGACAGTAAAGGAAACTTATTCTCTAAAAAAGATGGTAGTCCCGTACCATGGAATAAAGTTGGTAAAATAGAGAAGTTGGATAGAGAAAAGTATAATGTATTTAATGTCCCTCTAGGGTGTAAGTCCTAGGGTGAAGCTTTTTGAATTGCTGGAAAGAGGTTAAGAGTCTTACAGCCCAAGTATAACTGGTAACAGATATATTCGTGGTGAGGAAACTCAGAAATAAGTGTAAGAATGTCCTATGCTAATAAATAATGCTAAGGGATATTAACAAGTCTCTAATCAAGCAGCCAAGCTTCCTTACGGGAAGAAGGTTCAACGACTATCGAAAACTACACCTGACCCTAGTCAGGCTGAATGACACTGGTATAGAATCTGGTGGTTACTGTAATGTAATTAAAGTGAGTAGAGTAGAGCCCAAGTGGGTAGGTAGCAACCTTTAAATCGAAGCGGAAAGCCACCTCACACCTGTATAGGTAGGGTGATGATATAGTCTAGTATCCCTTTGTAATGAAGGGGCGGCGTGTAATGACGCGGGTTAGTATTAACGCACTAACCGAATGAAACGTTTGACGGAGACGCATTAAATCTCACTCTAGTGTTAGATGAGAAGATGTATAAGGCGGCGTATAAACTATCACCTCATTATGGCGTGATGGATTTACAAAACCCTTTAAGAGTTAGTAGAAACGTAGGCTTACCAGTTCCTCTAATTAGTACTATTGCTAATTGGGTTAGTAGTGGTCTATAAAATATAAATAAGTAAGGGGGGTCGTAATGACTCCTCTTTTTTATGCGTTAATAGGAAACGTATCATGAAGGAAACACAGCAAACTATAAATACGGACACGGTGGGATGTTCGTCCGCTACATTGGCTCCGGACGGTAGTTGGGTAGTTGGGTTAAATAACGGTACCGTTATATGTTCCGACGACACTGAGGTCACGTGGAGTGGTGGGAGAGATTTACTATCTATACCCACAGACGAACCTTTGAATGAATTGGATATACTAAAATAAATAAGGCGATAACGATGACTGAATTAACGAAGTATACAAGAAGTGATTCAAACGCTATAATAGATGCGTTAACTCGCAAAGGTACGGAGATTAGTTTACAAGTTACTATAGATGACTCGGAACTTGCTAAAGATTTGTTAGCGTCTGCATTCGAAGATGAACCCAGGCCTGTATCAGGTATGGTTATACGATCATGGAGTACTATCGATGATATAGCTGCGTATGAAGAACGCGATAGACAGTTGACTGTCTTACAGGATAGACACCTAGCAGAAATGATAGGTTTTATGGAAAGGCCGTTAGAGAGCTTCGTATCCAATAAACGGTCGGGTACTACTGACGAAACGTAGTTGGTTTGATAGACATTATATATGAAAGGGGGTCTGAGGACTCCTTTTTTTTTTGTCTGATACGTAGGATAATGAAACCTATATTATCTATGGGAGTATTGTTAATTAATAAGTGAGAAACAAAATGAAAAGCGAAATAATAATAAATTTAAATAAGCCGGTTCGTTTGAAGGCAATTCAAACTATGGGTATGACGTTAGGATTTAAACATCAGTCTAGTATAGATAGTGTGTGTAGTATGGTTAGAGGTAAGGTATTTATCAAACCGCATTATATTGTCGGTGCGGCACATAAACCATTTAATAAAATTTCCGTTTATGTTAATACTAATACTCCGTTAGAAGTTCCTGAAGAACTATCGGATGCGGTACGCGAGATATCTGGTTACTTTAAATGGGATACCTTTAATATTTTGGTGGAGATAGATTACTGGAACGGCGATTCAATAAATTCTGCCATCTATGGATTGTCACCTGAACTTATTACAGTGACTGTTAGTGAGTTTATGGAAAAGTCTTCTAATACATATACCTTACCTATAAATGTGGTTGGGTCAAATACGGCTAAGGAATAGATAATGTTGGATTATAATATATTTCCTCTTAAAGAGGTGGATAGGACTGGTGTAGTTTGGATATATAAAGACTTAACCGACTTCAATGATAGGGCGGTTAATGAAGGTGATACGGTTGAGTTAAGTTTCGTGACGTCAATAGTAAACGGCTACGTAGATGATACTAGTGTTTATATGCCAATATCCATGCGGGAATATAATCGTATCTTTGAGATAGCTAGTAGTATTACTGGCGAAGTTACGGAGGCCGACTTAATATATACTACCTCTTTTAGAGTTACCCACCTACCCACTATAGCGTTGTTAATGGATAGGTTAGAAGAACTATCTTACATTAACGACATTCCTACCCAACCCATACGTATCGATGGTATGTATGGTGTAGAGTTAAAGACTAGTTGTCCTATGGAGACTCTAATACGACATATGGTAGCTATACCTAACTCTAGAGAGATGTTAGAGACTTTACGTTGCTGTGAATTAAAAGACAATTCGTTACAGGATAACGATAGGGGACTGCCTGATGGTTGGATAGCGGCTAATCTAAATGGTATTAATATATACCAAGAGTTACCGAGTAAAGATTCTGATATCACCTATTTTAGTTATGACCTCCCGAATATGTTAGAGGGTAATCCAGATGGTCTGGGAAAACATATTATCATAGTTAAAGACGTATATTTAACTAACGATAATATAAAAGACTGTCGCCTACTAAACAGTCAAGCCGTGTCCTTTATATACCACATGCAGCCATATGTAATGGTACTCAATAGTGATATTGTATCTAAGTTAGGGCCAGCGTTTAGTAAATCGGCCGCTAGTATGATTTTAGATAACGCATGGTTTTATATAGAAAGTGCATTTAAATGGCTTGGTTTGGATTTATCTCTAGTCACCATTAGAATTCACACAGGAAACATAATGTCTCCCTATAAACCTAAATCAACTAGAGGAAATGAAATGAAACCAGTTAGCAAAGAGTTAATAGACATAATGATCAACGGTGCTATGGAAGAGAATAACCCTCCTTACCCTATTAAGGTTTCTGATAGTTATGGTACCGAGTATGTGTTCGCTAGCCTAAGCGAATTATCTGAATCTACAGGCGATGATGAAGCTACCTTAATGGAGTTTGTAGAAGGACCTGATATATTCATTGGCGGTTTCTTATATCAAGCTATTACGCGTGGCGAGTATTATGAAATTAAAGCTAAGGAAGACGGTGGTCTAAAAACTCCTCAGCAGCGTTGGGAACAATGTAAGGAAGGTGAATTAATAACTGGACCTAAAATAACTAGAGATAAGAACTCATTAGTACACCCTATTCAACCGTTATACATGGATGAAGTTTCGAAGGGTGTTAGGTTTAAAAATAACGCCATAGTTGACTCGTTGGTTAAATCTAAGACCCACTATCATGACCTGTTAGCGGATACGCAATATTCACATGACGATAAGATGCAGTTAATGCAGTTGATTGGTTGTCATTTAGATCATCTAGACCAACAGCCAGGGGTTAGAGAGAATGATGAGGTTTTACTGGCGGCACAGACCATGTTCGCCACCGGACTTAGTGAAATGGAGGCTAGAAATATAGTGTTACGTGATTCACTAAAGAGAGTTAAACGACATATGTTGGCTCTCGCCAACGACGCTTTAGACGTGGACAATGAGTATGACTTAGGTGTAAGTGGAGATTAAGTATATTATGGCCACTTTGATGCATAAGAAAAAGGAACTCATCAGAGAACTTGAACGTAAGTTAGAGGTATCTGAAAAGGAAAACCAAGACCTATGGAAAATGCACTTAGACTTAGAGTATGACTATAGACAGTTAGTTAAATCAATTAAAGAACGAGGTGATTAATATGGATATATATTTAGTAGGAGGGGCCGTCAGAGACTCTCTAATGGGCATGGAGCCTAACGACTTAGATTATGTGGTAGTCGATTCTTCAGTAGAGGAAATGGTCTCTCTGGGCTTTGAATTAATAACGGCGTCATTCCCGGTATTTCACCATCCATTGGACAAAAATGAATATGCCCTCGCACGGACTGAACGAAAGGAGGGTAAGGGATATACTGGATTTGTTACGGAAACTAAACACGTTTCGTTAGAACAAGATTTATCTAGACGAGACCTAACCATTAATTCGATGGCTAGGAATATAGATGGAATGTTAATTGACCCTCATGGCGGTAAGGAAGATATCCGTACTAGGACGTTACGTCACACATCAGATAGTTTTAGAGACGATCCTGTTAGAGCATTACGGGTAGCTAGAATGTATGCTAGACTAGGTCATGAATGGACTATACATGCCGATACTATGGCTATGATTAAGGAGATGTCTAGAACTGGGGAGTTTGTAGATTTAACGGGTGAGCGGATATGGAAGGAGATGGTTAGGGCATTAGATGAGCCTTACCCGGAACTATTCTTTGAAACTTTAGTAGGGTTAGGTATATTTCCCGAAATCGATGCTATGGTTGGCGTACCACAACCCCCGAACCATCATCCAGAAGGTGACGTCTTTGTACACACTATGCTGTGTCTGAAAAGGGCGGTTGAATTAAACTACTCTACCCAGGTTAGATTCTGTGCACTTACCCATGACTTTGGTAAGCCGTATAGGTATAAACTAACGGGTACGTTCCATGGTCATGAACGTGATGGAGTGTCTATCATCACCGACTTCTGTACTCGTTTACGTATACCTAAAGTATATAGACGGCGTGCATGTATGGTTAGTGAATTTCACACCCATGGCCATATAGTTAAGGAAATGACGCCTGCTAAGTTATATAAGTTATTACTTAATATAGGTGCCCTTGGTGTAGATGATGAAAGTTTTAATGTTTTTATTCAAAGCTGTCAAGTAGACTCGCAGGGTAGGGGTCCTACTAAAAAGGATGTCCCGTATGACCAAGCTAATTATCTTACTAAGGCCAAGGATGCTATTAACTCCATGGACACCCACGGCATTGTAGCTAGTGCTAAAGGTAAGGGTAAGGTAGGTAGTGAAATAGGTGAGGAGCTTCAGATAGCGTATATCGCGACCCTTAGAGCTATTAACCAATAACATTTACCTTAATAATATGTTACAGTATATGTTCGCAATATCGGAGCATACGCTGTCGTACGGTGACCTCACCATCAAATATAATAATATAACTCGGAGTATATAAAATATGAAAAATCTTTTTAGTAAGAATATACTAGTAATAATGACGGCGCTTGTTTTGTCGACATTATCATTAGTCCATGCAGCTGATGTAGGTAATGTCTTAGACAATAATTTCGTCGCTCCTGATAATAAAGTGTCGTTAGTTCCTACGGTAACTAACGGTTTTGATGTTACTACTGTCGTTTTAACAGAAGTTGACACGACCACTACACTTAATGAGTTCCAGTTGGAACGAATGTATAATGTAGATACGGTAACTGAAGCATACGCCTTTGATACTTTTGTGAACGCCGTCGTGCTAGACGACTATGGAACATCGGTGACTGTCTTAGGGGCCAGTATGGTAGCATGGCATGGCGAAGATAGTGATGTGGATTTACTTGCAACATCAAAGTTTAACGTACCCAATTTACTCTATACGGATATGTAACTAATAAACTGTTAGAAAAAAGAGGTTTATGAGACCTCTTTTTTATGCCCTATTCGTTATATTTATAAACATATATTATCATAGTGAATTGTAGTGGTAATCAAACAGATGAGGATATAATGGAAGTTAAATTTACTATGCCCAGTGTTGCAGCGGAGACTATCGGTGAAATAATTAGTAAGTGTTACGATTGTGGAAAGGACATGACTGTAGAAGGTACTATACACACTGACGGCGTTAATACTAAATTCTCCTTTAAAGGACATCGTTTAGCTATAGGAGACGTGTCTATATCAGGACATACCTTCGTACAATTTACTAAAATGATTAAAGAGCGTACGTATACATCTAACAGGGATGGACATAATGCGTGTTATTTACAAGGCGAAGAGTTTACAGTAACGGAGTATAAAGGATGGTAGGACTAAGAGTAAAGCAGGTTAGATGGATAGTGGAGGGAATTATGTACGGGTATCCTAACTGTTGTATACGTGAGTATACGTTGAATAGTACGGTTACGTTACTTAAAGGTGGGAGTATAAGTACAGGTAATCATTTCCAGCGTTGTAAGTCTTGTGAGGCTGGCACAACCGTTGGTCTTACGTTAGGTATTAATGGACGTAGAAAGGTTAGCAGTAAATTCCCTATACACGAAACTATCACAGATAAAACGCATTTTGAAACAATCCGTAGTGTATCTATATCTAAGGAGGCTTTCATTAACACAACTATAGCGGACGTGTCTTTGAAGGTATCTACTATGGATTTAGGTATACCAGACCTACCTGTCAGTATATTTGATACTATGGCAGGTAAAATTGCAGAGATATTCACAAAGCGTCAGTAATAGATACTATAGATATACTATCATAGTACACAACAAACCCTCTAAATAAAGGCGAGTATAATAATGAACGAATTAATAGTAAATGGAATTGTAGAAGTGCCGGGTATTGGTAATAGAGCACCTACTGCTAAAGAAGTACAATTTAAAGCAGTTGATGGACAGTTAGACGTTTCGAAGCAGTCGCTACTATCTATCGACGTACCTGAAGGTATAGTCAATCTACGTTGTAATGGTAATTTGTTAACTGACATCATATTACCGTCCACATTACATCATTTAGATATAGCAGATAATTCAATTGAAAATCTAAACCTACCTACAGGTATTAAGCAGGTTAGTATTAACCAAACTTTAATAAAAAGTATTAACCTACCCACCAGCGTTACGTTGTTCTACGGACAAAATACGCCTTTACGTGAACTAATAATTCCTAACCACTTAACTAAGCCACGACTGAAGATAGAACCTACGGTCATAGTGTCAACTACTGCCTCACCGTATAAAGTTTAGTAAATTACGGTTAGATGTGGATTAAAACATATTAGTATAATGTATGACAATAAACGATATACAAGGGGTAACTAAATGGCAGTGATACATGATGGTGGCATAGATGCGTTTAATGCAACCGTGTATGGTGAGCAACATCCAAATGTTCAGACGTTCTTACAGGGGCAGGCGGAAACATTCAGTAATAACTTAACCGACATGGGTCGGCAGTTCTCTAATAGAGCTAATGACATATATGAGCGTCTCAATAACTCGACTGCATTACGTAGAGCTAAAGCTATGGTTCGTAAAGGTCGTTCATTATGGAATACTGATGACATACGACAATTAAGTACTATAGGTGAGTTTCAACAAGCTGGTCTTAAAATGCAGCGTTGGTTGATGGCGGAGCCCACAGTACGTAAGATGGCACATGAACAGAAGTGTCATGGTTGGAGCGATACTTACGTGGATATGCATCCAAATGATATTGGTAAAGAACATTACGACTGGCGTCGTGTCATGGATGGCGTTTTCGTGGAAGATGAATATGGTGAACTATATGCTAATACCTATCTAGACGAAGTGATAGAAGGGGATAATTTGGATATAGTTGAGCAGGATGAAATTCTAACCAGTTGGCATGAATTGCAGCAGAAGATTCGTGACGGAGGTGATGACCCCACCTCTCCGTTAAACAGTAGTCTATAATAATATAGTGACGTCCTTCGACGTCACATATTTTTTTTTGTTTGGAGAATATAGATGGATAAACGTGCAGTTCCTACCCTGTCGTCAGAGGGATTTGTATTTGATGTAGCTGGTAGATTAGATCACTTAATGGTTTTCTTCTTTACTAATGAATATTCACAGAGTCTACTATATAACAACAGCATTGCGTCTCTACAGTACCTTATACAAGAAAACAATCAAGATACTGTTAAGTTACGCATTGAAGTTAAATCTACGTTAGAGCGTTACCTAGGCGCATATTTCGACACGGTATCAGTGGTAGTTACTACCGATGCCGTAGATGTGGAGTCTAGTACTTATACACTATCAATAGATGTAGATGTAGCCTCTGAGAATAACACATATAACTTAGGCCAAGAAATTTCTATTATAAATAGTAAGATGGTTTCGTTGGCGGAGAAATTAAATGGATAAAGTAATAGAAGATGGATTGATGCCCAAACCTCTACGTGAGGCCATGGAGCAAATAAAAACTATCGACGATACGCCCAGACTAGAGTTAACGGTATTTTTGAGTACTTTCCTACCTATGTTCTCTAACACTGATGGTAATCAAGATATCAGTAAATGGTTGAACGTTGCTGGTAACGGGTATAACTCTGTGGAGATTATAGATAAAGGTAAACTAGTACACGTAGTACCACCTTTATTTAATAGGGAAGTGACCAGATTAAATAATCACGGCCATGAATCTATATCAGAGCTTAGTAATATTTCTGAGAAGAAGAAACAAGTGATGGCGGTCTTAGGCGTCGAGTATCTGCGTAAAGGGTTATCTAAACGTATTAGCGATCCTAATATAAATCACAATGACGTAGCTAACTGGAATGGTCTGTTAGTACAGTATGGGTATGAACCCATTGAATTAGGTAACCTTATCATTGATTCAGTTATTAAGGGAGACTCTCAGATAGGCGAGGTATTTAGCGATGAAGTCGACGACCTATAACTGGACCAACTGTAAAGGTGATAAAATGAATGTCCTGTCTATAGGTGACATTCATTTAGGTAATAGTAATACTCCGTTTACCAGTATACTAGCGGGATTATATAATGCAATTCCTGATAACGATGAGACTGGGAAGTTAGACGTTATCTTTATAGTAGGTGACATTTTTGATAAACTCATTATGCTACCTGACGCCCCTGTGTTAGATATACAGTTATGGATTACTCAGTTACTACGTATATGTAAACGTCGTAATATAATTCTACGGGTATTAGAAGGTACGCCTAGTCATGACCGTGGTCAAGGAATGCAGTTTATAGCTATGGATAGAGTCGGTGAGATAGGTGCCAATGTTAGATATGTAGATACGTTATCTATAGAACACATTAGTGAATTGGATATAGACGTATTATATCTGCCTGATGAATGGCATCATGACCACAACGATACTTGGGTAGATGTAACTAAACTACTGACAGAACATGGATTAGACAAAGTAGACTTTATATTAATGCATGGGCAGTTTGAACATCAGATGCCCGCACATTTAAACTTACCATGTCATGTGGCTGAAAGATATATTAGTATCGTTAGATATTTCATATTCGTAGGTCACATCCATTTCATGTCAATCTATAAATGTATTTTGGCAGCAGGTAGTTTCGATTGCATCTCTCATGGGGAGGAGGGTGATAAAGGTCACTTTCGTGTAAGTGTCTGCAAGGGTAACGAGAATAACCAAATTAAGTTCGTAAAAAATGAGTTGGCTACCAATTACAGTACCATCGATTGTTTAAACTTAGAATTGGCAGATTCCTTAAAATTAATAGAAGATACGTGTACTATACCAAAGGGTTCTCATATAAGAATTCTTTGTGAACGATACAGTGATATAGCTGCCTCTATTGACTTACTAAAAGACAAGTATCCAGATTACCATTGGAAAACCAAACAGGTAACGAATGATACTACATCCACGACGACGACTGATAAAGTTAAGTATCAGGCCGTATCTATTACTAAAAATAACATATCGCAGATGATTAATAATAAGCTAGTCCTACGTGAAACTGAAGACCACGTAAAAGTTCGGGCATTAGAATTGTTGGCGGAGATAATATAGGAGTTGTAAAATATGCGCGTCATTAGAGACGTTGGTGAGGAGGTACCGATATCTATAGGTACCTCCGTTGCTATAACAAAAGCATTTTTGGAAGTTGACGTATATCCTGAACAATTGTGGATTAACCTACGTACTCTGTTTAGAAACTTTCATGGGGCAATGACTAATAAGATGATTATAAATAGTGAAGATATTTATATCGACTTAGTAGAAGAAATGCGAATGATAGAAGATGTGGTTCAGACTTCGTCCGGCGATAGAACTGAAGTAGTGTTTTATTACTCAAGCTATCGTGCACTACCTAGTATATTCCCTAAAGCTATATTGCGCGAACCTACCACTGCTAAACAAATTGATTATGCAGTATTGGAACGGGAAGTATTAGAGTACCTATTAGCTGATGAGGATATCGAAGTACCTCCACGTAGATTCGATGTGAAGATAAAAGGTGATGATAAGGAAGCTTTAATTATAACCAGTTTTCCAGTAGACCTTTTATCTAAACGAGAGTTCTCTAAACTTACTCTATTAGAAACTCATACTGGTAAAATGAAACGTGAGAATAGTTGGAATAGTAAACTAACTAGTGGTAAGAACTTCCCGCGCCTACCCTTTAATGCACTTACACTACAGATATACGGAGATAGTGGTAATCATTTCGCCGCAATGCCTAGTAGTGTAAAGAAGACGCTTTACGAAATAGCCGAAACTAATAAATGGTCTGGACTCACTACTCATGCTAAAGTACTATTTAATATAAATTCCATGCGTGACGTTGTATTAGCTGACATATTTAAGTTAATGTTACGTGCCCAAGTAAAATAGAACATAGTTGTCTCATTGTATAGAAACTATGACATCATAACTCCTAAAAGGAAAATATATGAACAATCAACGACCTGCTCCACCAAAGAAAACTGCGATAGATGAGTGGAAAATTCGACTATCTGGCGAGCAGCTTAATGGCGGCAATAAAAAGCCTACACTTGCGTTTAGTGTAGTTAAGAACCAAGTTCGCATCAATGTTAAAACTAACGTTGAAGGTGATAAAGAGTACGGGTTAATTCGCGCTGCCATGGACTCACCAACATTCTTCGCGTTATTAGTAGAGTTACAAAATGCAATCGATGCTCCGGGTGAATATAAGGCATACATCAAAAATCAAAATTATACGTTCTATCAAGGTAAGCGTTCTGAATCACCTACGTTAGTTAGTACTACTATTTTAGGTAAAGATGCTAATGGTCGCGTATACCTAACAGTTACTGCTAAAGATAGACCTAAGCCTATATTCTATTTTGCATCAACATTTTTCCATAGCGTTTTGAAAGCTGACGGTAGTAGTTATACTGAAGCTGAAGATTCGGTATTATACGCTAAAGCATTCGTTACTCTACTAACAGGTCTTACACCTGCAGTACTGGCTAATGAATATATTGAACCTGATACAAGTAACTTTGGTAACAACAATGGCGGTTATAATAACAATAATAATAACAATGGCGGCAACAATAACCAATCAAGTTCAGCCCCTGCCCCCGGTGGTAAGACCGATTTTGACGACGACTTGCCGTTCTAATAAACCTGTATAGTTAAATGTAGTTAAGGGTAGGTAACACTACCCTTTCTTATACCGTACCCTAACCATACTGAGTTTAGGAGTACATCTACTTACGAGTTATAAACTGTATACGTGAGATGTTGAAACCTATATTATCTTGATGATAACGCAACTGATAAAAAGGATACTGTGTGGAAATACTAATTGGTAAAGGCAATGGTTTAGATAAGATATCTAGTTTAAACCTAGCTCATAATGACGATAGTTTGGAATGGTCTATATCTACATACGACCGTACTAAATTTGCTAATAGAGAAGATTTGTTTAGTAACGCCAATGCGTATCTAGCTACTCTGGATAGTGAGACGCAGGATAGAGTATGGGAATGTTATCTAACTATCTATGAATACTTGGAAGTAACCGATGACCCACATAAGTTACAATTGATATTAAAACGTTCTGTTACCGAACTGTTTGGGATATTAAATTTAACTGACATGCGTCACTGGTGTAGTTACTATGGACAGTTTACATACCCTACTAATCTTAAGGATACTTACGGTGATAATAATCCTCGCGAATTAACCTACTTACGTAGTACTTATTCAGAGTTACTATTTATGGCCACGGCACTACGTTTCATGGTACCTATCTGGGGTGAATATATACAACGTTCAAAGGCTACAGTAGCGAATGTGTATAAAGAGTATATGGCTGCCAATATATTAGGTGAGTCGGATATATTCAAATCACCTGAGTTAAGTAGATTACGTGCGTACGTTACTGCGTGTCAGAAGGATGTAAAAACGTCACTTACTGCAGTCATGACTGGTATAGGTTCTGTAGAACAGCCTGAATGGTTACTGGCTAAAGTAATGGTTAGACGCTTGGCTGTGGCCGAGACTGCGGTTCATGAAACTTCAATTATATCTAACTTGTATATGTTTGTTAAATCTAATATAGAAGGTATAGATAAACTTTGTGGTGAAAAGATACGTGAGAAACACAAGCCTAGTGATAACGGTGGTGAGGAAGATAACGCCTCTAGAGTAGAAACGTATAAAGTAAAACAGACTATAGCTGATTCGTCCGCTATACTTATATCAGTTTATATGGAAGACTATCATCGTGCTGCAACTAGACTATATCCTGATATACCTAGTGAGTTGGTCGAGTTGTGTGTTAGTAAGTTACTTAACGATGGCAAGTTAGTTATTCTACCATTTAGACTAGAGTTGGCGTCTATAATAATAGAACCAATTATATCGGTTCGTAGTTTAGAATCGTTAGAATATCCTATACAGTTACGTATGATGGGTATTTGTCAAGCCGTGCTATTTCACCTAGGACTAGATGAGTTAGCGCATTTAATCACTGCAACCGGTAAAGAAATTCCAACTGACGTCTTACGTATAGATAATGTTGGTGGTAGTCGTTCTCGTCTGACGAAAGAGAACTTAGAACAACTTAATATACTGTATCCTCATTGGCGTAAACAGGGTAGAAATACCGAGCGTCAAAAGAACGATAATGTAAGTATGTTATTCATTGAAGCTTTTAATAAAGAAACGCAGGAACTCGATTGGTTATATTGTTCCCCTAAATCTACTCTACCTCCTAAAGCGGTTAACGGTAGAACTTATAGAATCCCAACAGACTTAAAGAACCTTTTAGCAAAATTAACATTAACAACGAAATAAGTGAGTAAAAATAATGATACCTAAACAAGACGTAAATGTAAAAAGACTTACTATGTGGGAAACTGGTACATATGTTGACCAAGAGTTACGTCCGTATACACCAAACCTAACCATGGAAGTTCTAAACCAAATAAATCATCAGACCCACGGTGGTCAAAACTTATCAGTAACCGCCCTTGCTTCAGTTGCAGGTAATATAATTCGTCCGGCCGCACAATCTACAGGAGTAGCACAGATTGTTAACGGATGGAATACCCGACGCTTTGCATTTATAATGGAATTAGAATTTGTGCAATTGGGTACTGTAATGCGTCAGATATTGACAGGTTATACCAGTCACTCTGATTTATCTCATGGCGGTGAAGTAGCTCCTGATATGACGCTACATTTTAACAGTAGTATGGTACTACATACCTCACGTCAACTCAGTGCTAACGGCGCAGTAAATGTAGTGTCGATGCGCGATGCGGCACACATCGTAACGGATACTGGTATTGGTCAGTCTCACCAAGCCCGACTACACCAACCACGTGCGGTTACTATGAGACCGGAAGATGTCTTTAGTCGTATGGGTGCTAGTCATTTACTACAAGACCAAGCCAACGGTGCTATGGATACTAGAACTGACTTTACGTTGGGTGCTAAGAAGTCTTTTAGAAGTAACACATCTGCTCCAGTGTATCTATCTAAAACTTTAGGTGCGTATACTAACGCTATCCGTAATGCTGATATACATGAAGATGATGCTAACGGAATAGCTGATAGTGCTACAGGTACTGTAAAAGAACAAGATATTGCTGCGGATATATTCCTACGTAGTTTTATTAGTGAAGGTAGTGAGTTTCGTGAATCTGGTAGTATTACTTGGGAACACTTATGTTTTACTAACCCTCATGTAAATTCTATTACTGAAATATTTCGTTCTGGCCCGGTAACTAAAGAAAACTTCCGTGAAGACTCAGTTGGATTTAATGGCTGCGACAACGAAACGTTAGTAGCAACCATCTTATCTCAATCAGTGCCTGCCATCATGTTGGATTTAATGCTAACTACTTTGGTATTTGAAGCGCATAACGGCACTATGGATAGTGGTTACGCCGTACGTATACTAGGTGAGTGTCGCTCGTTTGCTGACGGGATAGACCCTACTCCGTATGTAGAACGATTCATTTATCGTCTACGTACAGAAGTATTGCCTGATATATCCCACAATAATAACCTATCATTTAACTTGATTATGAACGTCAACGTCATTGGTGATACGGTAATTGATATTTCTATAGAAGGTTCACCAATGGCACATTTCATCGTACCGTCGTTCTGTGACGCGTTGATGGTTCCTGTATTAAGTAATAGTGGAGAAACTCTAGGTAACCTAGCTGGTGATTTAGAGTCTCTGTGTAGTAATTTTGAAATAACTCATAATGGAGTGTAGAAAATGAATAAGTTAACCAAGTTATATAAAGCGATTATAGAGTCGCTGGACATGACCGTAAATAAAGACGGTATAATTTCAATGGACGTAGAAGGTGTTGATGTGCCAGCAGCTATTAATGGTCTTCCGTTAATCCTACCTACCACTGCAGTGTTACGTAGAGGTATACCTGAGGATACAATTGCATTCCATCCTATATCTGAAAGTATATTACATGGTGAGTCGCCTGTATTAAAGCGTCTTAGACTATTAGTTTTACAACGTTTAACTACCGTAATTTCTAGTCAGTCAATTCAGTTAATGGCCATTGCTGCGGATAACACGCGACACTCTAAGTTGAATCCAATTCAGTCAGAGTTTCTGTCACACGTTACTAACGTAGATGAGAAAACGTTAAAGACGCTAACTAGTATTATTGAAGCTAGTAGTAGTAGTGTTGCCAGTCAACGTATTATCAACATGTATCTAAAACGTGGCGGTAAGTTGAAAGACGAATCGTTTAATCGTCTGTGTAAAACATCGTTACCAATATTAACTGTAGACGAAGATGGTAAACATATCTTCGGTGTGAAGTGTAGAATTAGTAAAGACGTAGGTTCAATCCCTGCCCTATTTCGTTACATACTACCTGAATCTGAAAATGATCATTACAGCTTCGGTTCTAATAGTCTGGCTGCACCTAACTTCCATTCGTTACTACTTAGTTACATCGGCGTTGCTGAACAGTTAAATGAAGTAACCGAGCGTTTTAAAGAACACTTCGAAGACTACGATGAGTTATTGATTGATATTAGTTGGGCTGCGTCAGTGGATAATTTATCTGCGATGCGTGATTTAATACCGCCATTAAAGGGTAATGATACTGAAAGTCCTACGCCTGAACCAGTAAAGCAAACTCCAGTAGCTCGTCGTAATCATAAAGTAGAGCCACTAGTAGAAGTGTCTGACGTACCAACGTCACACGTATCCGCGGAACCTGTTTATAAACCAGCCACTGTGAAGAATACGGCTGTTTCATATAACGCGCCTAATACTAATACGGTACCTGCATTACATCGACCAGCCACTGCAACGCCGGAACGTGTATCGGCCGGTAGTGGACGTTCTTGGAATGATGTTAATCCTAACCCACAACCTGTACACAATCCTTACAACACACAGCAGCCAGCCATGATGGTAGGTAGTGCTGGACGTAATCAGGCTAGTCAGTATGGTGGTGGTTATCAGTCACAAAATACGTACCAACCTCAAGGCGGATATCACCAACCACAAAATGGTTACCAACCCCAACCTCAAGGTGGCTATCATCAGCCACAACAACCAACTCGCCTCGCTTATAATACGCCACACAACCGTCAAGGAAACGGTCAGGTATAAATAACAGCATAAAGAAAGAGAGTAGCATTACGCTACTCTCAATCTCTTTTTTTTGCCGTTTGTGTCAGAAATTACGTACAGGACCTATTATATATCCGACGCAATATAGACTAATTCATTTTATGGTTTAGGGTATGAAGAGTTTTAAGTCTGTCTATTTCTACTGTATTAGGTAACTTCAAACTTACGTTACTGGCTAGGTAATCGCTAGGGGAGTGGAGTCCGTTAACGCGAAGTATAGTCCAGTGATATGCCATACCTATACCTAAGTATGATAATAGCCCATAGAAGTCAGATTCATACTTATATGCTATCTGGGAATCTATAATGGAGGTATCTGTATCTCGGTGATTTATTAGCCATGGTAGATGAGTCTCTATAAGTGTTCTAAAGGTTTCACTATAGTAGATAGCATTACCTTTGGCTACTGCGTGGTTATTTAGGGACATAGTCATTTGATTGTTCCTTCCAAAAGTATTCAAGTATATATTATTATAGTGGTTATAATATTATCCACAACAAAGGAGATTTTAATAGTATCGTAAACATGGTAGTACAACACAACAATAACAGAAAACTTACATAGGTATAACTATAATGACAGAAGTTAAAAGTCTTACCAAGGCAACATCGGGCGTATTGAAAAATACAGGACCGGTACCGTTTGAGAATGAAAATCAGTTGAAAGCTCAACTACTTGGTATTGGTAGTAATTTAAATAGTTTTACAGGACACGATAGTGCATCACGTGAACAGATGTGGTGTTCACATATCGGACAGTCGTTAGTAATTGAAGGTTCTACTCCCAGACGAATTCAGACTGGTGCTGAACGGGAGTTAGGTAAATTCACTTTTGATATCAAAATGCCGGTGGATGCAAAGATAATAAAGTTGGTACAGAAATATCCTAAAACAGCAGGCGCTGGTTCTATCCGTAATAACCCAGTGACGGCGGTGATTTACGAAGATATAAATACCAATGAAATAGGCGTATTGATGTTAACAGAATATCATACGTTACATACTGTATTTGGGTTTAAGTATAAATACAATGGGAATTTAAACCGTTTAAATAGTAACGATCCTATTCCGGCAGGTACAATCATTGCTAGTAGTCCTTCTATTAAACCCGGTGGACAATATGCTTATGGCATTGAAGCTAATGTAGCGTATATGTCAATACCACAAGTAATTGAAGATGGATTTGTGGTACGTCGCGGTTTCTTAAAAGAAATGAAGGTGACCGGCATCGATAATCGTGTAGTTAGTTGGGGTAAAGAATACTATCCACTAAACCTATACGGTGATGAAAATAACTATCAGCCATTTCCTAATATAGGTGAGCGTGTACGTAGTGATGGTTTAATATTTGCTTTGCGTAAGTATGATGTAAGTACTGGTATAACCGACATGACAACCAAAGCATTAATGGAGGTTGATTATGTATACGACCAACTCACGTATGCTGAAGTAGGCGCTTTAGTTACCGACGTTACTGCCAATCACGACTTCTTTACGCTACCAAAGAATAGTGCACCGGTAGGAATGAATGCACAGGTTAATCGCTATGCTAATTTACAGGGTGAGTATTATAAGACTATATTAAAAGAGTATTATAAACTTAAACGTGTACGTGGTGATGCATTACAGTTAACCCCACAACTACATCAATTGATAGTGGATGCTTTGGCGGATGACCCTGATTCAGTTTCCTATCGAGTCACTAGAATGTATAGACGCACACCACTAGATGATTGGAGAGTAGATATACAGTTCAGTCGTCAAGTAGAACCTACTATCGGTTATAAACCTACTGACGGACATGGATCAAAAGGGGTTTTTAGAAACTTAAAGGAACAATCAAATGAAGAAACAAACTTTCATTAATCTCGCTAGAGATAAGTATGGGGATGATTTCGATTACACATACTTACCTGGGAATATTGAAAGGTGTGTGGAGATCATTATCTGTAAAAACATGGTAAACAAAAGATGATACCTAGAGATCATCTAAGGTCTAAGTACGATTGCATGTACCTTATAAATGGTACGTTTTACAGAAAAATTATAGATGTTTATAATGAGACGGGCATACCTTACGATACGCCTGTCAAACAATTAAATAACTATAGAACCTTTAAGAATTTAAGCCTGCCTAGTCAGTAATGATTAGGTAGTCCTTCTTTAATTGACGGGGAAGTCCTATAAGACTTATACACCAAACTTGTTTGAGAAATCTACGAGTGGCTACGAGTAATTAACGTAGATATGGTAATAGATATAAGTATTGGACAATCCGCAGCTAAGACCCTAAGGACTACTGTGAAGTAGACTATGGGTAATGTTCAACGACTAACCGGTACCTCCGGTGTACGGCCCAAGTGGGTAGATGCGAGTCTTTAAATGGAAATGGGAAGCCCCTGACACTAGCTGTAGAAGCTAACTAAGGCAGGGTGATGATATAGTCTAGTCTATAGGGAAATCCTATAGCAGTTCAGCATTCGTAAGAATGTACTCCGGCAAACGGAGCTAAGTGAGAACGGGTCACCTTAACGAGGTAGGCTGAATATAACGAATTTGTGACATATGGGACGATGAAGATATGCCTGTGGACCAATGGGGTAATCGTGCAGATGTCATTATGGATGGAGTCTCTGTAGTTAAGCGTCAGAACGTTGGACAGCTCTACGAACAATATGTAAATGCCACCAGTGCTATGGTTACACGACATTTAATAGAGTTCAAAGAAAAGGGCGTACCTCTCAAAGTACAATGGGATTACATACTAGGTTACTATAAATTAGTATCGCCATGTATGTATGATGTGGTGGCGAATGCCATTACCACTCCTATACGTCAACAAGAACATTTGGATGAAGTGTATAAAGATGGTATATATCTCTGGATACCTACGGACAGTCCTAACTTAGGTGAAGAGTTAATTCGTGGGTTAAAGGAACACTATCCTTTAGAGTTCGGCCCTATTAAGTATCGTGGTCGTTCGGGTAATGTAGTAACTACCAAAGACCCTATTATAATAGCGTCGAAATACATGATGTTATTAGAAGCCATTCCTGATAACTGGTCTAGTGTAGCTACCGCTAAATTACAGCATTTCGGTATATGTGCTAAATTAACTAACAGTGATAAGTATAGTAGTCCTAACCGAGAACAGCCTGTACGTATTGCGGGTGAAGCCGAAATACGATTGCTGATAGCTACTATCGGGCCAGAAGCTGCAGCAGAGTTTCTGGATGGTTCTAATAGTCCCGCAACTCATAAGGCTGTGGTTAGAAAAATACTCTCATCCGAGTCTCCTACTAATATAACTGAAATAGTGGATCGTACTAAAATACCTAGAGGTAATAGTCGTTCGGTAGTTTACGTTAAACATATATTGAAGTGTGGGGGGATTGAGTTAATTGATTCTGAATATGACCATAATGCGGAAGGGGTTAAATAATGAAGACGTATAACGCTATAGATTACCTACATCTTTCAGTCGACGAAATATGGGCATTGCCTGAAGAACGTTTTAAGTTAGTATTTGACGATGGTACTATTGAATGTAATAATCGTACATTAATATATTCATGGTACTACTGGGAGATACATCGTAAATATCCTAGTACTAAACTATTAGTTAATCATCACATGGGCGATAGGTTAGTTACTCCGGGCCTACATTTAGATTTATTAAGTGCTGTGGCATGGGATGCTTATTTTGATAGTGGTGAAACCATTAACATAGATGAACTTTGTAAGACGGTCTACGAGATAACTAACTCGGTATATAACAATTTCTCATACAACTTAGAAGCGTACGTTACATCACTTTCTATATTAGACTATATAGAAATTATGGAACATCCTACTATAGTAGAAGCTAATAGAACAGTTAAACCGTTCGAAGCGTCTATTAATAGCTGTTATGAGAAAGTAAAGGACATGCTCTACAAGACCAACGAATTGCCTAACAATAACGTTAAGCGTTACTGTCGTTCTGATTTAGTGTCTAGCGGGCAGATGGTTCAATCCGTATCTCCTCGTGGGTTTGTTACTGATATAGATAGTCGTATCATTAAAGACCCTATCATGCCGGGTTACGTAAGTGGGTTTAAGAAATTGCAGGATGCGATGGTAGAATCTCGCAGTGGGTCCAAGGCGTTAATGTTTGCTAAAGACCCGTTGGCTGATGTAGAGTATTTCAATAGACGGATGCAACTGAGTACTACTATTATCAAACACCTCCATTTAGGTGACTGTGGTAGTACGACGTATGTTCCGTTCCAAGTACGTGAAGGTGACCTTACACAGTTAGCAGGTAAATACCATATGACTGAGACAGGTCTCTCAGTAATTACTCGTCAGTCTACTGAGTTGATAGGCTCTCTAGTGCAGTTACGGTCTTCATTGACTTGTGAGCATCCTGACCATGAAGGTGTCTGTGGTACGTGTATGGGTCAGTTGGCTTTGTCAGTGCCTTTAGGTACTAACATTGGACATGTGGCTGCTACGGAGCTTTGTGCGAAAGTATCACAGGCCGTATTGTCAGTTAAGCATTTGGATGGCAGTAGTGTACTTACCGTGTTTACAATACCTAGTATAGATAGGAAGTATATATCTAACGGGGAATTACCTAACACCTTATACTGTAGTGAGAAGATAGATAACAGTGAGTTGAAGTTAATCATCTCTGCCGTTGACGCAAAACACATCAGCGATATATTTCATGCTGAAGTTAAAACGTTGTCGGTAACTAGAGTGTCCAGTGTTCGATACCTAGGCTTTGAGCGTACATCTAAGGGCGTTGTGACTAATGATGTAGTACCAGTATGTGTAGGTACTAACCTTTCTTCTCTATCATGTGAGCTACTCGAATACATGAAAGTTAAAGGTTATGAACTGAGTCCTACGGGTGACTATGTGGTGGATTTAGCTGACTGGGATAATCGTGACCCTTTAATAATAATGCCTATGAAACACATGAGTATGTTAGAATTCATGAACAACGTAGGTGTTATGATTGAGTCTAGTACCAAAGACAAGGCCGCGAAGAAAGCACGTAAGTTGAAAACGTTAGTTGATTATACATCAGTTAGTGCAGCGTTGATGGATTTACATGAAGTAGTTTCAAGTAAGATATCTGTTAACATTGCTCATTTGGAAATTATCATTAAAAGCGCTATGATTAGGTCAGCTATTGACAAAGACCATAGATTACCATTGCCGGGACAACCGGTAGTATTTGGTAGCTTTAAAGATAATCTAGAAAGAAGATCGCTAGGTGCCCAATTTGCATATCAGGAGCAGTCTCGTACTCTCATGAAAGCTGAATCGTATACTATAGTTAACCGACCATCTAATTTATTAGACACTATCCTTAGAGGGTAGTATGACTAAAC
>Ga0055584_100000927_pt1 | contig 28333 bp, 26 predicted proteins | sample OSDHelmetaG_FD_58716 | JGI IMG/M metagenome (GOLD analysis project Ga0055584, IMG submission 58716) | Pelagic marine sediment microbial communities from the LTER site Helgoland, North Sea, for post-phytoplankton bloom and carbon turnover... | ecosystem: Environmental > Aquatic > Marine >... | reverse complement strand
CCGCCACTCGGCGGGTCCCTATAAACCAATTGAGCGAAGCATGAAAGACGACACAAAAATTACGCATTCCGGCCGCCACCCTTTTGATCACCACGGGGCCGTCAATCCGCCGGTCTATCATGCTTCGACGATCCTGTTCCCGACGATGAAGGAATACGCGGAGCGCGGCGATACCGCGAAAGTACGCTATGGTCGGCGAGGCACACCGACGACCTTCGCTCTGGAGGATGCTTTGACGGCGCTTGAAGGCGATGCCGCCGCGGGCACCGCAATCGTGCCGTCCGGACTAGCCGCCATCACAATGTCGCTCATGGCGCTCGTACAAACCGGCGATCATATCTTGATCACCGATAATTCCTACGGACCGACCCGAAGTTTCAGTAACGGTACTCTCGCGCGGTTTGGTGTTGAGGCGGAATATTACGATCCGGGCATCGGCGCTGGGATCGAACAGTTGATCCGTCCGAATACGCGACTAATTTGGCTGGAGTCGCCTGGTAGTCAGACCTTCGAGATGCAGGACGTACCTGCCATTGTCGCAGTCGCAAAGGCAAAAGGCGTCAAAACCCTCATCGATAACACCTGGAGCGGTGGTTACTTTTACAAGCCACTCTCTCACGGTGTCGATGTATCTGTTCAAGCGGGTACGAAATATATCGTCGCGCATTCCGACGTCATGCTGGGGTCAATAACCAGTAACGAGGCGACTCACGAGCAGATTTACAGCTCCGCACAAAGTTTCGGTGCCTGTTCCGGACCGGACGACATCTATCTAGCGCTGCGCGGATTGCGTACCATGGGTGTCCGCATGCCACGCCATCACGAATCCGGACTGGCGATTGCCCGCTGGTTGCAGGATCGCCCGGAGGTCATCCGCGTCATGCACCCAGGATTGCCGCAAGACCCAGGACATGAGCTTTGGAAGCGCGATTTTACGGGTGCTTCGGGACTCTTTGGATTTGTTGTCGATAGCACGAATTCCGATAAGGCGGCAGCGATGCTTGACGGCTTGAATTTCCATGGAATGGGCTCGAGCTGGGGTGGCTTCGAGAGTTTGCTGATCCCGGCCTCTCCGGAAAAGAACCGAACTGCAACGACCTGGAACCCCGGCGGCTTCACGATGCGCATTCATGTTGGGCTTGAAGATGTCGACGATCTAATTGCCGACCTCGACGCCGGGTTTGATCGATACAACAAAGCGGGTTGAACGATGAGTTACGACGCGATCGTCGAGGAGATCAAGTTCGACGGCAATGGCCTGGTTCCGGCCATCGCGCAGCAACATGACAGTGGCGAAGTGCTGATGATGGCCTGGATGAATGTTGAATCATTACGTGAGACACTCGAAACCGGGCAGGTCTGCTACTGGTCGCGCTCGCGACAATCGCTCTGGCGTAAGGGTGAATCGTCAGGCCAGGTTCAGGCGCTCAAGGAGATGCAAATCGACTGCGACGGCGATACCTTGCTCTTAAAGGTCGATCAATCGGGAGTCGCCTGTCATACCGGTCGCCGATCATGCTTCTATCGTGCGGTGCGCGATGGCGTATTGGTGACCATTGCGGAGCAGCTCGTTGATCCGGCGGACCTATATCAAAAGTAACTGGAATAGCGGCGTGCGGAGCACAGCGACATGGCTCGCTCTTGCTGTACTGGCCGGGTTCGCATCTGATTCAGTAGAAGCGAACGAAATTCGTGTTTTTGCCGCGGCCAGCACGACAAAACCGTTATCCGATATACTTAAGCTTTACGAACAACAGACCGCTATAAACGCCACTCCGGTCTTCGCCGCGAGTGGCGCGCTTGCGCGACAAATCGATCAAGGTGCCCCAGCAGACATATTTCTTTCGGCTAACCCAAAATGGATGGATTGGCTGGAGAAGCGCAAACGATTAATTAACGGGACGCGTCGCAACCTGATAGGAAATTGCCTTGTATTGATCCAGCCGCAGGCGGAACCGGCGCTCCCGCCGCTTAGCCAAGAATTTGCACGGTCGTTCAAGACCAAGCGCTTCGTTTTCGGCGATCCGGCCTATGTACCGGCTGGGGAATATGCCATGGCGGCCCTGAAGCGCCTCAAACTTTGGTCCGTGATCGAATCCCGCGCCGCACGGATGCCAAGCGTTCGGCACGTGCTTTTTTTGATAGAGCGTCATGAAGCCGATGCGGGCTTGGTCTATCGTTCTGACGCGTTGTCCAACGTTCGCGTCCATATTGCGGAGAAGATTGATCCAAACTTCCATGGTGATATCGTATACCCTGTGGCGATGATCGAACGACCAAACACTTCACGCGCCACACGACAATTGTACGATTTTTTAAATACGACCGCCGCGCTTACCATCTTCGAACAACATGGTTTTAGATTGCTCGACAAGACATGCTCGGACTGACCGAATACGAGACCGCCGCCCTTCTCCTCAGCCTCAAAGTTGCGGTCGTCAGTGTGTTGGTGTGCCTTCCGTTCGGCCTTGGGGCCGCGTGGCTTTTAGCTCGTATGGAATTCTTCGGCAAGGTCGCCATCGATGCGCTCTTTCACTTACCATTGGTCGTACCACCTGTCGTCGTCGGATATCTACTTTTGGTCCTATTCGGTCGCTCTGGCCCGCTAGGCGGTTGGGTATTCGATCATTTTGGAATTTCAATCGCATTCACATGGAAAGGAGCGGCTATCGCCGCTGCAGTGATGGCATTCCCGCTTATGGTCCGGGCGATGAGGTTGTCGCTAGAGAATGTGGACCAACGCCTTGAAGCGGCCGCCAGAACCCTTGGTGCCTCTCGACTACGCGTTTTCGGTACCATTACCTTACCCCTAATGGCCCCCGGGATATTGGTCGGCGTAATTCTCGCATTCGCACGCGCGCTCGGCGAATTTGGCGCTACGATTACATTCGTCTCAAATATCCCGGGCGAGACACAAACCTTACCATTGGCGCTTTATAGTCTGGCGCAGACTCCTGACGGTGAAACCGGCGCTATGCGTCTTGCATTGATTTCAATCGTTGTGGCCCTTATCGCATTGATAATATCGGAATGGCTCGCCAAACGCATCGACCGACGGCGCGGAGCGAACAGATGATCGATATCGACGTACAAAAAGATCTCGGGGGTTTCCGAATCGATGCAAAAGTCACGACCGACACCAACGGCGTGATAGCACTTTTCGGCCGCTCCGGCTCCGGTAAAACATCGCTCGTCAATATGATCGCGGGTCTCACACGTCCCGACTCCGGACGCATTGTGATCGACAATGAACCCCTTTTTGATACCGCCCGCGGTATTGATGTCGCACCCGAACACCGACGTTTGGGCTATGTATTCCAAGAAGACCGGTTGTTTCCCCACATGTCCGTCATGGCGAATCTTCGTTATGGAGCGCCGCGCGGCGCTCCCGGGGTCCAATTTGACCGAATTGTTGACCTGCTGGGCATTCGGCATCTGCTCAAACGTAGACCGGTGACACTATCTGGCGGTGAAAAGCAGCGGGTCGCAATCGGTCGGGCATTACTTGCCGATCCTCGATTAATCCTAATGGATGAGCCTTTGGCTTCATTAGATTCTGCCCGAAAGGACGAAATTCTACCCTTTATTGAGGAGCTTTCGTCGGAGCTCGGCATGCCGATAATCTATGTCAGCCATGCCATGGACGAAATCATTCGGTTGGCAGATAAACTGGTCCTAATTTCAGACGGTGAAATTGCGGCCGTCGGATCAGTGGAAGAGCTGACCAGCCGATTGGACCTGCGTCCCATGACAGGCCGCTACGAAGCCGGATCAGTCCTGCATGCAACAGTATCGCATCATAATGTTGAACATGGCCTCACCCATTTGTCCTTCAATAATAATACGTTCAGAGTACCTTTGCTCGACCTTCCCAAAGACCGTGAACTCCGAATTAGAATCCGCGCCCGTGACGTCTCAATTGCATTAACCGCACCTCAAGATATCAGCATTCTCAATGTATTCCCCGGCACTATCACGGAAATAGATGAGGATGGGAGTCCACAAGTCGACGTACTTATCGACATTGGCGCGCCAATTTGGGCGAGGATATCGCGACATTCCCTATCAACGCTAAACCTCCATCCCGGCAAAAAAGCCTATGTTATGATTAAGGCTATTGCCATTGGCCGTTACAGCCTAGGCGGATTAACTCGTAGCGGAATGCCGAGCAATGCACAGTGAATCTGGCCTGACCGAGGCCCTCTCGAAAGGCACACGGCTGGAAGAGCTGAGCAAATTTCTGGATGCCGCAGCCCATTATCAAACTTTACTGGATAAACATCCGTTAAATGCTGAATTGTGGTACAGGACCGGCGCCGCTTTGCGCCGTGGCGGAGAGATCGATGCTTCATTGCCGTTTCTCGAAAAAGCATCCTTGCTTGCTCCCGACACAATTGAGATCGAATTAGAGCTTGGTAACGCGCTACAACAACGCCGCCGTCTTGGAGAAGCCGTCGTGGCGTATAATCGTGTCTGTGCTATTGATCCAGAAAACCTCTCCGCGTTGACCAACAAGGCAATTGCGTTGCACGAAGGCGGGCATCTTGAAGATGCTTTAACGGCTCTGGAAACGGCAACTTCTCTGGCACCTGATGATCCGGTGATATTACTCAATCTTGGCACGGCATTATTAAAAAAAGGCCGGTTGTCTGAAGCGCTTACTCGTTTTCAATCCGCCGCCGAACTCGCACCGGACTATGCGGAAGCGTGGAGTAGTCTCGCGGTCGCGTTGCAGGCAGAGCATCGCTACAAAGATTCTCTATTAGCCCATGAGAAGGCCCTCGCTCTTGCTCCTAATTCACCGGATATTCATTGGAACCGCGGAATAACATTGCTGTTGTTGGGAAGCTACACCGAAGGATTTAGAGAATGGGAGTTCCGACGTTCAATTCCCGCACTTCGGTCACGGGAGTTTCCGGGTGAAGATTGGGACGGCGGCGAAATCGAAGGAAAATCAATTTTAGTGCATGCCGAACAAGGTGCCGGTGACACGATTCAGTTCGCCCGGTTTCTCCGCATCCTCTCGGATCGCGGCGCACACGTGATCTTCTCTGTTCATCGCGGGCTGTCTGCCTTGGCCGAGACAGTTCCCGGCGTATCGCAAGTAATCGTCGGGGAAGACGCACCTCCACATTACGATTGCCAAGTACCACTCCTTAGTTTGGCAACCAGACTTGGGATTGATCTGGATATGATCCCGGCGTCGATCCCTTACATGAGCCTCCCTTGCGGAACGGTGTCACCCTTACCCCCGGCGAATGCAGACCGGCGCATCGGTCTTGTATGGGCAGGCAACCCACGGCACCCGAACGATCACAATCGCTCCTGTCCCTTCCAAGAAATCCAAACACTATTTTCACTATCCGATATCGAGTGGGTGAATTTACAAGTCGGCGAGCAAACAGAGGAAGCGGAGGTTCAATTTGCCGGCCTGACGCAGCCGGAAAAACCATTAACGAATTTTATGGAGACGGCCGCCGCAATTCGCGAACTCGATCTTGTTATCTCAGTTGATACCTCTGTCGCCCATTTAGCCGGTGCACTTGGCCATCCAGTTTGGATATTACTACCGCACGCGCCCGATTGGCGTTGGATGGCGGATCGTTCGGATTCACCGTGGTATCCTACCGCACGCCTTTTCCGCCAATCGACACCAGGCAACTGGAAAACGGTTATAACCGATGTCTCCAATGCTTTAATGGCTCTAGACAATTAAATGGATCAGCGGCCTTCAAATATTCGATATTTTTCCCTCCAGCGCAATTCCATCGAATATATAGTGTAAATTTATCGCCCAGCGCCCATAATATGGTATGCTCTTAAGTCAATTCTTTCGGTTTGAAGGGGAGTCGCAGCGGGTAATTAGTGAGAGAACCACCGAAAACAACATCGATTATGACCTGAGCCGGTTCACTTCAGGGCAATTCCCAATTTCAGGCATTGGTTTTGCATTTAAGATCACGCGGACAAATCTATAAACACGGAAATACGCATGGTTGTCGAAAGGTTTCCCATCCCTTCCAAGCGGCGATCTTCATCGCCGTCAGGCATAGATAGCCGTTCAAAAATCAAACCTTTGGAAGAACTCGGTCGAGTGGCGGAAGCCTGCCGAACAGCGGGCAATAAGGTCGTTCTCGCTCACGGCGTTTTCGATTTGTTGCATTTAGGCCATCTGCGGCACCTTGAGGAAGCACGCTCGCATGGCGACGTACTGATCGTCACATTGACCGCCGATGCTTTCGTCAACAAGGGCCCAGGTAAGCCGGTATTCTCAGAACAACAACGAGCTGAAATGCTCAGTGGTTTGGGCATCGTCGACTGGGTCGGCATAAACAATGCGCCGGATGCTGACCCCGTATTGCGGGCGATCAAGCCAGACGTCTACGTAAAAGGCGCGGATTACCGCAACCCGGACGACGATGTTACCGGTAAAATCATGCATGAACGTCGCGCCGTCGAGGCATTTGGCGGAAAGCTGATCTTTACCGACGATATAAGCTACAGTTCGTCTGAAATTCTTAACCGTCATTTTGACGTATTCGAACCCCAAGTTCGAGATTTCCTCTCACGCCTCCGCCAAGACGATGGCATGGCTAAAATTCTCGAATTAATCGACCGAGTCAGCGACCTAAAGGTATTGGTGGTTGGCGATACTATCATCGACGAATACCGCTATGTCATACCCATGGGAAAATCGCCCAAGGAAAACATGATCGCGACACGGTTCGAATCTAATGAAATTTTTGCGGGTGGCGTTATCGCTACAGCTAACCACCTTGCAGGGATTTGCGGTCAAGTCGATGTCTTGACCTCCCTTGGTGACGACCCGGGCGACGAAGAATTGATCCGCTCCAGTCTACATCCGAACCTAAACCTCACCCGAATTAACCGACGGAAAACGCCGACAACCCGAAAAATCCGATTTATCGACAGCAGCTATTTTCGGAAATTGTTCGAGGTATACCATTTCGATGATGCCCCAATGCCGGCAATTCTACAGCAAGAATTCGATGATATCGTCGCCGAGAAGATTGCCGAGTATGACATGGTACTCGTCAACGATTTCGGGCATGGCTTAATTGCGTCTACAACAATTAAGCTACTCAGCAAACGGGCGAAGTTTCTTGCGGTTAACGCACAAAGTAATAGTGCGAATTTTGGATTCAATCTCGTAACCCGGTATCCCCGCGCCAATTTGGTGTGCATCGATACCCCAGAAGCTCGATTGGCGGTCGGTAGCCAATTCATGGAAGCTTCTGAAATGGTCGGTCGCGCACTGCCAGCACTGATCGATAGCGATCGGATCATTTTAACGCTTGGCAAAGGTGGCTGCTCCACATGGCAAAGAGGAGAAGACGTTCAAAGCGTTCCGGCATTCGCTAATTCCGTTGTCGATCTCGTCGGAGCGGGCGATGCGTTTCTGGCAACCAGCGCCCCATTGGCGGCAGTGGGAGGCTCCATGCGGCAAATCGGTTTTGTCGGTAACGTCGCAGGCGCACTAAAGGTCGGAATCATTGGGCATCGAACCTCGATCGACAAGGCAGCCCTCGTGAAATCAATTACAGGGCTGTTGAAATGACCCCAACGACAGCTCTAATCGAGAACTATTTCCATTCACTCGCCGACCTTGGCCCGAATGTTATCGCGACGAAATCTCCGGTCGATAGATGCTCTCTTGCCGAAGCTTTCGATTGGGCGGTAAGTCGCGTTAAATTTACCCGCGATGCTGGAGGAAAAATAATATTCATCGGCAATGGCGGCAGCGCGGCAATCGCCAGCCATATGGCGATCGACTATAGTAAAAACGGCGGGTTTCCTGCGCTGGCATTTAATGATGCGGCCAGTCTGACCTGCCTCGCCAATGATCTGGGTTACGATCAGGTGTTTGCCCATCATGTGAATACATTGGGCCGGGAGGAAGACATGCTGATCGCAATCAGCAGCTCGGGCCAATCGAAAAGTATTCTTAACGCAGTTGCGAAGGCCCGGGAGAAATCGATGCCCGTCCTTACGCTGAGCGGATTTGGGGACAATAATCCATTGCTGTTGCTCGGCGACGTAAACCTTTTTGTTCCGAGCGCGGCCTATGGATTTGTTGAAATCACGCACCTCACCCTTTGCCATGCGATACTGGATATCGCGATGGGGTGGTGTCCGGAGAACTCTAAATGACCGAAAAATCACGAGTCTTAGTGACTGGCGGCGCCGGTTATGTCGGCAGCCATTTGGTAACCAAGCTTTTGGCAGCAGGCTATCCCGTCAGCGTCTTAGACCTCTATCTATTTGGCGAAGATGTCTTGAAGGAGGCTAGACTTGACCCTCTCTTACGTGAAATTAAAGGTGACCTTCGAGACCCCGAGGCCGTCGAAAATGCCCTCGAGGGCTGTAGTTCGGTCATTCATCTCGCATGCATTTCGAACGACCCGTCATTTGAACTCAATCCCGAACTCGGCAAGTCGATAAATTATGATGCTTTTAAACCTCTCGTAAGAGCAGCCAAACGCAATGGGATTAGGCGGTTCATTTACGCCTCGTCGTCTTCTGTTTACGGCATAAAAAACGCACCGGATGTAACCGAAGATTTACCGCTTGAGCCTTTAACCGATTATTCAAAATACAAAATGCTTTGCGAAAAAGTGCTCGAAGAAGAACGCGTCGACGGCTTTTCTACACTTATTCTTCGGCCGGCAACCGTATGCGGATACTCTAAGCGCCTTCGATTGGACCTTACGGTCAACATTCTAACCAATCACGCGATTAACAATGGACGCATTCGCGTCTTCGGCGGCAAACAACGGCGGCCAAACATACATATCGATGACATAACGGATCTTTATGTTCTTTCGCTTGAGGCTGCCGATGAAAAAATAGACGGTAAGATATTCAATGCGGGATACGAGAATCACCAAGTTATCGAAATTGCGGAAATGGTGCGTGGCGTCGTCGGTAATAGTGTCGACATTGCTGTAGAGAAGACTGACGACTTGCGTTCATATCATATTTCATCCCAACGAATCGCCGAGGAATTGGGATTCGAGCCCCGCTCGACAATTCCAGACGCTGTGGATGGTCTTGTAAATGCATTCGAAGACGGAAGAATTCTTCAGGCGATGGACGATCCGCGCTATTACAACATAAAGACAATGCAAAACCTCAGTATGCGATGACCGCTTCCCTTCTCGAACTCTATCGTTCAATGCTCTTGATACGCCGAGTGGAGGAACGAATTATAGATGAGTATGCGGCGCAAGAGATGCGCTGCCCGGTTCATCTATGTATCGGCCAAGAAGCGGTCGCCAGCGGCGTGTGTGCGACACTCGATCCAACAGATAAAGTCATGAGTGGGCATCGCAGCCACGGCCATTATCTGGCAAAGGGTGGCGACCTTAGGCGCATGATCGCAGAAATTTACGGCAAAAGGGCGGGCTGTTCACTGGGTAAGGGCGGGTCGATGCATCTGATCGATCTGACTTGCGGCTTTATGGGATCCGCTCCCATTGTCGCTAGCACAATTCCTATCGCCGTCGGCACAGCGTTTGCCGCAAAATGCAGGGGTGAACATCGGATAACCGCCGTCTTTTTCGGTGATGCGGCAGTGGAAACCGGTGCCTTTCATGAGAGCGTCAATTTCGCGCTTGTCCATTCTTTGCCGGTCTTATTCGTTTGTGAAGACAATCTGTACTCCGTCTATACGCCTCTTGAGCCCCGGCAGCCTGCCGGTCGAGGGTTAGCTCAATTGGCGGCTGGCATGGGAATGGCGACAGCGAAAGGCGACGGCAACGTTGTGAAAGACGTGGTACGCCTGTCAGAGACGGCCATAAATCACGCGCGTTCGGGCCAAGGACCTTATTTCCTTGAATTTACCACCTATCGATGGCGAGAGCATTGCGGCCCCAATTTCGATAATGATATCGGATATAGAACGCAGGCGGAGTTCGAGACTTGGCAGGCACTTTGTCCGATCGGACAATGTAGGTCCGAGTTAATATCAAGTGGAACAATGAGCGAGAACGAACTCGTCTCCATCGACCGTCAATTGAATGACAATATCAATGCTGCATTTGAAGCGGCAAAATCCGCCTCCTTCCCCGCTTCACATGAAGCGTTGGAACAGGTCTTCGCCAACTGAAAGGCCGTTCCCTGTCTACTCGGACAATTACATACGCCCAGGCGATCAACGAGGCTTTATCGGTCGCACTCGCCGTTGACCCGAGCGTCTATTTGATCGGATTGGGAACACCTGACCCAAAAGGCGTATTCGGGTCGACAGTAGGTTTGGCGGATAAGTACGGCACCGAACGTGTCCTCGATATGCCGGTATCCGAAAATGCGCTCAGCGGAGTTGTCCTGGGCTCCGCCATCGACGGAATGCGTCCGGTTTTAACTCATCAGCGAGTGGATTTCTCGCTAGTGTCGTTCGAACAAATCATTAACCAAGCGGCAAAATGGCATTACATGTACGGTGGTCAGGCTACCGCGCCATTGGTGATCCGAATGATTGTCGGCCGTGGTTGGGGGCAAGGACCGCAACACAGCCAAAGTCTACAATCCATCTTCGCTCATATACCCGGCCTCAAGGTCGTCATGCCGACAACGCCAGCCGATGCAAAGGGATTACTACTATCGGCGATATTCGACGATAATCCTGTAATCATTCTGGAGCATCGTTGGCTGTATAATATTGAAGGTCCCGTTCCCGAAGGTGACCATCGGACGCCAATTGGCGTACCGCGCGTCGTGCGTCCGGGAAAGGACATTACTATCGTCGGCACTAGCTATATGACGATCGAGGCGTTGCGTGCAGCGGCAATGTTGGTCGATTTGGGCATCGAAGCGGAGGTTATCGACCTGCGGACAATAAATCCGTTAGATCACGAACCAATCATCGAATCGGTGCGAAAGACCTCGCATTTAATTGTCGCCGACACGAGCTGGCGAAATTGTGGTGTAGCCGGGGAAATTGTCGCCCGTGTGGCCGAAGACGCGTTCCACTATCTCAAATCCGCTCCACAACGCGTAACCCTACCAGACGCGCCTGTACCCACAAGCCACGCCCTAACAGATGAGTTTTATCCCCGCGCCATTGACATCGCGCACCTAGCGGGAGACATGATGGGAATATCGACATCCGGATTGTCTGATAATAGTGCAGAAAATGGCATGCTGGACGTACCGGACAATAGCTTCAGAGGTCCGTTTTGAATGCAATAAAGGTCGCTGTACTAGGCAGCAATTCTTTTTCCGGAAGTGATTTCATCGACCTATTACTGAGTGAAACTGACTTCCAAGTCCTCGGAATCAGTCGATCCTCTGAAAAACCTCGGTGGCAGCTTCCCTATCGAGAGCACACATCGCAAAAATTCTCATTCATGCAAGCAAATATGGTGCGAGAAGCCGACACCATATTAACTCGGTTGAAAGAATTTAATCCTGATTTTATCGTCAATTTTGCAGCACAAAGCGAAGTGGGCCCAAGCTGGGATCATCCTGATCACTGGTTCGATACTAATATCACCGCCCTTGCTCGTCTGATCAAAGGCCTTCAGAATCAAGGATACCCCAGTCGCTACGTTCACATATCATCTCCCGAGGTCTACGGAACATGTCTTGCTCCAATTACGGAAGACGCAGAGATGCGACCGTCCACGCCCTATGCCGTATCGAAAGCCTCGGCGGATATGTTTTTATCGGTTATGCATGAACACTGCGGGCTACCTCTAGTAACTGTCCGCTCGACGAACGTTTACGGTCCATACCAACAACTTTTCAAGATAATCCCCAGAAGTGTTATTTACCTAAAGCAGGGCAAAACAATCCCCCTCCATGGCGGTGGCCAAGCAATTAAGTCGTATATCCATATTCGCGACGTCAGCCTGGGAACACTCCGCATCATGACTGAGGGAGATATCGGGAATATCTACCATCTCTCGCCAGAGAGCGGCATCTCCATTCGAAATATTGTTGGCCGCATTTGCAAACTTATGGGCAAGGATTTCGCAACCGTTACATCGGAAATCGATGAGCGCCTAGCCCAAGATGCAGCTTATATTATCGATTCTACACGCGCTCGGCAGGCCTTCGGTTGGGCACCGGAAATCTCTCTAGAAGAAGGTTTGCAACACGTTATTTCATGGATCGACGCAAACTGGACAGCCATTCAGGCGGAGCCTCTAGACTATGTCCATAAGCCCTAAGTGTTGCGCCCTCTGCTCGAGCACGAACCTTGAAACAGTCATAGAGTTTCCGGATTTACCTCTCACGGATACCCTTAGTTCAACCCCAAATGCGCCACCGCCAAAAAATCACAACCAGCATCTGCAGGTCTGTATGAATTGTGGCCACGCGCAATTGGGGGTTTGGCTTTCTCCAGAATTTCTATATGGCAGCAATTATCGATATCGAACCGCAGAAAGCGTGCTGGGGAAAAGTGAAATTTCTTTTTTTCTCAATACATTAAAAATAAATTCTTATAAATCACATTTCCGATGCGCGGTCGAAATAGGATGTAATGATTTATATCTGCTGGACCAATTACGGCCCTACGCCAACCATTTAGTTGGTGTTGATCCAATCCTCGATGATCCGACGATGGACTTCCCTGACGATATTCAAGTAATCGCGCAGACATTCGAAAATGCATCATTTGAAAGCAATTTGCCTTCGGCGCCCGACCTTCTTATCTGCCGGCATACGCTCGAGCATCTACCCGATCCGGTGGACGCCATTTCACAATTCTTGGATTTACTATCTCCCGATGGCATCGTTGTAATTGAAATTCCGTCCCTCGACGCGCTTATGCAAAAGAGCAGATTCGATCAAATCTTCCACCAACATCTTCATTATTTCGGTCGTGAGCGACTTAAATCGATCATAATCAAGCTTGGCGGTTCCATTAAATGGGAAGCGACATCTTGGCATAACTGGGGTGCCTATATTGTTGCTTTCTCGAAAGCAGAGGCGGGGCAGATCGATGCGGGAATGGCCGGCCCACGGCCCAATATCGAGGGAATTCGCGAACAATACTCGGAATTCAGTCAATTTATGGCATCCATCGGTGCCCATCTCGTCCGCCTCAGTAACGACGGACCAGTATACGGATTTGGCGCGGCACAAATGTTACCCGTCCTGGCGTGGCATCTCGGTACGAATTTTGAATGGCTAATTTCGGTATTGGATGACGACCGGAACAAGGATGGCCTTAAATACGCCAATCTTCCTGTTTCGGTCGCCTATCCGGCGAACGACGAAATTTGGCGAGATGCAACGGTCGTGGTAACCGCAGTCGATCATGCTCCAGCATTGCTCGGGCGATTGCGAAATTCGAGACCGAAACAGATCGTGCTACCGCTCATGACGATCTAATATTGGTAACGTGTTTGGAATTTGGATGGACCTTGGAATAGCCGAAAAAAAAGCGCTGGTAACAGCCTCAAGTCGGGGATTGGGACGGGGTATTGCGCAGACCCTAGCAGCGGAAGGTGCAAAGGTCGCCATTGCCGCTCGCAATCAAGGGGATATCGAGGAAGTCATGGCCTCGATCGGCGGCGAAGCGTCCGGCCATGTTGGCATTCAAATCGACCTTATACCGGATGGTGCGCCGCAGAATCTCGTTCAAAGCCTCAAAACCGCCGACTTTTGGCCCTTGGATATCGCAGTGCACAATCTGGGCGGCACTCTCGAAATTGGGAATCCGTTTTGCGGCATTGAGGATTGGCGTCGTATTTGGCGATTGAATCTTGAAGTTGCGCTGGAGCTGAATGCCGAAATTCTCCCCTCAATGCAGGAGCGGGAGTGGGGTCGTGTTATCCACATCTCTTCCATCGCGGCAGTGGAGAATCAGGGACCAGTCCCATATTGCTCGGTAAAAGCGGCATTAACGGCCTACACGCGCTCCATGGGACGCGTTGTGGCGCCGGACGGCGTCATAATGACGAGTGTCCTTCCGGGTGCCGTCTTCACTGAAGGCGGGTATTGGGACATCTCTTCGGTCGAAAGACCCGAGCATGTAAAAAAGTACCTCGCTGATCGAATGGCGATCCATCGCTTTGGTAGGGTCGATGAAATTTCTGGGGTCGTTGCATTCCTTTGTTCCGATCATGCGTCGTTCTGCGTAGGATCATCCGTGCCAATCGACGGCGGCCAAGGCAGAGGGTTCTTTTGAGATGAATGAGGCGCCGACCATGTCCCACAATACATTACGGCGAGAGATCGTTAAGATGGTTGTTCATGGTCAAAACGGTCATATTCCAAGCGCGTTTTCTATCGTCGATATCGTCGAAGCCCTATACGACAAACACCTCAACGTTCGCTCGGACGACCCTGATTGGGCCGATCGGGATTATTTTTTGCTCAGTAAAGGGCACGGATGCGTCGCCCTATATGCGGTTTTGCATCAACACGGGTTCCTCACCGACGCCGATCTTGAATTGTTCTGCAAAAAAGGCGGTATCTTGGGTGAACATCCCGATATGACCAAGGTTCCCGGCGCCGAAGCTTCCAGTGGCTCCCTAGGTCATGGCCTTCCCTTCGGGGCCGGCATTGCGTTAGGTCTTCAAATTCAAAAAAAACCCAACCGGATTTTCGTACTTTGCGGTGACGGTGAATGTCACGAAGGCACGATTTGGGAGACCGCACATGTTGCGCGGAATTGTCTACTCGGAAACCTTTGCGTGATTGTCGATTGGAATCAATCGGGCCAACAATTGCTGCCAATTGACGATCTTCCAGCGAAATGGTCAGCGTTCGGATGGAAGACCATGGTGGTAAATGGTCACTGTCAGAACGAACTACATGAAGCGATCGAAAGCCATGAGTTCCATACGAACGGCGTACCGCTCGCGATCATCGCACAAACCGTTAAAGGTAAAGGCGTGCCTATGCTGGAAGGACACGGCCCCTGGCATCACCGAATTCCCAACACGGACGAACTCGCCATAATCGAGAAGGCACTGCAATGAGTGCCGTGTCCGAACAAATCGAAACTCCCAAAGTGGATGCCAATATTCGATTGCAGTTCGCGGAAACGATGCTGTCTGTTGGCCAAGCGGACCCGCAACTAGTTGTCATGGTCGGCGATATCAGCCATTTCGCCCTACAGCCATTCGCGGAAGCCTGCCCCGGTCGGTATTACAATATCGGGATATGTGAACCGACTTCCGTCTCCATGGCGGCTGGTCTTAGCCGCGTCGGTCTTTACCCAGTCTTTCATACGATCGCACCTTTCATTATCGAACGGTCATTCGAACAGATAAAACTCGATTTCTGTTACCAGAAGTTGGGTGGAAATTTGGTGACCGTCGGAAGTGCATTCGATTACTCAAACCTTGGCGTAACTCACCATTGTTACGATGATTTCGCGCTCCTGAAGACGCTCCCCAATACGGAGATTTTTCATCCTGCTAGCGCGGCAGAATTCGACAGCTTATTTCGCCAAAGCTACAGAAACGATAAGCTTTCACTCTTTAGAATTCCGGGGAAACCCCATGGTTTGGCGATTAATCCTGACAAAATAGTCGCCGGAACGGCGATCCGAATTGAAAGCGGCAGTAACCTCACAATCGTCGCAACGGGCACACAATTAGCCAGCGCGCTTGGAGCCCTCGTACAACTACGCGCCAGTGGTTGGGATCCGGAAATCTTATATATCCACACCATACAACCACTTGATATCGCTGGGATACGGGAAAGCGTTTCGAAAACAGGTCGAGTTCTCGTCATTGAAGAACACATGGAAAATGGTGGCCTCGGCGATAGCGTGCTGCGTGGCGTTCATGATTTGAGGCCCTTTCAATTTGCGTCGATCAGTATTCCGAATGAATTTGTGACCGGGTATGGATCTTACGAAGAGCATTGCGAGACTTTGGGCCTGACGTCGGCAGGTATCCTGCGAACCGTCGAAATAGAGTTCGATCTGCCATGAGCAAATCAGACAATATCCTGTCACTGCCCCCCTTGAAGTCAAATATTTCCAAGGCGCAAAAACGCATGAAACGCCGGAAAGTCCCGTTTGTTGAATTTCCGGCGCAGTACGAATCCGAACGAGAGACCATTCACCGCATCGTTGACGACGTCTTTAGCCGCGGACATTTTGTCGGCGGCACACAGATTAGCCAGTTGGAAGAAGAAATCGCGAAAATTTGCAATGTACGTCATGCCATTGCCGTCGCATCAGGAACCGATGCAATCACACTCGCTTTAAGCGTCCTTGGTATCGGTTCTGGCGACGAAGTAATCCTGCCTCCGAATTCCTTCGTTGCTTCCGCCGGCGCGGTTATCGCTACCGGCGCGACACCGGTATTCGCCGACGTATGCCCCGATATGAATATCGACCCCAGTTCCGTCGAGGCAAAGATCACGCCCCGGACAAAAGCAATCATGCCAGTGCATTTAACTGGACGTATCTGCGAAATGGAGCGATTGGAAGAAATTGCCGCTCGACATGAGCTTGTGATCATCGAAGATGCGGCACAATCGATCGGGTCGACATATCGCAACCGTAAAAGTGGAAGCTTTGGTGCGGTAAACGCCCTGTCGATGCATCCCTTAAAAAACCTAAACGCAGCTGGCGACGCGGGCTTCATTACCACCGATCAGAGCGAAATCGCCTCTCGTCTGCGCCGGATGCGCAATCATGGCCTTGCAGACCGCAATACAGTCGCTTTTTGGGGTGTTAATTCCCGTATGGACACGTTGCAAGCAGCCATTCTTCAATCGCGCCTTGGGACTCTGTTGCCGATCATTGAGCACCGTAGAAAGAATGCTGCTCTTTATCGTGAATTACTCAACCAAGATGTCGTCGAGCTTCCCCATTGCCGCGAGTATGAATTCAACACCTTTCATTTATTCGTCATTCAAGTGGATGAGCGTAATGCGTTGGTGGAATTTCTGACAAAACGCGGTATCGAGACAAACGTTCACTATCCGGTACCAATCCATCTCCAACCAGCAGCTGCCAGCCTCGGTTATAAGCCCGGGGATCTACCGGTAGCCGAGCGTCAGGCTGATCGGATATTGTCTCTGCCCGTCCATCAGTTTTTAGCGGAAGACGATGTGATGTATGTCTCGGAAACGATAAATCGGTTTTACAAATGACCACTGAAAGACATCTCGAATTGGCGCGTCATATGGTACATTCCGAGGCTAACAAAACTAAACAATTGGCGCACTGCGCTACGGATCATTGCGAAAAGGTAGGTTAGATTATGGATTTTCTCGGCTTCGAAAAAATCCTCTATCATCCGGAAAAACTGGAAAAGCTTCGCCAAGACAAGCCGCAGTTCCCGGTTCATATGACGATTAGCCTTGGCAACTACTGCAATCACGCTTGCCTGTGGTGCACAGTCTACGCTGTCCAACAGGAACAGGTCCGGCATATGGACTATGACAAACTAATCGAGTTTTTGTCGCGCGCTCAGGAGCGCGGATTGCGGGCCGTTGGATATGTGGGAAATGGCGAGCCGACCGCCTATCCGAAGTTTCGTGAATTGACGAAAGCCGTCAACGCCATGGGCTTGGAACAAGGGATGTTCACAAATGGTCACTTGCTCGACCGTTACATGGAGGAAGTCCTCGAATATTTCACCTACATCCGAATCAGCCTCGACGCGGGTAGCGTGAAAGTTCACGACGCGATGCATGACGTAAAGGGCCACTTTCCAAAAATCATCAGCAACTTGGAGGCGCTTATCAAAAAGCGCGATAACGATTACTCGCCAACGATCGGCGTGCAATACGCAACGCATCATTTGAACCTTCATGACCTATACAACAGTGCCAAAATTGTAAGCGGAATCGGTGTCGACTATTTCTCCGTAAAGCCAGTGTTCAATTGGGGCGGCGGTGCAAATCCGGATAGAATCGAGCGAAACACTTTAACTTATGAATCTCTCACACCGGAAGTGAATCGAGCGCGAGCTGATTTCGAAAATCGAGACTTCAAAATTCTGTATCGTCCCCATCAAGTCGATTCAGTCTCCGAAGACCGTAATGTTTTGGAATACGATAGATGTGTCGCCGGCTTATTTAATTTGAACCTATATGAAAACGGCAAGCTCACTTGCTGCAGCCCCCATCGTGTCGAGGTTGGGACTTACGAGGATGATCCGAAGAGCTTGGAAAAGACAATTCTTGAGACGACAAAAGGATTAGATCTCTCGAAGTGTCCGCCCAGCTGTCGATATCATCCGCTCAATCATCTCGTAGACACGGTTGTAAAACCGGAACGCGCACGACAATTCCATCATAATTTCCTTTGAGATGGTAGATAGATAGGATCGCATCATGAATTTCGCACGCGAGTTTATAGAACACGGTTATACGGAACTCGGGTCGATATTTTCCGATATAAGCTGCGCAAAAATTCTGGAAGCCGTGCACAACAGCAGGCAGTTCGACGAAAGCTTATTTTTCGATGAAGCCGAATTCAATCGCCTAAATCCCGATGCATTTAACAAGAACCCGCGTCCCGGATGCAATATTCTTGAGGGTCTTCAAGAAGAGCTAGAATCCGCCGAACGTAATTCGAAATTGGTCAGCCTTCTGACCGAATTGCTCGGTCCCGGTTACAATATTTTCCGTAAAAAAGTCGTTTGCGGTATGCCCGAGGTCAAACTCCCAAATTGGATTTCGGACCGAGTCAGTGGCATGCCATCAAATAATCTTGCGCACTTTGTGAAGCCGGAGTTCACGGATATCACATATTTTTACGGTATCGATTTCCACCAAGACATCGTTGACTGGAAAGACCGCCGATCCGATTTCTTGACAGTATATGTATATCTCGACGACGTCGGAGAGACAGACGCCCCGCTATTCGTTGTGCCTGATTCACAACTCCTTGGCGCGAGCTGTTTTCCGCACGACCTCGAACCTTTGGATGCTAGTAATTCCGTGTGGCGCTATCGTTCCGACGACGGAAAATTAATGGAAGTACGCCATCACGTCATGACGGGTAAAGCGGGACACGTTGCCTGCTGGCATCCCCTTATGCTGCATGGAACTGAGCCCGATCTCAACGACCATCCGCGTTTGTCGTTACGCTACTTGATAGAGCGAGATCCTGATGGTGGACCTTATGGGATCGATATCGCAAATGACCTTATCGATGGTCCATTGGAGACTCCCGAGCCTAGAAAGGATCTCGACCAAAGAGGTCTCGCGGTAGTGCGTAACAATCGTCTCTATGAACATTCTCGGACGGCGCATTAGTGCTCGCATATTTATAGCCGGCTCATAATGTTTAGCATCATCCGTGAAGAGGAGCACTGGCAGCGGATATACGAACGCCTCCCTGCCCCGAAGACGCTTTTGCATTATAGATATGTCTCCGCCGCCGCTACATTAGAGCAAGACGGCGATGCGGAGTTGGCGGTATGGCAAGACGACGAAACGCTGATCGCCCACCCATATATTCGTCGCGCGATTCCCCAGGCGACCGGTTTCTATGATTTACGGTCCGCATTCGAATTCGGCGGATTCTGGCTTGGGCCCCAAAGTAAGCCACTTACAAAGTGGGCATTGGATAAGTTCGATCGCGCCTTCGAACAATACTGTAGCGCCAATAGCATTGTTTGCGAATTCATTCGTTTTCATCCCTATCTTCCATATTTATCGGCGACAGAGAGCAGCTACGAGTTATCGAAACAGGCGGAGAACGTTACCATTGCGCTCAACCAATCGTATGATCAGATATTTGCGGAATATCACACAAGTAAACGAAAGCAGGTGCGTCAGGGACGGCGGCATGGATTACGCATATCCACTTCGGACGATTACGACACTTTCGTAAAGACGTATCATGAGAATCTCGATCGCCTCGACGCGGATGAATTTTACTATTTTCCGACTTCGTTCTTTCAGGCGGTTTGCGAGTTCTTGGAAATCAAATTGATCCGCGATGCGAATGGAGAATTATGTGCAGCTCATTGCTACCTCCGCGACGGCGATATCGTCCACGCCTTTCTTTGTCACGCGCGGCAAGAAAAATTGAGCTTACGACCCAACGATTACGCTTATGATTCTGTCATCTCCGACCTCGTCAACAGCACGTATCAACATTTCCACTTTGGCGGCGGCGCCCCAAGCCTCTCCGCTTATAAAAAACAATTTTCACCAAAAACAGTTCCATACGTGACAGGCCGAAAGATATTCATGCCCGTTGAATATCTCACCTTAGCCAAGGCGCACGAAGCGCGGATTGGCCGACCAGGGAAATCTACGGACTATTTTCCGGCCTATAGAGCAGGATAAATTTCTCCTGGGGCTATAACCCGGCGTGATCAAATACTTTTGAAATAACGCCCGCGGCGCGATTTATTCTCTCTCGGTCATAATCCTCACTAACCCAAAGATTAAGAACTTCACGCCCCCAACTCTCCGCCCCGGATTGAAGACGATCCGCTAATAAGACGGGGAAGTTCGCCGTTAAAGGTTGATAGTTTGTGCCAGCATCAAATCCTGCATCCCTCAACTGATTAACAACCTCAGTCCGAAATTTCGGTATTCTCCGAACGGCGCGCCACGGTATCACATGTTCCAACGAGGGTGCCTGCGCATATTCCACGGAAGGTTTGAGCGCCTCGCTCCACCATTCCAAACGCTCCAAACAGTTTTCCACTTTCGCGCGTAGACCACCCAGTGCGTCTTGCAATGGTGCGATCAAATCATCGGAAAACCCGTACCGTAAGTCGCCTAATTCTTCGAACAACAACCGCTCTACCAACGGAGAACCATTAGACTTAGATGGGCGTTGATTTAACAGACGTCGCCGCTTACCGACTATTACCGTTTCTCGTTCACGTGCCACTTGATCGAACGCGGGATATAAGGCCTCTCGTTCCTGCAATCGCGCTGCAAGTTGTGGATCGTCCGTGAGAAAGACACCACCGCCGCCCATCGCGTCGAGGGTTTTGCCGGGACCGAAACTAACGATCAATCCGTCACCAAACGCCCGCTTAGGCGCATTGGGTGAAATCCGGGCCGACGTCGCCACGCAATCATTTTCCAACACAAACCAGCCGCGACGACGGGCAATCTCCAAGGTTTTAGGGTATTTCTGAACAAAGCCGTATAGATGCGTCGGCATAACAACGCCTTGACCGGTGACGGCCGCAACCGCTGATGAAAGTGTCTCATCCGATGCCAAGCCGGTTTCCGGGTCGACGTCAGCCAATGATATTTGCGTACCGGCACCTATTCCCGCGATGAGTATCGGCGGGCATATATTAGATGGGATGATGAAGGTAAAATCCCGGTGAGTTCCCATCACCTCGAACAAGGCCGTAATACCGGATCGTGCACGCCCGAACAGAACTGCGTGCGCGTATCCGAAAAGTTCGGCAAGATCACATCTCAGTGCGTTTCGTGTCATTCACTTCGACCCTCTGGGATGCCGCTGACTCGAATTTCTCTTTCTCTTTGGAAGACACTATGATCAAAGCGGTTCCATCTAAACAACAATACATTTTTGCGATACCAATATCTTAAGCTCATGGAATGGATCGATACAGTAAACGACTTTTTAGCAGAGGAAGACTCTCAAAGACGTGCTGAGTTCGGGCCCACTAAATTACCAGTCACATTTATATTCGCTCTACCGCGCGGGGCATCGACACCCTTTCATCAGCTTGTATTGAGCTCGATGAAGATCGGTTATGTCAGCAACATTATGGCTCGGTTTTGGCGCGCGCCCTATTTCGGCGCCTTGCTTGAGAAAGATGTACAGACGAATGATTACGTGAGTAATTTCCAATCCTCACTCGGCAATACCTTCGATCCCTTGGAGCCCCACGAATGGGGATGGTTTTGGCGTCATTGGCTCCATCTCAAGGGGAACGATCACTATTGCAACAAAGACGACCCACCCAACTACGAAGTTCTCAGCAGCCTCTTCGGTGCTATTGAAAGCATTAAGGACGCCCCACTGATATTCGACAGCGTCTTCGCAATGGCCAATATACGAGAGATGCGTCGAGCTATTCCAAAAGTACTTGCGGCAAAGGTCGTTCGACCGCCCTACTACGTTTGCAATTCGATCATCAAGGGACGGCTTGCGCGAAACGGTGACCTATTAAACTTCTATGGACATCGCCCCCGAAATATCGACGAACTACTCGAAATCAACGACCCGGTCGAGCAAATCGTTCGCCAGGTGAAATCAATTCTCGACGAGATGGATCGCGACCTGGCGACCTTTCCACCGGATCAAATCTTTACCGTACATCACGATGAGTTTCTCGAAGACTACAATGTGATTGCCGACAGATATGCCGATTTTCTGGCGAACCATAACGTCGAAGTCGTTCGGAAAATCGGTACGCTTTCGGCTCAATTCGAAAATAGAAATACCCCATCGGCGATAGAGGGTATCTACCGCGAGCGCCTCAACGAATATTTCGAAAAGATAATCGGACCAATCCCGCCAGGCATATAATCCTCATCACTCACAGCCCGACTTATCGTTTCGTCGCTTCTTGGCCAAGATATAGATAAATTCGCCCTCGCCTTCCGCATCTACCATTTCCACAGCATCAGGCATTCCCGCACGGATATCGTTATTCGCAACCAATCGTTCTTGAATGACTGAGCGATAGGGAGAAACCTCGGATGAAGTGAACGAACATTCCACAATAAGGCCGGCTTCTTCCAAAGCCTGCTGAAGGAATGCCTCATTGAAGAACTGATAGTGATTCCCACCACGAACGGCCGGCGCGAAACCACCCATATGCTTGCGTAAATATGCGTCGTGATTGGGAAGCGTGATAAACAATTGCCCTTCCGGCGCGAGCGCTGAGACCATTGCCGCAATACTCTCGCGTGGCGCCAAGCTGTGTTCTAGACAATGGCTGGAGAGAATGAGGTCGAATTTGGCTAACGGATTTGCGGCAACGTAATCGATTAGTGTCCCGACTGCGCCGGTAAATCCAAACGTCTTTGTCACAAATTCAATTGAATCATTTGCTAAATCCACGCCGGTCAAATCCGCATCCGGATAATACTTGTGCACCGTCGCGAGCAAACCGCCCCAGGAACACCCGTCGTCGAGCACCCGAATATCAGGCGCCAATTGAGGAATCGTCGATAGAATGAATTCATAGTGGCGCATTTTCGCCGCCCAAACGGAGCTCGGGTCGGCGATCGCCTCAAGTGACTCCGGTAATGCAGTGCCCTTCTGTCGCAAATATTGAGAATTATAATGGTTCGCTGCAGCTTCGGGAGTGGGGCATGGATTGGCGTAGCAATGACCGCAATCGTCGCACCGAACAATGCTGACCGTTACCCAAGCAAATTCTTCATGTATGTGAGGCTTGTAGTCTTTTGAATCACAAAAAGGGCACGAAATGTAGTGCCCATATTCGCACCATGCGACATTCGGGATAAGCATCGCTATATGCGCGTCATCCCGGCGATGTACCGCTCGGCCTCGGAGAAGTCATTCGCGTCGGGGTTCAACAGTGATCGATGCCTGCAATGCGTACAATTTTTGCAATCGTCGTTCATGTTCTCGGGATCATTCACGCCCTCGCGGAAAGACGCCAATGTCGCACCGCGCCAAATATCCAAGATTGGTGTTTCCAAAAAATTGCCGATCGGATCATACGAAACCGGGCAGGCAAAAACGTCCCCATTGGCTTGCAAGGACAGGCGGTGCCAAGGCATGTCGCAATACCTATGGCCAAGATCACTCGTTTGTTCTTCGTTGCTTTCGACATCGCCGGATTGCAGATCGATTTTCACACCGATTTTTTCCGCATACTCAGTCGCGGTTCGGCAAAATTCCCGATAGCTTTCAATGTCCGATAGGGGCATCAGGTGGCGTAAATGATCTGCGTGGGCTTTAAACGCCGTTACCTGCAACCCTTCAGTCGCGTCAAATTCTTTAACGAAATCCAACGCCAAGTTAATTTCATCCAACGTATCCTGCATGGCGACCGTCGAAATTCGTAAAAGTGGCAGCTCAGTTCCACGCTCCGCTTTCAATTCATTCAAGATGCGGAGGTTTTCCTTTACTCTATCGAACTGCCGAGCGCCCATACTTTTCTTATAAGTATCAGGCGTAAATCCGGTAATCGAGACTGTGAGATATTTAAGCCGACCGACCAAAGATTCGGCAATTTGCCGTGTCAGTTTAATACCGTTGGTAGAGAAATAAGACTCGATCGGATATTCGTTAATTTTGTCAAAAATTTTGAGAAAATCATTACAGACCAATGGTTCGTATTTTCCGAATAAAGTGATCGACTCAAGATGCGGTAATAGCGGTTCCAATTGCGTGAATTGGTCGTAATTCATGCTGGTGGATTCCGGCGGTTCGAAATAGTTCAAATGGCAAAACCGGCACCGCAAATTGCATTGAGTGGTGAGGTCAATATCGATATGGCTCGGGATATCAAGAGATTTGAAATCGGGCCCTCGAAACCCCCGATCATGTTGTGCAGCGACACGCCAACCTGATTGCCTATTCTCCATCTTTACTCCTCCCAAGCGGCGATCCGAAGTCGAACGCGGTCTGTTTGACAAATAAGGCTGATAAGAATGCAAGATGGCAGTCGATCAATAATCATTGGCTCCCACATTCTGATTCCGGTTTGCCGCTAATTTCATTTCCGCCAGGCGTTGTAAAGCTTTATTTTTCGCACCTTTTTGGCGGGAATTTATGATGCCGTCGAAGGCATAATTCCCGAACAATTCGTGCATCAATTCCTTATTATACTCGCGGTATTCTTCCCAGACCGATGACGCAAAGTCGAGCGTCTCCCATTGGCGGCGCAATTTTTCAGTAAACTCCATCACCTTTTGATTTTCCGGAAATTTCATCATGAAGCGTTTACCGACAAATTTTGACGAAAATGCGATGTTGCTGATCTGGTATTGATATTCCCGACTGAACGGCGTGTGAGCATTGAATCGATCGAATTCAGACCAGCCTTCAAGGTCCGTCGGCATCCGGTCTTCAAACCCTTCCGACAGCGAACAACCCGGGTATGGCACAAAGGTATAAAAAGGATTCAAAAATGCGTTCGGGTTGTCCTTTATCAATCGCATCCCGAGTTGAACCGTCGCTAAAACGTCGTCCCAGGTCTCCCCAGGAAACGCCATCATGAAATTGTAAGAGACGCGAATATCCGTTGTCGCAAGCAGCTTATTACCATCGATATACTGCTGCACGGTCTCTTTCTTCTTAATCAGTTTTAGTATGCGGTCGGATCCGGATTCCAAACCCGACGACATCAAACGCAATCCGTTTTTCTGGAGCGCCTTCACATCATTACGGGAAATACAGTCAATACGGCTTTGAATCATCCAACCGAATTGATTGTCGATGGCTTCCGCGAGCGGCGTGAAGACCTTCTTGTTCGTCGTGATGTTCTCATCGGTGAACTTAACGATTTCGACATCGTAGGTATCGACCAAATGCATCATGCGCCGTACCGCATTGTCGACCTGAAAGGTCGCCCATTTACGATTCAGATTTCCCGTGGCGCAATATGCACATTGGAACGGACACCCGCGGCTGAAAGTGAATGCGGATACCCGTTTGTGCGGATATTGCGGGTTGAACATGTAATGTTCCATATTGACGAGATGATAGGGAATGTCAGGGATGGCATCCCAGTTCGTCACAATTCCATTCCAAATCTTCTGTTCGACTTCGCCTTGCCTTTCGATGAGGCGAACAAGCGTAGTCATCGCTTCTTCGCCTTCGCGCGTGATCACATAATCGACGGCGTCGTGAGCGACCGTTTGCTCGGGGAGTAATGTCGGATGCCAATTACCCCATATCGTGGGAACACCAAACTCATGGGCAATGTGAGACAGCGCAATTCCGTGATGCAATTGAGCGCCGGTCATGGAGGAAATGCCGACCGCTATTGGGTCTCGTTCTAATGCCGCAACATACTTATCTTCGGCATCGACTCTTTGGTCGTATATGACGACATCGAATTCCTGAGCCAACGGAGCGGCGACGGAGAGAATACCTAGTGGGAGCTGATAAGCCCCCGGCATTTCCATTTCGGTCTCGGGAAAACAAAGGATAACAACGCGTTTCTCTGTCATATCACCACATTTGATTAATGGTTTACCGACTATTGACGTCACTCCGCAAAACTAGAAATCTCGACGCAATTCCTACGCCACTTGAAGGTGATATTATCACAAACGTCAGAGCCCGGCATAAATCTCATTCAGTTGCTCAACGGCCTTTTGTAGGAATTCGGTTGGCCCAAATAGTGCCGCCCATTGAATGACGGGTCGAATTCCCGAGAGCCTCTCCGCCGAAATAATATTTTCAAAAGTCGAAATTTCAGGCATCGCCGGTAATTCGGCTTCCGAGAGCGCAATGATTGACCCCGGCATCGCTCCCTTTATGGCCATATTGTAAAACGGCTGCAAATAGGTACGTCGATCTTCGAGTGACAAGGACAATGCTAATTTAGCGGCCTCGCCAGCAAAAAACGGTATGTCATCAACGGTTCTTGGTAGCGAAAAATGTAAACGTTCCCTAAACCCAAGTTCATCTCGCGAAACATCTGCCGAATTCATCGACGGTCTTTTCTCAAAGGGAAATATCCGGTTGTCTACCGAACGGCTTGGGCAAAACGAACGGGTAACAACCGACGCCCCGTCAGGGCTTTCAAATCGATTTCCATAACCTTTGTATCCCTCTGGCGGCGAACAATTGATGATCCTCGCATGCGAGAAAATAGATTCTATCCGCGTTTCATTTTCATCCCAATCACCCGCCAGTAACAACGTCGTCCCGTCAATATCCTCAATAGCATCGGACGCCCGACCCTCAAGAATACTCTTACCGTCGATAAGCTGTGCCCTAATTCCAGCTTCATGGAGCTGTTGTAACGTCCAGCGGCCATACCAATCGTCCCCGTCATGCAGGACAAATACCCTGTCGGCTTCAGTCTGCGCCGCGTAAAGAGCGACCGATTTCGCCGTTACTTGCGCGCAGTAGGTCGTGTAAAATTGCTTTGCCGCCACGACCTCGTTCGGGTCATATAGTGACAAAGGGTCGACCTGCTCCTTCGGCTGCCCAACCGCTTTCGCTACGACAAAATCTATTTGCCGTCCGGCTTGGTTGAACTGATCCCACTCCGGCAATTCAAAAACAATGTCATCGACGAGCTCAAATCCGGTGAGCTCAAGGAGCTTCTTATACGTATTGAGCGAATAATATATTAACGGCACACCACGGATAACATGGGACATATGAACAAACGGATTACCATGATCCCAAAATTCCAATTCCATACCAACATAAGAGAAACAGACAACGAGATAGCCGCCGGGACGCAGTAAATCATTCACTTTGCGAAAAGCGTCTATAGGCTCCGATACCGAATAAAACGAATTGTTGAAGGTGATTAAATCGAAATGCCCTGAAGTATCCGAATATTCCTCAAAGATGCCTAATTCGGCGCGAACTCTCGGATATCTAACTTCACAATTGAAAATGCCACGCGGAGATGGCTCGACGAGCACACTTTCTTCAATATTTGGTGCCCGCTCGAGCATCGCGTTCGACCAAGCGCCGGCCGCGCCGACATCCATGACTCGTTTAAATTCATTCCATGGCAAAGCATCCTTGAGTGCGTACCAATTGTAGAACGTCCAGGAATGTTGAACATCGTCGTGGTGCCAAGCCGAATTGGCGATCGTGTAGTAGTTTTTCTCCGCATAGGGCGTTGATCCAGCGAGTTTTATTTGCGGATTTTCAAAGACGACACCGCAATTTTCGCAAACTGATATTTTTATTTCTTCGTGGACGAAAAACGTGTTCCCAACTTCATCTCTCTTAGCAGACGGTAGGAGTGGTGTTGGTTCTTTGGTCCCACAAATTGGACAAGGTACTTCAACGACCGAGAACTCCGCCCCAACGCTACTCGTCTCCGGCATATTCGCCTCCTCGCCCTTTACTTATGTAGATGAAATTTAAGCCAATATGATAAGTGGATCTCCTAAGTTTAGCGGACATCTCAGAAAGGGGGCAAACCTGTTCCAATTATCAAAAGATCGATTAGTTGGACGAAAATGCGGTTTATAGTTCTACGAAAGAGCCGATACCGTTAACTTTAGGGGAAAATTTAGATGTCATATGAGAGTCAAATATCTGATGAATACGGGTGAACCCAAAGTCCATATTCAATTGTATGAATGAATACGATAAATTCATCTAAATTTTATAGTTTTTATTAATCTGTGAAGTATAAATATTATAATGATGTAAATGTCATCAATAAAGTATCGTATCCATCGCCCGGAAACCATACATCGATTGATATTCCACCTATTATTAACTTTATTGATCGTTGCGGTACGGTCC
>Ga0055584_100000926_pt1 | contig 28346 bp, 22 predicted proteins | sample OSDHelmetaG_FD_58716 | JGI IMG/M metagenome (GOLD analysis project Ga0055584, IMG submission 58716) | Pelagic marine sediment microbial communities from the LTER site Helgoland, North Sea, for post-phytoplankton bloom and carbon turnover... | ecosystem: Environmental > Aquatic > Marine >... | reverse complement strand
ACGATGACGGCAATGGATGCTGCTGTGAAATGGGCGGTCGCTGACTATAGTCTTCAGCAGGTCAATTTTATTCGCAGCATTGCTGCAATGCTCGTGCTTGCGCCGTTGATCTGGAAGAGTGGCGGTCTCCGTGCCCTCCACACCACCCGGCCTCTCGTTCACGTGTGGCGCACCTCGTTAATGATCATCATTAGTTATACGTGGTTCTTTGCCTTGGGCCGTATGAAGCTTGCTGACATCGGCGCAATCGTCATGGTGTCTCCCCTCATGATCACGGCGCTCTCGGCTCAGTTGCTTGGCGAGAAGGTTGGGTTGAGGCGGTGGATTGCTGTGGGCATTGGGTTTGCCGGTATGTTGATGATTGTTCGTCCGGGTGCCGGTGTGTTCCAGCCTATTGCTTTGATCGCCGTTGCCGTTGCGTTTGGCTACGCCCTGCTCATCCTCTCGAACCGAGCGAATCGTGAGAAAGAAAGTCTTGCCGCGATGACGTATTACCCGTTGATCGGGATTTTCGTTGTTTCCGGATTGTTCTCGCCCATCGGCTGGGTGCAACCAACCGCCGTCGCCTGGGGTGCCATGATTTTCGTTGGTCTTTGCGCGGGGATTGGCCACCTATGTTTAACGCTGGCCTTTCGTTACGCGTCGCCGCCTGTTTTAGCACCACTAGAATATACGGGGCTGATTTGGGCAGTCTTGTTCGGTTATTGGTTCTTTGACGAACTTCCGGATCAGTGGACTGTCGCTGGCATGATAACGATCGCTGGGGCCGGCGTGTTTGTTGTTTATCGCGAGGCGTCGTTATCTGGTGTGCCGGTATCGGACACACCGGCAGCAAAGGCAGACCTACCAGATTGAATGAGGTCGTACAGCGCTGCCGTTTCGCCGCCAATTTCATCAATTAACATGCGGTGTGTGGCTGAGGCAGCTTTCTTCCAGGTGGCTCTTTCAGTCGCAGATAGAGTGATGATCGTGGCGCCTTTTGATTCTGAGAACGTTAGAGCGTCAACGCCTTCTTCTCTGACGTCGGATCGAACGACCGCGGTCGCGGCGATTCCGCCCATGACCAAGTCTTGGTTATGTTTGTCTAAGCCATCGAACCACTTCTTGTTTGCAAAGACGGCTCCCGGATTGAGGCCATGCCGGGTCAATGTGATGTACGGTGCCAGATCGTACAGCGCGACCGTACGATACATTGATGTGTTGGTCGCGCCGCCCGAGAGTAGCCCAGTTTGAAGGCCTGGAACCAAGTCTGCGAATGGTAGTTGTGCGACGTCGGCTCCCGCTTCTTGTAAGAATATACGTGCAGCTGCGCCACCCGCTGCCCGCATCCGCATCCCTTTGATGTCTTCCGGAACACGCACGGGCGTTTGAGAAAAAACGTTAAACCAACCAGAATCGATCCACTGAATAAAATGTAGGTCTCGCTCTGAAAATAGTTTTTTCACCTTCTCTAGAATGAAGGTATCGAGAACGAAATCAGCCTCTTCGAAAGAGTCGAAGAGATAAGGCGCCATCAATAGGCTCATCTCTGGAACAGCCGCAGAGGTTCCTGGCGTGCTGAGCATGGAAACTTGATTCCTGCCGCGACGGACGGTGGCGCTCATGCTTTCTTCGCTACCAACCTGCCCGTCAATCAGCAGGACCACGTCAGCCGTCCCAACCCAACCCTCTTCCAAGCGTTTTTCAGTCGCGAGAAATTTGTTTCTGAGTTGGCCTTCACCTGGAACGAGCGAAACCATATTGATGGTTTCGGCCGAGAGGTCTTTGCTAGAAACGGACGTTGCTAGAAGGAAAATGCCAATGAGGAGTCTAGACATCTGACTCACTTTTGGGCGCTAACCACCAAATAGCTGCTGACAGGCTTGTCGTCGCTTGCCTTACCGATGAATTGCGGTTCGGCATCTCCAAGCGTCACGTTCTCTTTGGAAAACCCAGCTTGAGTACAGATGCCGACAAAGTCTTCGTCTTGAACGGTGCCGAGATACGGTTCGTTATTATTTATGGACATCCAATCGGAATAGTATTTGTCAAAGGGCTTGTTTGGCGTGATGCCATCCATATGAATCATCAGCCCGCCGGGTGCGAGAAGGCGGTGGCACTCTTTGAAGACCGCCCGTATCGCGCGCCGAGACGTTTCGTGCAAAACAGCGTGTGATACGATGAGATCGAAACTGCCATCTTCAAAATTCGTATGCTCCGCATTTTGTTGCGAGAAATGCACCTCTTTCTCCATCGCAACCGCGCGGGCATGGCCATACCTGAGGCATGTTGCTGCCACGTCGATGGCATGAATTTCGGCGTCGGGGTAAAGGTCGCAATACGGAAGCGTGGAGTGGCCAACCGTGCATCCTATGTCGAGAATACGTTTCGGGCCGATTTCGCCAAAGTGATCGCGCAACCAAGCTGTCAGTGTGAATCCCATGTCATCCAGGTTGGGGCCGAGGCCACCCATCGCGTACAGACGGAACGTGCGGTCAAACTCCGCGCCAGCGAAGACGTCATCGTCGATCATTTGCTGGTGGTAGCTGCCTGGTTTGCAATGCATGTCTACGGAAGACAAATAGGGTGGCACGTCTACGCTATCATCCAGCGTCAATGACCCTAGTTTCCCGCGCAGTGATTTGGCGCGCTCTATGAGATCCGGCAATTGTCTCTCAATGCTCGGGCCGACTGTGTCGTAGAGCATTTCTTGCGTCGTGCGCATCAATGAGCTCCACCAGCGATTATGCGGCTCATCTTCGAGAGCAATACGCATTTCGCGTCGGGGTGGGCATTCTCCGTCGGCATATTTTGAAAGGACCTTTTCCTTCAAGATTGCTTCGTTGCCGCCGTGAAAATTGCGTGTGCTGAATACCCGAAGCGTTTTAATGAAACTCTGTGCGCTTTGTTCGTCGTGTGTGGCATCTGCGAACATGGCGTGGTCTGAATTGTTGCGCATTACGGGCATCCCTTTGATCATCTTTTCAGGTGACACTGTCACCAAGCCTGTAGTCATAATACAATAGTATCACAGTATAATTCAAAGGTCGGTCAAACCGACCAGGGTGAGGAGGATTTCAGTATGGCCGGAGCAAAAAAACCGCGGCAACGCACGGCAAAGGGGCGGCGGCCGTTCTTCCTTGAGACCGCAGATTCAGACAAACTTTTATCGATGATCACGGCTTTGGTCGGTGAAATGTCCGTGCTCAAGGATCGCGTTGACACCCACGAACGCTTGGCAGCAGCGGGCAAGGTGGCTACCCCGGAAGAAATTGAAGGGTATCGGCCGGATGATACGGTGGAAGACGAACGTGAAGCAGGGCGGGCCGATATGTTAGATCGCGTGTTCCGCATTATTTCTGCCGCAAATGATCCAATCGTCGCCTCTGACGCAGAGTATGATTCCTTGGTGGACCGCTTTGCGAATGACGACAAAGAGTCTTAGCCGCTAGGGCATCTGTCGCGCGTAGGCTTCTCTGCCCACGATGATGAGACCCATAATCTCTTGAGCCTTGCCGCCGATTTCATCAACGAGTGCGCGCTGATTAGGTTGAGCAACGTCCCTAAATCTTTGTCGCTGGTCACCGGATAACTCGTGAACTTGAGCGCCGATCTCGGCAAGGTGGGCTTCTTCATCGCGCAGCATATCAACAGCCATGCCGCGTTGTGCGGACTCTGGACCAAAGCTCGTCGCGATGATGTCTTGGTTTTCCTGAGAGAGGCGCTCGTACCAACGCCGATTAACAATGCTAAATCCAAACTGTCGGGCATGGCGCGTGCGGGTCATGTGTTGTGCGTATTCGGCTTCTCCGCCACTGGCGTAGAGAACCAAGCTGGACTCACCACCCTCAACCAAACTTGTCTGTAGGCTTGAAACCAATTCTGTTCGTTGGATGTGAATGACGTCTGCACCGATAGCCTGCAAAAAGAGAATGGACGCTGTCGACTGTAATGACCGCATGCGATACCCGGCAGTATCAGCTGGTGTCAGTAACGGTTTTCCACCGTATATGTTGAGCCATCCGACATCTTGCCAATTCAGGATAACGAATCCTTTATCTTCGGCGAGCGCTGCGTAGGGCTCCTTGAGATAGTTATCCACAACGAAATGCACTTCTTCGAGGCTATCGAACAGGAACGGTGCCGTAAGAAGCCCGAATTCCGGTACAACCCGCGACATACCCGAATCGCTAAAACTGGAGACGTGAACGCGGCCCCGCAGTAGAGACGGCATTCGACTTTCTTCACCGCCAGTCTCACCGCGGATCAGCATGCGTAGACGCAATTTACCGTTTGAACGGGCAAGAACCGCTTTCTCGTAATCGAGCCAGATGCGCTCGCCAATATCTCCCGGGAAGGTCGCAGCACCGACGGTGCCAACGTAACCGTCCTCCGCACCTTCACTTGGAATTGACATGGCCAGAACGATCCAGAACACGATGCCAATTCCGATGTACCAGGTAAATGAGCGCATAGTTTAACCGTAGGGCTGAGTGTTGTTATTGCGAAACTGAGACGGGTGATCTTGGCATGGGGTGATGAGCGTCTACAATGGACCTTAATCAATCACACTGTGTGATGGTGTCGGATGGCATCATAAACGTCAGGAATTTTGGAGAGATGCATGCAAGTTAGGGCCGCGGTGCTGCGCGAAATGGGGGCAAAAGCCCCTTATGCAGAAAGTAAGCCTCTTAAGATTGAAACCTTAGAGCTCGATCCGCCGGGGCCAGGTGAGTTGCTGGTTCAAGTCAAAGCGGCAGGTCTTTGTCACTCTGACTTGTCGGTTATCAACGGAAGTCGACCCCGGCCAACGCCGATGGCGCTAGGGCATGAAGCCGCTGGCGTGGTCAAAGAGGTGGGCGCGGGCGTGACCCGTTTCAACGTCGGTGAACACGTTGTGCTCGTGTTTGTTCCTAGTTGTGGCCATTGCGTTCCCTGTGCGGAGGGTCGTCCTGCTCTATGCGAGCCCGGTGCGGCGGCTAACGTTGCTGGCACTCTGGTGTCCGGTGAGCGACGCCTCCATGTCGATGACGGCGATGTGCACCATCACTTGGGTGTTTCAGCGTTCGCAGATCATGCAGTCGTCAGCGAAACCTCCTGTGTCAAAGTGGACCCCAGTCTGACCTTCGAAGAAGCAGCGTTGTTTGGATGTGCTGTTATCACGGGGGTTGGCGCTGTCTTGAACACGGCAAAAGTTACACCGGGGTCTCGTGTCGCCGTGATTGGTTTGGGTGGCGTGGGCTTGAATGCTTTGCTTGGTGCTGTACTTGCTGGTGCTAAGCAAATCGTCGCTGTCGACCTACGAGATGACAAGCTTGATCTCGCGCGGCAACTCGGTGCGACAGATGCTGTGAATGCCAACGACGAAAACGCGATTGCGGCGATTAGAGATCTGACGGGTGGCGGCGTTGATTATGCATTTGAGATGGCTGGGTCTGTTCCGGCGTTGGAATTAGCCTGGGCGATCACCGCGCGTGGCGGTGAAACCATTACAGCGGGTCTGCCCCATCCAGACAAGCGCATGAGTTTGCCGCCTGTTCAGCTGGTTGCAGAGGAGCGTTCGCTGAAGGGGAGCTATCTTGGGAGTTGTGTGCCGGTTCGCGATATCCCGACATACATAGACTTGTATAAAGAAGGGAAGCTTCCTGTGGATCGCCTGATGTCAGACCGCATCGCGCTTGACGATATCAATGCAGCTTTCGACCGGCTGGCTGCAGGTGAAACTGTGCGTCAAGTCATCGTCTTTGACTAATAGTACCCGTTCGCGGAAGGGATAGGCATGCTGCTAAACAAAGCTCGTGCATACGAGATTATGGATAAACACGGCCTCGATGGTCTCGTCGCTGTAAACCAAATCAACATCTACTACCTGACGGATTATTGGGGTCCGTTGATGCGAATGCGGCGTATGTTTTTCAATTATGCGGTGCTGCCGAGAAACGAAGACGCGCCGGCGGCCTTGGTCGAAACAGCGGTAGGTCTTCTCCGGCTTTTCGAAGACAAGTCATTGACGTGGGTTCCTAATGTCTGTGGGTATACCCACCCTATCTACTCTGATCGCCGTGACTTTGACCCAGACGTTGAAGAACCCGAAGCGGTGCAAGAGGGAATTCGATGGCCAGTCACCGACGGTCCCTTGTCGGATTCCGACGAAGATTATTTAAAGTATGCGGAAGATTTTAAAGGGCAGTACTCGGTCAATCCGCTCTATGCACTCAAGAAGGCGCTTAAAGATGCGGGGATGGAAAAGGCAAAGGTTGGCATCGATGACCCTCGCGTGATCGATTGGCTCAATGGTATCGGATTGCCTGATCTCACGGGCGTTGAGGCGACGACGATTTTCCGCGAGATCCGGATGGTCAAGACGCCAGACGAGCTTCAGATTCTTCGAGATGCAGCGGCCATGAATGAAGTGGCCGTCGATGCCGCTGTTTCATCCCTGCATGTTGGGATGGAACAGAGCGAGTTGGAAATTGTTTACAACACGGAGCTCGCGAAACGCGGTGGGCGCGGCGTGTATCTATCGACAGGGTCCATGGGGCGGCGGAAATCCCAAGTCAAAGAAGGACAGCTCATCACCTTTGATGGGCTGTGTGAGTACAAACACTACCATGGTGACATGGGTCGCACTGCAATTTGTGGTGAGCCGACAGATAAGATGCTCGAACGAAACCGGATTATGCGCAAAGGCTGCGAAATTGCCTATGACATGATCAAGCCGGGCGTTAAGGGGCGTGAGATGACGGTGCGTGTCATCGAAGAGATGCGCAAAATGGGATTCCCTGGTTTCTTTATTTGCACGCCTCATTCTGTTGGTCTTGAGCATACGGACCATCCACTTCCCATTGGGCCAATGTTACCGGGATCGCAGGGCGAGTTCGTTTTTGAAGAGAATATGGTGTTCACCGTAGACATGCCCTACTACGAAGTGGGTTGGGGCAACATGCACTTAGAAGATACGGTGCGGGTATCTGCGGATGGCTGCGACCCCTTTAACAGTTGTGAAGTTGGTTTGCGCATTGTGCCCCCACAAGGCGGTAGCGTGACGATTGCGACGGCATAAACGAAAATTGAGACGGACACGTGGTAGCTCAGAAAAAAAAGAAACAGACCTCTAAGACCAATCGCATGAATGGTGGGGAGGTCATTGCAACCGCCTTGGCGGGCTACGGTGTGCGCACGGTCGCGTGTCTATCGGGGACGGCCCACACCCACCTTCTTTTTGCCTTTGAGAATAATGACATTGGTATCGTGTCGGGTCGTCATGAAACGGCAACGGTTGCCGTGGCGGATGGATATGCGCGTGTGGCCGGTCGGCTCGGTGTGGCGTTGATAAAAGCCGATCAGGGTTTGCCCAATGCCATGTCCGGAATTATCACCGCCAATCAAGCGTGTTCACCGGTTGTTGTGTTGGTTTCTATGTTGCCTGACCCAAAGCGCGAAGCGGCAGATGAATGGCCTAACGATTGGCTTGATATGGTTAAGCCATACGCGAAATGGGTCCGTAGTGTTCCGGCGGCTGATCGACTGGAAGAATTTGTCCATGCGGCAGCACGTCATGCCCTAACCGGGCGCCCTGGCGTTGCAGTGCTTGGTATTCCGCAGCACTTCGAAGCTGAAGCCATTGAGGTTTCCAAGTCATACACACCTGTCGTGGCCGATCCTCCAGCGCCCAATACGGGCTCAATTGAACGCGCGGCTGATATCTTGGCGAAAGCCACGCGACCGATGATCCTAGTTGGGAGTGGAGCGGCTTTGTCAGAGGCGGGCCCTGCGCTTCGCAAGTTATCAAAAGCGTTCAAATACCCAGTTTTAGCGAATGCCCTTGGGCGCGGCTTGGTGCCAGAGGATATGACGCTCGGCTTTTCGTGGCCCTTGGCGCAGGTTGCCGCTAAAGACGCCGATGTTGTTGTCGTCGTTGGCCTGCGCATGACAGAGCGTATGGGCTACGGATTAGCGCCGCGGTTTAACGGCGACGCCAAGTTTATTCAGATTGATGTGGAAGCGGAAGAAATCGGTCGGAATCGTGTTGTTGATGCTCCGGTCTGCGGCGATGCTCGGTTATCGATCGAAGCCCTACACAGGGCGCTGAAAAAGCGGAAAGTGTCGCCAAAGGGAAACCCGATATGGGTCAACAAGGCGCTCAAGGTTCGACTCTCGCGCATTGAGGAACTCGGTAAGGGCGATGACGGTCCGGTTCATCCGTATCGTATTGGGCGAGACCTCATGAGCCTTATGCCAGCCAACGCCATTTACGTTGGTGACGGTGCCGATGTGCAGAACTGGATGCATGCTGTTCTTCGAATTCGATCTGATCGTGGATTTATGGATCACTACCCTCTCGGCTCTATGGGAATTGGTACGCCGCTGGCAATTGGGGCTGCAGCTGCAGCGCGTGACATTGCAAAGGAAAACCGTACTGAGCCGCGCCCGGTTGTTTTGGTTACCGGCGACGGCGCGTTTGGATTCTATGCGGCTGAATTTAATGCCGCCGCGCTCGCAGACCTGAAAATTGTCTGCATTATTTCCAATGATGGAGCATGGGGAACGGAAAAGCATGGCCAACTCAATGCGGTTGGCAGATCGATCAACTGCGAGCTTGGCCAATGGGATTACCACCTGGTTGGTCAGATGTTCGGCGGACATGGTGAAAAAGTTGTCTCCCCTCAAGATGTCAAACCTGCACTCCAGCGGGCCTTTGATGCGGATACGTTCTCTGTAATCAATGTCTTAACGGATCCGATGGCTGGTCTCGTGCGCAAGCAAGACCCGCGGGTTCAGACCGTCGCGTTCGAAGACTTGGTTTCCAGTTTAAAAACTCATCACACACCGGATGTCGCGTAATCGCGCCTTAGAGCCGAACAAAGGACTGCACCATGCCAGCTAAAACGAACCGGATGACCGGTGCTCAATTGATGATGCGAGCCCTTAAGAAGCATGACCTAACAACCGCATTTTGCTTGGCGGGTACGGCTCATGGTCCTTTGTTGATGGAAATCGCGAAAGAGAAAATCAATATTATTTCTGGGCGCAATGAGTCGGCAACGGTTGGTGAAGCGGACGGGTACGCCCGTGTTACAGGCAAACTCGGGTTGGCGTTGATTAACGCTGAGCATGGGTTGCCCAATGCCATGACGGGTATTTTGACCGCGAATGAAGCGTGTTCACCTGTGTTGGTCTTGCTGACCATGCCGTATGGCAACCGGGCAGATGCGCAAGGTGGTTATCCATCCAATGTTTTGGAAATGGTTTCGCCCTTTGCCAAATACTGTCAGCTCGTGCCCGACGTCAATCGCCTCCAGGAATATATCGAAGTAGCAGCGCGGCATGCCTTGTCGGGGCGCCCAGGCGTGGCGGTGCTTGGCATTCCCAACGGATTCCAAACTCAAGCTGTCGAATACGCCGAGGGTATCAACCCTGGGCTCACGGTTGCACCTGCACCAGAGCCGGATACAGACGCGATTATTGAAGCGGCGGAACTCATTGCAAAAGCGAAGCGGCCACTGATTCTTGCCGGGTCCGGTGCTGCGTTATCTGGTGCCGGTGCAGCGCTGCGTAAAATTACGAAGGCATATAACATTCCCATTTTTGCGAATGCGTTGGGCCGAGGTCTTGTTCCAGAAGATGACAAGCTCAGTTATTCTTGGCCGTTGGCAAATATGTCTGCTGCACCTGCTGATGTGGTTGTCGTCCTTGGCATGCGATTGATGCAGCGTATGGCTTATGGCTTGGCACCGCGGTTCGATAAGAAAGCGAAATTTATCCAGATTGATATAGAGGCGGAAGAAATTGGTCGCAATCGACCGATCCACCTCCCCATCGTTAGCGATGCGCGCCGTGCTATCGAGCTGTTGCATATGGCTCTGCGTAAATTAAAAGCTAAGCCTAAAGCCAATCCGGCTTGGATTAATAAGGGCCTTAAGCCGCGCCTTAAGCGGATCAATGAGTTAGCGACGAGCCCAAAGGGCGGCCCAATTCAGGCGTTTGATATGGCGCGTGCCGTGACCGCTCAGATGCCGAAGAACGCTATCTACGCTGGTGATGGTGCCGACACCCAAAACTGGATGCATGGCTTTTTGAGAGTTCGCACGGAACGATCATTTCTAGACCACTACCCCGTCGGCTGCATGGGAACGGCCTTGCCGCTCGCCGTCGGTGCGGCGGCAGCAGCAAAAGAAGAGGCGGAGCAAAGCGGTAAAAAGGCGCGGCCAGTTGTTCTTGTATCCGGCGATGGCGCGTTTGGATTCTATTGCAGTGAAATCAACGGGGCCGTCCAGGCAAAGCTTCCTCTGATTATCGTGATTTGTAACGATGGCGCTTGGGGCACAGAGAAGCACGGGCAGATTTTGCAACTCGGTAATGTTGTCAATTGCGAGCTCGGTCACAATGATTATCAGTTGATAGGTGAGGCTTATGGTGCGCTTGGACTGAAAGTTGACGATCCAGCTGAGTTGGATTCAACAATGAAAAAAGCATTCAAAGCGGTCGCCAATGGCCCGGTCGTCGTAAACGTCATTGTCGATAACATGGCGGGCCTAGTGCGCAAGAAAGAACCGCTTATTCAAACCATTGCGTTTAGCGACCTACTCGCAGGGCAAAAAGCGCAATACGACTTGGATTAGTCGTTGGCGCTAAAACCAAGCTGAGGCCAAGACCCAAAAAATTCCAACAGGGCAGACGAAGCGAACGAGGAACCGCCAGGTCTTAAACACCGCATCGCTCATCCCTAGCTCTTTGGTAAGAACGTCCGACTTCATCCACCAACCGGCAAAGATCGCGATAAGCATGCCGCCGAGCGGTAACAGTGCTTGTCCCGTAATGTAGTCGATAAGGTCCAGGATGCCGGTGGTTGCGAATCTCTCCGTGAAGCCCAGGATATAGACCTCTGACCATACGCTTGTGGATAGAGCTGATCCGACGCCAACAACCCAAATCGTAGACCCGATTAACAGTGTCGCGCCGCAGCGTGTCCACCCACTGCGTTCTTCTAACCAAGAGACTGGGACCTCAAGAAGAGAAATGGCGGACGTGAGGGCGGCGAATGCCAGTAAGACGAAGAAGGCTGTACCGATCACCGCTCCCCCAGTCATTTGGCCAAACGCAAGGGGTAGGGTGACAAACACAAGGCCTGGGCCGGCTGCCGGGTCCAGGCCGTTGGCAAAAACGATCGGGAAAATTGCGAGACCCGCGAGAATCGCAACCAGTGTGTCGGCAATTGCAATCATCACGCAGGCGCGGGGCAGCGGTATGTCGTCTGGCAAATAGGCACCGTAGGTGAACATGATTCCTATGCCGACACCGATAGAGAAAAAGGCTTGGCCAATTGCAGCCAAAACTACGTCTGCAGTTATTTTGCTAAAATCTGGAGCGAACAGAAACGAAAGCCCTGCGGCAAAATCACCGGCTGCGATTGCGTAGCCGACGATCACCAGTAGCATAACAAAAAGCGCGGGCATCATGATGCTGACGGCGCGCTCCAGACCAGATTTGATACCTTGAGCGACTATGCCGACTGTAACGGCGACGAAAACAGTGTGCCAAAACAGGACAGCTGCGGGGTTTCCTAACAGGGCATCAAAATCTGCGCTAACCGCTGCCGCATCCATACCGGTAAAGGAGCCGGATATGGTTTTTGGAACGTAAGCGATAACCCAGCCACCGATGACACTATAAAATGACAGAATCAGAAAAGCTGCCGCGACGCCAAACCATCCAACGATACCCCAGTTATGGGAGGCCCCCACTTCGGCTGCAGCCTTTTGCATGGAAACGGGTGCGCTCATGTGACCGTGACGCCCAATCATCGTCTCTGAAAGAAGGACGGGTATTGCGATAAGAACCACAGCTGCGAGGTAGATTAGGACAAAGGCACCGCCGCCGTTTGTGCCGGTCATGTAGGGGAATCGCCAAATATTTCCGAGTCCAACAGCCGCGCCCACAGCCGCCATTAAGAAGGTTGTTCGTGAAGACCAGGATTCGTGTTTGAACGCCATGGTGGGTGCTTCCTGTTTCATTGAACCGTGTGTCGTCAATGTTAGTTGATTTGCTAAGCGGGCAGAACCTCGGAAAGAGACTGCAAAACCCGCTCAGCTGTCGGGGCAGGCGCATAGTGTTCCCTGGCCCAGGCTTGACCAGCCGCGGCAATCGCTGACCATTCGTCGCGGCGGTCCCCAATTGCGTCTGCCGATGCGGACAGATTTTCTAAGTCGATGGGAATGTAGTGAGTCCAAGCCTTAGGCATTATGGGTAGATTGAAGCCAGAGTTTTCAAAATCGAGATGGACCGCGACGCATCCGGCCGCCATCGCTTCCCAAAACCGCCAACTGTCCCAGCGTAAAACCGCAGATGATGCGTGGGTAAACGTATGGTGAGCGAACACCTCAGGTTGGTTTTTTTCAAACCAGTTATTTTTGCCGATCGGGCTATAGAACTCCCCGCCATAAGCCAGGCACACGGCTGTACGCATGAGGGCCTGGGTGTACTCTTTATGGTCTAGGTTTGCCTTGGTTATGGGCATCTTTGCCTGAAGGGCTGGGATGAACGCCATGTCCAACATGGCCCGCACGCCCTGTTGCAGAGTTGGTCTGAACGTCTCAATTGCAATTTGATCTCTATCCGCCATGGCTTGGCCACTAATGTTTGCCAACCAGTTCGTGAGACCAAAGGCGATTGGAACTCAGTTGCCGGGCTTAACGGCGTTTATGCTGTCATGGGCTGCGAATAAGATGTGTGGCTCAGGAACAGAACAAAATGCGCTGACATCGCTTGTTGTTATGTAGGCCACCGGTGCCGGGTCCACGCCCTCGAACGGAATGAATGCGTTGTTAGTTGAGATATCGACCAGATACGCTGAGAATCCAGTTAGGGGTTCTGCATTTAGCTCTTTTAGGTCTACTCGTCTCAACGGCATAGAGACCGGCCGCGACGTCAACGTCGTAGCATTGGTTTTTACCGGTATACCTAAGTCCAGCAGACCTTCTATGAGGCAGCCTGAAAAATGCGTCAGAGTCTGGTCTGGCGCATAAATGTATATGCCCCGAGCAAATTGTTTTTTTAGATCAAGCACGGATTTCCTCGAGCTCTTGATGGCGTCCTGTCTTGTATCCTGCACCATTGTTGAGCGCTGGAAAACCCAACGTGTCGGGGGTGGCCTGTTTACGGACGCGCCAGCGCGCCGTCTCGTAGGGCAGATTCCGTCAAGTCATATCGAGATAGGCAATAACAACTGAGCACTAAGGTCACAGTCGGAATAATCATTGCAATGTCTATGGCCATCAATGCCTGGGTAGATTGTTGAGCTTGCACGCCGCCCTGCGCTTCGACCCATCCCATCGTGCCAAGAAGTATCCCAAGAAGGGCTGGGCCAAATGCAAAAGATACTTTTTCTATGGTTGTGTATACGCCCGCAAAAATTCCTTCGCGGCGTAACCCTGTGCGCTGGAAGTCATGCTCAATGGTGTCAGGGAGTAGGGATTGGCCAATCAATAGAAGGCCGCCAGCACCTAAGCCGGTAAAGACCGCGCGCAAGTTGATGTGCCAATTTGGATCGATCGCTTCGCCAAAGACCCACGAAATCGAAACAACTGCAAAAATAGTCGACGCCATGTAGTAGCACCGCGTCTTGCCATATTTCCTGCTTAGGAAGACCCAGGCTGGCTGTGAAGCCATCGTTGCACCAGCTTGAAACAGGTAATAGGTGCCAAGATATGCATATGACACGTCCAGAATGCGGGTGAAGAGCAAGGGGAGGGCCGCGATAAAAATCGAAAACCCAAACAGCTGCGTAAACTTCACCATTAGAAGTGTAAAAAATGGTTTGTTGCCGATCACTAACTTCACTTGATCAGAAAATGTGTGGTTGTGCTCAGTGTTGCGTGTGGTGAATTTGGCGTCATGAGTCGACCAAAAGCAGATCGTACAAATCGCAATGATGGCGACTCCAACGACCACCGACATAACAGAGTGACCAAATAGGCCGCCGCCGTACTCCGCAATAATGACGGGTCCAATGACAGAAGACAGGAGTTGCCCACCTGCAATGGCGCTAACGCGAAATGACATCAAAGATGTTCGTTCGTGGTAGCTGTCCGTCATTTCTGCCGGCATGGTCAAATAGGGAACATTGAAGACTGTGTAGGCCGTTGCGTTTAGTAGTAGGGCTACAAAAACATAAATGAGTGTTGTGTTCTGATTTTCAAATGTTGGCACCGTGAAAATCATGATGAAGGATAGGCCGGCCAGCAATCCACCTAGCATCAAGTATGGGCGTCTCCGCCCCCAACGACTTTTGGTGCGATCACTCAAAATCCCCATTAGTGGGTCGGTCACCGCATCATAGATCTTGGAGACGAGGATAAGGGCTCCGGCCGTTACCGCGGGGATGCCAACGAACTCGATAAGGAACGTGAGGAGCAGCAAACTCACTGCATTGAACATGGCTGACATGGATAGGCTGCCGAGGCCCCACCCCATGCGTAATCGCAACGACATAGAATTGATCGAACGTGCGGTGTCAGCCATGTGCTCGGTCCAACGTTATGAAGGGTCAGTCAGATAGAAAATCTTGATCGACATTAGAGGCGTAGTACTTTTGTAAATGGAGCATAGGGGCAGCAGGTGCTTCCACATAGTGGCAGATCAACCATCTTTCATCACGTTTTCTAAACAGAGCAGTGACGCGGCTATCGATGCCGAACAAATGGTCAAAGCCCTTAATCTGCCCGTTCCAGTGCATTTGATACAAAGCGACGACTAGATCAGGTCCGGCAAGCTTTGCATTGACGTCCCAAACGCGCATGGAGCATCGGTCCAATCGGGTCTTGGCGTTGGCGTAATAGGCAGCAAGCTTATCCCACCCAATAATCGGCTCTTTAATTTCTTGCGGCAGAAAGTAAGGCTCGGCCTCTTCTGGGTCCCACAACTCTTGTATGGCGGGTTGGTCCATCCTGTTCCAGCACTCGCACAGGGCCGCTAAGGTTTCTTTCACGCCGTCGATATTTGTGTTTGCCATGGGTGTTCCTCGTCACAGTCGGCCTAGAGTGTTCCACAGGTGGCTGATTGAGGCGAATGCGTTCTTGTTGCCTTGCCATGCGTATTAGGAAAACATGACGGAGAGCAAACTGATGTTGAGATAAAGCCATGAAGAAATGCGACACGCTTCTGTTGGGCACCGTGGTCACCATGAATGCGGATCGAGTCGCGTATCTTGACGGATATGTCGCCATAGAAGGCGGGCGCATCGTGGCCGTCGGCAAGGGCAAAGATTGTGACTATGAGGCTGAAGACACTCAGGGTGGTGACGGCCATATCGTCATTCCAGGCTTAGTTAACGTTCATGGCCATTTGGTTCAGGGCTGTATCCGCAGCATGGCAGAGGGAACCACCTTCGAGGAACGTTTGTTCGGCTTCTACTACCCAATGGCGGGTGCGTGTGACGAAGAACGGTCATATGCTTCCGCATTACCTCCGATACTTGATCTGGTGCGGCGTGGCGTGACGACTACGGCTGATGATCACTTTACTCATATTCATAAACGCTCCATCGATGGTGTACTCCGGGCCGTGCGCGACTCTGGTATGCGGTGTCGCATGGCACGCTTAATACTCAGCGACCCCGACAACGCACCCGATGGTTTTAGGGAAGATCTGGACGTCGGTCTGGCTGAAACTGAGCGGGTTAAAACTGAATGGGAAAATGATTTTACGGCGGTTACTGCATCGACCATCGGCATAACGTATTGCACGCCAGATGAGTTTAAAGAAATTTGGCAGTGGACAGTCGACAATGACCGTCAGTTCGATATTCACGCGCCGTCTGTGCTTGATACAAAATATTTAAGCGAACGTCGCGGCTGGGAAGGTGGATCGTTCGAGTGGATGGATCATGAAGGCATGTTGGGGCCGAATGTCATCGCGGCGCATGCCCAAAATTTACGGCCGGGTGAAGCTGAACTTATTCGTGATCGTGGCGCTCGGATTGCCCTCGTGCCAGACATGGAACAGGTCCTCGGCTTGGTGGATTTTGATTCTCGTAAATTTCTTGATGCCGGTGTGACCTGTGGCATCGGTCTGGATGGGCCTGTGGTTGCTTACGGTCATGATCTCTGGACAGCGCTTCGTGCATTCTTGACCGCGCAACGACTGGGAGATCAACATCGCAAGCAGATGGGAGACTCTAACGAGCATTGGACAGGCTATGAGATGCTCTTTGGAAGTGCCGAGTTGGCGCTCGAACTTGCAACAATAGGCGGTGCGCGAGCGCTCAATATGGACGACAAGATCGGCTCTCTGGAAGTTGGTAAAGACGCAGATATCGTTCTTATTGACCGCCGCGGAGAGACGCAGATGTCACCACCTGCCGCACTCATCCCAAACCTCGTTTATGGCAACGGCCCATCTCCGGATGCTGTTAAGCGCGTCATGGTGCGTGGCAAAACAGTGGTGGAGAATGGCGAGCACGTTTCGCTCAATCGGTACGACGCCGTTGCGGCTTCTGACGAGTTGCAGAGTACATTGCTCCAAGAAGTTGGGGCACAGAAGTTTGTCCGTATGCGTTCGCCTTATACGTGGGTCGACGGATAGGAACGTTAGCGCTAGAACGGTTCAATCTCCCGTCCTCAAAGGATAAGAATTAATGCCACCGAAACGTAATCCGCTTAAACTCAATGCGCTCCAATTGAAAACGCTCACAATAATTCAGGCCTTAACAGAATCGGATGAGGCAAATTCTGAGGAACGGCCAATACCGATGCTACCGCCGGCACATGGTAATCATTTTCATGTTGGGCCCCATCTCGTAATGGGCAGTGATGCGACTGGCCTTCATAACGCCGCCGTTTGGGCAGCGCTCAACCGCAAGGGGTTGGTCATTGGTCAGCCGCCTGGCCATTCCTCGTTAACGGCTGCTGGTATTGCCTATGAAACGGGCATGGCTGAGAAAATTCTAAACGCGCACGATCACTAGTTATTTAAGGGTGCCCGTTCACCATAGGGTGAGCGTGTGGTCCAGCACTGGCTGCACAGTTGCAACGCTTCCTATACCGCCTCACAGTACTTGGTCTGGGCCAAAAAGATGGAGCAGTATTGCGTGAGAAACTTCAGTTTACGGTCAATCTTCGCAGGATTTATGCTGGCTGGCATGGTGGTGCACGGCGCATTCGCACAAGATCGAGCGTTACGCATTGCGGTCGAAAGCCGACCACCTGCTTACGGAAATCCATACACGCAGGCGATGCCGAGCATCTTGCATACGCTCTTCCCAGTTTTTGATGCCTTAACGCAGCTTGGTGCTGCCGGTGAGGTTCTGCCCAATCTCGCTGACTCTTATGAACGCATTGATGACCTGACTTGGCGTTTCGCTCTCCGTTCCGACGTTACGTTTGCCAATGGTGAGGCGTTTAATGCGACATCCATAAAGAGCAATCTCGACTACCTTTTAAGTGATGCCGGTCAAACGACCTACGCCGCCTCACTCATCCCAACGGTCGATCGTGTGGAGGTGGAAAGCGAGTTCTCGCTTCTCGTCGTTACCAAAACGCGCGATGCAATTTTGCCGCGCCGCATGAGCACGATTGCTGCAGTTCCGCCAAAGGCTTGGGAAAACCTCGGTCCGACAGAGTTTGGTTTGTCTCCGATTGGGTCCGGCCCCTATCAAATCACGGACTGGGGTGAGTCTGATGGCGTGTTGGACTATGAAGCCTTCGAAAAGAGTTGGCGGGGCCCGCCTGGTATTGCTCGTGTTGAGGCGATCATCCAAGCAGAAGGTGTGGCCCGAAGTCAGGCGCTCCTCTCAGGTCAAATCGATATGGCAATGAATGCAGCAATCGATGAACTCGACTACCTGTCAGCTTCGGGCTTTACCGTTGAATCCGTAGTGACGCCCGTGGTCGGTTCATTGGCATTTTCAAATCAAGACTCTGAATCGCCCTTTGCTGATGTTCGTGTGCGCCAAGCGTTTAATTATGCAATTGACCGGGACGCTATCGCCAAATTTATTTACGCGGGGTTCGTTGAGCCAACAGGGCAGGGCACTACGGCAGGAGTTTATGGTCACAATCCCGACGTTGCATCGTATCCTTATGATGTTGAGCGTGCACGGAACCTCATGGCCGACGCCGGCTATGGTGACGGTCTGCAACTGCGCGCGCGTGTGACGCCAGGCCCACCTGTTTTGAGCATCTTGTATCAAAAGGTCGCTCAGGACTTGGCCGCTATCGGTGTGAAGCTTGATATACAATTTGCACAAGGGCCCAGCTGGCTTCAGATGTGGTTCTCGGGCGATTGGAAAGACGCGGACCTCATTTCATCCGCGTGGTCGAACACGACGTTCATGGACGCGGCCCGTGGCTTTGAAGCCTATTCCTGTCTGAGGCCAAACCCGTTTTTTTGTGAGCCAAGCCTCGTCGAGTCAATCGAGTTGGTGGCCGGTGAGTTTGACGAGAGTATTCGGTTAGCCATGCTGCAAGACCTTTCCATGAAGATGCATGACCTGGCGCCCGTCCTTTACTTATTCCCAACCACGAATAACCTTGTCTACTCATCTGATGTTACGGGGCTCGAATTTATTGGTATTCGGGCGCAACTTGATCGGATGCATTTCGTCGAGCAATAAAAAAAGGGGCGGCACTAGGCCACCCCTTCTTCACATCAATATGGGCTAGCTTATTTTGCCATAGCTTCTTGCTGTGACGCTTCGCCGCGTGCTTGTTCGGGTGTCCACTCCCAAGGGTACTGTTTCTTTTCTGGGGCGCGAATAACCAAGAATGGTGCCGGAGTTGCCGTCGCCGTCATAAAGGCCCAAGTCTTTTTGGCGAACTCAGGGTCATTGATGTCGAGCGCCGTCTCTGGGAGATCGACATAGGGGTCAGTGCTATCTTCGCAGACAGTGATGTTCTGAACATGGAAGACTTTGCCTGGCTCATCCGGAAGTGTCATGCGGAATTTGAATGGGTACCAAGCACTTGCGGTCATAGCTTTAACTGGGTTCTTCCAAATAATTTCACCAACGACTTCGTTGATGGAGCGCCCGTGGGCCATGATCGGTGTCTCTAACGTGCGCATCTTGTATTCGATGTCCCATGCCGGATCGAACGCAGCTTTAGCATCGGTGACACCGTCTGGAACTCTGATGCGCAGGCCAATCGGGGGGCTGCTCTTGCAGCCGTGATTGACGCTCAGAACCATCGGTGTGGAGTAACCAGCATAGCCTTCTTTAATGTCGAGGGCGTTGTGGGCGCTTGCAGGTGTGGAGGCACCGAAGGCAAGGCCTACGATAGCTGCGGTTGCGAATAGTGCGTTCTTGATCATCTCATTGCTCCCTGGGAATAGGTGTAAACTCTACTGCGGCTCTTGTTCGGAGTCGCCATTGGTCTTGTGGGGATGATAGCAGTTTCTCGATATCTCATCGAGTCCCTCTGAAATCGCCGGGTTTTCAGGCTAATTTGCGGTGAAGCGCATAGCTTAAGGTGAACCGCTATGGTATCCGAGCGGCCTTATGTTGACCTTACAAGATATTACGGTTCGGCTCGGCGGGAATGTTATTCTTGATCGTGCATCGGCAGCCATCCCTCCCAAAAGCCGTGTTGGCTTAATCGGTCGCAATGGAGCCGGAAAATCAACCCTCCTTAAGGTCATGACCGGCCAGATTGAGCCGGATGGGGGTACGTTTAAGCATCCCAATGGCACCCGTATTGGTTACCTCGCCCAAGACGCGCCTAGCGGCTCAGTAACCCCTATTGAGACAGTGCTTGCCGCAGACCAGGAACGGCTGGCGCTGTTGGAGGAAGCTGAGACGGCAGAAGATCCAAACCGTATCGCTGACATCCATGAGCGCTTGACCGTTATTGATGCCCATGGAGCGCCTGCGCGCGCAGCGCGTATTCTTGCTGGCTTAGGGTTTGATGAGGCGACTCAGAATCAGGCGGTGGACTCGTTCTCTGGCGGGTGGCGCATGCGTGTCGCCTTGGGCGCATTGTTGTTTTCTGAGCCAGACCTTTTGCTTCTTGATGAACCCTCGAACCATTTGGACCTTGAGGCAGAAATCTGGTTGGAATCGTTCCTCAAAACCTATCCTGCGACGCTCGTTGTTGTCAGTCACGAACGCGACCTTTTGAATACGGTTGTTGACCATATTCTTCATGTTCAAAGTGGTCAGTCGACGCTCTATGCGGGTAACTACGACTCTTTTGAGCGGCAAAGACGGGAGCGCCAAGCGCAAGTTGAATCGATGCGCGTGAAGCAGGAAGGTAAACGGAAAGAACTGCAGGCGTACGTTGATCGCTGGCGCTACAAGGCCCATACGGCGAAGCAGGCCCAAAGTAGAATGAAGGCGCTCGCGCGTATGGAACCCATTGCAGCTGCCGCTGAGGACCCAACGCTGAGTTTTGATTTTCCTAGTCCCGACGAGCTGCGGCCACCCCTTATTTCGCTGGAAGATGCTGAGGTCGGTTATGTCGCGGGTACACCGGTTCTCTCTAATCTGAATCTACGGATCGATCCTGACGACCGCATCGCCTTCGTCGGTCGAAATGGCAATGGTAAGACGACGTTGGCGCGGTTGCTGTCTGGCCATCTGAAGCCATTCCAAGGTGACGTCGGTGTCAGCACGAAGCTGCGTGTCGGGTATTTTGCACAACACCAAATCGAGGATTTGGTTTCTGATCAAACGCCAATTCAACATATGGCCCGCGTTATGACCGATGCCAAGCCTGGCGCCGTGCGAGCGCAACTCGGGCGGTTTGGGTTTTCGGGCGACATGGCCAATCGAGACGTTGGACGGTTGTCTGGTGGTGAACGGGCTCGTTTGGCTTTGGCGCTCATAACCCGTGATGCACCGCACATTCTTTTGCTTGATGAACCGACGAATCACCTTGATGTCGACGCACGGGAAGCGCTTGTGCAGGCCCTCAATGCGTACAGCGGTGCGGTCATTATTGTGAGTCACGATCGCCACCTTCTTGAACTGACGGCCGACCGTTTGGTCTATGTGGCTGATGGTACGGCCAAAGAGTTCTGTGGGACACTGGATGATTATCAGGATTTAGTCATTGGGCGCGGCAAAGGTAATGGCAAGAGCGCGCCGTCAGAGTCGAACAAGGATGGTTCGGGTGCAGAAAAGCCGATCAATAAGAAAGAGCAGCGTCGACTTGCCGCTCAGAAAAGAGATCAAACGAAATCTTTACGCCGTGATGTTTCTGAAGCCGAGGCTGTGATGGCCAAGTTGTCTGAGCGCCGCAAGGTGATCGACCACGCCCTTTTCAAACCGGATGACGCTGCGGCCGAGTTCCAGAACAAACCAACGTCCGATCTAATGAAGGCCAGGGCTGATGCCGAACGGGATTTGTCTGTCGCTGAGGCGCGCTGGCTCAAGGCGAGCGAGGCCTTGGAGCGAGCGAATGTCTGATAATCTGAGCCAGGGCCGCTGTTGACCTTTCGCGCTTATTGCCTCTCACTACACCCTAGAAAAATTCATCCGGGGGGATATGGTTCATGACGGGTATGCAGATTGTGTATTGGCTCGCTGTTCTTGGCGTATTTGCTGGTCTTTTCTGGCTTGGTTCATCAAAAGGCGTCACGCTTTGGGTGCGTGTCTTAACCGCTCTAGTTGTCGGTATTTTGTTTGGTCTGTTTTTTGGTGATTTGGTTGAATCGACCAAATGGGTCGGTGATCTGTTCGTTCGTTTGATCAGAATGCTGGTTGTCCCACTTATCTTTACGACATTAGTGGCGGGGCTGCTGTCCATGGGAGATCCCAAGAAGCTTGGGTCCATTGGCGGCAAAGCAATGGCTTTGTATATGATGACCACCGCGGTCGCGATTAGCATCGGGCTTTTCCTTGGTGTTCTCTTTCAGCCGGGCGTCGGTGTTGAGCTTGCCGCCGTGTCGACCCGTGAAATTCAGCCCGCCGCCGATGTTGTAGAACGGTTTCTCGGCATCATACCGACCAACCCTGTTGCTGCGCTGGCCGAAGGAGACGTGCTGGCAATCATCGTCTTTGCCCTTTTGTTTGGCACCGGTATCGTCATGGCCGGTGAGAAAGGCCGCGCCGCAGGAGATGCGATCTCTGCAGCGGCAGAGGCTATGCTCAAAGTAGCTCACATTGTTATGGAGTTAGCGCCCTACGGCGTTTTTGCTTTGGTCGCCTGGGTTGCTGGTACGCTTGGGACTGAAACTATATTCAAGCTTCTGACCCTTGTTGTTGTCGTGTATGCGGCGTGCATCATACATGCAGGTTTGGTGTATGGCGGTCTCATCAAGGTATTGCTCAAGCTTCCGGTCGTGCGCTTCTTCCGTGGCATTATCGATGCTCAGGCTGTGGCGTATTCCACCGCCTCTAGCTCGGCCACATTGCCGGTCACAATGACCTGCGTTGAAGAAAATCTCGGCGTTAAACAATCCGTGGCCTCGTCTGTTCTTCCGCTCGGTGCGACCATCAACATGGACGGTACGGCGCTCTACTTAGGTGTGGTTGCAGTTTTCTCTGCACAGGCGTTCGGCATTGATCTGGTTGCCATGGATTATGTCATGATCGCTGTCACGGTAACGTTGGCATCCATCGGAACGGCGGGCGTACCTTCAGCGTCGTTATTTCTCTTGTCCACCATATTACCGGTCATTGGTATTTCCGTGGAGCAAACTGCTCTCATCGTGGGGCTTATTCTTCCCATTGACCGTATCCTTGATATGGCGCGCACCACCGTCAATGTGAGTGGCGATGCCGCAGTTGCTGTTGTGGTAGCTAAGTTTGAAGGTGAGCTAGATGAAGAAAAATTCAGAGAAGTTGCTGTGGTATAGTTGCGCCTCTTCTAGTTCGCGCCCACGAATCTGATCCGGAGAACGGTTCGACATGGCTGTCCAATTGATCGAAGGCCCCCTTATTTGCAGCTCACATCTTGATGTGCATCGCCGCGTGTTTTGTGACGGCTTCAATATGGAAGAAGTGTCAGCACAGTCCTTCGATCAGGCCTCTACGGTAAGGCTCTTTGGTGTACCCGGGCGCACATCCGAGGTTGTTGGGTTGCGCACGCCGGGTGTTCCTTTTGGTGTGCGTTTGGTGCGGTTCTCTCCTGACTCCGAAACTGTCATCCGGGATGAGTCCAAGGGGCACGACGCACATGCGCCTAAGGTGATCGACTTTTATTCACCGGATTTTGACGCGGCGATTGATCACCTTGAGAACAAAGGTTTTAAAGTCAGAGATGCCGTCGCTGAATATGAAAATGGCCACGGCCTCATCAAGGAAGCTCATATGTGGGGGCCTGACTCTGTTGTCTGTGCAGTTATTGCTGGGCCGCATGACTATTTGAAGCAAACGGTCACCGTATCAGACCGACTATTTTCGGAGCCCCATAGCATCGCAGGTCCGGTCACGGATCAAAATGCGGCGGTTGCATTTTATCGCAATGGCCCAGGCCTCGGTGTTGTCTCATCTTACGGCCTAGACGATGAAACATTCGATGCTTTGGTCGGCGGGGAGCAACGTATTCATCTCAGCGCACAAAATGTTGGGATGTCTGTCTCGACACCGTACTTCGGTATTATTCACTACGGCTTGCCTATTTCTTCGTACGGTTCACTAACGGATATTGCGAAATTTCCGAGTCGAGGTTTGATTGGCGCTACTTTGCTAGTGACTGACATTGAATCAATAGTGGAGCAGAGTGTGTCCGCTGGAGGGTCTGTTCAGGCGGCTCAGTCCAAGATCAATCTGAAGCCTTATGGCGACGTCGAGAGTGCCATCATCGTGTCACCGTTCGGCACGTCGCTGCACCTCGTTCAAGTCGCATGAGAAAGTAAACTAAGGTCGGCGCTAGCGCCGTGAATTCGTTCTCTAAGCTGACCTCTGTTTTGTTGACGTGATTGATATACCTCAACGCCAGCCTGCGCCTTATCTGTCAAACAAAGATAACCTGTGACCCAGTAAAGCTATCTGCTTTGTGGGGCAGTCTGGCTTTGACATGACTAAGGGGTGGGGAATTGACTATGGAAACCTATAGGACAACATTTTCGATTCGCCGGCTTTGGCAGATTTTTATCGTCGGTATGATTGTTATGTTCGGCGTTCTGTTGTTTCTCGGGCGAGAAATTTATCAGCTTGCACCGCCTATACCCGCCAAAATTCAAACCGATTCTGGCGCCGTCATTTATACGCGTGCAGATATCGACCAAGGCCAAAACGTCTGGCAATCACTTGGCGGTATGCAGCAAGGCTCCATATGGGGGCATGGCAGTTACCTTGCGCCGGATTGGAGTGCTGACTGGTTGCAACGTGAGGCCAATGCTCTTCTAAAGCTGCTTCCCTCTCCAGAGTCAGGCGACCCAACATCGGGCGCAGACATCCAGCTCGAAATGCGCAAAGTGCTGCTTCGCGCTGAGATGCGGGAAAATACCTATCAGCCAGAAACGGATACGGTCACGGTTAGCACAAACCGTGCGCAGGCCATTGCTACAGTTGGGCAGCACTATAGGCGTTTGTTCCAGGGTAGCGATGCGGAGGCCATGGCGCTTCGCAAACAGTATGCTTTTCCCATAGACAATCTTTTGACCGATGCAGAAGCGAAAGCGCTAAACGCATTCTTCTTCTGGTCGTCATGGAGTGCTGTTACCGAGCGTCCTAACGATGACATCACATATACGAGCAACTGGCCTCATGAGCCATTGGTTGGCAACACGCCAGCGGCTGGCCTGTTTATGTGGAGCATGATTTCGGTCGTGTTGCTGCTCGCTGGAATTGGTGCGTTGGTTTGGTACTACGCTCGAGAATATGACGTCTGGCGTGCCGACATGGAACCAGAAGCCGGCTACGCAGAATCAGATTTGATGGCCGAGGCGACAATCACACCGTCAATGCGGGCCACGGCGAAGTATTTTTGGCTCGTTGTTGTATTGATTCTGGTTCAAGTTCTTTTAGGCGTGGTAACGGCGCATTATGCGGTTGAAGGCCAGGGTATCTATGGTCTGCCATTTGCAGAGTACTTCCCTTATTCCGTAACCCGCACATGGCACACGCAGTTGGCGGTGTATTGGATCGCAACCGCGTGGCTCGGCACGGGTCTCTACATCGGGCCTTTGCTGTCGGGTCATGAGCCGAAGTTTCAACGCTTTGGTGTCAATTTTTTATTCATTAGTTTGTTGATCATCGTGGTCGGATCGTTTGCCGGGGAATGGGCAGCAGTTCACCGATTCATCGATAACATGACAGTCAATTTCTGGTTCGGCCATCAGGGCTACGAATATGTCGACCTGGGACGCTTCTGGCAGATTTATCTCTTTATCGGATTATTGCTCTGGGTTGCCCTCGTGCTTCGTGCCCTGGCGCCGATTCTGAAGGATAAAAATGAAGGGTCGTTGATCTACCTGGTTGTCCTGGCGACGATTTCGATCGGTCTTTTGTATGGTGCCGGTTTGATGTGGGGTCAGAATACGCATATCAGCATCGTAGAGTATTGGCGTTGGTGGGTTGTCCATCTTTGGGTTGAGGGTGTGTTCGAGGTTTTTGCGACCGCGATTATTTCAACCGTGTTTGTTCGTATGGGCTTGCTCCGGGTGTCCGTTGCAACGGTTATGGTCCTGTTTGCGACCATTATTTTCCTCGGCGGCGGTGTTTTAGGCACATTCCACCATTTGTATTTTTCGGGAACTCCAGTATCGGTCATTGCAATTGGGGCAACGTTCTCAGCCCTCGAAGTGGTGCCGCTAACCGTCGTTGGGTTTGAGGCTTACAATCATTCGAAGATTGAAAAAAATGCCCAATGGCAAGAGACCTATCATTGGCCGTTCATGTTTTTTGCGGCTGTGCTGTTTTGGAACCTTGTTGGCGCTGGCCTCTTCGGGTTCATGATCAATCCCCCGCTTGCGCTGTATTACATGCAGGGCCTTAACTCGACGGCGAACCATGGGCATGCGGCCTTGTTTGGGGTCTACGGCATGCTCGGTATTGGGCTGATGCTCTATTGTTTCCATGGGCTGACGGATGTGAAGTTGTGGAATCAAAAACTCCTGAAGGTTGCCTTTTGGTCGCTGAATATCGGGTTGGCAATGATGACGTTCTTGTCGCTCCTACCCCAAGGGCTGCTGCAAACTTACGCGAGTTATAAGTATAGCTATGCGTATGCTCGGTCTGCTGAGTTTGTCCACAGCCCGATCATGGAAGCGTTGGTATGGGCGCGAGTGCCTGGTGATATTGTTGTCTCTATCGGCGTCGTCGCTCTTGTCATATTTACCTTTCAAGTATTCACGGGAAAGAGAAGCGAGGCGACCTAAGCCTATACCCATAGATCGAAAGATGTGTTTGCATGTCCAGCGAAATTGAGCGCGCACTACAAAGTACCGCCTGACGCCAAAAAGGCTGTGTGCTCATAAACTTCTGCTGAGAGTGATCTATGGGCCCCATACATGTTGAAGCGCTAAACCTCCGAGAGGTGATGGTTTTCCTTGCTGCAGCCGGTGTTCTCGTACCCCTGGCTCGCCGCTTGAAAATCAGCCCGGTTCTAGGGTTTCTGCTGATCGGTGTACTCATAGGCCCATTTGGGCTTGCCCGTTTTTCAGATTTTATTCCGTGGATTCACTACGTCGTCATAGATGACTTGGAAGGCGTGCGTGCGTTCGCCGAGCTCGGTGTCATATTTCTGCTGTTTATGATTGGTCTTGAGCTATCGCTCGACCGTTTGTGGGCTATGCGGCGAATGGTTTTTGGGCTGGGGGGCTCCCAGGTCTTGGTGACGGGGGCTATCATAACGATGATTGCCTCGATGTTTGGCAATCCTCTGCCAGTTGCCGTTGTTTTGGGGGCGGGGTTTGCTCTTTCGTCCACGGCGATCGGCATGCAGCTGCTTGCTGAAAACCGACGAATAGGCACGACGACAGGACAAACCAGTTTTGCCATTTTGCTGTTTCAAGATATTGCTGTGCTGCCTATCTTGTTTCTTGTCGCCGCGTTTGCGGCTGACGGTACTGACTCTGTAGTTTTCGCTTTTGGTCTCGCCCTTGGGCAGGCATGCGCTGCAGTCGCTATTATTCTGGTTCTCGGTCGTCTGATCATTCGTCCCCTCTTTCGGTTTGTAGGGAGTTCAGCGAACCGAGAAATGTTCATCGCTTTTGTGTTGCTTATCATCGGCGGCACAGCCTTGGTGACTGAACAATTTGGTCTATCGATGGCTCTGGGGGCATTCCTAGCGGGACTTCTTTTTGCGGAAACTGAGTACCGCTACGAAATTGAAGTAGACATTGAGCCATTCAAAGGCCTGTTGCTGGGCTTGTTCTTTGTCTCCATCGGAATGTCTATCGACTTAACGCAGATTGCGGCTAATCCCGCCTGGCTTTTTGCCTCTGTTCTCGGCCTATTTCTCGTTAAAACGCCAGCCATCTATGCCTTGGCTCGTGTATTCGGCAGGCCGCATTCGGCAGCGTTGGAATCCGGCTTCTTGCTTGGACAAGGTGGCGAGTTTGCCTTTCTAATTGTAGCGCTCGCCACCACTTTGGGGTTGATGCCGAATGATACGGCTCAATTTATGCTTATCGTCACCAGTCTTACGATGATCATTACGCCGGGCGTCGCTTATGGAGCACGTCGACTTGCACATCGCATTGAAATTTGGGAAGCGGGACGGGGACAAAGCGAAACAGATCTCCCGTCCGAAATAGCAGATCACGTCATTATCGTTGGGTACGGTCGGGTCGGGCAGATGCTTGGTTCGGTCTTAGACTCTCAGGAATTGATATACGTTGGTCTCGATAATGACACGGCGCTGGTCAATAGTTTTCAGTCCAAGGGCGGCGGTATTTACTTCGGTGATGCAAGTCGACCCGACTTGCTCCGAAAGTTTGGAATCGATCAAGCAAAAGCCTTGGTGGTCACTATGAATAGCGCGCAAGCAGTTGAGCGCGTTGTGACCTCAGCGCGGCGCTATTGGCCAAACCTTCCGATCTATGCGCGGGCTAGAGATACAGCCCATGCAACGCGCCTTATCGGGTGTGGTGCCACACATGTTATCCCCGAAACAATTGAGGCCAGTTTACAGCTGGGTGAAATGGTCCTGGTTGAGGCCGGTGTTCCGATTCAAGCAGCGAGTCGTATGATCGAAGCTCGCCGCCAAGCGGAACAAGCCCTCATTGATGAACAGAAGGTCGTCGCTTAACCGATATGATTTGATCAAGCCAATGCCGCGCTGGAAATTTTAAAAAGAATCCTGGAAGCGACGAGTAAGCCTGACAATAAGAAAGTCGAGAAATGCTCGCACCTTTGGTGTCGCACCACGATGACTGGGGAACACCGCGTGAAACTCAATAGGTGGAGCCGACCAATCATCGAGAACGCGAACAAGTCGTTTATCGTAATCGCCAGTGTGCAAGTAACCAGGAAGTATCGCGAC
>Ga0055584_100000925_pt1 | contig 28353 bp, 23 predicted proteins | sample OSDHelmetaG_FD_58716 | JGI IMG/M metagenome (GOLD analysis project Ga0055584, IMG submission 58716) | Pelagic marine sediment microbial communities from the LTER site Helgoland, North Sea, for post-phytoplankton bloom and carbon turnover... | ecosystem: Environmental > Aquatic > Marine >... | reverse complement strand
TTTTCTTGCATCAAGTACGAAATGCGCGAGAAGTCAACGGGAATGCTGGAGACTGTTGACTACGTCTCTCCGGGGATCGGGTTGATTCGAAATGAATACTATGAAGAAGGCAAAGTGGCTGGTGGCAGTGTTCTCGCCAAGTATAAGATTCATAAAAGCAATCAATAACTGCCGAAAATCTACAATACCCGGCTCCATTGCGACCCTCCGAAGGGTTTCTATAATGGCGACTTCCCGCGAATTGCAGCCTGATTGACCTTCAATCACCGAACAGGCTCGCTGTACGCTGTGTCCATGAAGTCATGGTCGCGTTTTGAGTCGCAAACTGAGGTACTGTCACTTGTTACGTTCACACAACTGCGGAGAACTCCGCAAATCCGAAGTCGGCGAAACCGTTCAACTTTGCGGTTGGGTCGATTCCTATCGCGATCATGGCGGTGTGGTCTTCATCGATTTACGAGATCGATATGGCAAAACCCAAGTTGTTTTCCGACCGGAAGAGGGTTCGGAAGTGCATGTTGAGGGTCGTCAGTTACGCAGCGAAGACGTGATTCAAGTGACGGGTGAAGTGGTCCCGCGGACCGATAAAGACATCAATCCGAAAATGGTGACCGGTGAGATCGATGTTCGCGTGCGTGAGATAAAGGTCTTCAGCAAATCGAAGACTCCTCCTTTCGAGCCGCGAACCCAGGATCTTCCCAACGAAGAACTCCGACTCAAGTACCGCTTCGTGGACCTGCGTCGCGAAGAGTTGCAAAAGGCGATGTTCCTGCGTCACAAACTGACCAAGTTGGCTCGCGACTATTTCGATGAGCAGGGCTTTCTGGATATCGAAACACCCATTTTGGGACGTAGTACGCCGGAAGGTGCCCGTGATTATCTGGTCCCCAGCCGTGTGCATGAGGGTGCGTTTTATGCGTTGCCTCAATCGCCCCAGTTATTCAAACAGATTTTGATGGTCTCGGGTTACGACCGGTATGTTCAGATTGCCAAGTGTTTCCGCGATGAAGATCTTCGTGCCGACCGGCAACCGGAGTTTACTCAGATCGATGTCGAGATGTCATTCGTCGAACAGGACGATGTGCTGTCGATGATCGAAGGATTACTGGCACTCTGGACGAAAGAAGTTCGCGGCACAGAACTTCAACTTCCCTTACCTCGCTTAACTTATGCCGACGCGATGGAGCGATTCGGTACCGACAAACCCGACTTGCGCTTCGGCATGGAACTGATCGAGATCAGCGATCTCGTCACCGAGTGCGATTTTGGCGTCTTCAAAAATGTGGTCGGTTCGGGTGGCCGAGTGCGTGGCCTCAATGTCAAAGGGGTCGGCGACCGGTATTCTCGTCGTGTCCTTGATAACGACATGAAGGGAATCGTTGGCGAGCATGGAGCGAAAGGACTGGCCTACTTCAAGGTTGTTGGAGGGAAACTGGAATCGTCGATTGCCAAGTTCTTCAATGACGAGCAACAGCAGGCGATCATCGAACGGATGCAGGGAGAAGATGGCGACCTGTTACTCTATGTGGCCGATCAACCCGAAGTCACCTCGGCGGCTTTGGCCGCACTCAGAAACCATCTGGGACGCGATCTCGAACTGTATAACCCCGAAGACATGGCCATCGCCTGGGTGTTAGAGTTTCCCCTGGTCACCTGGAATGAAGACGAAAACCGCTGGAACGCCGAGCATCACATGTTCTGCAATCCATTTGAAGAAGATACCGAGTTCTTCGAGAGCGATCCGGGCAAGATTCGTGCTCGATCATACGACTTGGTCTGTAACGGCTACGAAGGAGCCTCGGGCAGTATTCGTATCCACGATACGAAAATCCAACAACAGGTGTTCGACTTACTGGCGATCACTCCCGAAGAAGCCGAGGAACGATTTGGCTTTCTGCTGGAAGCACTTCGTTACGGTGCTCCTCCGCACGGCGGCGTCGCATTGGGACTCGACCGCTGGGTGATGTTATTCGCAATGTATGACAACATTCGCGACGTGATTGCATTCCCGAAGACACAAAAAGCGAGCGACCTGTTGAGCGGAGCACCGGCAGAGGTCGATCCCAAACAACTTCGCGACCTGCATATCAAACTCGATCTGCCGAAGTAAGATTTCGGTGATTTACTAAGCAGGGGTGGCCCAGCCGGTTTGAAATGGCTGGGTGACGAAGTCACAAGATGACTCATCATGATCGGGCAATGGAATGAACCATGTGCGTCACCTGTTGCGCTCCCGTATGAACATTCATCTTGCTGCCCAATAACCACGACTCAATTTTAATTTGGTACATCCGCGTGATCCGCGGCCTCTCCTCTCTTTGCAATACTTGAAGGGTGCTCTGTGCAGCAGAAGCCCCCGAGAAATTCATTCATGATGATTCCAGCTTGTTGTCATTCGTTTGATTCGTGCCCTGGATGAATAGCCACAAAAAACAAGAACGCTAATTCACGCTGATCTTCACTAATCGAGATCAAATTACGGCATTAGCGTTAATTGGCGTAGATAAGAGTTCCCTAATTCTTCAGTCATTTGTCGGCGTTGAATTTCCTTTCTCTGCGTCCTCCGCGAACTGTGCGGTAAGTTTTTTGCACATGCTCACGCAAGCGAGAGGGGATCCGGGAATTCAAAGGGAGTCGAGGAGCCATTTGATCTGGCCATTCCTGCGGTTGTGTTTGAGATTGATCCGTAACAGAACCTGATTCAAAAAGACGGCTCCCAAAATTTGAGTTTTATTATTCGCCACTCCGCGATGCCACACACGATCATGCAAGTCAAATAATTGCTTGAACCACGAATTGAATGGCTCGATGGTTGTTCCACGAAGTGCATACAATGATTTGCCGCGAACCGAATCGACAAATTGCTTGCGGAGCCGACGGTGTTCCTGACGAAGCTTGCGTTGCTTTGATCGTTTGTGTTCCTTCTGAGCGGGACCACGTGAACTGCGACGAAGTGGACAGACGAAGCGTCTCTCCAAGCGAACGTCACCCTTCCATTCGATTGCTTCGCAATGATCATCCGCGTCGTATCCTCGATCTGCCAGAACGTATTTCACCTGCGGTGCAAGACGTGGGAGCTTTTCGCCGAGCGTCCTGGATTCGCTGCGACTGGCAGTTGCGGCACTGGCAATCATTGGCCAGTTAAGGGTTTTCTTTGTCGATGACAACACGACTTCGTAACTGTATCCATAAGTCCAACCGTGATACTCATTCGGCGTCCATGTCGCTTCGTGATCGACACGTTTCTGTTTTCGACGCCGTTTCTTTGGGCGTTTTCCCCGAGCGGGAATCACGCTTTTGTCGACCGAGACGACTTCAGGATCGATCCAGCGATAACGGATGGCCTTCTTCGTATGCAGCTCGATGGCGATTTCAAATATTTCCCAGATGCGTCGATACCGATCATAGAACGTGCTCCGGGAAGGAAACCCCCAGCCCTCGCAAAATGGTTCCAGGAGTAAGTGATGATACGACCAGAAGTGAAGCTGCGCGGCCTTGCTCTTTTTCCCTTTTGAGATGGCGATCATAATCATCAGAGCGAGAAACCAGTCAGGAATCACCGGTTTTCGTCCCGGTCCTGATCGAGCCAACTGCTTTGCGGCATCACGACAGAGCGGCTCGGCAACCGCAATCATTTCGCGTAGAATGTTATCCGTATGATCCATTGCAACCTCCTTGAGCAATTTCGGTGATCGACGAAACGTAACTCAAGTAGGATTTTTTACTTAGCCTAATCGCAATTCCCGGACTCCCTCACGCTTGCGTGAGCATGCGAAGAAAGCTTACCGCTGAGGTCGCGGAGGACACAGAGAATTATTCAGAGCCGTAACCCGACTCTTGAATTCAGGTCACATATCATGGTGGGTTACGCTGCGCAGAGAGCCCACCGCCACCCATTGAGAGTTTGGGAAGATTGAGGGAACCGCGGATCACGCGTATGTCACGGATAAAAAATAAGAGAATGTGTTGCTGGGGCGTTCATCAGTTTTCAATCCAGAGTAAAGTTTGATTTCGTTTGCAGCTTTCGAAGAACAGAATTCAAACACAGCCCCAGAGGGAGTTAGCATCGAGTTGCGAATGAATGTCGTAGTGAAATGAAACTCGCGCAGAGACGCAGCGGCGCGGAGAAAGAATGCAAGATGTTCGCTGATCATATCTCAGCCACACAAACCCGAAGCGAGCTGAGAGAAATCTTTTTTGTGACTTTTGGTGATTCTTGTGGCCTTCAAATGAAAAACCGCGGATCACGCGGAGGCGAATCGTGTGAGGCACGTACTGACCACATTGATCGATCATGATGAGTCATCGAAACTACCGCCTTCGGTCTGAACTCCTCATTATCATTCGGCAACCTCAGTTGCTCTACGTCACCCAGCCATTTGAAATGGCCGGGCCGCCCTGCGTCAGTTGTGACTGTGGTTGATCGCTTAGTAAAACAATAGTAGAAATCTGCTATGTTGTACTTCAAAACACATGATGTTTCGGATTTTCGTCAATGTCGATACGATAAATCCCTTCAAATCGCCTTGCTGCCGACTGCCGAGCGGACGATCAATAACACGCTGACGGCGACGAAGATCATTACCAGTGAGATGGCGACGGCGGTTTCGATGTCTCCGGTACTCAATTGCAGGAAGATGCTGACCGGTAAGACTTCGGTCTTCTGTTCGATGGCCCCGGCGAACATCAAGACGGGTCCGAATTCTCCGAAGGCGCGTGCCCAGGCGAGAGTCCCCGCTGTCAATAATCCCGTTCGTGCGGAAGGCAACACGACCGCCCAGAACGCTTGCGATCGGCTGCATCCGAGTGTCATGGCAACCTGTTCCTGGCGAGGGGAAAGATCATCAAACGTGGATCGCATCGTCCGTGTGGCGAACGCTGTCACCACGGTGAATTGAGCGATCACCACGGCGGGGACGTGGAAAGCAATCGGCATCCAGTCATCGACGGGTCGCAGAATCGACTGTCGAAACAGAATCACCAGGCTCAAGCCGATCACGACCGGAGGCACAATGATGGGAATATCGACAAACGCATCGAGAATCGCTTTTCCACGGAAGTGAGCGCGAGACAGAAGATAGCCCAACGGCACCGCCACCCACATCGCCAAAATTGTACTGATCAAACTACTGATCAAGCTGAGCCACAAACTGTAACGAAGGGTCGGAGAAGCCAGCAAAGATCCAAACCGTAACAAACTGGCGTACTGCAAATCGGCCAGTAATAACATGGCCAGCAACAGCACATACACGCCGCTCAAACAGCCCAGCGCCCACCAGAATTTTCGATCAGGATGATTCACGGCGTCACCCCCGACGAAGCGGGAGCGATGACTCCATAGCCGTACTTTTGGAAGATCGTCTGACCGACCGACTCTTTTAACAGATACCCGATAAACTTTTCGGCCAGTTCTGTTTGTGCTGACGATTCCAAAACGGCGATTCCGATCTCGCTATCGGCTGATTGAAACTGGGGGACTTCAATCCCTTCCAGTTCCTCATACTGTGCAGCCGTCGTGTTCCAGACAATTCCCACATCGGCCGACTCCAGTTTGACATCGTTGGCGACATCGTTGACCGTGGCTCGTTGCAAGATGGCATGTTGCCAAATGGGTTCCCAGAGGGAATTCTCTTCGAGCAATTGTTTGGCAATCCGACCGATGGCAGCACGCTCCGGGTCGGGCAGAGTGACGCGAATTTTGTCCCGTGTAAGGTCCTGTAACGATTGGATGTGATGAGGATTCCCCTTCGTTACGGCAATGACCGGATGTTGACGAGCGAAGGGACTCATTCGACTCGTCAGTCCCATCTTCTGGGCCTGTTCCAGATAACCCCGGTCGGCGGCGAGATACAAATCAGCGTCTTCCAATCGCAAACTCGACAAGAGGACTCCCGAACCGGCAAATCGAGTTTCCACCGTCACGCCGGTCTCTGCTTCGAATTGTTGGATCACTTCGCGAATCGGTTCCCGCACACCGGCTGCGCAGAATAATGTCAACGTCGGACCGCGAGATTGTCGAAACCCGCCGCGTCCCGGACCGAACGCCAGCGCAGTGATCAAACCGGCCAGAATGACCAATGAAGAGGTGGCATATTTCTGATATCGAAACATCGGGGTTCAATCCTGCAATTCTCGCGAAAATGAAGTATAACCATCCCATCGCTTCTCCACGAGTATGCGTAACATCTGTGAATAAAGAATTGTGTGCGGTCCCATGACATGTGGGACAATGATCGATCATGAACAGAACCGAGCCACATACCGAATACGATGGCCGAACTGCCTGTGTTCTGTGGTGCGCGGGGACAATTTCACTCGCCTGGTTTCTGTATACCGTCCTGACTGACGGACAGTTCGCGGGAACTCTGATGAGCCAAGGCTTGTGGGTTTCTCTCGTCAAAAATCTGGGTGGTGAGATCGAACCTCTTCCTTCGGGTCAGCTTGTCGCGAATTTGTCGTTTCTGAAATTGTTAGTGGTCACGTTATCTTTTAGTGGCACTTGCCTGATCATCGGCAGCGTTTGTCGGGCTGCGTTGAATCGAAGCGAAGAACACCCGACACGATTTCGACATGCGTTGATCACTCTGGCGGCTGATGGCCGGTGGTGGTTGATGCTGCTGCTTTGGCAATCGCTTTCCATTGTCGGACTGCTGGCAGGTTCAGAGACATTACAGTCGGTGGCGGCAGCGACGATTCCTTTCTGGTTGGCGATGAGTTTTGCCATGGCGAATAGCCGAGCGTTCAGCCAGATCGCATCAACATCGCTCACCTCCAACTCACCCTCAAACCGTATCTCACCGACGGCTCTGCTGGGCATGCTACTCTTCGTGGTGACGTTCACCGCCATGAACTGGCAACTGTTCGCCAATTTGCAAACGCCGCACGGTGACTCGGCCATGTACGAAGAGCACCTCTGGAATCTTGCTCACGGCAAAGGTTTCCGCAGTTATCTCGATCAGGGACTGTTTCTCGGCGAGCACATTCAGGTCATTCATCTGTTCTTGATGCCGATCTATTTACTTTGGCCATCCCATCTGTTGCTCGAACTGAGCGAAGCGATCGCTCTGGGCATCTGTGCGTTTCCCGTCTATCGAATGACATTGCGATCGACGGAGAGCAAACGAGCGGCCACGTTGATGGCGATTGCCGTGCTGGTCTATTTCCCCTTGCATTTTTTGGAAATCTCGATTGATTTGAAGACATTCCGACCGATCTCCTTCGGCGTGCCGTTATTACTTTTCACCATTGACAGTTTTGAACAGAAGAAATATCGACTCGCCTTCTTGCTCTGGCTCCCTTTGACCTTGCTCGCCAAGGAAGACTTCGCCGCGATCTTTGCTCCATTGGGATTGTGGGTTGCGTGGCGAGCGTGGACCGATCAACGAGACAAAGCGGGAATCAAAGCGGGCCTCGGGCTGACTTTTTTCTCGATGATCTATCTACTGTTTGTGATCAAGTTTGCGATTCCCTATTTCCGTTCGGGAGACGATGTTCATTACGCACGTTATTTCGGAGAGTTGGGCAATTCGCCGGGTGACATCGCCCGCAGCCTGTTCACTGACCCGAGGGCCGTCTTCGGTCGGTTTTTCTCGTTGCGAACTTTAATCTATGCTGCTGCGTTGATTGTGCCACTAGGCGGATTGTGTATGCTTTCTCCCTCCAGAATGCTGGTCGGCCTTCCCCTGTTTGGTGTCTTGTCGTTGATGCAGCTTTCAGACGAAACAGGTTCAGCGGCAACCGATATGCTCATCCCGTTTCACCATTTCCATGCTCCTCTCGTTCCGATACTGTTTTGGTCTGCGGCGGCAGGCTTGGGAACTCTAAAAAAACAATCGGTCTGGATTCCCTCACGTGGCGCCTCATTGGCGGTCTGTTCGGGACTGGCGACGGCGGTTTTCTTTTCACTCTCGCCGTTGGGAGTCGCATTTTGGGACTCCCATTCCGTGCATTTCTGGAAGTCGCTGTATGTGGTCGATGAGCGAGCCGAGCAGATTGACAGTGTGTTAAAACAAATCCCGATCAATTCACGTGTCGCTTCGACCGATTTTGTTCATCCGCGATTCACCCACTACGAACGCTCATACGATTACAGCCAATACGTTCGCAAAGTAAGTGGCTATGAACTGCGAGTTCCCGAGGATACGGATTACATCGTGATTGATACCGGACACCGCTACAGTTGGATCAAGTCGGCGGAGGACATTCCCGAATTGCAGACCGAACCAGAAAAATGGGATTTGCTCCCCGATAAGACAAACGGTTATTTCCTGATTCTCAAACGTCGGGAGACGCCATGACATTGTTTGGTCTGACATCCGGTTATCTGATCGGCATCGCAATCTGGTCCGTCATGCTGCTGGTCTTGCTGATTGTATTGTTGAAGTCACGACGCGGCAGTGAGAAGAAATCGACACGTAAAAAACTTGCGAATGCCGGTCTGTCACTCTGGTTGTTGTTAATGTTGATGACACTCGTCGAAGTCGGCTTTGCCCTCGGTTACGACCGAACCGACTCGTTTAACATGTCGAACGTCTCCAGAAAATGGTTTCGGAAATATGCGGAGCCTGAAGAAAAAGTACTCCGTTTCGGTCCGAATGAAGGAATCGTCTATCGCAATGTCAAACCGTTTCCCGAATCGATTCCCGAAGACATTCAACACATCTGTTTTTTGGGGGACAGTTTCACTTACGGCCACGGGATTAATCGCTCCTCTGAGCGATTCAGTAATCTGGTGGCAGAGCAATTACAATCAGACACAGAGAAAGAAGTCATTGTCACGAATCTCGGCAAACCGGGCACTGACCTGTTTTACGCGGAAGCGATTCTGGACAATCTGTTCGAAGATGACATTCGAGTTGATACGGCTGTCTATACGCTCTGCCTGAATGACATCGAATCATTTCATCCCGACTTCCAAACTTTTTATTCGGCAGACTGGCTAAGCGGTTCGAACTTCTTCCTTTTCCGCGATACCTACTTCTTCAATCTCCTCTATTTCCGCGTCCAGCAGGCACAGCGTCCGCAGGTGAAGAGTTATTACGATTTTGTGAAAGAGTATTACACCTCCGAACCGTGGGAACGCATGCAACAAAAGATCTCAGACATTGAGAGCCTATGCGCTCAAAACAATTGCGAGTTCCGAGTGGTCATCTTTCCGTTTCTGCACAATTTGGAAGACGACTACGCATTTACTTCGGCACATCAACAAATTGTCGAATTCTGTCGAGAGAACAAAGTTCCCGTGTTGGATCTGTTACCCGTCATGCAGAAACATGCCGCTGAAGGGCTCATCGTGAGCCGTTTTGATGCACATCCGAACGAACTGGCCAATCGGTATGCCGGGGATGCGATCTTTGCATGGCTCACAAGTCAGACAACGAAGAAACAAGAAGAACCGTGACGACGTTTCTGCATTCACTCGCCTTGTAACGTCAGGACCACTCGACGACTGCCGCCATGATCTCGGTGTTCGCACAAGAACACTCCTTGCCATGTCCCGAGGTTCAATCGCCCCTGGCTGATCGGAATCGTGATTGACGGGCCAAACATGGACGACTTGATATGAGCCGGCATATCATCCGGGCCTTCGAGCGTGTGAATATACGGCCAATTCTCGGGAACCATTTTGTTGACCGCCATCTCCATGTCCCGCGGGACATCGGGAGACGCATTTTCGTTGATGGTCAACGAGGCCGAAGTGTGCTTGATAAACACATGAAGTAGACCAACCTCAACCGGTTCCAGTTCCTCCAACCCTGACTGAATTTCGTGCGTGATCAGATGGAAGCCTCGCGGATGTGCCGGCAATCGAATTTCGGTTTGTGACCAGCTCATGACTTACTCATTTCCGGGATGTTTGCGGCGGGCGTATCCGGCGGAGCCGATGTATCCAGCATCACCGCCGAGAGTTGCGTAGTCGAACAATGTTTTTTCGTAAGGGATCGGAAAGGCGCGGGCCTTCACCTCGTCCTTGATCCGTTGTAAAAAACGGCGACCAAGTTCGGTGTCGTGACGACCGAACGTCATCGCACCGCCGTACAACATCATGTTGGGATTAATTGTGTGCAAGACGGAAGTCGTTCCAACTCCCATGTACATTGCCGTTTCCATGATGAGCTCATCGGCCAATAGATCCCCTTGCTCGGCCGCTTGGGACATCAATAACGGATCGAGTGTTTTTCCTTCCGCAATCCAGTCATTCAAAATCGATTCTCGCCCCGCATCGAGAGCTTCTCGACAGCGAGCTTTGAGTGCTGTCGCGGAGGCATAAGCTTCGAGGGTTCCATATTGACCGGTGGCACAACGACGCCCGCCGTTCATTTCGATAATGATGTGACCGCATTCCGAGCCGTGTGAATGCTCGCCACGAATGATCATGTCGGAGATGATGATGCCGCACCCGATACCTGTCCCTAAGGTCCAAAAGACCATGCTGTGAACGTGTCGACCGGCACCGACCCAGTATTCTCCGTATGCCGCCGCATTGGCATCATTCTGCAGAGTCGTTGGTCGTTTGACCCGTTCGGCAACGCGTTCCCGAATCGGAATATTTTCCCAGCCAGGCAAATTCGGAGGATTGATTAACATTCCGGCAGGGATATCCATTGTGCCGGGAGTGGCCAATCCCACAGCGCGAATCTCTTCGAGCGTTAACCCCGCTTCGGCAACGGCGGCATCAATCCCTTTACAGATTGTATCGATCCCATGATCGGGCCCTTTTTCGGCTTCCGTGGGATAGCTGACATACGAAAGAGAGTTGCCATGATCGGTGACGACTCCCACCTTGATATTGGTCCCTCCGACATCAACACCGACGTAAAAGGGGGCTTCGTCACGCCGGGCTGTCATATCGAGAACATCTTATGTTTTGGAGGTTTGGTAGACCGCGATTGCTGGGGAAGATTATAGCCAGTATTGATCGAATCCCGCAAACGAGGGTCTTCGGTGGAGAATTCAGGGTTGAATGCAGGTGTCCGGTACAGTTTAAAAGAACACTCTGCGGAGTCAGGGACTCCTGATTTTCGCGAGAATCCCTCAGCAAATCCTGTTAGAGTCGATCTGGTGAAGCGTCTTAATTGGTGTCGGATGAAGATTGCCTCTGAGATCCGGCCCGTTTCAAAGATCGATCAGAAACGGATTTTACTTATGACATCGTTACCGTCCGCCGATGCGGACTCGCCGCTGGAGTCTCTGTACCGAGACCAGGCACGCGAGTTATGGGCATTATTTTATGCCTATTGCGGAAACGCGGAACGCGCACAAGATGCCGTCCACGAGTCCTTTTTGAAACTGCAACAACAAACCGAGGAAATTCGCGATCATCGCGCGTGGTTGATACAGGTCGGTCGTAACTGGTTGAGAGATCAGGCACGGCGTAAAGTCAATTCCGTCATCAAAACCGAATCCCTCGACCTTAACCCGGGCAAAGATCATGAACCGATCAAGGCTCTCTTTGATCACGAGCAACGAGAACAGATTCGGGCAGCATTACGGAAATTGAAAGAAGCGGACCGAGAAGTGCTGATTTTGCGTTATGCCCTCAATTGGTCATCACAAAGAATCGGCGAGACATTAGTGACATCTGCGGCAGCAGTCGATATGCGGTTGACGCGAGCCCGACAACGACTGGCAATCGAATTGGAGCAACTGGGATTTGAACATGACTGATCACACACAGTCCGAACATCGGCTTTCTGAACACGACGTGGAAAGTCTGTTACAACGATTCTTCGCAGAAGAAATGCCTGCCGAGCATCAATCTCATCAGCCCCTTCTCGTAACACCGGCGATCAATCGAGTGGTCGCCGAACTCCCCACTTCCTCGAAAGAATCTCGTCAGCTTGCCAGCTACATGGCACTTGCTGTTTCGACGATCTGTTGCCTGCTGGTGGTCTTTCTGTCACCCGATGACGAAAGCAGCACAGTCAACAATCCCCTTTCCTCACAAGGCTCACCCACTGACGATGCTGTCGATTTTGTCCCCGTCGAAGATCGGGAACATCTCAGCTTCAGCAAACTGGGGGGCGTTGAGGATCCAGACTCTGAAAAGCCAACATCCGAAGAAGCGATTGTCCCCGAATTGGAAGTTGAGATCTTTCCATTGCAGCCCGACAAACCGAAGTCCGTCGAATAACAATGCTCAATCGACAATTTTGACGCGACGACCTTCTACCTTTAATCTCGCCGTTGCATAAAGTCGAATGGCTTCAGGATACGCCAGACATTCCTGCTCGAACACTTTGTCGGCGAGTGAGTCGGGAGTATCGTCATCGCTTACACAAACGGATCGTTGCAAAATGATCGGTCCATGATCGTACTGGTTGTCCGCAAAGTGAACCGTACAACCACTCACTTTGACCCCCCGCTCGATCACCGATTCGTGCACCTTGTGACCATAATATCCTCGACCACAAAACGCAGGAATCAACGACGGGTGAATATTCATCACACGGCCCAAAAAGTCGTCTGGCACGTGAATCAAAGACAAAAAACCAGCCAGCGTGACAAGATCGACATCCGCATTCCGCAGCGTTTCGAAGATCGCCGCGCTGAACGCATCGGTGTCGGGATAATTTCCACGAGAGATCACATCGACCGGAAACCCTTGCTCGCGAGCCCAGGCCACTCCGCCGCAATCTTCCCGACTGGCAATCACGTGTGGCGTGGCAATCTCCAACTTGCCAGCTTTTTGCTCGGCGATTAAGTTTTTGAGAGTCGTGCCCCCCCCGGAAATCAGGACACCTAATTTCAAAGGACGGTCGAGAGGTTCGGTTAACATGCGGGCTATGACTTTCAGGCTTGGACGATCACACTTTTCGTGAGCGAAGAATTACTCTGCAGAGTTTTCGAAGGGATTATCTTCAGGAGAACTCATTTTCTCCCGCACAGATTTCAATCGATTCGTGGGACGATTGGAACGAACGATCATGAAGAGTACAACCACGCCGACGGCAATCACAAACCCATATCCCCAATCGGGAAATTCGTGAGAGGTCGGTGCGGGAGGAGTCCAACTCACCGACTTGGCAAGAATCAATGGGACGGCCTGCAAGTCTTCCATGCCTTCGTAGGCAAATAATTTGAAGTAGTAACCAGTGACAGACACACCATCGACAACCTGCGTGTCGGGAAAATTGAGCGGCAAGCCTTTCGGCACTTCCGTGCAAACAATGATGACCGGGTAACCTTTGGACTCTTCATCAAACAGAGCCAACTGGTAAAGTGTTTCGATTCCAAAATCGTTTTCACCGGCAGGAAACGAGACAGCTTGCCGGATATGTCCACTGAAGGAGACAACTTCTCCCTGACATTGCTCGGCCTGATTGAAGGCGTCCCGGATCAACGGGTAAGAGAGAAGATCTTCACGGTACTCCTCCAACTTTTTGTCCAGTTGTTTTTGGAGTGCTTTCTTTTGGGATTCTGTCCCGCTCCCCCCATCAATTTTCTCCCTGACCGTCCGTTCGGCAAACCGATCGATCATCGAGAGGCGAAATTTCCGAGCCGCTTCCGACAGCGTTGATTGGGGAAGATTGCGGACATGATGCAATATCCGATAATACGGCTCGTTTTCATCGGGTGAGAGGCCCAGCCCTCCCGTCGGTTTGACGAGAACCAATTCAAACCACTTTTTGGGGAGTACTGCCGATTTTGGGTCCGCATCCGGTAATGGCACGGGTTTGGCTCGCGCTGAGTGGCGGGCCGGCTGTTCGTCCGGGGAACTGATCTCTTGAGCCCATCCGCGGAGTGGTAGACCGATAGACATCGCACACGACAAGAAAATCCACAAGTGATTGCCGTTGAACATGTTTGATCGATTACCAAAGGGAGTCACTGAGGTTCTCTTCACGTGAATATTGAAATTGTATGCTTACTGGCCGTTTGTCAGTATAACGATTTTCTGGACGAGATCAGAGGTTACCTCGGGAATTCCTGAACCTCCGCAAATGCCGTTCTCAGACTGTCCAATGAAACCTGTCTCGCGACGAATCTCCAGAAACACTAGACATTTACGTCGATGAATGGCTGTTTCTCCGCGTTGACACAGATACCGAAATGCCTATAATTTGCCCACTTCTCTCGAACTGAAACCAAACCTATTTTGTCAGACAAAAACTGCCCGAAGGCAGTTGAGATAGCAGACAGAGACTTTCCCGAAGGTAAAGGAAGAAATCATGGCGGACAATGTATTGGAGTTTACCGACAGCAACTTTCAAGCAGAAGTTGTCGAAGCCGATCAGCCGGTACTGGTCGATTTTTGGGCAACGTGGTGCGGTCCTTGCAAAATGATCGCTCCCACCATCGAAGAACTCGCCAGCGAATACGATGGCAAAGCTCGTATCGGTAAAGTCGACATTGATCAGAACCAGGAAGTCGCCACGCAACATGGCATCCAGGCAATCCCAACAATTCTGGTCTTCAAAGGGGGCAAAGTTGTGCAACGCTTTCAAGGCGTAAGCCCGAAAGAAAAGCTCTCCGAAGCCCTCGATGCGAACCTGTAATATTTGAGTCATCGGCGGGTGAATAACGGACTTTGCCTGCCCGAGGTGTTTAACATAAACACTTCAATTTCGTCGCTCACCCCGGGAAAGGATTCCCCGCATGAGCAATTCTGAACACGAATCTCATCCGATCGGGAATTCCGATTCCCGGCCGGATGATTTCACGTCTGATCTTTTAGCGGCTGCTCAAAATGCTGGGATCTCGAATACCGAAGATCTGCCACCTGCCGTTGCGCGCTCGATGCAGGACCAACTGCAAATGCTCTCCGAGGTGAGTCACATTGCTTCCTCCATGCAAGGGCGATTGGAAGAGTTGGATCGTCGAGAACAATCGATCAACTCGCAAGTTGCCACTTTGGAACGAGAGCAGCGTCAATTTCGCTTGCGCGTCACTGAGTTTGAAGCGGGGCAAAAAGAACGAGAAGGAACCGTTCAGGCACAGCAGGAGACATTCAACCTGCAACAAAAACAGCTCAACGAACTCGAAGCCCGCCTGAAACATCGCGAAGAAGAACTCGACCGTCGAGAACAGGAACTCACGGAAGAACGAGACGAATATCAATCGCGAATGAGCGACGAGCTGGATGCTGAGAAACGAAAACTGCGCGAAAGCCGAATTGCCTGCGAAGAAGAACAAGACAAACTGGAACGCCTGAAAGAAAAACTGGCAGAAGAACATCGGCAAAAACTGAGCGGCCTGGAGAAACGACAACACGAACAACGTGAAGAACTTCGACTGACCGTGCATCGCGATCACGAACAGGAAGTGGCCAGTTTTTCTCAGCAAAAAAAAGAATGGGCTGCAAAAGTCGAGCAACAACAGGAAGAGTTGGCCGCTCAAAAAATGGAACTGAGTGCCGCCAAAGCCGCGTTTGAACGCGAACAGGAAGAACGTCAGGAGAAATTGCAGGAATCGCAGACACTCGCCAATAAGCGAATTCAGTTTCAGGAACAACATCTGGAACGTCTACGGGAACAACTCAACTCTGCTCAAACCGAACTGAAGCAGGATCAGCAGTATGCCAGAATGATTCAGGAACGCGACCATACTGTCATGAGACTGCGTGCCAATCAGCTCCAGCACTTCCGCCAATTGCTCGAACAACGAGAAGCCTCGCTCACCCGAGAAATTGGAATTCTGGCCCAAAATCGTCAGGCTCAAGAAGAACAACTGTCGGAACAATTTGGACTCCTCGAAGAACAACAACGCGAACAAAAACAGCGACACGAACTTGACCAGTCCGACATTAAGCGTCAGCAAAACATGTTGGCCATTCATGCCGAGAACCTGGAGACTCGACGATATCGACTCGAACAACTCCAACGGGAAGTCGAAGAAACTCACCGGCATACACTCGAAATGAAAGTGGTTGTCGAACAACAACTGCAAGCCCTGCAATCGTCCGACGTATCCGAAGATGTCTCGGAAAAAGCGGAACTGGCCCGTCAGGAACTGTCTCTCGATTACAAGAAGCTTCGTGATGAGTTGCGAACTGAACGTGAAAAACTGACCGAGCAACGTGCCAATCTGGAAATGCAGAATCAGCTATTTGCTGAAGAGCGAAGAGAGTTTCGTCAATGGATTGAAGAACGGGACGGCTCGCTTTCTGCCCGACAAAAAAGGCTGCAAGAGATTGAAGAAAAACACGATGAACGCGAGCAAGCTTGGCGAACTCTTCGTCAACGCTGGTTGAACGAACGTGTGGAAGCCGAAGAATTGATTCGCAAACTTCTGGCCCAATTGACAGACTTGCAGGATCCTTCATTTGCCTTAAAGACGACCTCTCTGAACATCGAACAGACCGGAGAAGCAGCATGACATCGCTGCCTCGACGACCGCTCGGGAAAACCGGGCTGAACGTCTCGGCAATCGGCTTCGGTTCGTTCAAAATTGGTCGCAATCAAGGTATCAAATACCCGAACGGATACGATCTGCCAACCGATGAAGAATGTGCCCGACTTTTAAACGGCATTCTCGATCTTGGTATCAATCTGATCGATACCGCTCCCGCTTACGGCATCGCCGAGGAAAGATTGGGGCAACTCCTATCGCAATTTACCTCACAGCGACGCGATGAAATCGTCCTCTCAAGCAAAGTGGGCGAGCGATTTATTCATAGTCAATCGATCTATGAGTTTGGGGCCGACGCCGTCAAAACGAGTGTCGAAGAATCGTTGCGCAAACTGAATACCGATCATCTCGACCTGCTCATGATTCATTCCAACGGCGACGATCTTCACATTCTCAACGAGACAGACACCGTCTCGGCAATGCAGGAACTCAAGCAGGCTGGCAAAGTCGTCGCGATCGGGTTATCGGGAAAAACCGTCGCCGGAGCAAAGGCCGCTCTCGAATGGGCAGACGTGCTGATGGCCGAGTTTCATGTACAAGATGACTCTCACCGGCAAGTCATGCGAGAGGCACACGATGCTGGTCTCGGAGTCCTCGTCAAAAAAGGGCTCGCCGCCGGCCATCTTGATCCGAAAGCAGCGATTGAATTTGTCCTGTCCGAGTCTTCAGTCGATTCGTTGGTTTTGGGAGGACTCAATCTCGATCACTTCACATCGAATTGCCAGATTGCTACGGAAGTTCGATCCGCTTAGTTTATCCCAAGCCGTCGAGTGTCCCCGTGCTGTCGCCAAATGATTCTTTCTGAATGCCCATCCGTTCCAGCATTGAGAGATGAAGGTTACATAGCGGCGTATCTTTTTCAAATCTGAGCCGACGGCCCGGCTTGAGAGTCCCACAACCTCGCCCGGCAAGAATGATCGGCAAGTCGTGCGGATCGTGAGAGTTACCATCTTTCAAGGTCGAGCCGAACATCACCATCGAGTTATCGAGTAGCGATGTTCCCGCCTCATCGAGAGATTTCATCTTCTCCAGCAGATAGGCGACCTGTTCGATGTGCCAAGTCCCAATATCCACGTATTGCTTGAGTTGTTTTTCTTCGTTCCGGTGATGCGAGATGCCGTGGAAGGAACCTTTGACTCCATCGATGAACGAGAAATTCCGACCGGTTTGTGCGTTGCCCATCATAAAAGTGGCGATGCGTGTCGAGTCGGTCCAAAACGCGAGCACCATGATGTCGAGCATCAAACGTAGATGTTCAATGTGTTCTTCGGGGATACCTGGACCAGGTCTTGGCACGTTGAACTGTCCCGAATTAATCCATCGTTTTTGAGGCTTCATCGTGTTTTCGATTCGACGTTCCACGGAACGAACCGATTCCAAATACTCGTCCAGTTTGAATTTGTCATTATTACCGACCTTGTTGCGTAGCGACTTGGCGTCTTCGCGCACCAAATCGAGAACACTGCTATCGTCTCTTGCGAGAGACTTGGTCACCGCCGATTGACGTGTGGTAAAACCGGAAACAATGGGGTTCGCTCGACCGGTGCGGAACAATCGATCGAATGCCAATTGCGGGATGATCTCTTTAGGGACGGGCGTATGCGGATCTCGCCAGGCAATGTGAGAACCATAGATACGAGTGAATCCGCCGCCAATGTTATCGACACCGGTGTAGGCTTCATCAACACCCAATTCAAATGATGGCAGCGGAGTTTCATTTCCAATTTCATTCGCCATCAACTGATCGACCGATGTCCCCCCGGTATCCATATCGCGACCGGAAGTCCTCACCACATAGCCACCCGAAAGAAACGCGGGAACCTTGGGCCAGTGACCGTTACGACCAACCGATTGTTTATTCCAGAGGTTTTCCAGCAGCATGAAGTCGTCTTTGACATTCTTCAGCGATTGGAGCATCGGCGAAAGCTCAAACTGTTCGTCGTCTCCCTCGGGAGTCCAGAACTTGGGATTGGCTCCATTCGGCATAAACAAAAACGCCGACCGCAACGGTGGCTTCGACAACGATTCATCGGCACAGAGAGCCGGAGACATCGCTTCCAACCAGGGTAATGCCAACGCCGCCCCGGCACCTTTGAGGAGTGTTCGTCGCGAAAGATGTTTTTGAAAGATAAGGTTCATCAGGAAAGCCTTGAGAATCTCTGTCGGTTTACCACACTCTATTCTAGCATATTTTCTGTCTTTTGCTGATACCGAAATGGGGTGCTCAGCACGATTTCGCGGACCAGAACTCGCGATTGAAACTTCGATTTTTTCACTGTTTCGGCAATCTTCTGGATGGTGCAATCATCAAAATCATTGAGGCTGCGGCCGAGAGCATAGCCGAGCATTTTTTGTGTCAAATGACCGACGAATTCGTCCTGACGATCCATTAGCACCTGCCGTAAACCGGAGGGACCGCTGAACGATTCCCCGGAAGGAAGTGACGCCGAGGCATCGATGTCTGCTTTTCCTTCTTGATCCCGCCAGCGACCGAGCACATCAAAATTATCGAGGGCGAAGCCGAGAGGATCCATTAAGTTGTGGCACGCTGCACAGGAAGGTGACTCCCGATGCTTTTTCAGAATCTCTCGTGTAGAAAGTTTGCTGTTCTTGCTACGTTTGAGCTCGGGAATATCGGGGGGCGGCGAGGGAACTCGGACACCCAACATCGTTTCCAAAATCCAACCACCGCGCAAAACGGGAGACGTGCGTGTCGGATAAGAGGTCACCATATGAACGCCTCCCATCCCCAGAACTCCTCCCCGCTTTTCATCGGGCAACATCACTTTTTGAAACGGACCGCCACTCCCCCGCTTGGGATTTTGAACCCACGGATTCGAAGGCTGACGTTTCGGCTTATCCTCTTCCTTGAATCCATAATGTCCCGAGAGACGTTTGTTAATGATTGTGTAATCAGAATCGATCAACTCCAACAACGAACGATTTTCGGCCAACAGATACCGGAAGAAATAAACCGGTTCTTCCTGTAAATCAAACAACAGTTCGGTCGTGAACTCTCCCTTGAAGACTCCCGTATCGGGAGCCACCAGCGCGCCCACTTCTTTCGTCCCCAACCATTGACCGACAAACTCATAAGCGAATTGCTCGGCTTTCGGATTATCGAGCATCCGTTCGACCTGTTGCTTCAAAACATCCGGCTGATGAAGCCGTTTCTCTGTCGCCAAATCGAAAAGAGTCTCATCGGGCATCGTTGACCACAGGAAGTAAGAAAGCCGCGAAGCGAGTTCGAAGTCGTCGAGCAGTTCCGGTTTGTCAGTTAGCGGATCGGCTTCCATCCGAAACAGGAAATGTGGCGAAACCAACACCCCCCGCAAAGCCAGTTTCATCGATTCGGTGAAAGGATCACCCCGCTCGGCTCCGCGATCATATAATGTCAGATACTTTTCGACTTCCTGATCAGTCACCGTTCGGCGAAATGCACGCGGCATAAACCGCTTGAGAACATCGCGGGCATGTTGACGGGGTGCTTCAGGAGTCACATCGGGTTTAAGATCGAGCAACCGCTGATGTCGAGAGCGATATTCCGAAGAAGGCGTCGGACGTTGCTCGCGGACTTCTAACGAGACAACATCCACAGTGGAGCTTTCGGGGCATCGCAACGACAGCAGATGATTGCCACGCGACAAACGCACAACCGCGTCCAACTGAACCTGCGGAAGCTCCGTGTTTTTGACCTCAAATCGTTCTGCCGCGATACCATCGAGCTTGAACTGTAATATCGCCGGCGTCTGATTCGTCTTCACCACGATCCGTACCTGATGTTTTCCGGCATTATAGATCGTCGCCAAGGCATTGATCTGTTTCTTTTCCGCGATGGTGCGAGTTTTAAGATTGTCTTGCTCGACGGCGGGCAGAAAATCCGAAGGCGAGTAATTCAATTCCAAAGCAGGAGAGATAATCGTCGCGTCGAGAGCTTCTGAGGCGGCGGTCAGATACCGTTCCATCAACATGGTCGGCAGAAACAGAGTCTCACCGTTGTTATCGAACCCTTCGCCTCCCGAACCATCGACAGGAAATTTGTCCGATGCCTTCAAGTCCACACCCAGCAAGTCACGCATCGTATTGTCGTATTCCCGACGATTGAGCCGGCGGGTAATCACGCGGCCTGCATACTCTCCACTGGAACAAGCTGTCGCTTCGAGAGTTTCTTCAATCCAGGAAGAAAGTTGAAGCCGTTCTGCTTCGGAAGGTTGCTCTTCATCCGCGGGGGGCATCGTTCGGTTCTGTAGTTGTTCCGCCGCACTACTCCACAGTGACCGCATTTCACTCATTTGCTCGATGGAGGTGGCACGCAAAAAGGGGGCTGCGTTTTCAGAGTCGTCGGGATCGTGACACGCCGCACAATATCTGAGCAGCAAGGGACGAATCTTCGTCTGAAAATGATCAGCGGCTTCAGGCTTTTGAGCAGCCTCAAGACAGAAACTCGAGAGCACAATGATTAGACAGGGAACGAGGCGCATAGCGAAGAGTCTATCAGGCAGGATAATGGGGTAGACCTTCAGTTTATCCCACAACCCTCCCTGAGGCAAAGACTCTTAGAGGTCAACACAGCGTTTAATTCCAGACGCGAACACGGTCGAGATGCAATTCCTCTCCATCCGCACCACCTACTCGGAACACAAGCCCCGGCTTCTTCACATGAATCGAGGGATGACGGGCGGTCGTTTTCACCGATTGACTGGTCCCACCCTGTTTCAATTCGACATCCACCTGATCCCCTTTCATCTCCACAATCAGGGAATACGCTTTCCCCTGTTGCAGATCGATCTCAGCGGTTGCCAGATTTTCGTTCTTGGAGTCTTCAATGTTCTTGTCTCGACTGAGTTGTACGATCATCTTTTTCTGCGTCAGTACGACCGAATAGAGATGTCCCTTCTTCTTCAACTCCCCTTTGGCGGGGTCAAATCCAAGGTGTACGACTTTCGCACCCTTCAACGTAAAATCAACCTGAATGCGTGCATCTTGAACGGGCTGCGACAAACGAAAAGCGGCAATGTGGTTGTCGGCCTTGACCTGAGAAACCTTCAAGACTCCCTCTTCCACTTTCCAGGCTCCCGTTTGCTTCGTCCATTTTTTGGACAGGGGAGCGTCAAATGTTTCATCGACGATCGATTTCGGCTCGGCAGCGTTTAAAGAGACACACATCGAAGCAATCACGAACGCAAACATCAAAAAAGTTTTCATCGGAGTCGCTTTCTGTATTGAGATTTCATTTGCAAAACTCATCACGCCGGGTGAGCACCGGCTTGCCCTGCTTCAACAATATAACTGGCTCGTGTGATGAGTTCCGAACCCGGTTTGTCAACAATCGGCGTGACCCGGAAATCGGTCTTCCATTCATCGGGCGTCAATGTGCACGAGACGTAGCCGCGTTCCGCGTTGTACCACTTTACAAAATCGTTATTGGCGGCGGCACGCTCGAATTGTTCGATCCGATTCCCGCCGTTTCCGCCGGAAGTCATCGACGTACCGACGAATTCGGTCCCCACAACGGGCGACTTCGGGTCATCGAAATTTACTCGCAAGTCGTTGACCCAATTCGTGTGAATGTCGCCGGTCAAGACGACAGGATTGGGAACTTTGCGGTCGTTGAAGAATCTCAACAACCTCGTTCGACTGACATCATAGCCGGGCCATTGATCCATGCTAAACATGCGATTTTCACCTTCGCCGCGATTGACTCGCGCCATCATCACCTGTTGAGCGAGGACGTTCCAGGTTGCTTTGGTGTGCAACAAGTTGGACATCAACCAACCTTCTTGTTTTTCACCCAACATTGTCGCCTGCGAATCAAACACCTTGCCGACAAGATCTTTGTTTCCGTCATCATTCGGTTGATCGGTTCGATACTGTCGCGTATCGAGAACATAGAAGTTGGCCAGTCGCCCGTATTGAACTTTGCGATAGAGTTTCATATTCGGTCCGCGAGGCATTGTCGCTTTGCGCAAAGGCATCACTTCGTAATAAGCCTGATAGGCATTGATGCGGCGGTACAGGAATTCTTCTGGAGAGATACCATCCTGTTCAGAGACCAAGTTCGAATAGTTGTTATCGAATTCGTGATCGTCCCAGGTCACCAACCAGGGAAAGAGTCGGTGAGCTTCCTGTAACCCGGCTTCCAATCGATATTGAGCGTACCGGTTTCGATAATCGTCGAGTGATTCAATCTCTCCACCGAGATGAGCACGCTCTTTATCTTTTCGACCGGCATACTCGTAAATGTAGTCCCCCAAATGGACCACCAGATCGAGATCTTCCTTGATCATATGGTCGTAACCGTTGAAATAGCCGTACTCGATATGCTGGCAGGACGTGTATGCAAATCGCATTTGATCGGGCATCGTGCCGAATTTTGGTGTCGTTCGAGATCGGCCGACCGGACTGATTTCGGTCCCCGCTTTGAATTGGAAGAAGTACCAGCGATCGGGTTCCAGTCCCTCCACTTCGACATGCACCGAATGCCCGAGTTGAGGAGTCGCGATGGCTGTCCCCTTTTTGACAACTTTCGTCATCTGTTCGTCTTCCGCAACTTGCCACCGAACATTCACAAAATCGGCGGGCATCCCGCCGTCGTGCAACGGGTCGGGAGCGAGTCGTGTCCACAGGACAAAGCCTGTGGGAGAAGGATCACCCGAGGCGACTCCCAACGAAAAGGGGTTCTCTTTGAACTTGGGTTGCTGAAGAACACGCCCTTCCACCTGTTGACCCAACAAAGGGACGGTCGAAAGTGCAGAGAGATATTTGAGAAAATCGCGGCGTTCGACGCCGTACTGTTTGGGGTTCATGACAGAAGTTCCTTTGAGTCACTGAGTTTGATCAAATTCTATCAAATCCACATATGAGATGAGTGTGAAAAAAGTGCCAAATTGTTCGGAGATTTCATGAGGCTCACTGAATCGTCAGATTGCCAATTGATCTGACGATTCCATTCCGGTTAAGCTGGGAATTCATCTCTCATTGTTTTCTCAATGTTCAAGATCAAGATTCTACGCATAGCTCGCTTATCATTTTGGAGATCACCGATGTTACGCTCACCATGGATTTCACTTTTGACGTTTGTACTGGGAATCGGTTTTCTCTCCGGTTGCGGCTCGGATGATTCCGCGCCTCCCGCAGAAAATGAGAGTTCGACAACCTCCGAAACAGACCCGGAAACCCCAGAGACTCCCGAAAGCCCCACCACAAAATCGATCAAATCGAATGTGAAATCCTTGGCATCAGCGTCTTCCCTCGATCTCTCTTACATCACCGACGATTTCACCAGTGCTGTAATTGTTCATCCTGCTCGAGTCTTATCGTCATCATTTGTGAGTGAATTGGAGAAAGCGGGACTTCCTCTTGAAGAAAGTATGACAGAATTCATTGACCAGTCCGGCTTTGATCCGCGCACGATCGAACAAATTGTCGTGCTGGGTGATGAAAACTCCGCGTCCGCGGCTGCGATGCAGGCTCCCGGACTCTTTGGTTTCGGTAGTGGTCCTCCAGATCAGTTTGACGATGTGGGGCCGCAACTGAATGGTCCCGACGGCTTCGATGGCCCGGCGATTCCGAAAGAGGAAAAGGGACCGGAACTCCCCGATCAAGGCAATGTTTCTCCTCAGAATCAAACCTTGCAACCGGTCAATTTCCAACCTGGTTTTGGCTCTGCAGATGGACCGAGTGGAGACGGCCCGGAAGAAATGGGCCCACCCCCCATTCCCACGGTGATCGTTCGCTTCAATGAGGATGTTGATCCGAAGACATTCTTCGAGGACAAGCCAATTCCTCTGCTGGAAGATGGTGAGCAGGATGGACTCGCCGTGAAAATCATTCCCGACCCTTCCATGGATGTGGTGATCCATTTTGCTGACTCAAAAACAATGATTGTGACCAAATCGACCTTATTGAAAAAAATGGTCGAGACCAAAACAACAAACAGCCCGCTAATCTCGGAACTCAAACAGATCGACTCTGCAAACGACCTGATTGTCGTGATCGACATGACCCAACTGAGCCCGATGCTCGTCGGCTTGGGCCAGATGTTCGGTGCGGGTCAGGATCCCAACTTGGCGATGGGACTGAAGCTCGTCTCGGAATTGAAAATCTTGACCATCACCGGGGGAATTTCTTCAGACTCGTTATTGAGCGTCAGCCTGGTCGGCGCGTCTGCCGAGACCGTGAGTAGTGCGAACAACAAGCTGACGGAGTTGGCCGACATGGGCCGTCAACAATACGAAATGATGAAACCCGCCGCACTCCAACAGGAAGCTCCCGTGGATGAAGCGGGGAAAAAAGTTCTCGAAGCGATGGCCGACCAGATCGTGTCCGGCATCATCAACAAAGCAGACGGCACTCGTTTAACAATTTCGATCCCTAAACCGGCCGACTTCAATTCACTGCCTGAGATCTTGAAGCCCGCCATTGAAGATGCAAAAAAAACGGCCAAACGCGCAGTGCAAATGAACGAACTCAAACAACTCGGCTTGGCTTTTCACAACTATGATGCCGTTTACAACGGATTGCCAGCAGCAGGTAGCAATCATAAAGGCGAGAAAAAAGGACTGAGTTGGCGAGTCCACCTTTTGCCCTACATTGAACAAGCCCCACTATATAACCAGTTCCACCTCGACGAACCTTGGGACAGCGAACATAACAAAGCACTCATCTCGCAAATGCCCGAGGTCTTCAAAACGCCGGAAGTGACCGAAGACGGCAAAACCGCATTCCATGTAATCGTCGGTGAAAACACCGCTTTCAACATGGAAAAAGGATTACGGTTTCGCGACTTCACTGACGGCCTATCCAACACAATTATGGTCGTCCAAGCGGGAGCAGGCAAAGCCGATGTCTGGACCAAACCGGGAGGATTGACCTTGGACGAAGAGAATCCTATCAAGACTTTCGGAACGATCGATAACGGCAAATTTCTCGTACTTCTGGGAGATGGATCGGTTCGTGCCCTCGATCTCGACACTGTTTCACAAGAAACCATCAAAGCGTTAATCACCCGCAACGGTGGCGAAATCGTCGGAGAGTTCTAAGATGTAACAGTTCAAAATTGGGCCACAGGCACAATGATTATCAACGACTCATATCAACAAAACGGAGTTCAGCATGTTACGCATCACGATTCACTCATTTCTCTCGGTCATGGTTTTGGCATTGTTTACCGGTTGTCCGGCCAAAGAAGCTGAGTATCAGGATTACAGTGAAGCCGAACAAAATGAAGATCATGGACATGATCACGATCATGACCACCATGAAGGTCCGCACGGCGGGCACGTGATCGAACTGACCGACGATCATTCCGCTCATCTTGAAGTGACGATGGGGGAAGATCGTACCATTACCCTGTACGTTCTGGCTGATGATGTCGAGACGGCAATCCCCGTCAAAGTGGGTGATGTGATCTTCGAACTGGAAGGGGAAGACGATTCCGAAATGGAACTCGAAGTGACACCGATGCCGCTCGAAGGAGAACCCGAAGGAACATCGTCTGTCTTTGTGATCAAAGGGGACAAAGTTCCCGCAACGATTACTGATCTTGAGAAACTCCACGGCCACGTTCACATCACCATCGATGGGAAAGAGTACGAAGGAGAACTCGAACATGATCACGATCACGAAGGGCACGATCACGACGAGGGTGACCACGAGCACGACGATAAAAAGAAAGCAGATGATAAACCTGCCGATGAATAATCGTCAGTGACATTCACTCACGACCTGACTGAAACACCACTTCGGCGATGATGATTGCCGGGGTGGTGTTCGTCTTCTCGGAAGACCTCATGCCGAAGCAGTCGTAGGGCCGGTTCCACCGGCCAATGAAAAGTGAGATGGCTCAGGCCGGTGGAACCGGCCCTACAGTGATTCGTACTTCCGGGAGAGTAAAAACTGATGCGAGAACGTTCGACGCGACCGAGTGACGCCCCACTTCACGACCCGACTGCGCTCGCACGTTTCGGTAATCTCGACCTGGTTGCCAAGCTGGTCGTCGAAGGTTATGTCATGGGGCAACATAAAAGTCCCTATAAAGGTTCGAGCATCGAATTTGTCGAACATCGTCAATATTATCCCGGCGACGAAATCCGACACATTGACTGGCGTGCTTACGGCAAGACGGGACGCTATTACATTAAAGAGTACGAAGACGAAACGAATCTTCGCTGTTATATGATTGTCGATTGCTCGGGAAGTATGGGGTACGGCGAAAGCACCATCAGCAAATCCGACTACGCCCGACAACTGGCCGCGTCACTCGGATACTTGTTGTTCACACAACGCGATGCCGCCGGGCTTTACACGTTCGACACGCAAATTCGCGACCAGCTCGAGCCATCCACGAACACTCATACGTTTCAACGAATTACCGAAGCACTGGAAAAACGAAAGCCGGGCAACGAAACCTCGCTCGCCAATGTGTTTGAAACGATTGTCCCCCAGATGAAACGACGCAGTCTGATTACCATTTTTTCGGACTGCTTCGACCGTATTGAACCGCTCATGACGGCTCTCAAAATGTTTCGTCATCACCGGCATGAAGTGATTCTGTTCCAGATCACCACGCCCGAAGAAGAATCATTCCCTTTCAGCAAGCCGACTCAGTTTCGCAGTCTGGAAAACCCCAATCATCGCAAACTGGTCGATCCGCACCGATTACGCAAGATTTATCTCGAACAATATCAAAAGTTCCAGGACGCACTCACCACAGGATGCGGTGCGATTGGCGTCGATTACCACAAAATCGTCACCGATCAACCTTATCAGGTGGCATTGGGAGCTTATCTGGCTGCTCGATCCCGGTTAGCGTCACACCGGTCGGTGGGTCGGTTTCATTGATTGAATAAAGATCAAAAGCCAAACAACCCATAACACATGGAGTCGGTACAACTCCACCAATCGCACACGCACTGATCTAATAATGCTTGGCCATTGTTGTAACCGGCTTTATAGCATTCGGAGCATTTAAATGCTTTAGGAATGTTATTTTCGTATTTGCTAAAACATTGACCAGGACCAGAGACTTCGTAAAAACCACTACACGAATCGTAAGAGGTCTGTGCCTGTTTGGAGGCACCCTCATCGCACTCAAACTTTTCCTCGTCGCAGGGCATACAGTTAACACTGTATCCCCAGGAAGCAACGCTGGAGATGCTGATAATCACACTCGTGGCGGCAATGATTCGTAGAGCGACAAGAGAACGAGTAAACTTGGGCATGGGGGGACTACTTTCAAAATATTATTGATACATAATCTGTATTGTAGATAACGAACAAGGTTCTTCTGAAGTCACTCGAAATAGTGAGTGAAATGAGATTTTTTCTGTCTTTTCGCAAGAAACTTCTTAAAAATTGCGTCTCGGCTTCTCTCTCAGTTTTGACTCCCGACCTTTAGGGCGTAAACTAATGTTAGGCTGTTTCAACAGGACAGATTATTAAGCAATGCTGGAAGGTATTGCTCAAACTCCTCAGTGAAGACCCCCATGCCCAATCAACTTGGACAACTCGACCCTGTCGGTGGCGGCGACCCGATCCCACTGCTCAAAGAAGAGCTTCAAATCGGACGACGCAGCCATTGTGACATCACATTACGCTTTCCGAATGTCTCTTCGCACCACTGCCTGTTATCGTTTCGTAACGGTTATTGGTATGCAGAAGACAACAACAGCCGTAACGGCATTAAAGTGAACGACGTTCGTTGTCAGCAAAAATATCTGATGCCGGGCGACATCCTTTCGATTGCCAAGCACGACTATAAAGTTCTTTACGAGCCGCAGGGGACAGAACCGCCACCCGAGATTGAAGAAGATGTCATGTCTCTCAGCCTGATGGAAAAAGCAGGATTGGTTTCGCGCAAACGCGATCGAGACTCAGGCCGCCCCATCATGCCGGAACCAAAAAAGATCAAACCACCACAGGTCATCGAAACTCCCGATGATGAAGCATTGGTTTGGCTGTTAGACGATCCCGAGGAAGAAGAGAAAGACGATTCGTCCACAT
>Ga0055584_100000924_pt1 | contig 28358 bp, 29 predicted proteins | sample OSDHelmetaG_FD_58716 | JGI IMG/M metagenome (GOLD analysis project Ga0055584, IMG submission 58716) | Pelagic marine sediment microbial communities from the LTER site Helgoland, North Sea, for post-phytoplankton bloom and carbon turnover... | ecosystem: Environmental > Aquatic > Marine >... | reverse complement strand
TTCTTTCTTTTCACTGATGTTGGGCATTAAATTTGATTTCAATAAGTCATGCGAAATGGATGATGAAATCACGAGCAATAACCCTGCTGCCGTTGACAATGCAGCGGCAAGACCTCCTGCTGCCACCAGTGCAATCACCCAATTAGGTAGTTGGGCAATCTCTGGGTTGGCTAATACAATAATATCTCGGTCTACAGTAAGCTCATTGGTTTCCGGGTCAGCAAGATACTGTATGCGTCCATCATTATTTTTATCTTCAAAACTGATGAGATTAGTTGCCTCCCAAGTCTTAAACCATTCAGGCATTGCACTATATTCAACATTGCTAACAGTGTTAATTAAGTTGGTTCTAGCAAAGGCGGCAATGGTAGGCGCTGTGGTATACAAAATGGCGATAAATATAAGCGCGTAAAGTGCTGATTTACGGGCAGCTCTAACATTTGGCACTGTGAAAAAACGAATGATGACGTGGGGGAGGCCGGCTGTACCGAACATCAGTGCCGCAGTAATAAAAAACACATCAAGCTTGCTACGAATACTTTCAGTATAGGCAGCAAAACCTAGCTCCTGATTTAAGCCATCAAGCCGATCAAGCAAATAACCGCCACCATATTCCGGGTTTAATTCTGATCCGAAACCAACCTGAGGAATGACACTGCCGGTCATTAATAAAGATATAAAAATAGCGGGTACCATAAAGGCAAAGATCATTACGCAATATTGTGCGACTTGGGTGTAGGTAATCCCTTTCATACCTCCTAAAACTGCATAAAAGAAAACAATAGTCATGCCTATTAATACGCCCAAGTTAATATCAACTTCTAAAAAGCGTGAAAACACAATACCAACGCCGCGCATTTGACCTGCAACGTAGGTGAATGAAACGAAGATTGCGCAAAGCAGGGCCACCATTCTAGCCGTTTGTGAGTAATACCTTTCACCAATAAAGTCAGGCACAGTGAATTTACCAAAGTCGCGTAAATAAGGCGCAATCAACATGGCTAATAAGACATAACCTCCGGTCCACCCCATAAGGTAAACAGATCCATCACGCCCCATGAATGAAATGATGCCGGCCATAGAAATAAATGAAGCTGCTGACATCCAGTCAGCAGCAGTGGCCAACCCATTTGCAAGAGGGGGGACATGTGCGCCAGCGATATAAAAATCACTGGTTGAGGATGCGCGAGATTTAATGGCTATGCTTATATATAGCAGAAAAGTTATGCCGACAAACAGGTAGGTCATTACTTGTATGGACATCTTTAACTAGTTCTCATCATTTAATTTATATTTTTTGTCGAGTTTATCCATAGCTTTTAGGTATACATAAACCAAGAGAACATAAATAAAGATAGCGCCCTGTTGAGAAATCCAGAAGCCTAGCTTGAAACCCGCGAAACGAATATTATCAAGCTGATCGACAAAAACAATGCCCAGCAAAAAGGAAACAATAAACCAAATACTCATCAATATTGTGAGTATCTTTATATTTTCCTGCCAGTATCCTGGGGAGTCTTTTTCGGTATGCTTCATCCGCTCAATTATACTTACAATTGCAGCTTAAAAGCTAAATTCTATCAAGAAAGCGTTACAACATCCTGTTTAACTTTCCTGAGTACTTTTTCAGAAGTATTGCCGCGCATTAGTGCGGCGGCTCCAGTTCTGTGCATAGTGCCGATTATTACGACGTCTGCATTGATTTCATCAGCATATTCAGCAATGACATCAGCTGGGTCACCTTCTCCTAGATGAACATTTTCCGTAGGTAGGCCGGTAAATTTGAGCAGCTGCTCCCGGTCCGGATAATGCATGCTGTCCTTGTAGGAATTGATTACGTAAAGTTCTGCACCATATATTTCGACCTGCTTTCTCCCGTCGGCCAATATTTTTTCATTCATTTCAATATATTTTGGATTTTCAGTTCTTATATTGAGGGCTGCCAATATTACTTTTCGATGACTACTAGCGCCTGGACGAGCAATCAATACGGGGCAGAATGATTTGCGTAATAAATCCCATTTGGAGTTGGTAAACATATTACGACGCACGTCGGGATCATAATCAGGAATAAAAATAATGTTTGGTTGTATGCGGTCTGCACAATTCAGAACGGCATCAGACCATTCTGTGGACCAGCAAAATTCATAAGTGTAGTCCAAACCAGACTCATCCGCAGGCTTAGTGATGCTTTGTATCCATTCACTGTCTCTATATAAATTTTGGTTGCTGCCTTGAGATCGGTATTGTCAGCATCAACACAAATGAACAAGTGTAATTTTGGGGCTTCTTTTCTCAATTTTGAGGTGATAAGAGCGCGGTCAAGAGCTAAGTGTTGGTCTTGGTTGGGCTCAATAATAACTAGAATTGACTCTGGGTTGTTCATTTAAGATCTCCTGGGTATAACTTTATTAAAACTGTTAAAGCCTAATTGATGTCTAATGATACTAATTAAATTTAAACTATAAATTGATAAAAATCATATGCATGCCATGTAAGAGAATGCATTTATTATTAATTATGTAGAACTTTAAGTAGAGGTTTGAAGCATTTTGCGTTAGCAAATACTAGTTTGTCGCTTTGCAAGCAGTCCGGATTACCTTGATGGTCGCTGATCAAACCTCCGGCTTCTTGAACTAACAAAATACCAGCGGCTACATCCCATTGTTTAATGCCAGACATCCAGCCCGCATCAAGCCTAGCACTAGCTGCATACGCAAGATCGAGTGCGGCTGAGCCAGTAAAGCGAAGTCCGGCAATTTTATTTTGCAATTTCGCTTGTAGCGCTAGAGCTGAGTCATAATGCTCACCACTTGCGTAACTCATACTAATAACAGCATCTTGTAAGCGGTCTTTAGTTCCCACCCTGATTCGACTGTCATTCAAACGAGACCCTTCACCTCTGGTAGCAGTAAATTCATCTTGTCGGATCGGATCAAGAATTACGGCATGCTCAACTTTGTTGTTCTTTACGCATGCCATTGAAATACAAAAATGCGGAAAGCCACGCATAAAGTTACGTGTGCCATCTATTGGGTCAATAATCCAGGTCGTATCTTTATCTTCGCCTTCAATAAGACCAGTTTCTTCGCCAAGGAAACTATGCTCTGGATAAGCTTTCTGGATAGCCGTTTTTATAAGCTCTTCTACTTCTTGATCAATGTTAGTGACGTAATCATTCGCACCTTTTTCAAAGACCTTTACTCGGTCTAATCTGTCAAAAGCCTGAACAATGATATCCGAGGCTTCTCTGGCGGCGCGAAGAGCTATGTTTACTGTAGGGTGCATACGGTTTTAAACCTTATGGGAAAGGGGGTAAAAATCGGGCGCTATAATATCAGAGCCAGGCTGTTTCTGCTAAGATGCGCGCTTTAAAATTTTCAAGTAAATTAAATTGCATTTAAACAATATACGCATTGTACTAGTAAATACTTCTCACCCGGGAAATATCGGGGCTTCTGCTCGTGCCATTAAAAATATGGGCATATCCAAACTGTATCTGGTAGCTCCAAAAGACTATCCATCGGGTGTAGCTGTTGGCAGAGCTTCGTCAGCGCTAGATATTCTCGATAATGCTGTGCTTTGTGATGATTTAAAAGAAGCCATTGCGGACTGTAGTTTGGTGATTGGGACCAGTGCTCGTTCTAGACGTATTCCTTGGCCAATGGTTACTCCAGACAAGTGCGCGGAACTCTTGATTGAGGAAGGGCAGCAGCACAATGTAGCCCTGGTTTTCGGGCGTGAAGATCGAGGCTTAAGTAATGAAGAATTACAGCTTTGTCATTATCATGTCCAGATTGCTGCCAACCCCGAATATAGTTCGTTGAATCTTGGGGCTGCAGTTATGGTGCTCAGTCATGAGATATACAAGTTGAGTCAGCATCTAGAAGAAGAGAACCAAGAAGTTGAACAGGCCTGGGATAACGAACTAGCAACTGTCGCAGAAGTTGAGACCTACCTAAAAAATCTTGAGCAATTAATGACACAGATAGACTTCCATGACCCTGAAAACCCCCGCCATTTAATGCCAAGGTTGCGCCGTCTTTATAACCGAATACGCCCAGATAAAATGGAAATCAATATTTTGCACGGTATTGTTTCAGAAACTCAAAAAAAGCTGAATAAAAAATAATTATTCGAGTGAGCTAAAGACTCAAAACGCTCGAGATGCTGTAATTTAGCTTATCTTTTAATACTTGACTAATTCAGTTGGTTTTTACATAATACCCGAGTAATTTGATCAGGAATAAAAACGAGTTTAAAAAGAGAACTATGCGTCTAACTACTAAAGGCCGCTATGCCGTCACAGCCATGCTGGATCTAAGCATAAATGCCAATAGTGGACCGGTTAATCTGAATGATATCTCTCAACGCCAGGACATATCACTATCTTACCTAGAACAGCTTTTCTCTAAGCTACGCAAAAATAATTTAGTGAAAAGTGTGCGCGGGCCAGGTGGTGGTTATTGTTTGAGTCGAGACGAAACCGATATTCATATGGCAGAAATTATCAATGCCGTGAGTGAATCTTTGGACACAACCAAATGTCAGGGGTCAGGTGATTGCCAAAAAGGCTCTATCTGCTTGACGCATCATTTATGGCAAGATTTAAGCGAACAGATATACGGTTATTTAAGCAATATTTCATTGGCCGACTTAATTTCCAAAAGAGAAATTAGTGAGATTGCGCAAGACCAGCATGAAAGACAGATGGAAAAGCTTGAAAAAAGTTTCGATACCATTGTTAGTACTGCTGCCAGCCGTACCAGCCTGTAAAACAGTTAACCAACAAGAGGTTTAAGAAGTAAAGATATGCGATCACCTATTTATTTTGATTATTCAGCAACCACTCCGGTTGATCCACGTGTGATGGATGCCATGGTGAAATGCCTAACTCTGGAAGGCAATTTTGGCAATCCTGCTTCACGTTCTCATGTGTTTGGTTGGAAAGCAGAAGAGGCCATTGAAGAAGCTCGTCAGCATGTAGCTGATCTTCTGCATTGTGATCCACGTGAAGTTGTTTGGACTTCTGGTGCTACGGAATCTGACAATCTTGCTCTTAAAGGCGTTGCTCATTTTTATCAGAGCAAAGGTAAACACATTATCACCTCAAAAATCGAGCATAAGGCCGTGTTAGATTCTTGTCGCCAACTTGAAAGGGAAGGGTTTGAAGTGACCTATCTTGAGCCTGATAAAAAAGGCCTGATTCAACCTGAAGATGTATCTAAAGCAATTCGGGAAGACACCATTTTAGTTTCATTAATGCATGTTAATAATGAAATTGGGGTGATCAATGACATCGCAGCCATAGGTGAAATAACTCGAGAGAAAAAAGTGTTATTTCATGTGGATGCAGCTCAGAGCGTTGGCAAGATTGAAATAGATTTAGAAGATATGAAAGTTGATTTAATGTCATTGACAGCGCATAAAGTCTACGGCCCTAAGGGTGTAGGTGCGCTATATGTACGTCGTAAACCACGAGTGCGTTTAGAAGCTCAAATGCATGGTGGCGGCCATGAGCGTGGTATGCGTTCGGGTACATTACCGACCCATCAGATCGTTGGTATGGGAGAAGCTTACCGTATTGCAAAGCTTGAAATGCAAGCAGATACCGAGAAAAGTTTGATGCTAAGACAGCGCTTTTTAAAAGGCCTGGAAGGTATGGAAGAAGTTTATATCAATGGCGATATTGAACAACGCGTGCCCAGTAACTTAAATGTCAGCTTTAATTTTGTAGAAGGCGAATCGCTGATTATGGCTTTAAAAGATTTGGCAGTGTCGTCTGGTTCTGCCTGTACATCTGCCAGCCTTGAACCATCATATGTATTAAGAGCAATTGGCTTAAACGATGAACTAGCTCATAGCTCCTTGCGTTTTAGTATCGGTCGTTTCACCACGGAAGAAGATGTAGATTTTGCAGTAGAAAAAGTTAAAGAAGCAGTGACGAAATTGAGAGAGTTGTCGCCGCTTTGGGACATGTTTAAAGATGGAGTCGATATATCAAAAATTGAATGGGCAGCCCACTAGCGGGAGTAAAGCTATTGCGCTTATCAATACTGCGTTAAAAATTTTATCAAAATGCTCATTTACTCTTTAGTAAACTGCGCTTTTTTAAAAAAATTTATCCAGTCCTGATTTCGCTCATAAGGTTTTTTGAAGCACCTAGACAATTGAAGAATTTAGAATTGAAAAAGTTTTTTAAAAGAGATTAATTTTAGAAGTTTAATAAGTTTGGTAAGTTAAAGAGGTAAATATTATGGCTTATTCAGAAAAAGTTTTAGATCATTATGAAAATCCACGTAACGTAGGCAAGTTGGATGATGATGATAAAAATGTTGGTACGGGCATGGTGGGGGCACCTGCTTGTGGCGATGTTATGCGTTTGCAAATCAAGGTGAGTGATGCGGGAGTTATTGAAGACGCTAAATTTAAAACCTACGGTTGCGGTTCAGCAATTGCTTCAAGCTCTTTGCTAACTGAATGGGTCAAAGGCAGAACTCTTGATGATGCTCAGAAAATTAAAAATAGTGAAATTGCTGAAGAGTTAGGATTGCCCCCTGTTAAAATTCACTGTTCAGTATTAGCAGAAGATGCAATTAAAGCAGCTATTGCAGATGTAAAAAATAAACGTGGTTACACGCAAAAAGAAGTAGCAACTGAGCAGTAATGTCGCCAGCAAGAAAAACGTAAAGTGCTTTGAGAGATAGTTTAAGAGATAGTTTAAGAGATAGTTTGAGAAATAGTTAGAGAAAGAGTTAGAGAAAGAGGAAAGAGAAGTAGCATGGCTATAACAATGAGCAAGCCTGCGGCGGAACACGTCGCTTCACAACTGGAAAGTAGAGGCAAAGGCCTAGGCATACGTGTGGGCGTAACAACCACAGGTTGCTCCGGTATGGCTTATGTGCTCGAATTCGTAGATGAGCTAGACGAAAGTGACGCAGTATTTGAAGATCACGGCATTAAAATTATAGTTGACCCAAAAAGTCTGGTTTACATCGATGGTACAGAAATGGATTTTGTAAAATCAGGCGTCAATGAAGGCTTCGAATTTCGCAACCCGAATGTAAAAGGTGAATGCGGATGCGGAGAATCTTTCTCAATTTAAAATTATTAAATGGGTTCATTTCAAACCTTATCAGGTCTTTAATACTTAGAAAGGCATGCTCTTTTGACTATTGCTAATAAAAATTATTTTGAAATTTTCTCCTTACAAGAAAGTTTCGATTTGGATTTAGAAAATCTTACTGTTGAGTATAAAAATCTGCAGTCGCAAATGCACCCGGACAAGTTCAGTGGTGCTGATGACGCTAGTAGATTGCATGCCTTGCAGTTAAGCTCCATCATCAATGATGCATTTGATACTTTAAAGTCTCCACTAAAACGAGCTGCATATTTACTTACGCTAAATGGGATTAATCCGGAAGAGAATAATCAAAACCATTTAGCTGAATCTTTTCTATTGCAACAAATGGAATGGCGCGATCTCTTGGATGATGCTACCGAAGAGGAAGATTTGACTCTAGTTGAGAACTTAAAACAGGAAGTCATGGAGGAACGTGAAAATTGTATTATTGAATTCCAGGACTTCGTAAATGCTTATAACTTTGTTGATGCAAAACCTATATATAATAAGTTGCAATTTGTTGAAAAAATGCTTGTTGAAATAAATCGTTCAGAAGAAAAAATTCTGGATTACTAAAACCGATTATTAATACCGATTACTAACACGAAAGATGGCCTTACTTAGCATTTCAGAACCTGGACAAAGCCCGCGTCGTAGTCATGCTAATAAGCATGCATTAGGTATTGATTTGGGCACTACCAATTCTTTAGTTGCGTCTGCATCCCCAGATGGTCCTAAGGTAATTACTAATGAAGATGGTTGCGAACTGTTACCTTCGGTGGTTGCATATTCTAAAAATAAAATCCTTGTAGGTCAGCTAGCCTTAAATTCTGCTGAGCAAATAAGCTCTGTTAAACGCCTAATGGGAAGGGGCTCGAGTGATATTAAGCATAAACTTTCTTACACCCTAACTAACGCCGAATCTGGTGGCATGCCGCTAATTGAAACTTCGGCTGGACTTAAGAGTCCGGTAGAAGTTTCCGCAGAAATACTTAAGGTGCTAGCTGCTCAAGGCAAACAATATTTAAATGCCGAAATTGATGGGGTAGTCATAACCGTACCTGCTTATTTTGATGAAGCTCAACGCCAAGCGACTAAAGATGCTGCTCGCATTGCTGATTTAAATGTTTTGCGCTTGTTAAGTGAGCCAACTGCCGCGGCAGTCGCTTATGGTTTGGATAAAAAGCTGGAAGGTAATGTAATTATTTTTGATCTAGGCGGTGGGACTTTTGATGTTTCCTTAATGCGCTTAGAGAAAGGTGTTTTTGAAGTCTTAGCGACAGGCGGTGATACTGCTTTGGGTGGCGATGATTTTGATCGCGCTATTATGCATTGGGTACAAGAGCAGTCCCAAATAGAATTACAGCAAGAACAAATTGCTGAACTTTCTTCAATCGCAAGAAATGCTAAGCATGTGTTAACTGAAGAACAAACAGTCGAAATAAAATTTTCAGCTTGGTCAGGCGTTCTTAGTAGAGAGCATTATTATCAACTGATAGATCCTTTGATACAACAAACCTTAAAAGCTTGTCGACGTGTGCTTCGAGATGCGTCGATGGAGATTTCCGATATAACAGATGTTGTGATGGTAGGCGGTTCAACACGGTCGCCTAGAGTGCAGGAAAAGGTGGAAAGCTTTTTTCAGCGATCATTGCTTAATGAGATTGATCCTGATCAGGTTGTTGCGCTTGGTGCGGCGATTCAGGCAGATATTCTGGTAGGAAATAAATACGACAACGATTTATTGCTGCTAGATGTTAATCCTCTTTCTTTAGGTATAGAAACAATGGGAAGTCTGGTAGAAAAAATTATTCCGCGTAATACCACAATTCCAGTGAGTCGGGCACAAGACTTTACAACGTTCAAAGATGGTCAGACTGTAATGAGTCTACATGTCTTACAAGGAGAAAGGGAGTTAGTAGAAGACTGCCGCTCATTAGCTAAATTTGAATTATGTGGCATTCCTCCTATGGTTGCTGGCGCTGCGGTTATTCGAGTGTCTTTTCAGGTAGATGCGGATGGTTTGCTTTCAGTTGAGGCAGAAGAGCAATCTTCCGGTGTGAAAAGCAGTATCGTAGTAAAACCATCCTTTGGTCTAGAAGAAAAAGAGATTGAGGCGATGATCTTAGCCTCTCATCGTGAAGCCGAGCATGACCGGGATCTTCGAAGATTAAAAGAAAATGAAGTTGAAGCCTTGCGGATAATTGAAGCTATCAAATCGGCTCTAGCACAGGATGCCGAGTTATTAGATGAAGCAGAATTAAAATCATTACAGCAAGGTTTAAGCACATTAGAGGAAGCTTTGAAGAGCGATGATGCTGATTTAATTCAACAACACTCAGAAGCACTCAATGAATTAAGTGTAACTTTTGCAGCCAGACGTATGGATAGTCAAATTAAAACTGCATTCAAGGGTAAAAAACTAGAAGAGGTCGACCGTTAATGCCGAAACTTATCGTTATGCCACATCCTGATCGTTGTCCTGATGGTATGGAGATGGAAGCTGAACCTGGTGAGAGCATTTTAAATGTCGCACTTCGAAATGGTATAGATATTGAACATGCCTGTGAAAAAGCCTGTGCTTGTACAACCTGTCATGTAGTAATTCGCCAGGGTTTTGATTCTCTGAAAGAGTCTGATGAAAACGAAGATGACATGTTAGATAAGGCTTGGGGGCTAGAACCAGACTCACGCTTGAGTTGTCAGGCTTTAGTGGCAGATAAAGATTTGGTTATTGAAATCCCTAAGTACAATATAAACATGGTGTCGGAAGCGCATTGAAAAATGCTCAACATGAATTTTGCAGAAAGAGTAGTCATTCATACTAAAGATCAGGAATGGCAAGCTAGTCCAATGCCTGGTGTTTGGCGTGTACCTTTAGCAAGAGAAGACAAAGAAATAGGTCATGCAACTAGTATTGTTAAATATGATGCCGGCTCATCTTTTTCAGAGCATGATCATCCTCAAGGTGAGGAAATATTTGTATTAGAAGGCACTTTTTCTGATCAAACAGGTGATTATGGTAAAGGCCAATATTTTAGAAACCCAAAAGGTTTTAAACATGCCCCTTTTAGCAAAAAAGGCTGTGTCCTATTTGTAAAACTACATCAGTTTCAGGCCGATGATAAAGCGCATTTATTAGTCGATACCCAAAACACACAATGGCAGCAAGGTCATGGCAAATTAAAGGTCATGTCTTTACATAGCCATTTAACAGAATCGACAGCGCTGATATTTTGGCCTGCGGGTACAAAATTCCAGCCACACACTCATTTTGGGGGTGAAGAAATCTTTGTCATCAGTGGCGAGTTAATAGATGAGTTTGGTCGCTACCCTGAAGGCACTTGGTTAAGAAACCCACATGCTAGCCAACATAATCCATATACTTTAGTAGATACGTTAATATGGGTGAAAGTTGGGCATTTATAGTGTTGTTGGATTACTAGAAAAAATTGTTAGGTAAATATATGAAATGGACAGATACGATAGATATAGCCATCGAGCTAGTCGAAAAGTTTCCGGAAGTTGATCCTCAATATGTGAATTTCGTTGATTTACATCGTTGGGTTTGCGAACTGGAAGGCTTTGATGATGATCCTGAGCGTAGTGGTGAGAAGATCTTAGAAGCTATACAAATGGCCTGGATCGACGAGTCTTAGCTACTGCATTCGTTGAGCTAAGACAAAGCAATACAATAAGCCGCGTCTTTCTAGCGTCAGAAAATTCTTAGGTATTGTGTTTGGCAATACTTCATTAAAGCCGATTTTCCACTCGGGTCCTTACTGGTTTGTAAGCCCCCTCGTTAAATAATCTTCTTTGCTTTAGCATTACTGCAAATATAGGCCGTTGATTGTGGGTGAGGAGCGGCAGCGAGCTGACCACATATTGGCTCTATTCAGGCAAAATTACAGATTAAAGCCGTTAGCTACTAATTAATATTTGGTAACGCTAAGCAATTAAAAACCATACATAAAATCCCTAAATATGCGTATAATGCGCGCACTTAAAATTTTGTAAGTAATTTGTAAATCTGGGAGTTAATTGATGGCCGTGGAACGAACTTTATCTATTATTAAACCTGATGCGATTGCCAAGAATGTTATTGGCGAAATTATCAGCCGTTTTGAGAAAGGCGGGCTCAAGGTTGTAGCTGCAAAAATGCTACAACTGGATGATACGCTTGCAGGTGGTTTTTATGCCGAGCATAAAGAACGACCTTTTTATAATGATTTAGTCGAATTTATGACCTCAGGGCCGGTTATTGTTCAGGTTCTTGAAGGTGAAGATGCGATCACTAAAAACCGCGACTTAATGGGAGCCACTAACCCGGCTGAAGCTGCACCAGGTACAATTCGTGCTGATTTTGCTAACTCGATCGATGCGAACGCTGTACATGGCTCCGATTCAGCAAGTTCTGCTGAAAGAGAAGTTTCATATTTCTTTAAGCCTGAGGAAATTTGTCCTCGAAGATTCTAGGGTAAGAGGCGAAATCCTGTTGAACAGGAAAAAACTATGCCGACACAGCTAACCAATTTACTTGGTCTAAGCAAAACTAAAATGGAGGCTTTTCTTCTTAGCTTAGGAGAAAAGCCTTTTCGCGCTATACAGTTGATGAAATGGATTCACCAACAAGGCGTGACCGATTTTGATGCCATGACTAATATCAGCAAATCCTTGAGAGCTAGTCTCAAGGAATGTGCAGAGATTCGCCTGCCTCTTATCAAAGAATGCTATGAAGCTGAAGATGGTTGTTTCAAATGGGTAGTTGAAGTTACTAGTGGTAGTTCAGTTGAAATGGTTTATATCCCAGAGGCTGGTAGGGGAACCCTCTGTATTTCTTCACAGGCAGGCTGCAGTCTGGATTGTAAATTTTGTGCTACAGGCAAGCAGGGCTTTAACAGTGATTTAACAACAGCAGAAATTATCGGCCAACTTTGGCTGGTAAACCAGACTTTTAATACTTTTGGCACTAAGGCTTCACGTAAAGTAACCAATGTTGTGATGATGGGTATGGGTGAGCCTTTGATGAATTTTGATAATGTTATGGATGCTGTTGGCCTTATGATGGAAGATAATTGTTATGGTCTTTCTAAACGGCGTGTGACTATAAGTACTTCGGGTGTAGTGCCAAAAATTTATGAAATGCAAGAACACACTGATGCTTCAATTGCCGTTTCATTACATGCGCCAAATGATGAATTACGCAGTGAAATTGTTCCGATAAATCGTAAATACCCTATTAAAGAATTGTTAAGTAGTGTGAATGCTTATCTGGATTCCTTAACAGATAGTCGTGTTGCTACAATTGAATATATTTTAATTTCTGGAGTGAACGATCATCGTCAGCATGCCAGGGAATTAGCTGAAATTTTGAAAGAAACACCCTGTAAAATTAACTTAATTCCGTTTAACCCTTTTGCCGGCTCTGACTATAATCGATCTTCAGATTCAGCCATTAGTAATTTCCGCAAAATCTTACAAGAAGCAGGCTACATAGTTACTGTTCGTACGACTCGTGGTGACGAAATTGGCGCTGCATGTGGGCAATTGGTTGGGCAGGTTGATGATACTACACGTCGGAGTGCGCGGCACTTGGCTGCTCAAAAACAAAAACAGGCAGAAAGCAATGCGGTTCAGAGTCTAAAAGTTCAATAATATGGTAGGCTAACAGAGTTAACTAGAGTCTTGGAATGGTAAATAAAATGCAACGCTTGGCTGGTCTAATCATCATTCTTTTGAGTGTTATGCTTTCATCATGCGTGAGTGAAACAACTGGTGGTTTTAGCCAAGCTGACCCTCAAGAAACACTTGATGTTTATCTGCAATTAGCGCTTGGTTATGTCGAACAGCAAGATTTCGCTCAAGCAAGAAGGCATTTAAATAATGCAACAGCCATTGATCCTAATAACAGTGATGTTTATGGTATTTGGGGTCTGGTATATACGCTAGAGGGTGATCTGGGTCTAGCGGATGAGAGCTTTCTTCGTGCTCTGCGTCTGGATCCCGAAAACTCACAAGTCAGAAATAACTATGCAGCCTTTCTTTTTTCTAATAATCGATACCAAGAAGCATATGACCAATTAGAGCAGGTGGTTGAGAATACGGAATATACTGGGCGCTCTCAGGCTTTTGAAAATATGGGACTGGCAGCTTTGCAATTAAATCAATTGGATGATGCTAATTTTGCATTTAATCGGGCATTGCAGTTAAACAGTAATAGGATACGTTCGACTCTGGAGCTTGCCGATATTGGTTTACAACAAGAAAATATCCAGCAATCGGGGCGGTATTATCAAAGTTTTTTAACACTAAGGCAGTTTTTTAATGTTCAACAGAGCGCTAGAAGTCTTTGGATAGGAATAAAGCTGGAACAAGCGCGCGGTATGAACAATCAAATGCTTGAGTATGGCGCAATTTTAGCTGAACTATATCCTGATTCTCCAGAACATGAACTTTACCAACAACTATTAAATGACTGATCAACACATACAAACAGAGTCTGAAAAAGATTCAGAGCAATTAGATCCAGCCAATAGTGAGCAGGAACTATGGCCTTCTCCTGGGAAAATACTTAAAAAGTTACGTGAAGAATTAGGCTATAGCCCACAAAAAGTATCCCAGTCACTATATATAACTGCACATTATGTGGTGGCTTTGGAAAATGATAATTATTCAAAATTACCAGGGCATACATTTATTAAGGGCTACTATAGAGCCTATGCCGAATTTTTGGGGGCTGATACTGAGCAGGTCCTGAATTGTTATTTAAAACACCTAGAAAATTCAGCTGAGCAAGATACACAAGAAGCACAGGCTGACGAAATAAAAAACCGCAAAAAGTCTATTTTATGGGTGTCAGTTGTTATTGTTTTAATAGGAGTGGTTGTTGGTGGGGTCTGGATGATGAGCGAAGCAAATGCCTTGTCAATTCCTGCCACTTTGGAAGAAACAAATGAACAATAATAGTCCTATAAAACGCCGTCAATCTCGTCAAATAATGGTTGGCAATGTTCCGGTAGGTGGGGATGCGCCAATCGCTGTTCAGAGTATGACAAATACGGAAACCTGTGATGTTCAGGCGACTCTGAATCAAATTCAGAGTTTGGAAAAAGTAGGTGTTGATATTGTTAGGGTATCCGTGCCCTCGATTGAAGCAGCTGATGCATTCAAAGAAATTCGAGATCAAGCCAATGTCCCTTTGATAGCGGATATTCATTTTGACTACAAGATAGCTCTAAAAGTGTTGGATTTAGGAGTAGATTGTTTGCGAATTAATCCTGGCAATATAGGTCGAGAAGAAAGGGTGCGAGCTGTTATTGAATCCGCTAAAGATAAGAATGTTCCCTTGCGGATTGGCGTAAATGCTGGATCTTTGGGTAAAGAATTATTACGTAAATATAAAGAGCCTAATGCTGATGCAATGGTGGAATCAGCCTTACAGCAAATAGATATTTTGGATTCTTATGATTTCCAGGATTTCAAAGTCAGTTTAAAAGCATCAGAGATTTTTATGACTGTGGAGGCTTATCGTAAGTTGGCGCCACAAATTCAGCAGCCACTGCACTTGGGTATTACAGAGGCTGGAGGTTTACGTGCAGGTACAATTAAATCTTCAATAGGTCTTGGTTTACTTCTAATGGATGGTATTGGTGACACGATTCGCGTGTCCTTGGCAGCGGATCCAGTGGAAGAAGTAAAAGTCGGTTTTGATATATTAAAAAGTCTGCGTTTACGTAACAAAGGGGTTAACTTGGTAGCATGTCCGAGTTGCTCAAGACAAAATTTTGATGTGATAGCGACAGTAAATGAGTTGGAATCTAGGCTTGAGGATATAACGACACCAGTACATGTTTCAGTTGTCGGTTGCATAGTAAATGGTCCCGGTGAAGCGAAAATTTCTGATATTGGTTTAACAGGCGCAACACCGGTCAATATGTCTTATATCAATGGGAAGACCAGCCATAAAATCAAAAATGAAAATCTGGTTGATGAGCTTGAAGCCATGGTGCGGGCAAAAGTTGCCAGAATTGAAGCAGAAGCTGAACAAGCCATAGACAAAACAGGGTAGGCCACAGGTTGTCCAAAGCAAAAATACAAGCGATTCGTGGTATGAATGATGTGCTGCCGAATCAATCTCCTCATTGGCAGTATCTTGAACAGCATATACGTCAGTTGATGGAGACTTATGCTTATCAGGAAATTCGTTTTCCTGTTCTGGAGCAAACACAACTTTTCAAACGTTCTATTGGTGATGCCACTGATATCGTTGAAAAAGAAATGTATACCTTCGAAGATCGCAACGGTGACAGTCTAAGTCTGCGTCCTGAAGGGACCGCTTCTTGTGTTCGAGCTGCCGAGCAGCATGGGCTGTTATATAACCAGATACAAAAACTTTGGTATATGGGTCCAATGTATCGGCATGAACGCCCGCAAAAAGGCCGTTACCGCCAGTTTCACCAGTTTGGTGTTGAAGCATTTGGTATGTCTGGTAGTACAATTGAATCTGAAGTAATTCTCTTAAGTGCAGCACTATGGAAAAATCTTGGGCTTAGCCAATACCTAACACTGGAAATTAATAACCTCGGGACCCCTGCTAATCGCATTGCTTATAGTGAGGCTCTGCGTACATATTTACTAGGTTTTAAAAGTGTATTGGATGAAGATAGCCAGCGCCGACTGGATACTAATGTGCTGCGAATCCTCGATAGTAAAAATCTTGAGACGCAAACTCTTCTGGAAAATGCACCAGTGCTTGAAGATTTTATTGATGCAAACTCACATGCCGAGTTTGAAAAACTCTTATTGATGCTTACTGATGCTGGAATAAAGTATAAACATAATTCTCGTTTAGTGCGGGGTTTGGATTATTACAATGGCATGGTTTTTGAGTGGACGACTGAGGAATTGGGCGCACAAGCAACAGTATGTGCCGGCGGTCGTTATGATGGCTTAGTCAAACAATTAGGTGGTGGTGATACTCCAGCTGTTGGTTTTGCTATGGGTATGGAGAGAGTTTTATTAATGCTCGATGAGTTGGGGAGAATCCCTGACGCTATTAGCCGCAGCGTGGATATATTCATAGCGCTTATTGGTGATGAAAATCAAGAAAAGGGCTTGTTACTGGCAGAAAATATACGCCAGGCTTTGCCATCATTAAGGGTTTTGACCCATTGTGGTGGTGGCAAATATAATAGCCAGCTCAAAAAAGCCTATGCTAGTGAGGCGCACTGTGTTCTGGTATTGGAAGATGATGAAGTTAAATTAAAAATGCTTGATGATGAAGCCAAGACAGAAGTTTTGGACTGCCAAGGTATAATCAGTAAGCTGGGAAATATATTTACATAATTTAAAATGTTAGGAGTAAGACTTGGTTTACGATACAGATGAAGAACAAATAGAAGCACTAAAAGACTGGTGGGATGAAAACGGCACTAGCGTTATTGTGGGGATAATACTTGTACTGGCGGTGCTTTTTGGTTCCCGTTATTGGCAGTCATCTCAGGACTCTACTGCAGAAATTGCATCTGACATTTATACTCAAATGACTACTGGTGTTCAGGCAAATGTTGATTTAGATATTGATGATGAAGAGTTGAACTCAGCTTTTAATTTGCATAATGAATTAAAAACTAATTTTGTTAATACTGTATACAGTCGTTATTCGGCCTTATTAATGGCTCGTCTTTATGTGCAAAGAAATGAGCTTGATAATGCGGCTAGTGAGTTGCAATGGGTTCTGGATAACCCTGGATTAGGCTTCTTAAAAAGCATTGACGATGAGCTGGCTCTAACTACTCGCGCACGTTTAGCACGAGTGGTTATTGCGCAAGGTGATGCTGAGGCGGCATTGCAATTATTAAATGAAGTTGAGTCAGGTGCTTTTGCTGGAGTCTTTGCGGAAATTGCAGGCGATGCCTATGTTGAGCTTGGACGCCTGCAAGAAGCAATAGATGCCTACCAGACAGCTCTTAGCATTGGTACGAATGCAGAAGTGGTTGAGTTGAAGCTTAATGATATACGCTCCTAGAATCCCTTATATGAGATTACTTAAATTTAGCTTCCTAATTCTATTATCAGCTCTTTTACCTGCTTGTAGCCTTTTTAGTGGTGATGAAGAAGCTGAGCAACCAGCTGAACTCGTTAACTTTGAGGAAGAAGTTAATTTCCAACGTTTATGGAGTGTTAATGTAGGCGATGGGCAAGGTGATAAATATAATCGCTTGCAGCCAGTAATTGAAGATGGCGTTATTTATGTTGCTGCTAATAACGGCGTAGTTCAAGCGCTGAATCTTGAAGACGGACGAAGAATCTGGGAAAGCAGGCTGGCTCATTTTATCAGTGGTGGTGTTGGAATTGGTGATGATTACATATTCTTGGGTAGCGAAGATGCTTCTTTAATTGCGCTAGATAAAAATACTGGAGAAACTATTTGGATTAGAGATGCTAGCAGTGAAGTGCTGTCGGTTCCTGCAAGTGATGGAACTTATCTCATTGCCCAGTCCGTGGATGGAAGGTTGACAGGCTATGATGCTACTTCTGGCGAACAATTATGGATTTATGAAAGCACGGTTCCTGCACTTAGTTTAAGAGGCACCAGTTCTCCCATTATTTTAGATGATTTTGTTTTGGCTGGTTTTGAAAATGGTGATTTGGTTTCCTTGGCTATCGATAATGGAACCTTAAACTGGAGTTCTAGAATAGCTGTACCAACGGGGCGATCTGAACTTGAGCGTATTATTGATATTGATGGTGATTTATTAATTGAAGGTGGAGCAGTACTGGCGCCAAGTTATCAGGGCTTTTTAAGTATGATAGATATTGCCACTGGCCGAACCTTATGGCGTGTTGAAGAGTCCAGTATAACAGGTGCCAGTACGGGCTTTGGGAATGTTTATATCAGCGATGATCGAGGACATATTAAAGCCTATCGCCGAGGGAATCAGGATGAAAATGTATGGCAAAACGAGCAATTAGACCTACGTGAAATTTCTAAACCTGTTAGTTTCAATAATTACATTGCCGTAGGTGATTTTGAAGGTTATTTACACTTATTATCTCAAGTTGATGGTCGCTTCGTAGGCAGAATAAGAGTCGATAGAGATGGTCTCAGAATCATCCAAAGCCAAGGCGGTGTTCTTTATGCTTATGGTAATGGTGGAAATCTGGTCGCATATCAGGTCGAAACTGAATAAATTCAATTTTTTGCCGGTTTAGGTAAAGCTATGATTCCCGTTCTGGCCCTTGTTGGCCGACCTAATGTAGGAAAATCTACTCTCTTTAATCGTCTAACGCGAAGCCGTGATGCTTTGGTTGCTGATTTTGCAGGCTTAACTCGTGATCGTCAGTATGGTGAAGCTAAGCATGCTGGTAGACCCTTTATTGTTATTGATACAGGTGGTATTGACGGGAGTGAAGAGGGCATTGATGCGCCGATGGCCGACCAAGCATTACTTGCCATTGAAGAAGCCGATATAACTTTATTATTAGTGGATGGGCGGGCAGGATTAAACCCAGGTGATCAGCACGTTGTTGATTATCTTCGAAAGCAAGAAAGGCCCTTCATCGTTGCTGTAAATAAAGTGGATGGAGTAGATCAAGATGTGGCAATGGGCGACTTCTATTCACTTGGTGTCGAGAATATCTATGCTATTGCAGCAACACAGGGTAGAGGCGTCAGCACCATGCTGGACAAACTGCTTGCTGCTTTCCCAGCCTCAGATGATTCTGATCAAGATGAGGAAGAATCTGGCATAAAGATAGCAGTTGCCGGACGTCCAAATGTCGGTAAGTCTACCTTAGTAAATCGCCTGCTCGGAGAAGAAAGAGTAGTGGTTTATGATCAGCCAGGTACAACACGGGATAGTGTATACATCCCCTATGAAAGACGTGGACAGAAATATACTCTGATTGATACTGCAGGTATTCGTCGTCGTGGTAAAACAACTGAAGTTGTAGAAAAATTTTCTGTCGTTAAATCTTTACAAGCTATTCAAGATGCCAATGTCGTGGTGTTGTTGGTTGATGCTAGAGATAGTATTGTTGAACAGGATTTACATTTATTAGGTTATGTTCTGGAATCTGGTAGAGCCTTAGTCATTGCTTTAAATAAATGGGATGGAATGAATGAATATGATAAAGACTCGGTAAAAAAAGATATTAGGCGTCGTTTTGTATTTGTAGATTTTGCTAAAATACATTTTATTTCTGCATTACATGGCACTGGTGTTGGAAATTTGTATAAATCGATTGATAAGGCTTATGAGTCAGCCACACGAAAACTACTGACACCTAGATTAAATGAGATGTTAGAAAGAATAGTTACTGAACATGCCCCACCTATGCACAATAACCGCAGGATAAAATTGCGCTATGCACATGCAGGTGGCAGAAATCCTCCGCTAATAGTTATTCATGGAAAACAAACTGACAAACTTCCAGCCAGTTATGTGAAATATCTTGAGAAGAGCTTTCGTAAATTTCTTAAATTGGAAGGTACCCCCATTAGAATAGAATTACGTAGCGATGATAATCCTTACACCAAAGATGAAGCAGAATTGAATGTTCAGCAAATAGCCCGTAAAAGGCGTTTAAAGAAAAATCGGGAATACTTGAAAGCGAAATCATGAAGCCGATATTGATTATTAAGACCGGTAATACGGTTCAAACTGCTTATGCAAAAGTAGGTGATTTTGAAAAGTGGTTTATTGAAAGTATGCAGGGTGAACCTGATAATTTTATTGTAGTCGAGGTTTTTAAAGGTGAAAAGTTGCCTGCAGTTGATGAGATTTCTGGGGCAGCTATAACGGGCTCACCGGCAATGGTCACAGATAGACTTGACTGGAGTGAATATACAGCTGAATGGTTGCGTCAGGCGATAAAAACTCAGTTGCCGATTATAGGTATTTGTTACGGTCACCAATTACTTGCCCATGCGCTAGGTGGACGTGTTGATTACCATCCACAAGGTAGAGAAATCGGCACAACTTTAGTCACCCCTTTAATTGAAAATATTGAAAGCAATGAAGACAGGCTATTTTCTGAAATAAAAGAATCATTTTCTGTACATGTGAGCCATATGCAAACAGTCGTAGAGCTGCCGATAGATGCAATAGTGCTCGCCAGCAATCACTTTGAGCCGCACCATGCAGTGAAGTTTTCTGATTTTTGCTGGGGATTACAATTCCACCCCGAATTTGAAGAAGTGGCTATGCTTTCCTATATAGAAGAAAGGCAGGAAGATCTAAAATCTGAGGGAATGGATATAGAAAGTTTATTGTCCGGAGTGAAACCTACATTGGTTGCGCGCAATATTCTGAATGATTTTTATAAGCTGACAAAAGACTATTCAGTATAAGTTTTTAATAAACTTTGTTGGGCAGATTTAGCTTTGTTACCAGCAAGTATGTTCTTTTTATAACTTCCATCTGCTTGTAAAATCCAAGATTGAGTATTGTCAGTTAGGTAATTATGTAAACATTCTTTGACAATCTTTTTAATCATGCGTTTTTCTTCTATTGGGAAGCATGTTTCAATTCTTCGGAAAAAATTCCTATCCATCCAGTCAGCACTTGATCCAAAAAGCTGAATGTCTCCGCCATTATAAAAATAAAAAATACGTGAATGCTCAAGAAAACGACCAATAATAGAGCGTACCTGAATATTGTCTGAGACGCCTTTAATGCCAGGACGTAGGCAGCAAATTCCACGTACAATCAAATCAACTTTAACACCTGCTTGAGAAGCTTTGTATAGTGCTTTAATGATTTCAGGTTCAACTAAAGAATTCATTTTGGCAATGATGCGAGCTGTTTCTTCTTTACGTGCATTCTCAGTTTCTATTTGGATAAATTCCAGCATGGACTTATGCAAAGTAAAAGGCGCTTGTAATACTTTTTTGAGTCGTCCAGCTTTTCCGAGCGCGGTCAGCTGCTGAAATACTTTCTGCACGTCATCGGTGACTGCGGTGTCGCTAGTTAACATCCCTATATCGGTATAAAGACGAGCAGTTTTAGCGTGATAATTCCCTGTACCTAGGTGTACATAACGTTTTAACTGAAGACCTTCACGGCGAATTACAAGGATCATCTTGGCATGAGTTTTATGCCCGACAACACCATAACTTACGTGGACGCCAGCATTCTGCAGTTCGTTAGCTAATTCGATATTTTCTTCTTCATCAAAGCGAGCGCGCAGTTCAATTACTACCGTGACTTCTTTACCGGCATGCGCAGCGGCAATAAGAGCTTCGACAATAGTAGAGTCATCTCCGGTTCTGTATAAAGTTTGTTTAATCGCTAGAACATCCGGATCAGTAGCAGCTTGCCGTATAAAATCAACAACAGGTGAAAAGGATTGGAAAGGATGGTGTAAAAGGATATCCCCTTTTTTTATTGTTTCAAAAATATTATCTGAATGTAATAACCGTTTTTGTAGCCCTGCGGTAAATGGCGGGAACTGTAATTCAGGACGGTTAACCATCTTATGAACAGCCATCATACGATCCAAGTTTACTGGGCCATCAACAGCATAAACATCAGTTGGCTGTAGATTAAATTTATGCATAAGAAAATCAATAATTTCTTGGGGACAACGATTAGTCACTTCTAATCTGACTGCTTCAGCAAAGCGTCTAGAGGGGAGCTCTCCTTCTAATGCACGCATCAAATCTCCAGCTTCCTCTTCACTTACATAGAGGTCGCTATTTCGTGTTGCGCGGAATTCATAACTTCCCGTGACAGCCATGCCCGGGAATAAATCGGTTGCATGTTTGTGAATGATGGATGAAAGAAAGACAAAATCGTATTTATGACTTGCACAAGATGCAGGTAGCTGAATTAATCGAGGCAGTGCTCGCGGGGCTTGAACGATAGCGATACCGCTATTTCTACCAAAAGCATCCTTGCCCTCTAAAGTAATAATAAAATTTAAACTTTTGTTCAGAACTTTCGGGAAAGGATGGGCAGGATCAAGTCCAACCGGGCTAAGTACTGGCAAAAGTTCACGATTAAAATATTTCTTAATCCAGGCAGCCTGGGTTTGGTTCCAACGATCATGATGTAGAAAATGAATATCTTCAATGGCCATGGCAGGCAATACTTCGTCATTTAAAATTTTGTATTGGCTGGCTTGTAATTCATGTGCTACCTGGTTTATTAATTCTAGTTGCTCAGAAGGGCTGAGATTGTCTGGCCCTCGTTGTGTGGACCCATAAGACACTTGTTGTTTAAGCCCGGAAACCCGGATTTCAAAAAATTCATCCATATTAGAACTTGCGATACATAGAAAAAATAAACGCTCCAAAATAGGCATTTTTTTATCTTTGGCTTGGATGAGCACTCGGCGATTAAACTCAAGCAAACTTAATTCTCGATTAATAAAATAATCGGGATTATTTAAATCAAGTTTAGTTGTGGGGGATACAGTTTTATTCATATTAAGATTCTATAATTAATAAGTAACCTTCTTTGGGTTTTGGCTTGCTTATTTTCACCTCAATTAACTCAGCGTCAAAATTTTTAATACAACGTTTCGCAAGTTTTAAAAAAGGCGAACGACCTGGATCAGCAATAATAATCTGAGACACTCCCGCATTAATAGCTTTATTGATCATTTTATATAGAGGCTCAATTAGCTCCTTCCAAAAGCATATATCAGCCCCTAGTATTAAATCCTGGTTAGCAAGGGTATTACGTTGAATATTTTCAAAACGCGTATTACTTATTTTGATTCTAACACCGTTAGCTTTAGCGTGTAATTTTAAAAAAGGGAATACATTTTTATCAGCATCTACCCCAGTAAGCTGTGCGTGAAAGTTTTTTGCACAATAGATTGATAATAATCCCCAACCACAACCAACCTCCATAATGCTGGCTTTATTTTTAGGGGGATTTACATCAAGGTAGTCAATAACAAAGAAACTTGAATACCAGATTTTATGGCCGTGAATTTCTGGATCATCATTCAATTCCAGTAATGAAATGATTGCTTTTGATTTGGTTTTATAAACAGTTAGTCCGCGGACTTTCTTGGTGTCTGTAGCAGCCACAACTTTCCTCTAACTATTAAAAAGTTGTCAAAAAGAAAAACTAATACAACTTTGTTAGGATATGATTAATGCAAACGTAGTATTCGAAAAATGGAATAAAGTATTGCAAAGGACGAAAAATTTTACGCTGTCTTTAAGCTGTTATCAATAAAGAGTAGGGAAGCTGATCAATATATTTTAGAAGTTAATATTTCGATATGGATGGTGAGCTGGTGTCTTAATCTAGTGCTCATTTATTTACTATCATCGCTTCTTTTTATTTTCTTCAAGGCCTACTGTCTTGTTGATTTGTACTACTGTACTGATTAGCTCATCTTTATGCAGGCGCGTTCGTAATATGTCTCCAGGTTTAGCCGCTTCGGCATTAGTCATTAGTTTGTCACTAGCATTGTAAGTCATTGAATATCCACGACTTAGTATATTTAAAGGACTTAAATTATTCATAGCGCGACTTAGATCAGAAAGATTGTAACGGGCTTCTTGCACAGACTTCAAAGTCGCTTTGTGCAAACTTGCAGAGAGATAGTTGTTTTGTTGTTGTTGTTCGCGTATCAAATTAATGGGTGAATTTTGAATGAGCCCATGCACTAATTCTTTTATGTCGTTACTGTTTTGAGCTAAATAAAAATGTAATTCGCGCCGCATTTTTACCTCAAGGTCATCCAGTTTTTGTGCTTGTTCTTGCAAACGCCGACCGGGATGTTTTATTTGTTTTCTAAGCCAGTTTAGGCTTTGCTCTAGTTGTTTTACTTTATTCTTGAGCATAGAGCTTAATTGGCTCTGGTAAGCAGCGTAGATCGCTATAAATTCATCTTGATCAGGGCTAAGCAATTCTGCAGCAGCAGAGGGAGTTGCTGCACGTACATCTGCTACGAAATCAGCTATCGTGAAGTCGACTTCATGGCCAACAGCACTGACAACTGGAAGCTCAGAATCAAAAATAGCGCGTGCTAGCTGCTCATCATTAAAGGCCCAGAGATCTTCTAAAGAGCCACCGCCACGACCAATAATTAATACATCCAGGTCTTCCAGGCAGCCTTGTTTTTTATTGGCTAACTTAATGGCTTCAATTATATTGGGTGCAGCTTCATTGCCTTGCACAGGCACTGGCAGGATAGTCACTGGGATTGAAGGGAAGCGGCGCATCAGCACGCTGATGATATCTCTGATTGCCGCTCCGGTTGGCGAAGTAATGACGCCAATATGTTTGGGCAAAGTAGGAATAGGCTGTTTTAAATCGTCATTAAATAAACCTTCACTATGCAGCTTGTTTTTTAAGGCATCAAATGCGATTCGGAGAGCGCCTTCACCCAGAGGGCTTATTGAGGAAACGATTAATTGATAATCGCCGCGTCCTTCGTACAAACTCAATTTAGCTTTCAATTGGATTTGCATGCCTTCTTTAGGTTTAATTTTCACATATTGGTTTCGTCCCCTAAACATAGCGCAGCGCACCTGAGCTTTTTGATCTTTTAAAGTGAAATACCAGTGGCCAGAGGCAGGCATGGCGATATTTGACAGCTCACCTTCAACTAAAACTGCGGGAAAGTTATCTTCCAATAAATAGCGAGCCTCGCGATTTAAATCGCTTACGCTATAGACATCTTCTTTCGGGGGAGAAGGGGTGTTGAATAGATCGTCAGTCATTCGGCAATAATACCTGAATTTTGTTTGCTTGTTTTCCAGATGTCAGTTTTTATTAAAAGCGCAGAGCATCAATTTTGAGACCATCAATATTGGTGAAAACGTTAGTCCATATAAATTTTGTCTTGCTTGATTCAAGTTATCTATCACAATCTCAAAGCATAAGAGATTTAATAAGTATTTACTGACTAGTAGCATGTGTTTATAATAGCGCGCTTTCCTGATTCTGGGATCCGGTGGAAAGTGACTATATGATACGAATTGTAGAAGATGCTTTAACCTTTGATGATGTTCTCTTAGTTCCTGCGCATTCCCTCGTGCTACCCAACTCGGTCGATTTAAAGACCCGCCTGACCCGAAATATAAAATTAAACATTCCGCTAGTCTCTTCAGCAATGGATACAGTGACTGAATCACGTCTTGCCATTGCGATGGCTCAAGAAGGTGGTTTAGGGATTATCCATAAAAGCATGAGTATTGAAGATCAGGCTCGTGAAGTGCGGACTGTGAAAAAGTATGAAAGTGGCGTTGTCACAGATCCTATATGCATTACACCTGATACTACGATTAGGAAATTACTGGAAATGATTAATGAACATCATATTTCAGGGATGCCAGTTCTTGAAAGCTTAGGCAGCGATCAACTGGCTGGAATCGTTACCAGTCGGGATGTGCGTTTTGAGAATGATTTAAATGCTACCGTCGATAAAATTATGACACCAAAAGATCGTTTGGTTACCGTGCCGGAAGAAGCCGACCTGGATGATGTTAAAAAACTGATGCATAAGCACCGTATTGAGAAAGTGCTGGTAGTCAATGACAGCAACCAGCTTAAAGGCCTAGTGACCTTAAAAGATATTCGAAAAGCGGAAGAATATCCTAATGCCTGTAAAGATTCTTTAGGACAGTTAAGAGTTGGTGCTGCAGTAGGAACTGGCGCAGATACCGAAGACAGGGTTAAGGCCTTGGTCGCTGCAGGTGTAGATGTGGTTGTAGTTGATACTTCACATGGCCATTCTCAGGAAGTTATTAATCGTATTACTGAAATTAAGCGTAATTTCCCCGAACTGCCATTAATTGGCGGTAATGTTGCAACAGCGACAGGTGCCAGAGCGCTGGCGGATGCTGGTGTAGATGCCGTTAAAGTTGGTATTGGCCCAGGTTCAATTTGTACTACGCGTATTGTTACGGGAGTTGGTGTTCCTCAAATTACAGCAGTTGCCAATGTGGCAGAAGAATTAAAAGACACGGATATTGGCATAATCTCAGATGGTGGTATTCGTTTTTCAGGCGACATTGCGAAGGCTATAGCAGCAGGTGCAAATGTTGTGATGATAGGTAGTTTATTAGCCGGAACCCAAGAAGCTCCCGGTGAAGTTGAGCTTTATCAAGGTCGATCTTATAAAGCCTATCGTGGTATGGGCTCATTAGGGGCAATGTCTAAAGATCATGGTTCAAGAGACCGATATTTTCAGGATATAGAAGCCAGTGCTGCCAAGTTAGTTCCAGAAGGTATTGAAGGGCGTGTACCTTATAAAGGAGCAATGACAGAAATTATTTTTCAGCTGAAAGGAGGCATACGCTCTAGCATGGGGCTGACTGGTTGTAAGGATATTGAGGAAATGCGGGTTAAGCCTGAATTTGTCAGAATAACCGGGGCTGGGGTATCAGAATCCCACGTCCACGATGTAAGTATTACTAAAGAGGCACCGAATTACCGAGTTAGTTAATTGGGAAAGCTATTACACTGGCAGATTCTTCGTTAAAAGAGTACTCAGTCGGTCACGTATCCAACTATACGCACCCTCCCTCCGTGCTTTTTTGCCTCAACTCTGCCGCGTTCAATACGCTTCCTAAGAAATTAATCTTCGATTTGAATTAAGAGATTCTAATTAATGAACCAAAACATTCACCAACAAAAGATTCTGATTATCGATTTTGGCTCTCAATACACTCAATTGATTGCTCGTCGAGTACGTGAAGCTGGGGTTTACTGTGAAATTCACCATTATGATCTCAGCGAAGAAGGTTTTGCTGAATTTGCTCCTCAAGGGGTGATTATGTCGGGTGGACCTGAATCTGCCAATATTGTTAATGCCCCATCAGCGCCAGATTTTTTGTTTACTGCTGGAATCCCTGTGTTAGGTATTTGTTATGGCATGCAGACCATGGCTCAACAGCTTGGCGGACTGGTAGAAAGCTCAGACAAGTCGGAGTTTGGCCATGCAGCTATCAACCTGCAAGGGGATAGCCTGTTACTCGATAATCTCGACAATGCTGTTGAGCAGGATGGAGAAATCAGACATAACGTCTGGATGAGCCATGGTGACAAAGTGACTCAGCTGCCAGAAGGTTTTAGTGTGATCGCGAAGACTGAGAGCGCGCCGATTGCGGCGATGGCAGATGAAAAGAGACGTTTTTACGGGATTCAATTTCATCCTGAAGTCACGCATACGCCTGCCGGTCAAAGCATTTTGAATCGTTTTGTGCATGATATTTGTGACTGTGAAGCGCTTTGGACACCTGCGAACATTATTGAAGATGCTATTAAGACTATTCGTCAGAAAGTTGGTGAAGATCAGGTCTTACTTGGCCTTTCAGGGGGTGTCGACTCTTCAGTTGTCGCGGCACTTTTACATGAAGCTATTGGAGATCAACTGACCTGTGTATTTGTCGATAACGGTCTCTTGCGCTTGCGTGAAGGCGATCAAGTGATGGAAATGTTCGGGCATCATATGGGTATTAAGGTTATACGAGCTGATTCAGAAGATCTATTCCTGGAAAGACTAGCTGGTGTTGCAGACCCTGAAGTTAAACGTAAGATTATCGGTAACACCTTCATTGAGGTGTTTGATGAGGAAGCTGGGAAAATGACAGGTGATATTCGCTGGCTGGCTCAGGGAACCATCTATCCTGATGTAATTGAGTCCGCCGGTTCTAAATATGGCACTGCTCACGTGATTAAGTCTCACCATAATGTCGGAGGCTTGCCAGAAGATATGGCTATGGAGCTAGTAGAGCCCTTACGTGAGCTGTTTAAAGATGAAGTACGTAAAGTAGGATTAGCTCTGGGCTTGCCCTATGACATGGTTTACCGGCACCCATTTCCAGGTCCTGGACTTGGTGTGCGTATTCTTGGAGAGGTTAAGAGAGAATATTGTGATATTTTGCGTCAGGCAGATGCTATTTTTATTGAAGAGCTGCACAAAGCCGACTGGTATCACAAAGTAAGCCAAGCCTTTGTTGTGTTTTTACCCGTGAAATCAGTTGGTGTTGTCGGTGATGCGCGTCGCTATTCTTATGTATTGGCCATTCGTGCTGTCGAAACCATCGATTTCATGACCGCACGTTGGGCACACCTGCCCTATGAACTGCTGGAAGCTGTATCCAGTCGAATAATCAACGAAATCAGTGAAGTCTCTCGCGTCGCTTATGATATTTCTAGCAAGCCTCCTGCTACTATTGAGTGGGAGTGAAAGCACGATTGTAAGTTATTGATTTATAAGCATATTTTCTAAACTATTTACTACAAAGTCACTACAAAGT
>Ga0055584_100000923_pt1 | contig 28359 bp, 28 predicted proteins | sample OSDHelmetaG_FD_58716 | JGI IMG/M metagenome (GOLD analysis project Ga0055584, IMG submission 58716) | Pelagic marine sediment microbial communities from the LTER site Helgoland, North Sea, for post-phytoplankton bloom and carbon turnover... | ecosystem: Environmental > Aquatic > Marine >... | reverse complement strand
GATTTTGGTGTTCGTTTAACATCGGGCCGTAGAGTGCGGTCTGGCCCAGCTTGTCACGCGCGACAATAACAGAGATTTCACAGGCAAAATCAACGGCTTCTTCGATGATAACTTCATTTGACTTTAGACTCTTCAGCTTAGCCTTTGAATCATCGTGGGCCGGGTTGAAGGTTGTTTGGCCTTTGCCATCATATCCGAAACGTGCTGTCTTGAAAATATACCCACTACTCCCCGTATCATTAACAAATTTATTAACATCCTTGACGTCCCGGATTGCCGCAAAGCGTGTCGTCGGGATACCTATATCGTTGAGGAATTGCTTCTCTGTAATGCGGTTCTGTGACACTTCAAGCAACCCATCGTCCGGATGAACCGGTGTGATTTTGTGGATAAAGCGTACCGTTTCAACGGGGATGTTTTCAAATTCGTATGACACGACATCAACGCTTTGCGCGAATTCCTTTAGCTTTTTTTTGTCATCCCATGCGCCGGTGAACGTGCGCGCCGCAACTTGTGAAGCGGGGCTGTTTTCTTCTGGTGTGTAGATGTGAACCGGGATGCCCAGATGTGCTGCGGCAAGTGCGCTCATGCGCCCCAGTTGCCCACCGCCGAGAATGCCTAATGTCTTGGTTTCAAGTTTCATGAAATAGTTTTACCGCGAAACGGGGTCAGGCAAAAGTTATTTCGCAACTCTAAGCTTGACGCTCTTTGTCTGTGTTTTACGGAACTTTTCCAGCTTGGCGGCGATTTTATCATCTGTTGCCCCCAGTATCTGTGCGGCCAGCAGGCCTGCATTTTTGGCACCGGCCTTGCCGATGGCGAGTGTACCAACAGGCACGCCGCCGGGCATTTGCGCGATGGAGAGCAGGCTGTCCATACCTTTGAGTGCTTTACTTTCGACGGGCACGCCCAAGACGGGGAGTGTGGTCATGCTGGCAACCATGCCGGGCAGGTGTGCTGCGCCGCCCGCACCGGCGACAACGACCTTGATGCCACGCTCACGTGCTTCCTTGGCGTAGGCTGTCATGCGGTCCGGCGTGCGGTGCGCGGACACGATTTTGGTTTCATAGGCAATTTTGAGAAGATCCAGTATATCGGCGGTATGCTTCATGGTGGGCCAATCTGACTGGGAGCCCATAATGATAGAAATGGCGGGTTTTTTGCTCATGAGCCTCCACAGCCTCTATGCAATGATATCGGGCAGAAGGTTGCTTTCGAGTTTCTGGATCGTGTCTTTAAGCTGCAATTTGCGCTTTTTCAGGCGCTGAACCTGTAGAAAGTTAACAGGCTGGTGCGACATCATCTGATCAATGACATCGTTTAAATCCTGGTGTTCTTGTCTTAGCTCCGTCAGTTTTTCTAGGAGCTCTTCTTCATCTTCCATCAGAATATTACCATTATGGAATTCAAAAACGTATTACATGTTATCAGATAGTGTCTTGTTTGATAAGTGAAATTTGCAAAAGAATTTTGGTGGTTCATTATTGTTCGGCATTCATATATGGTTTTATGGTGTTTGAATTGTATGTGTAGGATAAGGATTTCATAGATATGGGTAAGCGGATCGGGATTTTAACCAGTGGCGGGGATTGTGCGGGGCTGAACGCTGTTATCAGGGCCGTGGTGCACCGCGCGGATTTGTTGGGCTGGGAAACGATCGGTATCCAGAACGGGACATCAGGATTATTGAAAGACCCGCCTATGGTGCGGACGCTGACCCCCCATGAATTTGACGGCACAGTGATGCGCATGGGCGGCACCATTTTAGGCACAACCAACAAGGGTAACCCGTTTTCATTTCCGATGGTGGATGGTTCATCCAAGGATTTGTCAGGCAAGATCATTGACGGGTTCAAGGCGTTGAAACTGGACGCGGTGATTGGTATTGGCGGTGACGGCAGCTTTGCTATTTTAAAGAAATTGACGGAGCAGGGCGGCATTAACATGGTTGGTATTCCGAAAACCATTGATAATGATCTGGGCATGACGGAGAGCTCTGTCGGTTTTGATACGGCGGTTGCTGTGGCAACGGAGGCGCTGGACCGGTTGCAGCCGACAGCAGCCAGCCATGACCGGGTCATGATCCTTGAGGTAATGGGGCGCGATGCGGGTCATATTGCTCTTTGTGCCGGTATTGCAGGCGGCGCCGACATTATTTTGATCCCGGAGGTTGGTTATACGCTGGAAAGTATTGCGGCGAAGGTGAAGCGCGTTAAGGAAACAGGGCGTAATTTTGCGCTCATTATTGTTTCCGAGGCGGTCAAAACGCCGGAGGGTGAAAAGTTTATGATGACGTATCACGGCGGCGAAGAGCGCTATGGCGGCATTGGTCATTTCCTTGGCGGAAAGATAGCGGAAATGACAGGCTCGGAAACGCGTGTTACAATTCTGGGGCATGTACAGCGCGGCTGTCCGCCGAGCTATAATGATCGTCTTCTGGCATCGGCGTTTGGTGTGAAGGCGGTTGATCTAATTAAGGAAGGAAAATTTGGCAGGATGGTTGCGTGGCAAAACAGACAGGTTGTCGATGTTGCGATTGAGGATGCCATCAAGGTCAATCATGTTGTGAATCTGGACGGCACGATGGTACAGACGGCACGTGCGCTGGGCATATCACTGGGGGATGAATAGGAATGGAATACTTACGGCAGTCGCTGGCACCGGGGGAAGAACTAATCCGTGTCGGTCATTTTCACTGGATGTATACCCTGAATGCAATCTTGAGCATTTTGTGGGGTGTGCTGGCGTGTATTTTCATCATTATGGCTGCTTTGTATTTTCAGGCGCATTACGGTTACGGTTTCATGTCAGAAGATTGGCTGGGGCAGGTGCGGGAGCTACACCCCGGATTACGACTGGTTGCATTTTTTGGGTTTGTAATGGGATTGATGCGCTTTGCACACATGATGGTTATTAAGGCGAGCACAGAAATTGCCATTACCAATACACGACTAATTTACAAGCGCGGTCTTGTCGCGCGCTATGTCGGGGAAATGAGTATTGACCGGATTGAGGGCGTGAATGTTTTGCAAACAATTATGGGTCGGATTTTGAATTACGGGCGCGTTATGGTGCGCGGTATGGGCGTTGGCGAAGTGATCCTGCCGCCGCTGGAAAACCCGATTGCTTTTCGCAAGGCAATCGAAAAAGCGAGGGTTAGTTAGAGCATGAACGAGACAGTTGGGGGCAATAAGCCGGAAGATATGCGTGTCGGCAATGATGAAAAGCACGCGCGCTCCATGTTGCGCGAAGGTGAAACATTAAAGCGTGTTGCCCAGATACATTGGGGTATTTTTTGGAAGAGCGGTGCGGTTTTCTTACTGGCTTTGTTTTTGTTGATCAAGGCTTTTCCGTTGGGCGTCTTTTTTACGCTGGTCAGCGGCGTGATGTTGGTAACAGCTTTTTTAACAAAGCATTATCTTATACTGGCTTTAACGGATAAGCGCCTGATTGTACGAACAGGGATACTTAATCTTGAGACAGTGCAGATGCACTTTAACCGGATTGAAAGTGTCGAGGTGTTCAGGCCGCCGATCGGACGTATTCTGGGTTACGCAATGGTCATGGTCACCGGTACGGGTAGCCGTGTTACAGGCATTCCTTATGTTGCCGATGCGGATGCTTTCCGCAAGGAGCTCGATCAGATGATTTTTGATCGGGACGAAAAAAGCAGCGAATCCTAAAAATACAGACGTTTTTATTCTTAGTTAGACTGGCTGGTCCAGAATCGCTCAAGCTGATTCATGATCTGGTTCAGATCGCCAAGGCGATCAGGAGTCAGCTCAGTGCCCTGAATACGCTCTTCATGCCGTTTGTACATCTCGGTGATCGTATCGCGCAGCTTGATTCCTTTTTCGGAGAGCTTTACACGGATCGAGCGTTTGTCATGCACGGAGCGTTCCTGGATAAGATATCCGTTCTCAACCATTTTCTTGACGTTATAGGATACGTTGGAGCCTAGATAGTATCCACGGATTGTTAATTCGCCGACGGTCATCTCGTCATCACCGATATTATAAAGGATCATGGTCTGGACGTTGTTGATGTCCTGTATCCCTTTACGGTCAAGTTCAAGCTTTAGCACGTCTAGAAATTGACGGTGTAGGCGCTCAATCAACTGTATGCTGTCGTAATAAGGTGTTGTCATTGGTGCTCCGTATTTAACCTATATATTAGACTCACATTAGAGGGTAATCATAACTCTGTCTAGATAGTACGCAATAGTTAATTTCTTTGCTATCAACAGGATAGTTTATGCCGCTTCTTCGTCAAGGCCAAAGCTGGCGGGCTGGAAGTACTTGTTGATTTCAGTGGCTGTAAGGGTGTCGAGCCTTGAAGGCTCCCATTGTGGTGCTTTGTCCTTGTCTACCAGTGCAGCCCGAACGCCTTCATAAAAGTCGTGCCCCTTCATAAAGTGCTGTGCCAGCACGTAATCACGGGCGGTTACGTCGTTGAAGTCCGCGCCTTTGGCTTTGCGCAGATGGGCAAGCGTGACTTTGAGGCTGGTCGGAGAGCGGGATTCGATTGTGCGGGCGGTTTCTTGTGCCCATGCGTTGTTGTCTGCACGCAGAGTTGACAGAATATCTTCGACCGTATTCGCGGCGAAGCAGCGGTCTATGAGTGCTGCTTTTTCCTCCACCGGGCCTTTTTCGGGCGCAGGGGCGGCGACTTCTTCAAGGGTTTTGTTGAAAAGCGCCTGCGCAGCGTCTTTTGAAGCGGCTTCTTTAATACCATCAAGGCAGGTGTTAATGGATTGCGCATTGATGAGGTGCGTTGCAGCGCCGGTCCAAAGAGCATCATGCGGGCCGATGTTGTTGCCTGTCAGGGCCAGATAGGTTCCGGACTCGCCGGGAAAGCGGCTCAGAAAATAGGTGCTGCCGACATCGGGGAAAAAGCCGATATTTGTTTCCGGCATGGCAAAGGTGGTGTTTTCCGTAGCGATCCGGTAGCGGCATGGCCCGGCAACACCAAAGCCACCCCCCATGGTGATGCCATTCATAAAGGCGAATGTCGGCTTGGTATAGTGGAAGAGCTGGCGGTTGAGGCGGTATTCCTCGGCGTAGAATAATGTAATGGTTCGTTCGTCGGTACCATCGCGGCGATAATCCATGCCCGTGGTATAGGCTGCCTTTACATCACCGCCGGCACAAAAAGCACGTTCCCCGGCACCTTTGAAGACGATCGCTTTTACATCCGCTTCCCGTTCCCAGCGCGTGAGAGCCTTGGATACCAGCCGCACCATTTCCAGCGTCAGCGCGTTTAAGGCTTCTACACGGTTGAGCGTCACGGTCACGACGCCGTTTTCTTTTTCTACGATCAGTTCTTTGTCAGTGAAGGGCATGAGGGCTATGTTTATTTACTTTTTTACTGAAATCACTTAGTAATTGTACACGTTTTACACATGAATGCAGGCAGAAAATCATGGCTACGGCAAAAAGCATCGATAGTTTTCAGAAGCACAGAGATATAGGCACAGAAAAAGACCGCACGGATATCGTCCGTATGCGCCGTATGCGGCGGACGGGCAATCTGCGGGATATGGTGCGCGAGACACATTTGAGCCCGGATGACTTTATTTTACCTTTGTTTGTTGATGAGGGGCTTGATGAGCGCACACCGGTTCAGTCAATGCCCGGTATCTGGCGTGAAACAGAACAAAGTGTTGTGAAGGCCGTAAAGGAAGCGGAAAGCGCAGCTGTGCCGGCTGTTATTTTGTTTGGTGTGTCACACAAGAAGGATGATAGCGGCAGCGATTCCATGAAGAAAAATGGTTTGCTGGATCGTATGGTGGGGCGCGTCAGGGATGCTTGCCCGGACATAGCGATTATTACGGATTTGTGTTTTTGCGAATATACGGATCATGGTCATTGCGGTGTGTTGGATAAGCGCGGCGATGTTGATAATGATCTCACGCTGGATAATTTACAGCAGCAAGCTTTGATCGCAGCACAGGCCGGTGCTGATATGATCGCGCCATCCGGGATGATGGATGGCACGGTTGCGGCCTTGCGCAAGGCATTGGATGGGGGTGGTTTTAGCCATTTGCCGATCATGTCTTATTCAACCAAATTTGCTTCTGCTTTTTATGGCCCGTTTAGGGATGCCGCCGGATGTAGTCTGGGTAAGGGGCATCGCAAGACATATCAGATGGACCCGGCCAACGGACGAGAAGCGATTCGGGAGTCGCTGATTGATGAGGCTGAGGGCGCGGACATTCTTATGGTTAAGCCGGGTATGGCCTATCTTGATATTCTGGCGGAGTTGCGCGCGCAAACCCGCTTGCCGCTGGCGGTTTATCAGGTCAGTGGCGAGTATGCGATGATTAAGTTTGCAGCAGAGGCGGGGGCGCTGGATGAGCGGGATGTAATGATGGAATCATTGCTAGCGTTCAAGCGGGCGGGTGCGGACCTTATTCTGTCATATTTTTCTGTGGAAGCGGCGCGCGCGCTTCAAGGATGATATTATTCCCTTTTATGTGGTAGGATGCAGCCTGTGATGTATGGGCGAATAGTATCCTTATGGCCGATGTAAAAAAACAACGAGATCAATTTATTGCCTTTTCATTTTCCTCGGCAGATTTATTTCTGGAGGTGTCTGCGGAAGGTGAGATTGTATTTGCGCTGGGTGCTGCGGTCGGGCTGACCGGTATTAAGGATACAAGTCTTGTCGGCAAGCAGTGGCTGGACGTTTTTTGTGAGGCTGACCGTGGTTTGTTGCGCGGCATGCGCGCAAAGGCACAGCTTGCCAAACGCTGCGGACCGTTGCCGGTTACTATGGATGAAGAGCTGGCCGGAAGCGCAAAGGCGATTGTCACCGGTATCAAGATGCCGGGCCCCGATGTTTTTTATCTTAGTATCGGTTTCACAAATGAATTAATGCAAAAAGTTGCCGACGCTTTGCGCGCGCAGATGTCCAATGATTTGATGGACAAACAGGTCTTTATTAAGCAAGCCGCTGGTGCGATTGAAATGGCACGCTCTTTGGGCACTGAACTGGAGATGACATTCCTGGATGTTGCTGATGCCGCACAGGTTAAGAACCGCATCGGGGACGATGTGTGGGCGACATTTCAGGATACAGCCGGTGCTTTTCTTTTGTCACAATCATCGGATGGCGAGTCAGCGGCCGAGGTAACGGAGGGGCGTTATAGTGTCATTCATGATAAGAGCGTTGATTCAGAAGCCCTGCGGACACAGCTGTTTAATATTTCAAAAGAAGCTGACCCGGAAGGCAAAGGTTTTTCTGTGAGCAGCACGTCCGTTGAAGCTGATATGGAAGGTTTAAGTGAGCATGACGCTATGAAGGCATTGATTTACACGATCAATGAATTCGAACGGAAGGGGACAACGCTGGACATTGAAACATTGCAGGGCGGGTTAAAGACCTATGCCGCAGCAAACGCACAGAGGATTCAACAGTTCAAAGAAATTATAAACAGGTCTGATTTTGATTTTCATTACCAGCCGATTGTTGATTTTAAGAAGAAAGATGTTTCTCATTTTGAGATGCTGGCTCGTTTTAAGACCCACGAATCAACACAGGAATGGGTGGTGTTTGGTGAAGATGTGGGGATGGCTGCTGAGTTTGATATTGCCGTGTGCGAGCGCGCTATCAATTACCTTCTTTATAAGGGCGGCGTAACCCGTAATAAGTTTGCGATTAATCTGTCCGGGCAATCGATACAAAATGAGCAGTTTTTCAAAACACTTCTGGCAAAACTGAAGGCCAACAAGGGGCTGTCGGATCGCTTGATTTTTGAGATAACAGAATCAACGCAAATCAAAAAGCTGGATGTTGTGAGCTCTTTTGTGCAGCGGTTGAAAAAGGACGGCTTTAAGGTGTGCCTGGATGATTTTGGTGCTGGAGCTGCTTCATTCCAGTATTTACAAAAGCTGCATGTGAATTACGTCAAAATTGACGGGCAGTATACGCGCCGTCTTCTGGAATCTGATCGTGAAGCGGTTATGATTAAAAGCCTGAATAAAATGTGCCATGACCTTGGCGTTCAGGTTGTCGTCGAGCAGATAGAAACCAAGGAGCAGTACGATAAATTGAAAGGCTTGGGCATTCAGTTGGGGCAGGGCTATTATTTTGGTCACCCAGAGCCGCACCCGCATTATGACACCTCACTGTTTCCGTCAGACTGAACACCTTGATATTCTTGTCAAAAAAGGTGATAAATATAAGGGGTGTTCGTGTAAAATGAATGCCTCCAAACAGGAAAGGATTTCCTTTTTTCTATGAAGCTTCTTGGTCTTCTCATTGTTGTTGTGGGTGTTTTTTCCGGCTACATACTGGCTGGCGGGCATATGGCCCCGATTCTTGCCGCGCTCCCCTATGAAATGATGACCATCGGCGGCGCGGCTGTTGGCGCGTTTATGGTTTCTAATTCAATGCATACGATTAAGGCGACGGCAAAAAACCTGAATTGTCTGGTTAAGGCGGAAGCGCATAACAAGGATTCCTATATGGAGTTATTGAGTGTGCTTTATATGCTGTTCAAGTTAGCGCGCACGAAGGGCTGGCTGGCGCTGGAATCTCATATTGAACAACCGGAAGATAGTGAGTTGTTCGGACAGTTTCCTGAGTTTCATGCTCACCATCACGCTGTTTTATTCTTGTGTGATTATCTGCGTATCATTTCGCTGGGCAGAGAAAACCCGCATGAAATTGAAGCTTTGATGGATGAAGAGATCGAAACCATCAATCATGAAAAAATGCACCCGTCCCATGCGATGCAGACGATGGCCGATGGTGTGCCGGCACTGGGTATTGTGGCGGCTGTTTTGGGTGTTATTAAAACGATGGGGTCCATTTCCGAGCCACCGGAAGTGTTGGGTAAGATGATTGGTGGCGCGCTGGTGGGAACATTCCTCGGTGTGTTTTTGGCTTATGGTTTTGTGGGCCCGATTGCCGGCGCGCTGGGCGGCAAAGGTGAGTCCGAAGTGCTTTATTACCGCTGTATCAAGGTGGCGATGGTTGCTTTCTTGAACGGCGCCCCGCCGCAGGTTGCTGTAGAGTTTGCGCGCAAATTTTTGCCGCATCATGTCCAGCCAACCTTTATGGAGTTGGAAGAGAAGCTTAATGAACTGCCTGCACCGGGATAAGCGTCATGGCAAAGACTGACAAGACGGACGAAGTCCAGCCGATTATCATTAAAAAAGTCATTAAAAAGGGCGGTGGTCATCACGGTGGCGCATGGAAGGTCGCTTATGCGGATTTTGTGACGGCCATGATGGCGTTCTTTTTGTTGTTGTGGTTGTTGAATGTTTCAACGGACGAAGCCCGGAATACGATTTCAAATTACTTTGACCCGAGCCACCCGAAGATTGCTGATATGCGCAGTGGTTCCGGCGGTATTATGGGGGGGACATCAACGGCAACAGAAGGCGCCATGACCACCGATGTGCAGCCTTTGACGCAGACGCAGCCAACCGGCATGCCGAACCCGAAGCAGGAGCGCGCACACGAACAACCCAATGATGATGCCGCCAGCTTGAAGAAATTTGAAGAAAAACTACGCAAGCAGGAAGAAGAAGAATTCCAAAAAGCCAAAGCAGCGCTGGAAGCGGCTATGCAAAAAAGCGAAGAATTGCGCGCGTTGGCTAAAAACCTGATGATTGATATTACGCAAGAGGGCTTGCGTATTCAGCTTGTTGATCAGGAAGGAAAGCCGATGTTCCCGTTGGGGAGTGCTGAGATGTATGGCTACACAAAGAAGCTGGTTAAGGTTGTCGCGGATGTTATTACAGCGATGCCGAATGAAATTTCCATTCGTGGCCATACGGACAGTCATCAATATTCAGCAGCAGCAAAATACACGAACTGGGAGCTTTCATCTGATCGCGCCAACTCCAGCCGCCGGGAATTGTTGAAAGCGGGCGTGCCGACCGGTCGGCTTTCAGATGTGATGGGTAAGGCTGACCGTGAACATTTGTTCGCCGAAAACCCCTTGGATGAGCGTAACCGCCGGATAAGCATTATTTTGCTGAATGAATCTCTGGATCATGCTTATGAGCGCGGCGCGTTCGATGATGATCTTGATGATGGCCTTGATGATGGTGTTGCGCAGGAAACAGAGCGGCGGCAACCTAAGAAACCGCCTGTGGGCACGTTCCAGAAAACACCAGGGGCTGTTTACTTCCCCTAGGAAATATTTTTAAGCGTAATATTTTTAAGAAAATCGCCCGCTTTTCGGGAAGCCGTTCGGCGGCAAACGTCCGGCTTGTGCGCGTTCACCGAGCCATGGATTAAGGTCATCCACCATTGTTTCGCCTGTGCCGTATTTGTAGAACAATCCGGTATTCCAGTTAAAGGCTTTGGCGGCGCGTACGCTACCATCCTTGTACTTTTGTAGGATGACGCCTTTGCCTTTGCTCATCACCGGGATGTTGGCAATCGGGAAGACCAGCATTTTGCGGTTGGTGCCGATGATGGCGAGGTGGTCAGCATCGGACGCAATGGGAATACATAGCTTGGCTTCGGCTTTGCCGCCGACATTTAAAACCTGCCGCCCGTTTTTGGTTTGGGCCAGCAAATCTTTTGCCTCGACAATGAAGCCGCGCCCGTCATCCGATGCGACAAGGAATTTTTCATCGGCATTGTGAATACGTACACCGATGATTTCTGCATCATTCGGCAAGTCAATCATCAGACGCACAGGCTCACCAAAGCCGCGCCCCGGCGGTAGACGGTCACACCCAATAGTATAAAAGCGCCCGTTGGTAGCAAAAACGGAGAGTTTGTCCGTTGTGAGTGCTTCCAGCACGAATCCTTCTTTGTCGCCGTCTTTATATTTGAAGTCCTTGCTGTTTTGGCTGTGCCCCTTCATCGCGCGTATCCAGCCCTTGTGAGAGCAGATGACTGTGAGAGGTTCTTTTTCCATCATCGATTCTTGTAAGACCTCGATGTCAATCGGGGCCGGTGCTTTACCGATTTTTGTGCGGCGCTTGCCGATATCTGTATCCGTGCCAAACAGTTTTTTGATTTCATCAACCTGTTTACGGATTTCTTTCCATTGTTTCGCTTCGGACTTAATAAGTGATGCAAGGCTGTCACGTTCCTTGGACAGCTTGTCATGTTCTGTCTTGATGCCTATTTCTTCCAGTTTGCGTAAGGAACGCAGGCGCATATTAAGAACCGCTTCGGCCTGCACATCGCTTAGTTTGAATTTCTTCATCAGCTCGGGTTTGGGTTCTTCGGATTCGCGGATGATCTTGATAACCTTGTCGATATTCAGATAAACGATCAGGTAACCTTTCAGCACTTCAATTCTGTGTAGAACTGCTTCCAGACGGTGTTGTGAACGGCGCACAAGCACATCTTGCCGGTGGGCGAGCCATGCCTGCAGGACTTGTTTTAAATCCATGACCTTCGGGACGAGGCCGTTGTCGAGCACATTCATGTTAAGGGAGAATCGTGTTTCAAGATCGCTCTGCCGGAACAAAGTTTCCATTAGTAATTCAGGTTCGATGTTCTGGCTTTTAGGTATAAGGACAAGGCGCACATCTTCTGCGCTTTCATCGCGGACATCATCCAGCATCGGGACCTTGCGGTCATTGATAAGTTGCGCAATGCGTTCCACCAATTTTGATTTTTGTACCTGATAGGGGACTTCCGTCACAACAATTTGATATGTACCGCGTTTGCCGTCTTCGCGTTCCCATTTTGCGCGCAGGCGGAAGGAGCCTTTGCCGGTTTTATAGGCTTCGAGGATGTTTTCTTTCGGTTCGACCAGAATGCCGCCGGTCGGGAAGTCCGGCCCTTTGACGATCTTCATCAGGTCTTTGACTTCGGGTTCTTTGTCGGAATCGAGCATCAATTCCATGGCTTCACACAGCTCCGCCACATTGTGCGGCGGAATGTTGGTCGCCATACCAACGGCGATACCGGATGACCCATTGGCAAGTAAGTTCGGGAAGTTGCCGGGCATGACGATCGGTTCACTCCCGTCACCGTCATAGGTGGCACGGAAATCAACGGCATTTTCGTCGAGCCCTTCCATGATGAGCTCTGCAACCTTTGTCAGGCGCGCTTCGGTGTAACGCATGGCAGCGGCGTTATCGCCGTCAATGTTACCGAAATTCCCCTGTCCATCGACCAGCGGATAACGCACCGCGAAATCCTGTGCCAGCCGCACAAGCGCGTCATAAACGGACTGATCGCCGTGGGGGTGGAATTTACCAATGACATCACCAACCACGCGCGCAGATTTTTTAGGCCCTGTGTTCGCGCCCAGCTTGAGCTGGTACATCGCATAAAGCAGCCGCCGGTGCACAGGCTTTAGCCCGTCACGCACATCGGGCAGCGATCGGCTCATGATCGTGGATAGGGCATAGGACAAATACCGTTCGGAGAGGATATCCCCCAACGGCTGGTCTATAATCATTTGTTCTTTGGGAGCGGATGAGCCGCCACCTTTGCTTTTACGTGCCATGGTTTATGGTTCTACTTTGATTTTCGTTTGTTTTAAAGGGGTTTTTTGTGGCACCAGAAACGATACATCTCAATAAATGTATCCGGGTTGTTTTGTTCAAATTCGTGCCAGTTATCCAGATTGCTGGCTTCTTCATCCTCTGGATATTCTTTTCTATAATTTTCAATTGTTTCTTCTCGTATATAGAACTTCACAAATTCCAGATTTTGCGCCGCCAGAAATTCTTTTAATTGCGGAATGGTAAAGCGGTGTTCTTGCACATGGAACAGCAAGTCACGGCATTCCGAGAGGGAAAAGTAATCCCGCATGCCGGCTAAGTTATCCAGCGCTTCTTTTTCCAGTATGTCGGGTGCTTCGCGGCGGAAGCGGCGAATGTCCGTTGCATCGGATTTAAAACCCTTGTCCTTGATAAGTTTGCGGCTCTCTGCGATAAAGCGCCGTGCCGTTTCGCTGTACAGGCCGAGTCGCATTAATCCGTCCGGTTTTAAAAGCCCGGTCAGCACAGCCAGCCCGGCGGCGGGGTCTTCCATATGGTGCAAGACACCGGCGGAGGCGATGTAGTCGAATTGTTCATCCAGTACGCCAAGGCCGAGAATATCCCCGTGCTTGAATTTTATGTTTTTTATGTCTGTATCCTGTGCCCGTTTTGCGCCATAGGCGATACTGGTCAGGCTGAGGTCAACGGCCAGAAGGTCTGAATCGGGGAAGGTGGCGGCAAGGCCGATGGCTTCTTGCCCCGTACCACAACCGGCATTCAGGATGCGGGCTTTTGTGTCTTTGAACCGTCCTTCGACTTTTTCGTCCGTCATGATGCTTGAATAGCCCGTCCAGCGCGGGTAGGGGAATTCTTCGTATTGTTCCTGCACTTGTGCGGAAACACCGACGCTAATTTCTGTAATGGCGGGGATGTTTTGTCTTATTTTTCTTTGTTCAAGATAATCTTCGAGATGCACGGCTGCAAAAAGACGAGTTTCGCGTTGTGGAAAGTCTTTGAGTTGTGCGGCGATTGTTGCGGCGTTGCTGAGTCTGACCAGTGGTGTGTAACAGGCTAGAATTGTCAGAAGTTTTTCATCGGCCTTGGGCGCGCTTTCGGCAGCGGCTTTTAATTGCGCAACGGCATTTTCTTCTTCATCTGTGAAGTTGAATATATATTCGGTTAACATGCAGTTGCCGGCGAGGGCGCGGGTGATGGTGATGTAGTCTTCTTCGGAGAAGATGGGTTTTTCAGCATCACGCTGTTCCAGCATAAACCGGCGCAGGAGTGTCAGCAGTGTTTCGAAATGTACAGCCGGCACGATCATGGCTTGTATGCCGTTCAGGAAATAAGGATCGAGCAGGGCTTTGCGGTTTTTAGTAACAGCCTTGCAAAAGAGCGGGTAGAGGTTGTCGCCAGATTTTTTGGTTACTTTAAAGAAGTCTTTGAAGCTGGGGTCTTTGCACAGCAGCATGTACCAGAGCCGCGATGTGTTCGACACATCGACATCTTCTTTCATCAGGAAGCGGGTATATAAATCTTTGAGGTCTTTATTGAAGGCCTGTATGCGTAGCCGCATGGCGATGGCTAGAAAGCTGTCGATGTAGCGCCGTTCTTCGGGCGCGGCCTTGATTGCTAGGGCATAGTAGTCAATTGCATGCAGGGCATGGCCATGTACGATAAGAAGTTCAGCAATACAGGCATAGGCTTTGTGGCATTTGGGGTCGAGCTTGATGGCGTTTTCAAAATTGATTGTCGCTTCATCCGCATTCCCCATATAGGAGCAGACTTCACCGAGGTCACAATAGGCGGCAGCGGTTTTATGTTCCTTTAGGGCATTAAGCAACATGCTGCGGGCGGCGGTGTAATCCTTGTTGTCGATCAGATCCCGCACCTGCGTGTGCAGGTCGGTGTTATCGTCTTGTCTGGCTGTATTATCCTTGTGCGGCATGTGAGGCTTCTCTTCTTTCCGGTTCTACAAATCTCTCAAATCTTTCTTGGAAGTGCAAGCGTTGTGCGGGAATGCCGCGACTATGATGGTTGAAAACCCAGTGCTCGAGGAAGTGAGCATTCATACGCAGGCCCTTGATGATTTCTTCGTTTGTGACGCTGCCGCGTTTTGGCTTCAGGAAAGCAGGCAGCGGCAGGAGTTTGTCTTTATAAGGAGCGCCGACGGCATGGCTGACGGCGTGGCCTGATTTGGGGCTGACCCATTCCAGCGTGGCCGGATCACCATTGCCGGCACAGCGTGACAGGTTGAGCGCAAAGCCCAGTTCGCGCAGGAGGGCTATTTCCCACATTATATATGTGGCGCCCCAGAATGCGCCGTCCATATTTTCCAGTAATGCTTGTAGTCCGTAAAACAGACCGGGATGTGCTTCCCGTTCGGGCAGGGCTTCATCACAAAGAGCGCACGCCGCCATAAGAGCACCCAGCCGCAGCGGGTCATCAATAGAGCCGTTTGCCAGATTCCGTTCCTGCTCCAGCGTAAATGTGCCCAGCTGATCCGCCACGCGTGAAGCCCAGCGTATACCGACCAGATTGCCGGGTTCGACAATGCCGCGCTGACGAGATGAGTGTGCTCCCCGAACGTAACCGGCATGACGGCCGTAGTTTTCTGTCAAAACAGAAACGACAGCCCCTGACTCGCCATGCGGTCGGGCGGAGAGAACGATGCCTTGATCCTGCCACTGTTCCATGGGAGCATTATAGGGAGTGCAATCATACAAGGAAAGCAGGGATATCATGTTGCCAGCAAGGCCTTTCTATCTTCTTCGTCACGGCGAAAGCGAAGCCAATGCAGCCGAGATATGCGCAGGCGGGATGTCTGACTCGCCGTTGAACGAAACAGGCCGCGGACAAGCCCGGGCGCTGGCAGCCGTTGTGGAGAGTATTTCCGAAAAGCCGGAAGTTGTCTTTCACAGCAGCATGAGCCGCGCGCGTGAAACGGCACAGATCGTTAATAAAGCCCTGAAACTGGAGATAGAGGAGGAGCACCATTTACGCGAACATGAGGTCGGGGAATGGGAAGGCGCGCCATGGGCCGACGTGGCCCCCCGGTTCGAACGCAAGGAAGCACCGCCCGGTGGTGAAACCCACTCCCAGTTCGCACAGCGCATCCAGCGGGTGATTACAGATATCTTCGCCCGTGAACCACGATTGCCGCTGTTGGTAGCGCATGGTGGTGTCTTTCATGCATTGGGCTATTTGTATGAATATGGTATGTCACCGATTCAAAACTGCCATCTGCACTATTTCGAACCATGCTCCGATTTCGACCCGTTTCCGTGGCGTGTGTGGCAGTTCGATGTAGATGAGAGCGGACTGACCCGCGCCTCCGCTCCGTTCTGTTTGTCTCAGACACTGTCCCGGATTGCTTGATAGATATTAAACGCCTGCTTCGTTTCTGCAACGTCATGCACGCGGAAAAGCGCTGCGCCTTGTTGCAGGCACCACAGGGCCGTTGCGAGTGAACCGCCGAGCCGTTGCCGCATTCCTGCGCCGGGGCAAATAGCCTCGATAAAGCGTTTTCTTGAAGCACCGACCAACACTGGGACACCGCATTTTTTGAATTCCGATACGTTGCGTATGATTTTCAGATTGTGCGTAAGTGCCTTGCCAAAGCCTATTCCGGGATCAACGACAATGCGGCCCTTATCGATACCATTTGTCTCGCAAAATTCAATGCGCCGAAGCAAGAACTCAGAAACTTCCTGCACCACATTGGTATAGTTTGGATTATCCTGCATCGTTTGTGGCTGACCCTGCATATGCATCAGGCAGACCAGTGTGTTAGTTGATGAAACGATATGCACGCTGTCAGGATCATTCATCAAGGCCGTGACATCATTGACCATTCCGGCACCGGCCTTGATTGCTTCCTTCATTGTGGTGGCGTGGCGGGTATCGATGGAAATTAATTTTCCGCAATCGCGCAATCCTGCGATGACCGGGATTACACGGTCCATTTCTTCCTGCGGGCTTACGGGGGCTGCGCCGGGGCGGGTGGATTCTCCGCCTATGTCAATAATGTCCGCGCCGTCCGCAATAAGCTTTTGGGCGTGTGTGATGGCTTTGCCCGGGTCAATAAAGTCTCCCCCGTCGGAAAAGCTGTCCGGGGTAACATTAACGATGCCCATGATGTACGGGCCTTTATTGAAGAAATGATCCTGCATAAGGAGGTTTTAGCACCAAGAGGCGTGGCTATGCTACTACTTCCATTGGTTTGGCTTCCTGTCCGGCGGGCAGGGCGGTGATAAGGGCTGATAACGGCGTTTTGAGTACGGGATGAACCCAGTCCGGTGCGATTTCGTGCAGAGGCAACAAGACAAAGGCCCGTTCATGCATGCGCGGGTGCGGGATGATAAGCTCTGGCCTGTCTAGGATTTCATCGTTGTAAGCAATCAGGTCAAGGTCAAGCACGCGGGCTTCATTGCGTTTGGCGCGCTCACGTCCGAATTCTTTTTCGATATTCTGGAGTGTTTCTAACAGGGCCAGAGGGGTCAGTTTCGTTTCAATCTGTATCACCTGGTTGTGATACCAGGGTTGGTCTGAAATAGGCACAGGTGCAGTCAGCCAGATGCGAGATGATGTCATGATACCCATGTTTCGGGTCGATAGCGCTTCATGTGCTGCGGCAATTGTTTCGCTTGGACCGCCATGGGGGCCGGATAAGTTCGCGCCGAGTGCTATGAGAATCAAGGCAGAGCCTCTACCATGTCCGGACTTTGCCGGTGTCCATATGGACAAAATTGCTGTTTTTGTAATATCCGACACCACCGGCGCGTATCTTGACGGCGACGTTGCGCAGCTTTCTGGTGGAATAGCCGGGCAGGCGCACATCAACAGCCTGACCCGTCAGGTGCAGGGAATGCTGGGCAACGCCTTCGCTGTGGCGACGCAACATGCTGTTTGTACGCGGAGAGCGGTAGCCAGACAGAATTTCAAACGGGGCGGTTGCGCCCGCTTTTCTGTGAGACATATACAAAATATCAATGATGCGCGGATCAACCGGAAACACTTCACCGGTGCGGAAGTCACGCAAAATGGAATTAATCTGTTCAAACGCATCCGGCAAATACTTGCCGCCGATGCGGTAGGCGCCCGAGAATGTTTCGCCGGTGTGTTGGTTACGAAAATCGATATTAAAGGCATCCATTTTGGGCACGGCAAATGTGCTGGCCTGTGCAGGTAGGCCACCCAGAGCCAGAAGCGGCAGGGCGCTGAGCATACCTGTAAAGCCGACTTTTAAAAGGTCGCGCCTGTTCAGGCCTTCACCAAGAAGTTGTTTTTGTTCGTTGTCCATTGCTTGTTATCTCTTGATAAATTTAACCGAGTGGTTTCCAGAAACGAATAGGTTCCTCATTATATGCCAGCTAGTTTGCAGAGGCAAGCGTCGCCGGTGTGTTGTCCGTAGCCGCCACATTGGTATGGATATCCGGTAGCCAAAAACCATTGCTAGCAGCCAGTGATTCAATCAGATCCTTGTCGCGCTTATATATATCGGACCCGAATACGAGCTTGCCGTTTTTATCCTTCCATATTGTCTGGTATACGATAAAGACAGGGAAGGATGTGCTGGCCTTGATATTTTCTGTTTTTTCAGTGTCGATCAGTCTCTGGATGTCTCGTTTTGACCAGTCTTTATTATGCGAAAGAATGAATTGCGCGATTTTTTCCGGTTCGTGTAAACGGATACATCCGGAGCTTTTGGTCCGGTCTTCCATGTCAAAGAACTCCGGATGGTTCGTGTCATGCATATACATATTGAATTCATTGTTCATGAGGATACGGATGCGCCCCAGTGCATTATGATCGCCCGGTGTTTGCACCATGCGGATGCTATCCAGTTCTTTGCGGCTGATGCTGTTCCAGTCGATTGAGCCGGGGTCAAGGTTCACGCGCTCCGTGCCATAGCCCTTATAAAATTCAATTTCTTTCTCAACTAGAGCGTAAGGGTCTTTCTTTAGTTTCGGCACCATGTCCGCCATCTTGATACCATAAGGTATGGTCCATGTCGGGTTAAAGCGCACGCCGGTAACGGTGGTGGTGAAGTCACGGGTTTTGCGCCATGGCATGCCAACGACAACTTTCATCTCAATGGTTTTACGCCCTTTCTCGACAGCCCACAGCATTTGTGAAGGCAGGTTCACAAGGATATAGCGATCCGGCTTTTCTTGCTCCAGCCAGCGTAAACGCTCCAGATTAGCAACGATTTGCTCCATTTTTTCGCGGTTGGTACGGTTGAGCAGATCAAGGGTCTTTGACCCGATGATGCCATCAGCGTCCAGGCTGTATTGTCTTTGGAAATCCATGACGGCAGCTGCCAGGCGATCATCATAAAATGTCTTCGGTCCATCGCTCTTGCGGTGTTTCACACCCAGTCGTGCACGGATTTTAGGCACTGTGCGGTGACCGTCACCGGGACGTAACATGCCGCCCAGATTGATAGGCAGGATGCCGTCATATTTTTCTTGCTCGTTGGTCAGGCGCACCAATTCATCGCGTAATGTGTTGTAAAATTTATCCTGCGGTGCCAGTTTTTTGAGTTCATGGGCAGGGCTGGCGGCGCTCATAACCCTTTCCAGAACAGCTTGCCCGTCCAGGGAGGTGCGCCAGAACTTGGCTTTTTGACGAATGCTTGCCGGGTCAACCCGCATGCCGGTAATGTCATGGCCATAACGGATCACAGCATCGGTCAGCAGCAGCTCAAGCGCCGCTGTGTTCGGGCGGCTGTGCTCCAGTATCTCGCGGATTTTTGCGGCGTGGTATGTTTGCGGGTTCAGGCCGTGCGTCCAGGAATCATCCAGTATTGATAGAATGTTGGATGCACGATCATACTCGTGCTCTGGTTCTTGGTCATCGTCGAGCCAGAAAGGTTCGCTGTCGCGGGCTTCATAAAATACCTGCATGGCGGCCGGGTCGGCAAAGTCGACGTCATTTAATGAGCCACGGGAGATTGTGCGCTGGATTGAGACCGGCGTTAGAAACGAACCGAAGATCGCGTTACCGGCAACATCGTAATTTTGATACTGCGCATAGGAAATCACCGGGGCCGTTAAAATAAAGGCCAGCACGCCGGCAAAGGCGATTGTAAGTTTTTCTTTGTGTTTGATTATCAATGACATGGCGCTTGGAAACCCTCGTTGTTATGTTTCCATTGTCGCGCCGAAAGATTAATATGTGCTTAGCGATATGCAGAAAAATCGAAAAATTAGAAGGACTTATAGCAAATACAATCCTTTTTCTTATCTCTTTTTTACTTTAGAAGTTCTGCCTTAGGAGAATGCCTGTATTCCCGTTTGCGCCCGCCCCAATATAAGGGCATGGATATCATGCGTGCCCTCATATGTGTTTACGGCTTCGAGATTCATCATGTGGCGGATGACGGGGTATTCATCGGAGATACCGTTCCCGCCCAGCATGTCGCGCGCGGTACGCGCAATTTCCAAAGCCTTGCCACAATTGTTTCGTTTGAGCATCGAGATGGCTTCCGGTGGGCAACGTCCTTCGTCGCGTAACTGACCAAGGCGAAAGGCGGCGTGCAGGCCGAGTGTAATTTCGGTTTGCATGTCTGCCAGCTTCTTCTGAATCAGCTGATTTGCAGCCAGCGGTTTGCCAAATACGATACGCTCCAGAACGTAGCTTCGAGCGCTGTGCCAGCAGGCTTCAGCGGCACCGATGGCCCCGAAACTAATTCCGAAACGCGCTGAGTTTAAACAGGCGAAGGGGCCACTTAAACCTTCACATGAAGGCAATTTGTTTTCTTCCGGAACAAACACTTCATCCATAGAGATACCACCCGTTATAGAAGCGCGGAGTGAGAACTTTCCTTCAATCTTCGGAGCGGAAAGGCCTTTCATGCCTTTATCAAGAATGAAGCCATTGATCTTGCCGTCATCATTTTTAGCCCATACGACAAATACATCGGCGATGGGGGAGCTGGTGATCCATTGTTTTGCACCTGAAAGGCTGTAGCCGCCTTTGACGGATTTTGCGCGGGTTTTCATGCCGCCGGGGTCTGAACCACCATCGGGCTCGGTCAGACCGAAGCAGCCAATAAACTCGCCGGAGGCAAGCTTCGGCAGGTATTTTTGTTTTTGTTCTTCTGATCCAAATTGCCAGATCGGGTACATAACCAGTGAAGATTGTACTGAAAAAGCAGAGCGATAGCTGGAATCCACCCGTTCCAGTTCCCGTGCGATAAGGCCGTAGGCAATATAGGATACGCCGGGGCAGCCATAGCCCTCCAGCGGTGCGCCCAGCAAGCCTAGCCCACCCATTTCACGCATGATTTCCGGGTCAAACTTTTCGTGCCGGTTGGCGTCAATAATACGTGGCAACAGCTTTTCCTGCGCGTAGCTATATGCTGTGTCACGCACCATGCGCTGTTCTTCGTTCAGTAGTTCATCTAAACAAAGGGGGTCATCCCACTGAAAGTCCGGCTTTAAATTCTTGTTCTGAGTCATCATTTTAATATCCGCTGTCATTGTTATGAAACCTCATTATGAAACCTCTAGCCAATAATTAATTCCGCGGTTAATGTATAACAGGAGTGATTTGAGAGCAATGGCTGACAACCTTTTGGCAGGACGAGAGATTATATTTGAATTCTACCCGGTGGGTGGACTTGTGCGCGTTTCGGCTATGGATACGAAAACGCTAACCGAAATTGTCATTCAGGGCCCGGCAAGCGCATCCGAAATGATTTTGAAGCGTAATGCGACGAAGCGCCTGGAATATGTTTTGCGAAAGAAGGGATTGATTTAATCCCCTTCGGCACCCTATATTTCAAGCCTTATTCACATCCTGCGAGAAGGATTTTGTTATGTCGGACACTGTAAGGCTGGCCATAGCCTGTGATCATGGTGGTTTTTTCCTGAAAAAGGCCATCAAGGAGGCCTATGGCGGCAAGTATGAATGGATTGATCTGGGTACTGACAGCTCAGAATCCTGTAATTATGCAGAGTTTGGGCATGCAATGGGCGAAACCATAGCGGCAGGCCGGGCTGAGCGGGGGATTATTATCTGCGGTTCCGGCATCGGGATTTCTATTGCCGCTAACCGGCACAAGGCTGTCAGAGCGGCGCTATGCGGTAACTCAACGATGGCACGGCTGTCGCGGGCGCATAATGATGCCAATGTTCTGGCGCTTGGCGCACGGATTACAGGACTGGCAGTGGCGCTGGATTGCGTCGATGCTTTTATGGCGACTGCGTTTGAGGGTGGGCGGCATGAGGAACGGATTAGAAAACTAGATACAGGTATCTGAAAGGATTAATAAAAATGGCAGAGGCAGCAATGGCAGTAAATGATAGTTCGAACAGTTTCTTCAACCGCGATCTTAAAAGCAGTGATCCGGATTTGTACCGGTCCATTGAACAGGAGATGCTGCGTCAGCAGACACAAGTGGAGCTTATCGCAAGTGAGAACATTGTGTCGCGTGCCGTACTGGAAGCGCAAGGGTCTGTCCTGACCAACAAATACGCAGAAGGCTATCCGGCGCGGCGCTATTATGGCGGCTGTGAGTTCGTTGACGTAGCAGAAAGTCTGGCACAGGAGCGCGCAAAAAAGCTGTTTAACTGCGATTTTGCCAATGTTCAGCCGCATTCCGGTGCGCAGGCGAACCAGGCTGTGTTTCAGGCGCTGTTACAGCCCGGTGATACGATTTTGGGTATGTCATTGGCTTCCGGTGGGCATCTGACGCATGGGGCTGCGCCGAACCAGTCGGGCAAGTGGTTTAATGCTGTGCAGTACGGTGTGCGCCGTGATGACGCATTGATTGATTATGATGAAGTTGAAAAACTGGCGCTAGAACATAAGCCTAAGATGATTATTGCTGGTGCATCAGCCTATCCCCGGGTCATTGACTGGGCGCGGTTCAGGGCAATTGCGGATCAAGTTGGTGCGCATCTGATGGTGGATATGGCGCATTATGCGGGTCTGATCGCCGGTGGTGCGTATCCGTCACCAGTACCGCACGCGCATGTGACAACGACAACAACACACAAGACTTTGCGCGGACCGCGTGGCGGCATGGTGTTGACCAATGATGAAGTCATCGCCAAGAAAATTAATTCGGCTGTCTTTCCCGGATTACAAGGTGGGCCGTTGATGCATGTTATTGCCGCGAAGGCTGTGTGTTTCGATGAAGCGCTCCAGCCCGGGTTCAAGCAATACGCGAAAGACATTATCGCTAATGCAAAGATTTTGGCGGCGGCGTTGAAGCGGGGTGGTCTTGATATTGTGTCCGGCGATACGGATAGTCATATTGTCCTTGTTGATCTGCGGCCAAAAAATTTGACGGGGAATATTACGGAAGCTGCGCTGGAGCGTGCCGGTATGACCTGTAATAAAAATGCGGTGCCATTTGACCCGGAAAAACCGATGGTTACAAGCGGTGTACGGCTGGGCACGCCTGCGGCGACCACGCGTGGCTTTGGTGGTGCAGAATGGAAGCAGGTCGGCGAGATGATCGTTGAAACACTGGATGCACACATTGCCGGAAACACGAATGTTGAGAGTGAGATACGAGGTAAAGTAGAAGCTTTGTGTAAACGCTTTCCTATTTACGAAGGACTGATGTAATGCGCTGCCCTTTTTGTGCTCATGACGATACACAAGTGAAGGATTCACGGCCGACGGATGATAGTGCGTCGATCCGCCGACGGCGCGAATGCACCGAATGTGGTGCACGCTTCACGACCTTTGAGCGCGTGCAGTTAAGGGAAATGACGGTATTGAAGTCCGGCGGGCGCAAGCAACCGTTTGAGCGCGACAAGACTATTCGCTCCATGCAGATTGCGCTGCGTAAGCGTCCTGTGGAGCTGGAGCAGATCGAAAGGGCCGCTAATTCGATCGTCAGGCAGTTAGAGAGTATGGGGGAGTCGGAAGTGAAGTCTCAACAGGTCGGAGAGATGGTCATGAAGGCCTTGGCGCGGATGGATGCTATTGGCTACATTCGCTTTGCTTCGGTGTACAAGGACTTTTCTACGCCAGAGGACTTTAATGAGTTTCTCGGGGAAATTAAGGACATCCGTTTGGAAAAGCGCCGGGAAGCCGCAGAATAGCAGGGTTTTCTTCGTTTTAATTGTTTCACGTGGATCATTTACGTAAGCGGAAAATCTGTTGCGGCGCACCGCCGTTTCAGTGTATAGACAGGGCATGAACACAGGAATTCCAAAAATGAAAACAGAAGGGTCACCAAAAGCGCAACGCAGCGCCGGTCGTTTGGCTGCCGTACAGGCGGTTTATCAGATGATTGCGAATGAGCAGCGCGCAGCGTCTGTTCTTACTGACTTTAAGAGCCACCCGCCTGTGAACGGCCAGGACGGCGAAGCGATGATCACACCGGATACGGCTTTGTTATCAGCCATCACGCAGGGCGTGGAAACACGCCGTGATGACGTGGAACAGCTTATTGCGGGGACGCAAAAACGACGCAGTAGCACCGGGGATGAGGGGGCTTACGCACCAAACGAACCTCTTTTGCATTCACTCTTGTTATGCGGTGCCTATGAATTGCTGGCGCACCATGACACGGATGCACCGGTCATTATCTCTGACTATCTTGAGGTGGCTCATGCTTTCTTCGATCAGGGTGAATCAAAGCTTGTGAATGGCGTTTTGGACAATATCAGCAAGGGTGTGCGCGATAGTGAGTGAGATGCAAAACAAACGCAAAACGGTGCGTGATATTCGCGCCTTGAAAAAGCAAAAACAAGCCTTTGTGTGCTTGACGGCGTACACCGCGCCGATGGCGCAACTGGCGGATCAGCATGCTGATATGCTTCTGGTTGGCGACAGTGTCGGCATGGTTATTTACGGCTATGACAGTACGTTACCAGTTACTCTTGATATAATGGTTGCGCATGGTCGCGCCGTCGTGAAAGCATCGCAACGCGCCCTTGTTGTTGTTGATATGCCGTTTGGTTCCTATCAGGAAAACCCCGCACAGGCGTTCCGCAATGCGGCGCATATCATGGCAGAAACGGGTTGCACGGCAGTCAAGCTTGAAGGCGGTGCGGAGATGGCAGAAACGGTTTCTTTCCTCGCACAGCGTGGTGTTCCTGTGGTGGGGCATATCGGTTTGCAACCACAATCAGTACATAGTGCAGGTGGCTATCGCGTGCAGGGCAGAAGCGCCGCAGAAGCAGAAGAGATCGTCAGAAGCGCCGAAGCTCTGGCGCAGGCGGGTGCTTTTGCAATTGTGTGCGAGTGCATCGATTCTGATCTGGCTGATCTGATTACGAACCGCATTGATATACCCATTATTGGAATAGGGGCATCGGCTGCTTGTGACGGACAGGTGATCGTAACAGATGATATTCTGGCTTTGACGGCGGGGCCGCATCCGCGCTTTGTTTCCCACTATGCCAATTTGCAAGACGTGATAGGCGCAGCCCTTAAGCGCTTTTCCGAGGATGTCAGGGCACGTTCATTTCCGAGCCAAGAGCAGACTTACAAGGTGTCAGCACCGATTCCGGCAGAGGCGGCAGAATAATTAGACCATAAGATTAGCACACCCCTGTAACCTTATGATCTAATAGGCCTTATTTTATATTGGAATTAAATAACACTCATTCAGTTTTATATAAACTTGTGGCGTGCGTAACCTAAAATTAAGGGTCATGCTCTAATATAGTAGGAATGGTTTGAGAGGGGCTTGTGGCTGTTTGCGCATGAAGAAGGCTTTATTAGGATTGTTGGCTATTTTGTTGCTGGCTGGGGGAGCGGCCGGCGTGTACTTCTATCTCCAAAGACCGGCCGAGGCCGCTATTGGTGATACGGAAGAGCACAAGGCTGCCAAAGAGGATGGCCACGCCAGTAAGGATGATGGGCACGGCGGCGGTAGCAGCAGCCAGTATGTAGAGCTGTCCCCCTTGGTTTTGCCCATTATTAATGAAGATGGCTTGGCTCAGGTTCTTAGTATTGTCGTTGTCATAGAGGTCCCCAACAACAAATCAGCAGCCAGGGTTAAGGAAATATCCCCGCGCTTAACGGATGCCTATATACAGGAAATGTATGGAATTCTTAACAGGCACGTGGCTCTGAAGGGCGGGATTATCCAGGTTTCAATGCTGAAAGAGCGCCTTAATACGATCAGTCGTCGTATTATTGGAGACGACATGTTTAATGACGTGCTCTTACAGGTGGTGCAGCAGCGCCCTATATGAAACCCCCTTATAAATAAGGTATCCCCGCATATTTCATAAAGGTTTTTTTGAAAGGGTCTGAATTTTAGGGCCTTTTTGCTTTTTTGGGTCTTGCTTTGAGTGAGATTATTGTGCATTTTCATGCCTCTGAAATGTTCCAGATGAAAAAGCAAGAATGAGGGAATCATGTTTGAAGTTTACTTGATGGTGTTATGCGCAGGTGTTCTGGCCTTGATCTATAGTCAGTTTGCTGCACGCAAGGTGCTGAGTTTGAGTGCCGGTAATGAAAGAATGCAAGAAATTGCGGCTGCGATTCAAGAAGGTGCGGCGGCGTATCTTGGGCGTCAATATAGAACGATCGCCATTGTTGGTGTGGTCGTTGCTATTTTGCTCTGGATGCTGTTGGGCTTTCATGTCGCTGTTGGTTTCATAATTGGCGCGGTGTTGTCGGGTGAAGCAGGCTTCATCGGCATGAACGTATCGGTCCGTGCTAATGTGCGGACGGCGCAGGCAGCGACAAAAGGATTAGCGGAGGCACTTGATGTTGCGTTTAAGTCTGGTGCTATCACAGGCATGTTGGTTGTTGGTCTGGGGCTTTTGGGCGTCGGCATGTATAGCTGGCTGTTGGAAACGATTGGCATGAGCACGCGCGAAGTTCTGGAAGGCCTGGTTGGTCTGGGATTTGGTGCATCACTGATTTCCATCTTTGCTCGTCTGGGCGGTGGTATCTTTACCAAAGGTGCTGATGTTGGCGGCGATATGGTTGGTAAAGTCGAAGCCGGTATTCCGGAGGATGACCCCCGTAACCCGGCGACCATTGCAGATAATGTTGGCGACAATGTTGGTGATTGTGCGGGTATGGCTGCTGACTTGTTTGAGACATACGCAGTGACAATCGTGGCGACGATGCTGATTGCTTACAGCGCATTTGCGCCGGGCGCACAGCAAATCATGATGATGTTACCGCTGATTATTGGCGCGTTATGCATTATTGCTTCTATCGGCGGTACATTCTTCGTACGGCTGAGAGGCGACTCTACGGACATCATGGGCGCCCTTTATAGAGGGTTCCTTTATAGTGCGTTGTTTGCGGGCATTCTGATTGCGATGTTGCTGGCGAACATGAATGTTTATTTCCCCATTCCGCTTGCGGATGGTGGCTTCATAAATGGTGTGAAATTGTTCTGGTGCGCGTTATCAGGGCTGGCTGTGACCGGGTTGTTGATCTGGATCACGGAATATTATACCAGCACGAAACATCGGCCTGTCCGCATGGTGGCCAAGGCTTCGGAAACGGGTCATGGCACGAACGTCATTCAGGGGCTAGCGGTTTCGATGGAATCGACAGCCTTGCCGGTTCTGGTGATTTGTGCCGGTATCTTTATCTCTTACTCGCAGGCAGGCCTGTATGGTATCGCGCTTGCGGCGACGACGATGTTGTCGCTGGCGGGTATGGTTGTGGCGCTGGATGCTTATGGTCCGGTCACAGATAATGCAGGCGGGATTGCCGAGATGGCAAAGCTGCCGAAGAAAACACGTGAAACAACAGATGCGCTGGATGCGGTCGGTAACACGACCAAGGCCGTGACGAAGGGCTATGCGATTGGCTCGGCTGCGCTGGCGGCGTTGGTGTTGTTTGCGGCCTATACAGAGGAGATCAAACATTATCTTCCACAATTCGGGCATATAGAGTTTCCGCTGGAAAGTCCTTATGTTGTGATTGGTCTCTTTATTGGCGGGATGTTGCCGTATCTGTTTGGTTCCATGTCGATGATGGCGGTAGGACGCGCAGCGTCCAGCGTTGTGATCGAGGTGCGCCGACAGTTTAAGGAAATCCCAGGCATCATGGAAGGCAAGGCTAAGCCTGAATACGGCAAGGCTGTGGATCTGCTGACGAAGGCGGCGATCAAGGAAATGGTGCTGCCGTCACTGCTACCGGTGCTTGCGCCCGTGGTATTGTTTGCGGTGATCTGCCAGGTGGGCGGCATGTATGCTGCGTTCCAGGCCGTTGGTGCCATGCTGATGGGTACGATTATCACCGGTCTGTTTGTAGCGATCTCGATGACCTCCGGTGGCGGCGCATGGGATAATGCGAAGAAGCTGATCGAGGAAGGTGCTTGCGGTGGCAAAGGTAGTGAGGCGCACAAGGCGTCTGTTACCGGCGATACGGTTGGCGACCCTTACAAGGACACCGCTGGCCCGGCAGTCAACCCGCTGATCAAGATCGTGAATATTGTGGCGATCTTGTTGGTGGCGGTTGTAGCCAAGTTTATCGGCGGTTAATCCGGTCTGACCGCTAAGAAAATTAAAAGGCCCCGCTTTATGTGGGGCCTTTTTCGTTGTCGGTTTGATAGCGGTTTTGATTGTTGGTTTGCTGGTGCTGCGCTGGCTTTTTTGGATATTAGCCTATTGACCCTCCGGTCCGGTCGTTTTGTTGAAACGCCCCATATTGCCGAGCAGCTGCTGCATGACGGTTATTTCCTGACCCGATGTTGGGGTTTTTTCGCGCACATAGGGTATGTCAGTGCGTTGGGGGTCGACATTTTTAAGGTCGGTCACAGTGCCACTCTCATCAAAGAAGACAACGATAATGCGCTCATTTTTTACTTCCGGATCAAGGATGCCGCGCTTTTCTGTTTCCTGTCCAAGGTAATACCAGACATTGTCGTCAAAGGGGGCTCTGGTCGTGGGGGAGCCCAGTTTACGCATGACATCTGATTGTGTGTCCACACCGGCCTGCACTTCGGCAAGCTGATAGTCCTGTATAAAATTGCCCTGTACGGCCTTTGTCGGAG
>Ga0055584_100000921_pt1 | contig 28379 bp, 20 predicted proteins | sample OSDHelmetaG_FD_58716 | JGI IMG/M metagenome (GOLD analysis project Ga0055584, IMG submission 58716) | Pelagic marine sediment microbial communities from the LTER site Helgoland, North Sea, for post-phytoplankton bloom and carbon turnover... | ecosystem: Environmental > Aquatic > Marine >... | reverse complement strand
GAAAAAACCCGTCGTCATTATTCCCTCGATCCGCACGATCGAGGCCGACCGCATCGCCGCGATTCCCGAGGATGTCGATATTTTTGTCGTCGATGACTCGGACGGCAATATCAAGAAATCTCGCGACAAAATGACGGTCTTCACCTACGACGACCAGCGGGAAGTCATGGGTAAGGATTATGATCTAATCCCCCACAAGACTGCGGCGTGCCGCAACTTCGCGTTCTATTACGTCTACAAACACACCGACCATGACGTCGTGATTACTCTCGACGATGATGTGTTTTGCCCACCCAATTTCATGGACGCGTACTCCTGTGTCGGCACAGAAGGCACCTGGCCCAACGTGGAGGTCGATGGCTGGTACAACACCATCTCCTTCCTCAATGAGTTCGGCGACGATGGGCGCACCATCTATCCGCGCGGCTTCCCATATTGGCTCCGTCATCCCCTCGAAGAGAAATTCACTGAAGTCTCCGGACGCATGACCTGCATCATGGGGCTTTGGAAAAACGTTCTCGACTATGACGGACTGGATAAATATCTGTTCGAGGATTATCGCTCGCTGCGAAACGATGTGAAGCTTGTCGAGCCGCTCCTCACAGTCGGAACGCCAAAGGTTCCCACCAAGTTCTCTTTCTGTGCAATGAACTTCGCCTTCCATCGCGACATGTTGCCGGCAGCCTACCAGATGCCCATGGATCGAGAGATTGCCAAGGGCTATCCGATCTGGAGATTTGACGATATCTGGGCCGGCTATGTGATCGAAGCGCTGGTGCATAAGCGCGGCGGCCAGGACCTGATTGCAGTTGGCGAGCCCGTCGGTACTCACCTCAAAGAAGGCGATCTTCTCAAGGAAGTTCACGGCGAGCATTACGGTCACCTGATGTCACCCTACTTCTACGGCATGATCGATGCGGGAGTGGACGCGGCGCAGCCCGGAACCTATGCGGCCATGTATCAGGACGTATTCGGCTTCCTGGTGAACAATTTCACCAAGGTGGCTGATGATCTTCTCTGCCCGCCGATGTACCGTGAATATTTTCTGGAAACCTTCCAGAGACTGCATCGCTGGTCCGAACTTTTCGATCGCTAGCATTTTCCGGAAGCTGCTTGCGGCCATAGCCCAAGAGGCAGGACACCAGCTTCCAAAAAGAACCGAGGAGGGCCGGAGCGATTACCGCTCCGGCCCTTTTCCTTTTGCGGCAAACTCCTGATTTTGGAAAAGCCCATGAAAATGGGCTTTTCCGTCCTGGTTTGGCCGCGCGATTTGCGGCCGCAAACGTGTTTGGGCAAGTCTTGAAGATCTCGCGGGGATTCCCGTCAAAAAAACATCGTTCAACCAACTGTCCCGAAAAGGAATCGAGAAAAGCATATGATGAAGTTTATCCTCACCACAGCCATGGCATTCGCCCTGATCGTCAGCCCCACGTTTTCATCCGCGGAAGAAGCCGCTCCGGCTGACGACAATCAGAAGACGTTTTACGCTTTGGGCTTTTTGATGAGTGGCAATTTGAAAGCTTTCGATTTGACCCCCGCAGAACTCAAATTCGTGCAGGAGGGCCTAGCCGATGGCGCCAGCGGGAAGGAGCCCGCCGTGGATCCCAATGCGTTCCGTGACCAGTTGCGAACAATTTCGCAGGAGCGCAGCACCGCGCGTGCCGCAAAGGAGAAGGACGCCGGGAAGGCGTATCTTGCCAAAGCCGCAAAGGCACCCGGCGCCGAGACAACAGATTCCGGGTTGATCTTCACCAGCGTCGAGGCCGGGACAGGAGCTCAGCCTGCCGCCACCGACCGCGTCAAGGTTCACTACACCGGGAAACTTCTCGACGGAACCGTATTTGACAGCTCGGTCGAGAGAGGGACTCCGGCAACCTTCCCTCTCAACGGCGTGATTCCTTGCTGGACCGAGGGTGTGCAGAAGATGAAGGCTGGGGGCAAAGCGACGCTGGTCTGTCCCTCGGATATTGCTTATGGCGACCGTGGCGCTCCGCCCAGCATTCAGCCCGGAGCGACGCTGATCTTCGATGTCGAGCTGATCGAAATTGTCGCGCCGGAGAAGGTGGTGACTCCCGATCCCACCAAGTAAGATGTCGGCATGAAAGCCGACACGACACGATGCTGAATCTGGCATCCGCAACCGATCGCGCCTGGGTCGACCGGGCCTCTCTCCAAATGGAAGAGGTTCTGGTCGACCACGCGCATTGCGAAAAGAAGGCGGCCTCGACCGCCATCAGGCTGCTCTTTCGCTACCCTCATCTGGAACCGCTGCAAATTCCTCTCGCACGTCTGGCGCGCGAAGAACTCGCTCATTTCGAGACAGTTCTGGGCCATCTATCTCGTCTCGGCATGACTTTTCAGAGGCAAAAAGCGAGCCCTTACGCCGGGGAATTACTGGCCGCCGTCCGCACCCGCGAGCCGGATCGGCTCCTCGACACCCTGCTCTGTCTCGCCTTGATCGAGGCACGAAGCTGCGAGCGCATGAAATTGCTCGCCGATCATCTCGACGACCCGGAGTTGCGAGATCTTTATCGTGGCCTCCTGGCCAGCGAAGCCCGACATCACAGATCTTATGTGACTCTGGCTGAGGAAATCGCCGGAGATCACGACGTTTCCGAACGACTCCGCACTTTGGCAGAGCATGAGGCTGAGGTGCTTTCCCGGATGCCGAAGCACTTGCCCCGGATGCATACCTGAGCACATAGCACCCTCTACAGGGCTGCGAATTAAAGCCTTGTGCTTTTTTTGGAACCCATGATAATTTCGGGGTTGGCTTGGCTTGTGGCCCCGGGCAGAAACTTGAATCAGGCAAACCAGATCCGGTTGGATCGCACACAAAATCCCCAAAATTTATCCCTGGGAGGGGTTCCCTTGAAATCATTTGCTCAAATTTGCCTTCTTTCTCTATTTGTCCTGCTGCCACGAACCGGCTTGGCCACGGAAGCCAGCGATCTGTGCACGGGGAACCCCTGTACAATCAGCAGCGCCGTCACCATCGATGCCGGCTCCGTTCTGGAATTTGGCGCAGAGACCGACCTGGTCTTCGCGGCTTCGGCCAAAGTCACGATCGAGTCTCTGCCTGATCCGGTCCTCCGGCGCATCACCTTCAAAGCCGGAACGATTACGATGCGCAGCGGTGCTGAAATTGACGGCAATGGGGCGCAATCTCGTGTCGACCTAGAAGCCCTCGCGGGAGACATCTCCCTTGAGGTCGGAAGTATCATTGACGTCCGTGACAATGACGCGGGCTCGATCTACATCAAGGCTCTGGAAACTCCCGGCAGCGCCGTGACCGCAGCCGGCGAGCTGCGCTCCTCCGCCACCGGCGCCGATGCGCAGGGAGGGGTGATTTCAATCGATGCCTCCGGGCCGATCACACTATCCGGCGAGATGATTCTCAATGCCTCTGGCGCGGACTCCGCGGGCGGAGACTTCTCCGCATATGCGGGCGGCGACCTCGTTGTGAGTAGCGAGATCACCACACAAGGCGGCGCCTACGGCGGCGGACCGATCTTCTTCAGCAGCACGGGCGGGAACATCATTTTCAACGGAGAGATCGAGGCCTCCGGCGGCGGTCCTGACGGCGAAGCCGGTTCCATCGACTTTTCCGCTCCCGCAGGCCTTGTCGATATTTCCGGGATCATGAACGGCAAGGGCGGGGCTGGTGCCGACGAAAATTGCGGGGACGGCTCACCACTCACGATTGAATCGGGCGGAGATATCGATCTACGCTCCGAGCTACGATTCCAGGGCGGCACCCAGTGCTTTGGCGGTGAAGTCGATATCACTACCAGCGGCAGTGTCACCATGCATCCCGGCAGTTCACTCTACCTGCGCGCCGGCGGCAGCTACGGAAGTGGCGGTGGCATCTCCATCGCAGCGACCGGAAACAGCATCATCCGGGATGCCGATCTGACCTCCCCGGGAGGTGGCGGATTTGTGGAAATTTTCTCGGGTGGAAGCACGGAGATCCTTGGAGAGCTCGATGCCGAAGGCACTGGGCGCGATGGCCTCGGCGGTATGGTCCTTCTCTCCGGCTGTTCCGTCAATGTGGCGGCAGGCGCCGAGATCGATACCCGGGCCGGCTTTGTCTACCAAGGACTTGGCGTCAACGAGATCCGGGCCCGCGGAGCCATCACGATTGCCGGCACCATGCTGGCCTCGTATGCAAATGTTTTGATCTACGACACCGTGGAACCGACCATCACCGGCAATATCAGCGCCGACAACGGCTCGGATCCGATAATTACACCCGTCTCCGACCCCTCTCTCGATGGGGCGCAGCCGCCGGTCGTGCTCCCGGAATGCGCGAGTGCGTGTGGCGACGGCACGACCGATGAGGGCGAGGTTTGCGACGATGGCAACATCCGGAACTGTGACGGTTGCAGTTCCGACTGTAGTCGAATCGACGATCTCTGCGGCGATGGTATTCTTGAATGCAACGAATCCTGCGACGATGGGAATCTCGACAATGATGATGGCTGCGAAGACACGTGTCAGCCAACCGGCGTAGACGGGATTCGCATCCCCGGGACCAAGGCCCGCAACGGCTGCCTGGTCCAGTGGGACCTCGTCACAGCGGACCCGGCACTGGATCGCAACGGCAACCCCGATAACAAACAGTCGTGTACCGACGGGGATCCCATTTGCGATCAGGATGGCGTGATCAACAATTCCTGTGCCTGGGAGGTCAGTGCCTGCCTCGGTGTCAATAATCCCGAGAAACCGCTCTGCGACGCAGAGCCCATTGTCTTTGCCAAGTTGCGTAAGCCGCGAGTCGGCTTCGGCCGGGATCCCGTCGACCTGAGCAATGCCGCTGTGGTCGCGTCAGCACTCACCGGTCTGGGTGGGACCGTGAAATCCGGAACGACCACTTTGCAGAATGGACCCAATCTGCCCGAGGACGGCCTCTGCACGAATTCGTTCGAGTTCGTAGTCCCGGTGGGCGGTCGCTCCCTGGCGGCCAAACCGCTGAGTGTAGGTGCCCGGGATGCCGGCGGCCGCTCGGTGGTCGGCAACAAGATCAATCTCGCCTGTCTGCGAAATGATGCTGTATGCGGCAACGGCGCGTTCGAGATTGGCGAACGTTGCGATGATGGTAATCTCGACTCCTGCGATGGTTGTTCCAATACCTGTAACGTCGAGGTTTGCGGCAACGGTACCCTCGAGTGCGGGGAGCAATGCGATGACGGCGACCTGAACGGCACCGAGAGCAGTCGCTGTAACCTGACTTGCGAGATCGCACCCACCGACCTGAGAATCCCCGGCAGTGGCTCGAGCAAAACGGACTGCGCTGCCGAATGGGTCGTGGAAACCGGACCCGGTGGGGTCCCCATCGCGCGGAATGGGCTCCCCAGACCTATCGCTATCTGCGCTCAGGGCGATGCAACCTGCGACTTTGATCTTGCCGCGCCGGGTTGCCAGTTCCGGCTCTGGGGCTGCTTCGGTGGTGCCGATGAGCGCATCAGCTGCCCCGCACAAGCGGTCAGCGAGATCGATCTCAAACGTCCGGCCGCACGTTCCCGAAAGGCGATCGATCTCGCCGCGAGAGCCAGCTTGCTCGAGGGACTCAATGACGGCACGCTGCTGAACACCAGCGAGGAAAGCTGCACGAAGGCGATGCTGGTGGATGTCCCACGCGGATCAAAACTGGTGATCGCATCCAAAGTCTCCGTAGCGGGTTCCAAGAAGCGGGACGGAGACCGTCTCAAGCTGCAGTGCCTGAAGTAGCAAGCACCACAAGGTAGCTCCGGATCCGGAGCAAGCCCCGCACTGTAGCTCCGGATCCGGAGCTACAGTGCGGTCAGTTTCTTCTCGGTCCCCGTACTGGAGGTCTGATAACCGGGTACCGCGCCGATCTCGCGACGAAGATCTTCGCTCCGCAACACTTCGCAGAGAGCCTCGCCCACCGGCGATGCCGCGAAGTCCTCTCGCAAGACCAGATCATAATCCTCCTGGTCGACCGGAATGAAGTCCAGGCCCAAAGCGACAGCAGCTGAGCGGACTCCTAATCCGACATCCACAAGGCCACTGGAAACAGCCACCGCAGCCGCAGTGTGCGTAAAGACTTCGTGGTCGTAGCCGTCGATTTCATCCGGATCGATGCCGGCGCGATCCAAATGAAAATCGAGTAGAACACGCGTACCAGCACCCCTCTGGCGATTCACGAAACGGACGTCCGTCGTTGCCAGATCCGCAATGCCGGACAACCCTCGCGGATTGCCTCTGGGCACCAGCAAGCCCTGCTCCCGCACGGCGAGGGTAAGGATCCGCACCGGCACCTCGGGAATCAGTCTTTCGATATCGGGCAGATTGTAAACTCCGGTCTCCGGGTCGAGGAGATGTGTCGCCGCCATATGAGCTTCCCCGCGTCCCAGAGCGAGCAATCCCGCGAGGCTGCCGACCGAGCTGGTCGCCAACTTTCCGGCGGGGAAATTCTTTTTGAAGACATTCTCCAGAACACCCAGCATCGGGTCATGGCTGCCCGTGACCAGAACGGTGCCCTCAACCTCCGCGCGAGGGCGTAATAATTCGATCTCGACCTCTTCCCCCGCATTAATCCCCTCGACCAGAGGGGATACGCGCAAAAAACCGTCCGCCTTGACCATGGTGGTAATCGCGCCAGCACCCCGCGGCAGAGGGCTGACCAGCAAGCGCCCACCCACCCGGCCGAGCGTCACTCGAATGAACTCCTCCTGTCCGAGACGCGAGGGCAATTTACGAGGTGCGATCGCCGCAAGCGTCACCCGATCCGCGATTGCTGTGCCGAGGAGATGCGCCAGCAAGGGCTCCAACAGCTCTCGACAAATGATCGCCGAAGAAACTGGATAGCCAGGCATCCCCAGAGCAATCCGCGTCCCCATTTGCGGACGGCCTGCCGGCGGATCGAGACTCGCGACAATGGCAGGCTTTCCAGGCATCACATCGACCCCGTGTGCCAGCAGAGAGCCCATGCCGGCGAGTGTGGACGCCGTAAAATCGTGCTCACCTGCTGACGAACCCGCGATGACGCAAACCACATCGGCTTCTTCGAGGGCTGCAAGTAATCGCTGCCGCAATTTTTCCGGATCATCGACGACCGGCGGCAGCCTGACCGGATCTCCCCCCCATTCATCGACAAAGGCTGCGATCATCCGGGAATTGAACTCGACAACGCGACCTGGTTCGAGACTATCGCCAGGCTGGATCAGCTCGGTTCCCGTCGGCAAGATCGCAACGCGTGGACGCGGGCGCACCGCAACTTCCTGGCGACCTGCGGCGAGCAAGGCGGCTACATCAAACGGTCGAATTCGATGTCCCCGAGGGAGCAGCGGTTCGCTTGCCACCACATCCTCCCCCACCAGGCGGACATGCTGCCAGGGAGTGCTCGACGTCCGCACATGAATCTGTTCCCAATCCGTACCGCTCACCGGCTCCGAACCTGTGGTCTCCGGATGCTCGTGGTTCGGTTCCTCGTCAGGCCCGCAACAACCATCGTCGACACCCACGGCGGTCTCGGTGGTTGGCAGCATCGGGCGTCCATCCACCGGGGCCTCTCCGGAGAACACTCTCTCGATCATGACGACTGCATTGGCCCAGGTCGGCAAGGCGTTGCCGGTATCGACGTACGAGAAAGGATGATCGACAGATTCCGGGTCGCCTCGTTCAAAGGTAACCGCTCGCCCTTCGCTTGCGCCGAAACTATCTTCCGCGCGAATCGCAATGCCGTCCATGGCAGCGCCGTGATAATGCGGCACCGATTGCGCGGCATATACGGCATCCGCGGTAATCCGGCCCAGAGACCCCTCGACCCCAACCACCTCGTGCGTGGATAGAGGGCTCGCGCTGGCCAACATATCGGCCCGAGCCTCCTGCAGTGGCTTTTTGTTCAAATAGCGCTTTCTCGACATCAGATCCCCCCTGCGAACAGGATCACATCCACTTCGCTGCCAGCTTCCAGGCCCTCGCGATGCAGATCCACGACAACGTACCCGTCGGCGTATACCAGAGAAAAAATGGCCGCAGATTTACCGGGCAATGGCTCGGCCACCATTCCTTGCGGGCCTTCCACGACGCGGACGCGAACGTAATCTTCGCGACCCGGTGCCGAATCGATATTCCGCCCCAATTTCGCCCGGGTACGGTTCTGCGGCGCAAAGGCGAGAGCGGGCGCCTCGCCCGAGAGGATCCGCACCAACGGGCCTCCGAAGACGGCAAAAATCACCAACGCACTCACAGGATGGCCGGGCAAACCGACAATCGCCTTTCGTTCCGATCCGTTTCCGGTCATCGCCAGAATGGTCGGCTTCCCCGGGGCGACCGAGATACCATGGAAAAGAAGTTCCGTCTCCGGGACTCCGGCAATGACATCGAGAGTCATATCCTTGACGCCCACCGAGCTGCCGCCCGAAACAAATACCGTATCCGCACTCTCCAGAGCACGCGCCAGAACGCTCGCGAACGCCTCCGGGTCGTCCTTGCAGATCCCGAAGTCCAGGACCTCTGCCCCGGCCGCCTCCGCCATCGCGCGCAGGGAGATCTGATTGATATTCCGGACCTGGCCCGGTGCGGGCTCGGTTCGAGGGTCCACAATTTCGTCGCCAGTGCCGATCAAGGCCAATCGGGGGCGTCGAACCACCGAAACCTCGAGGATGCCCACCCCGGTCAATGCGCCCAGATCATGGGGGCGAAGACGCCTCCCCGCCGGCAAAACCTCTGCGCCGGCTGCGATATCCTCACCGATACGGATCACATGCTCCCAAGGCGACACGCTCCGACTGACCTCGACCTGCCCCCCCGCCACTTCTTCCGTGTACTCGATCATGACCACCGAATCGGCGCCTTCCGGGAGCATGCCCCCGGTAGCAATCCTCATCGCGCAACCGCGCGGCAATGGTTCTTTGGGTGCCTGACCCATCTCGACCACACCCGAAAGCTTCAAATACGCAGGCAGGGAATCCGACGCACCAAAAGTGTCCCGGGCCCGCACCGCATAACCATCCATATGGGCGCGATCGAATGTCGGCAGGTCGCCGGGAACCAGCAGGGCCGCGGCCAGAACGCGGCCACTCGCAGATTCTACCGGAACAAACTCGGAACCGAGCGAGTTGATCCGACCGATCGCCTCCCGCGCCTCCGCCGGGGGGACCACCCGAAAAAAAGGTTTGATTTTCTCGATGTTTCTCATAGCGAAATCCGACGGTGCTGCAGACACGGAAGTTGCTGGCGAACGGCCCGACCCAACGACCGGTCCAGAACCGCCATGGCCAACCCTTCACCCTCGGCGCGAAGGTCCAGAATCGATCCCCAGGGGTCGATCAGCGCGGAATGCCCCCAAACCTCTGTTCCGGAAGTCACCGGACCGACTTGAGCCGCAGCCAACATCCAGCATTGATTTTCAATCGCACGGGCGCGAAGAAGGACCTCCCAATGTGCCGGGCCCGTATGCGCTGTAAAGGCCGCAGGGGTGACGAGAATTTCCGCGCCCTCGCGCACCAGCTCTCGGTAGAGTTCCGGAAATCGCAGATCATAGCAGATCGAGAGACCGATCTTGCCCACCGGCGTCGAAACACAAACGGGTTGGTGACCCGCCTGGAACCTTGCTGATTCTTTTTCAACCGGCCCCCCGGGCACTTCAAGATCGAAGAGATGCATCTTTCGGTAGACCCCCAACCGCGCGCCATCGGGACCAAGAACCACCATGGTATTGAAGGGAAGAGCGTCGGCCGTCCCGGCAGCTTCCAGAATCGAGCCCGCGACCAGAGTCACCCCCATTTCGGCAGCCACCTCGCTAAGCAACTCGACGGTGCGACCCTCGAGAGACTCGGCAGCGGCAGCCATCTGTGCCGTTGCGCCTCTCCAGGAGAAGAGCTCGGGCAGGACGACGAGACGCACGCCTTGATCGGCGGCTTTCCGCACCAGGTCAAATGCCGTGCGCAGGTTTCTCTCCTTGTCCGATCCCACGCGCATCTGCACGCAAGCCGCCAGAACCGAATCCTCGCCAACCGGGGCCTTCGAAGTCACCCTTTCGGGCTACCGACCCCCCCGCGCAGGTGCAACAGCCCCTCAAGAAGCCAGAGGGATCTCTCCCATCTGAACCTGAAAGAAGTCCGCACACGGCCCCGAAAGCATCGCCTCGGCAACCCGGCGGGCATCCGGCCGATAGGTGCCCGCTTCCACGGCAGCCCGAAGCCTTTGGCAGCGTGCCCGCGACCCGAAAGAGGTCGCCAATAATGCGTCCAGACCCGTGTGATCCCCATGCCCCCGCCCGAGAAAATCAAATGCACTCATTGGAACAGCTGTCGACCGCCACAAGGCGCAGCTTTAGGGTTCTGCGAAAAAAAGTCGCAGTCATGCGACCCCCTTCGCCGGGATAAATTGATTAAGCCTCTGTAATCTCAGGGACTTTTATAATTTTCGGGCAGTTGAAATTTATTCTTCGCCGAGCCGGATCTCCTCCCGACAATCCGCCAGCAATCCCCGCATCCGGCCCATCGCCTGGCTGTGCAGCTGGGAGATCCGACCTTCGGTGAGGCTGAGCACTTCAGCCATTTCGCGCATGGTCAGCCCTTCGAAATAATAACAGGAAACGACAATTCGCTCCTTTTCCGGGAGCTTTTCGATGGCTTCCGCCAGAATTTCGACACGTTCCTTGCGCAAAACCTTCTTCATCGGTCCAGCTTCGGACGCATCCGAGAGGACATCGTCCCCGCAAAGCATTTCCTCGCCGCGCCCAAAGGATAAATCCCCTGTGGCAATCGGTGCCTGGGTACTAAGATCCGTCGTCGTGCGATTATAATCCTGCAGACTGAGGCCCAATTCGGCAGCAATTTCCTCAGCTACCGGCGACCGACCCAATTCCCCCTCGAGTCGGCCAACAGCCGAATCGATCTCGTGGGCGCGCTGACGCATGCTTCTCGGCAACCAGTCACATCGGCGCAGATAGTCGAGAATCGTCCCCTTGATGCGATATTGCGCATAGGTCGAAAACGAGGCCTCTCGGTCCGAATCGAATTTGCGCATGGCATCAAGCAAGCCCAGGGTGCCCCAGGAAATGAGGTCCTCGGCCGCGACTTCAGGCGGCTTTCGCGGCAACATCCGCTGAACTACCTGACGAACCAGGGGCAAATGACTTCGGACGATCTCCTCGTCATATGGACTCTGTTCGGTGCCGAGCAGTTCCCCGCAAAACAGTCTTTGCTGCTCGACATCGGCGTCCATGACCTCCGAGTTCAATTCCAATTCCGCATCAAACGAGGTCTCCGCTGCCAACTCGGCCCCCGCCACCATCTTCCTCACCGCTGCCTGTGCACCCATGACTCTTTTATCCCCTCTCGATCCAACCGTGGATCCTGTGATGCGAAGCTTTATAGCGAGAACCTTGCCAAGCCTTATCGGCCACCGCGATTCAAGAAAAATCAATAAAAATAAGGGTTTCCTGAAATCTACGGAACTGAAATGGTACAATTTTGCCGCGCAGAATTGTCCACCATTGTTCGAAATTGTCCGATAGCCCCCCGGCGCAAAGATCCCCCGGGGCTGCGGAAAACTTCTCATATTGCATTGCGGGCCTTGCCGGGCTTGCGTACAGACACCGCCATGGCCAGTGAACGCACGAAGGAAATCAAACGCCGCCGGAAACGTCGGAAAGAAGTCGCCCGCGCACGTAAAAAGGAGGCCATCGCGGCCTCTCGCACCAAAAAGAAATAGCCGGTCGCCGGAAAAGGCCCTCTCCCGGTTGGATTGTCCCGAGACGGAAGTCTTGCCGGCGACGCCCCAAGGGCCGCAAGTTCGACGTCGAACTGCAGGGCAAGGGGCCAATTTCCCACCCCTTCCTTGGAACAGGGGGTTCCTGCATCCGCGGTTTCATTTGCAGTTCGGGCCGAAATCCTGCACCCGTGCCGAAGGAATCATGCGAGCCGCTTTACTCTCCGAGGGAAAGTTCCGGATTGAGGAACTTCCCGAACCCGTTCCCGCTGAAGATCAGGTGGTCCTGAGCGTGGATGCCTGCGGAATTTGCGGCACCGACCATAGCCTCTGGCAAGCTCCCGGACTCGCACCAGATACCATTCTGGGCCACGAATTCGCCGGACGGGTCCTGCAAATCGGCAGATCCGTCCGAGAGTGGGAAGAAGGGGATGCGGCCGCAGTTCTGCCGATTCCCTACTGCGGTCGATGCGAATTATGCACCGATCACCGACCGAATCTCTGCCGCAGCGGCCTGCGCGCGATGATGGGATGCGGCAGCACGCCGGGCGCCCTCGCCGAAAGAATTACCGTACCCGCAGTGCAACTGCGCCGAATCCCCGGGGATCTCGACCCGGCCAGTTTCGCCCTCGTGGAACCCCTTGCGGTAGCGCAAGCAGCGGTTGATCTGGGCCGCATCGCCGCGGGCACGCGCGTCGGAATTCTCGGCCTGGGCCCTTTGGGGCTTTTTGCGGGCCTGATCGCCAAGGAACGCGGCGCACTGGTATTCGGGATCGATCATCGCTCGGATCGAGTCCGAACCGCTCACTCTCTGGGACTCGGCGCCTTTGTCGCTGACGAGCTGGCCGACGAACGCCTGCGCGATCTGACTCTGGGTGGACCGGAAGTCGTGATCGAAGCCAGTGGCAAGGAGGACGCCATTGACCGCGCGGGCGGCATCGCCCGCATTGGGGGTCGCGTGGTCATGGTCGCCAGCTACCACGCGCATTCCAAGATCGAGCCCGGTCATTGGGTCGACCGTGGTATCTCGCTGCTACCCTCGATTGCCTACACCCCGCAGCAATTCGACGAGGCCGTCGCCATGGTTGCCAGTCGGGCGATCGACGTATCCCGCCTGGTCTCGAGCGTGCATCGACTGGACGAGATCAACGAAGTCTTTGCGAGTTTCCGGGTGCAGACCGACCAGATCAAGCTTTTGATCAGCCCGGGCAGCTGAAAGCAGCCTTCACGGTACCGGCGAGGTCCCCGCGCCGACAACCCAATCCAGTTCGGCTGCGGTGGACAGTAGTTGTGCACGTGCATCAATTCCGACGTACAAAGCCTCTGCGAGGTCGCGCTCCGCAGTGAGCAACTCGACGATCGTCGCCAGCCCCTGCTTGTAGCTGTCCCGATTGGAGCCATAGGCCTCGGTAGCCGCGGCTTCGAGCGCCTGCGCGTATTCCCATTTTTTCCGGGCGGCTCGAAAGTCATGATAGACCCGCCAGATGGCCGCCACGGCCTCGAGGCGAGCGGTCTCCAGTGCCGCTTGTTCACCAGCGGCCTCGGCTCGGGCCTCCCGAATGGCGTTCCAGCGATCGAAGCCCTGAAAAAGCCGCCACCTGACGCTGAGCAGCGCCCGGTAAGCAGGTTCATCAGCGGCGTCGGTCGCGCTCGAGTTGATCGTGTACCACCAAAGATCCTGACCCCAGCCCGCATCGAGATAGACCTCCGGCAGAAGGTCAGCCTGCGCCTCCTCGGCGGCCGCCTCGCGAGCGCGAACGCGCGCCATCTGCGCGAGGAGATCCGGACGATCCACCAATGCCTTTGCGATCAAATCATCGACGGAGGTTTCCAGGGCGGCCGGCAGAGGGAGATCTCCGAGTCGAACAATCTCGACCGGTTGATTGGCCGGAATTCCGATCGCCATCGCCAGCTCGGCCTGGCCGTGACTCACCCCGACACGTGCGCTTTCCAGATCGTAAATCGCCTTGGCCCGTGTTTGTCGGGTCAGGAGGACATCAGGAAGTGTCTCCAGTCCTCGGGCTCGGCGTTGCTCCGCGGCCTCATTCACCGAAACCGCACGGGCCAGGTTCCCTTCAGCCGCAGCCACCATCGCCCAGGCTGCGTCCAGAGCATAGTAGCTCCGCGCCACGGCGAAGATCACGTCCTGAATCACCCGATTCGAAGTCAGATTCGCGGCTTGCAGCCTCGACTCCGCAGCCTCGAGCGCTCCCGCACGGCGGCCAAAATCGAGCAATGTCCAGGTCAGGGACGCCTGCGGCAGAACTTCCCACTGATCCACCCGAATCGGCGCTTCCTTCTGTTGGAACAAAAAACTTTCGTAACCGGCATCCACGCCGGCCTCCAGCTCCGGAAAATAAGCCGACTGCGCCCGCGCCGTTCTGGCCGCGGCAGCCTGCGCCAACTGCCACGCTTGCCGGGTCGCCGGGTTTTTCAGCAACGCGAGATCGACCAGCTCCAACAATCCCTGCGGATGCTCGCTCAGATCATCCGGAGTCGAGGGTAAACCCACGCCCGCCGAGGCTGATACTTCGGGCCCTCCGGACCAGACCATCCCCGGTCGTGCGACCACGCGATTTTCCGGTGCCAGGAATGTCGGAGCTCGCCCACCGGCGCACGCCATCTGGAGCATCAGGACCCCGAGGACCGTCAGCTGCTTTACAAGGGCTCGATGTTGGTATCTCATCCTGCTCCATAGGCCGCTATCGGAATGCAGATATCAAAGATACCCCGATCTAACGGGCACAGCTTGGCGCTTCAGGCGATTGGTGCGGCAACGGCCCTTTCCCTGCAGGCCTGTGATCCGATCGTGAGCATCGATGGGGCTTTCTTCCCCGCCTGGATGGTCAGCCTGATCACCGGCATCGCCGGCGCGGCCATCGTCCGACAGGGCCTGATTCGATTATCCATTGACCCCTACGTGAAACCCCGGGTCCTCGTCTATCCCAGCCTCGCCCTGCTGATCACAGTCAGCCTCTGGCTGCTTCTCTATCGGCAATAAGGCATGGACGAACTGACGAAAGAAGATCAACGACGACAATGGATCGGCACTTTTTTGTCCGTGGCGATCATCATCTCCACGATTGTCGTTTGTCTGGTCGCAGGTCGTCTGATCTTCGAGAATCCTCGGACAGATGATGCCTCCGTGCGGGCCAATTGGATCGGCATCGCACCCCATGTGAGCGGGCCGATCGTCGAGTTGCCGATTCGGGACAACCAATATGTGGAGAAGGGCGAACTTCTCTTCGTAATCGATCCTCGCCCCTATGAGGCAACCCTCGCTCTCGCCGAAGCTGACCTCGCCGTCACCGATTTCGAGATTCGCGGGCGTCGTCGCGCGATTGAAGCCACGGCCGCCGAGTTGGAAAAGATTTCCGCGCAGGATGAGTACGACCGACAATATCTCGCGCGGATCGAGCCACTGCTGGCCCAGGAGTTCGTGACCGCGAATGATGTCGCCGAGGCCCGCACCAGAGTAGCAGCCTCCAAGGCCGCCGTGCGGCAAGCACGCCAACGCCTCGATCAGGCAATCGAGGCGCTGGGCGAGATCGACGACACCAACGCCTACCGAGCCGCCGCGGAAGCAGCTGTTGCCCAAGCACAATTGAACGTAGGCTATGCCTCCGTGCACGCGCCCTTCTCGGGCTGGATCACCAATCTCAATCTCGCTGTCGGAGAGTATGCCAATCAAGGTCAGGAAATATTCGCCCTGATCGACGATCGCGTCTGGTATGTGATGGCCAATTTTCGCGAGACGTTCCTGTCTTCCATCCAGCCGGGCATGCAGGCTGAGGTGTATTTGATGGCCTATCCGGAGGAGAAATTTTCAGGGACAGTTCAGGGAGTCGGCTGGGCGCTTTACCAGACAAATGGCGCCTCGGTCGGAACGCTGCCCGACGTCGCGCCAACATTGAATTGGGTGCGACTCGCGCAGAGATTCCCGGTACGTATCACTCTCGACCAACGCAATCCAAAGAAACCCTTCCGCATGGGCGCGACCGCTGTGGTAACCGTCAAAGGCTTTGCCGAAGAAACTCCGAGCGACCGATCGAATCGAATCGATTGAGCCGGCCGGTGGAGCAACTCAAATCGCAGAAGTTGCACCGAGGTTCCTGCGAATGCGAAAAGACCGATCATGCGACTCCGATGCGCTCTCTTTCTGACCCTCCTCTCCGGATGCGATTTCGGGAACTTTGAACCAGAACATCCCGAATGGTCCCCACCTGGCGGGGCCGCTCCAAAAATCGAAGTCCTGCCGCGCGAGCCCTGCCTGGATCGACGCGAAACCAGGCAAGCTCTTTTTGGCGATCTTCATGTCCATACCGGGCTCTCCATGGATGCCCGAGGCCGAGATGTCATCAACCAACCCGGCGACGCCTATCGTTATGCACGGGGCGAGGAGATTTTCGTTCCGCCGCTTGGTACGGACGGCCAGGGCACTCGTGGGCTGAAGATTGATCGACCACTGGATTTTGCCGCCGTCACCGACCATGCCGAGTGGCTGGGCGAAGTCAGTCTCTGCACCACACCCGGTTCGGCAGTCTACGACACCGGCGACTGTCGTATTTTCCGGGGCGAAGAAGACTCCTGGATAGCGTGGATGCTGGGCCTCAAGGGTTGGCCCTCTCGGATGCTCGGGATCATGACATTGGAAGGTCGCGGCGCAACCATTTGCGGGGACGAGGCTCGCCCCTGTCGCGCTGCGGCAAAATCTCGCTGGCAAGAAACCCAGCGTGCGGCCGAGGAATTCTATGACCGGTCTTCCTCGTGCAAATTCACGACTCTGGTTGCGTGGGAATACAGTCGCTCTCCTGGCCGCACGAAAATTCACCGCAATGTCTTCTTCCGAAACAATGTCGTTCCCGAGCTCCCGATCTCCTGGATCGACGCTGCCACCGAGGTGGATTTATGGGAGAAGCTGGTCAGCCGCTGCCTCGACACGGGCACACCGTGCGATGCCCTGACAATTCCCCATAATCCCAATCTCTCCGGGGGGCATATCTTCACGCTGGACTATCAGGACCTGCCGCTTGCCGAACAGAAAAAAAGAGTCGCGCTCCGGGCACGACTCGAGCCGCTGGTCGAGATGATGCAGATCAAGGGCGAGTCCGAGTGCCGCAACGACTTATGGAAAGTGCTTGGCGGCGTCGATGAGCTTTGCAATTTCGAAAAGATGCGCGGTCTTGGCGATCTCGGCCCCGAGAATTGTATCGGCACCGAGCGCGCCCTCGGGGCCATGGCCCGCAAGGGATGCGTCCAGAGGCTGGACTACGCACGCTATGCCATCATCGAGGGGATGCGCGAAGAGGAGCGCCTCGGTATCAACCCCTTTGAAGTGGGTTTTATCGGCAGCACGGATACTCATAATGCTGCACCCGGTGTCGTCGTCGAAAAGAGCTATCCCGGGACGTCCGGCATCATGGACGATACAGCGCGCAAACGCCTCACAAGCGGAAACGGCGCCGCGGGGATCGGCAGGAATCTCGCCAGAAACCCCGGCGGGCTTGCGGGCGTCTGGGCGGAAGAGAATTCCCGAGAAGCCGTCTTTGATGCCCTTCGACGACGCGAAACCTTTGCCACCAGCGGCCCCCGCATCCGCCCCCGCCTTTTCGCCGGCTGGAACTTGCCGCCGGACCTCTGTGAACGGAGCAATCTGGCCGAACTGGGCTACGAACTCGGTGTTCCCATGGGAGGCACCCTCCCGGACGCGCCCGACATCGGTGTGGCCCCGACGTTCGTCGTGCAGGCACTCGCGGATCCGGGCACAGCGAAAAATCCCGGAGGCTTGCTGCAGCATATTCAAATCGTGAAGGGGTGGTACGGGCCCGACGATACCTTCCACCAATCGGTGCATGAGGTCGCCGGCGGGGCCGAAAATGGCGCGACCGTCGACCTCGATACCTGCGCCGTATCCGGCCCCGGGCACCGAGAGCTCTGCGGGGGATGGCGCGATCCCGATTTCGATCCGCATCAGCGAGCCGTATATTACGCTCGGATTCTGGAGAACCCCTCTTGCCGCTGGAACGCCTGGCAATGCCTCGAATTCGAGCCCGAAAATCGACCGGGCGGCTGTCAGGACCCTGAAATCGCGCGTGTCATTCAGGAACGCGCCTGGACGTCTCCCATCTGGTACGTACCTCCCAGTACGTGATTTGGCTGGAAGACATTCATAAGGCAGTTGGCGGAAGAACGCTTTTCGAAGGCCTCCAGCTGCGTTTCGAGCGCGGCGAACGGACCGGCATCGTAGGCGCCAACGGGGCCGGCAAGTCCACCCTCCTCAAACTCATCGTAGGCGACGAGGAGCCTGATGCCGGCCGGGTCGGTCACAACTCGGGCATACGGATCGGCATGCTGCGACAGGAGCTCGATTCCCAGTCGGAGGAAACGGCACTTTCAGCCGCGCTCCGCCCCGACCCGGAATTCGCTCGGCTGGAGGCAGCCCTCGAAACGCTCCCCGACCGCATCGAGAACGCCACTGCCGAAGAGCAGGCTCGACTATCCGCCGAACTTGCCGAGGCCCATGAACGATTCGCCCAACTCGGCGGTCACGATCGGGAAGCACGCGCCCGGAAAGTTCTCGCGGGGCTCGGATTCCCTCCGGGAGATGAGGAGCGCGCCCTGCGCACCCTTTCAGGAGGCTGGGCGATGCGTGCCGAGCTGGGCCGACTTCTGACAACACCGCCGGACGTGCTGCTTCTGGACGAACCGACCAACCACCTCGACCTGGAATCCGTCCTCTGGCTGCAGGACCATCTGGCGGGGTCCGATATCACATTGGTCGTCATCTCCCATGACCGCGCGTTTCTCGAGGCTTTGACCCAATCGATTGTCGAGATCGATCGCGGCATCGTGACCCGATACGCAGGGGGGTTCCGGAGCTACCTCCGACAACGCGACGAGCGCCGCGCCCAGCTCGAGGCCTCGGCCGACGCACAAGCGCGCCGGATCCGGGAAACAGAGAAATTCATCGAACGCTTCCGCGCCAAGGCAACCAAGGCACGACAGGTGCAGAGCCGGATCAAGGCGCTGGAAAAGGAAACTCGAATCGTCGTCGAGAAGGATGCGCGCAAAGTCTCCTTCCAATTTCCGCAACCGCCGCGGACCGGGCGTCTCGCCCTCGCGCTCCAGAATGTCTCGAAATCCTACGAGGAAACGCATGTCTACAAGGATCTCGACTTCCGACTTGAACGCGGCGAAAAGACCGTACTCGTCGGCCCCAACGGCGCCGGGAAGTCCACCCTGCTGAAACTTCTGGGCGGAGTTTTAAAGCCCGACCATGGCGACCGGGAAGTCGGCTTGCGAGCCACAGTGGGCTACTACGGCCAACATCGCCAGGAAATGTTGGCGCTCGACAATACGGTGCTGCAGAACGCGATGGACTCCTCCCGTGATGCCGGGGAGACGGAAGTCCGCAGCCTGCTCGGCGCTTTCCTTTTCCGCGGAACCGATGTCGACAAACAAGCCCGAGTTTTAAGCGGCGGTGAAAAGAGTCGTCTGGCCATGGCGATGGTTCTTCTCAATCCGCCCAGCGTCCTCCTGATGGACGAACCGACAATTCATCTCGATATGCCGTCGGTCGATGCGCTCGTAAGTGCCCTGGAACGTTTCGAGGGAGCGATCGGCTTCGTGAGCCACGATGTCCACTTTATCCAGAAAATCGCGCAGCGGGTGGTCCGGATCGAGCATGGCGAGGTCCGCGACTACCCGGGTGATTGGGACCACTATCTCTGGCGACGCAAGCAGGAAAGCCTGACCCCGGAAAACCTTCCGGCATATGCAAAGAAGACGGCGAACGCGCCCAAGGACATAACGGCGCCTCCTGTCGAGCGCAGCGGGCGCGCCCGCAAGGAGGAAAAAAGGCTCGCCGCGGAAACTCGCAACCAGAACGCTGCCAAAACGAAGGTCGTGCGCGCCGAAATCGCACGACTCGACAAGGATATGGCGCGTCTTGAAGGGGAGCGGAAGGAACTCGAAGCACGACTCGCCGATCCTTCGACGTACGAAGCCGGCAGCGACAATGTCCGCGAAAGCCAGCAGCGTCACGCGGAAATCAGTCGAGAATTGGAAGAATGCGAAGAACTCTGGCTGGATCGCCAGACCGCATTGGAATCCTTGCTGGACGAATAGGCGATCAGCCGCCCCGTCATGCACTTCCGTCCGCTTGACCCGACACCGCCTCAAGCGTCATACCAGTGATGGAGGAACATCCGCTATGGCCGTTCGAGGTAAGGCTGGTTTTTTTCTCGTTCTGTTTTCATGGGTTGCTTGCGCGACAGGCTATGCCTTCGCTCAGGCTGAAGACGTGACGCCAGCGGTTGAAACGATCTCCGTCCAGAATCCGGGTGCGGAAGCGACAGAGAGCTCCCCCGAAAGTCTGGTTGAGAACTCCTCCGGCGAACCCGAGCAAGCCTCGGAAGAGAGCTCCGCTTCGAGGCGAAAGACCATCGAAGAAATTGTGGTGTCCGCACGCAAGCGGAGTGAACGTCTGGAAGAAACTCCTGTCGCCGTGACCGCACTCAGCGAGAGCACGCTCCGCGAGGCAGGGATCACGCGGCTTGACGAGATTCAGGACCTTGTCCCCAACCTCCAGATCCACGGGGCCGATAGCGGCGCGGAAGCCAACTTCGTCATCCGTGGCGTGGGGACTTCCAATACCGATATGGCCTTCGACCCCGGCGTCGGCGTCTTCATTGATGGAGTCTTTCTGCCGCGGTCGGTCGGTGCGCTTCTCGATGTGATCGATATTGAACAAATCGAAATCTTGCGCGGACCTCAGGGGACCCTCTTTGGCAAAAATACCGTTGGGGGAGCCGTCAATATCACCACAACCAAGCCAAAGGATTCCGTGGAGGGCTTTGCTCTCGTGCGGCCCGGGAGCCGCAAGACGATGCTCGCTCGGGCGATGCTCAACCTGCCGATCGATTTCGGGCCCTTTGAGGACAAACTCTTCACACGATTTTCGTTTGCCTCCGTGCAGGATGGTGGCTGGGTCCGCAACGTGCCTCGGAAGCAGGACTGGTCCAATCGAAACACGCTCGCCTTTCTCGGCTCGCTTCGCTGGTTGCCCACCGATTCATTGACGGTCGACGTGAGCGGCTCCTGGTCGCAGGATCATAGCTATGCCGCCGGAGGCCAATGCGTCTTTATTCAGGATACCGGCCTGGCGGGTCTTTTCACTCAGGCCGGATACGACGTACAAGAGGCCTGTGATCGGAGTGAGCCATTTCGCAACTGGTCAAATACCTCGCAACTGCAGGAAACCATCTCCTACGGGACTTGGGGAACCATTGATTGGGATATCGGCGAAATCGCGGGCATCGATCTCCGGGCAAAATCGATCACCTCCTGGCGCGAGCAGGACTTTCGCTTTCGCCAGGACTTCGACGGAACCGATCTGACGATCGTACAAATATCGGATGCAGGCGGCGGCAGCCCCTTCGATGGCAAGCCGGGACATCAGCGACAGATCCAGCAGGAATTCCAACTCAGCGGCACAGCGATCGACGATCGTCTTGATTTCATCGTCGGCTATTTCAGTCTTTGGGAGAACGGCTCGGACAACCGCGTCGTCCTCTCCGGCTACGAGACCGCCATTCGCTTCGGGAAAGAAAACATCACGGCGATCGACAACTTCACCTGGGCACTCTTCTCGCAAGCCACTTTCCGCGCCCGTGAATGGCTCAGCTTCACTGGTGGCCTGCGCTATAGCGAGGATCGCAAGGGCATCCAACAGTCCAATATCGACCCCTTCTTTCCCGACCAACCCGCGGACAGCGAGCCCCCGAAGTCCGCCCTGTTCCCGTCCTGGACCCCGATGGGAACCATCTCCGTATTGATGCCCGAAGCCTTGCTCGAGGATACGCCCTTGGACTCTCTCCTCTCGTATTTTACCTACGCGCGCGGCTTCAAGGGTGGCGGCTTCAATGGGGTCCTGAATCCGGCCGATATCAATCTGACGGACTTCGCCCCCGAAACTCTCGACTCGTTCGAAATCGGTTTCAAATCGATTCTCTGGGATCAGCGGCTGACCATGAATATCGCGGGCTTCGTCGGCCTCTATGATGATATCCAGGTCACGCAATTGCAGGATCTCAGCGAAGAGGGTGAGATTATTCCGAATATCGTGCAGGTGACGATGAATGCGGCGCGAGCAACCACGCGCGGAATCGAATGGGAGTTCATGGCGCTACCCATCGACGGATTCCGCGTGAGCGGCTCGATGGGACTGCTCGATGCTGTCTATGCCGACTTCCCCGACGCACCCAGTCAATTGGATGGCCAGCCGATCAGTCGCGCGGGCGAGACCTTCCCTTTCAGCCCTCACCTGCAAACCCATCTATCGATGCAATATGCGCTACCGATCGATCTTCCCGGACCAGCCTGGATGGACGGCTGGATTACCCCGCGCTTCGATTGGAGCTACCAGAGTGCCTTCCATTTCGAAGGGCCTGAGGTCTGGAGCTCGAATCAACCGGCCTACCACCTGCTGCACCTCCGGCTCAGCTACGATTTCCTCGACGATCGAGCCCAGTTTGCCTTCTGGGGACAGAACGTCACCGGGACGGAATATCTGCAATGGTCGATGCCGGCGACAGTGTCCTCCTGGGGAACTGCCATTCGCTTCTGGGGCCAACCCGCGACCTGGGGCGCGGAACTCTCCTACCGCTTCTGAGGCGGGCCCGGCGCCAGGGAATGGTGGTTGACAGAGAGCCGCCGCACGGCTGAAGCTGAAGCCATGACCGCCTCCACCGACCCGCCAGCTCTCTTTCATCCCTGCGGCCTGGTCACCATGACCACGGACTTCGGGACGACCGATGGCTATGTGGGCGCGATGAAGGGCATGATTCTGAATCACGATGCTCGACTTCGGATCGAGAATATCGCGCACGGGATACCGCCGCAGAACATCATTCACGGCGCCACCACAATGTCGGCAGCAGCGCCCTATTGGCCGAAGGGGACCGTCCATATGGTGGTCGTGGACCCGGGCGTCGGAACCGATCGACGCGCCTTGGTGGCTGTGGCTGGTGGCCAATGCTTCGTGGCCCCTGATAATGGCGTTCTCGGCCCAACTCTGGAAAGGCTGGGACCATTCCATTGCCATCAGATCGAGAGAAATCCCGACACGGAACCCTTTTTGCCGGTAGATCTCGCGCCAACGTTTCACGGCCGCGATCTCTTTGCCCCGATCGCCGCCGCCCTTGCCAGCGGTTCGCTTTCCCCGCATCAAACAGGTCCACGATACGAGCCACTACCCTTGCCGCGACCGCATCCCTTGCGCCGCGGCAACCGCATCGAGGGCACCATCCTGCTCTTCGATCATTTCGGAAACGCCATCACGAATCTTCGTAGAGAGGACCTTCCTGATGCCTGCGCGGCGCAACTTCCTCGGAGCGAAACCGTCGTTGCCCTGTGCCGCACTTACGGGGAGGTCGCTGAAGGTGAACCGCTCGCCTTGATCGGCAGTGATGGCTACCTCGAAATCGCGATCCGCAACGGCCATGCCGAAAAAGGCCTCGGGCTTCACGTCGACGATAAAATTCAGGTGAGCGAATCCTGAATTCGTGACCCATAATCGGAGAAAAACCTTGATTTGACGTCACTTGAGTTAGGGCTTGCCACCGTAGTCGGCATTGTACATGATCTCTGGATGGCTCATCCACAGAAAACTCCCATCGCAAGAGTTACTGCAGGTACTCTCATCGCCTTGCTGCTGATCATCAGCGGTTGCGGTGGGGGGTCCTCGGACAACGGGATGCCGCTCCTCCCGATGCCCACCCCGGAACCAACCGGAGAATCCACACCCGAGCCGACGCCTGAGCCTGAGCCTACCGGCAGTCCTGAAGAGTGTGACGAGATCAACACCTACGAAAGCACTTGGGAAGGCATCTACGAGCAAATCTTCGTGCAGCAGCAGTGTGCCGACGGGCCCTGTCACGGATCCAATGCAGCCGCGGGACTCGACCTGAGCCCGGAAGTCGCGTGGGCGAATATTCATGAGATCCCGTCGCAAACTTTCGACCTCGACTTGATCGAACCCGGAACACCGATGGACAGCTATCTCTATCTGAAAGTTCTCGCCAAACTGGATCCCGAAGGAGTCGAGATTGCCGGCGGCGCGATGCCCACGGGCAATGGTGCTTTGAGCACGGACGATATCGAACTTCTGCGCCTATGGATCAAGAATGGTGCACAGGAAGACGGCACCGTTGCGGGTACAGCCGAGCTACTCGGGGCTTGCCTCCCCGAAGAACTTCCGCAATCGATTCGGCCCCTGGACGCCCCGGACCCGAGTGAAGGCGTTCAGTTGATCATGCCTTCCTACCTGCTGCCGGCCGCAAGCGAGCGTGAGGTCTGCTTCGCGACATACTATGATTTCTGCGGACAGATCCCTGAAGAATATCTGACCGAGAGAGACACCTCCTCGAACCAGGGACAACCAAGGCAATACGGCCAGAGATTCCGGATCGAGGAATACAATCTCCGACAGGATGCACAAAGCCACCATGCCATCTTGATGGAGTACACAGGATACGCAGACGTCGATGCTCCTGAATTCGGCGATTGGACCTGCAGTCTGGGCTCGAAGTCCGGCGAATCCTGCGACCCCAAGGAACAAGGCGCTTGTGATGATGGTTTCTGTATCAGCCGCATCGTGGATACTCCCGGGTGCACCGGCTTTGGCCCCCCTGGTGGCCCCAGCCCCCTTAGTTCGACAAATCTTTTGACCGTGCAGCAAACTTCCGAGAAAAGAAGCATGCCGGAGGGCGTCTTCGACGAAATGCCCTGTGAGGGAATTTTCTACTGGAACTCCCATGCGTTCAATCTCACCGGCAGCGATCTCGAAATGAATGGGCGACTGAACTGGACTTTTGCCGAAGATGCGCAGATACGCTCTCTCCAGATCTTCGATGCCGATCAAATCCTGAGCATCTCGATCCCCGCGTATGAGGAAAAAACCTTCTGCCAAAGCTGGGTCGCACCCCAAGGGTCACGCGTCTACAACCTTCTCTCGCACTACCATCAGCGCGGCAAGGAGTTCCTCGTCTACGACCCTGATGGTGAACTGGTCTATCAGAACTTCAGCTACAACGACCCTCTGAACAAATACTTTGATCCACCATTGGAGATGGACTCACCGGACGTTGAGGATCGCACCTTCCGTTATTGCGCGACTTATAATAATGGCTACGGCGAAAACGGTGAGCCGGACCCGAGCGTCGTGAAGCGAGCTTCGGAAACCCCGCAGAATTCGATTTTCGGTCGATGTACGCCAACCAATTGTTGGTCGGGCCAGGTTGGGAAGCCCTGCAACGGCTTGGGCGATGATGCGACTTGCGACTCCACCCCCGGAGAGGGCGACGGGCTATGTGATGCGTGCCCTGTCAACGGAGGCGTCAGCACCGAAGACGAGATGTTCCTGATCCTGGGCGCCTACTATATCGGAGAAGAATAACGCTAAAAAGAGGCAGCGAGCAGGCCCCATAAGGGGCCTACTCGCCCTTTTTGATCCCAAGACTCGGGGAAGCCTTGCTGACCCTTGCACCTCCCCCGCGCTGGATCACCGCGAGTCCAAACCGATCCTGAATCTTGTCCAGCGCCTCGTTCAGACTCTGGTCCTCGCGCGGCGCCCCGGCAAACATATCGATCTGCCCTGTCGCCGACACACCGACCTCTTGCAAGCCGGCGGCCGTCAGTCCCAACAACCGAACCTGCGGGGGCAAGGAGTCGTCGGACAACAACTCATGGCCAGCGATGCGGAGCCGACGCCCATCCTGGGTTGGTTCCGGCAGGGTCAATTGGCGCGTGTAGATCCGATACTTTCCCGGTCGATCCAGCTTCTCGTTGGATTTGATCTTCAACCGGACCACCCGAGCCTCCAGGTTCTCCCGCCGCAGCCGACGTGCGACCGCTTCGGCGTGCTGACCAATCATCTCGCGTAATCGGACGCGGTCCCTTACATCGGTCGCAAAGGTCTGTTCTTCGCCGATCGATCGAGCTTCGCGCGTGTTCTCGACCGGTCGATCGTCTTCGCCGCGTGCCAGCGTGCAGAGCCGCGCCAGTTCACTTCCGGGAGCCACATCAACCAACCCGGCCAGATCACCGATGGTGCGGATGCCCTTTCGCAGCAGTTTCTCCTCCTGTACCGGCCCGACACCCCAGAGCCGACGAATCGGCAAAGGCGCCAGGAAGTCGCGGCAGTCGCTCGGCTCCACAACCAACAGGCCATCGGGCTTGGATAAATCACTGGCGATCTTTGCAACCATTTTGACCGGCCCAATCCCGACGGAAATGCAGAGGCCCGTCTCGGCACGCACGCGATCCTTGAGTCGCTGCGCGATCTCCTCCTTGTGGCCACCCAGAACACGCATCGATGCCGTCAGATCGAGGAACGCCTCATCGAGCGAGATCGGTTCGACCTCTGGCGAGAACTCATCAAATACCTTGCGTATTTTGCGGGACTCGCTCGCATAGAGCTTCATATTGCCCGGGACCACCTCGAGATGCGGGCAACGCTGCAGGGCCTCGGATGTCGGCATCGCCGAGCGTACCCCAAACGCGCGAGCCTCGTAGGAAGCCGCGGTTACCACGCCGCGCGGGGGTGGCCCTCCAACCGCAACCGGACGACCACGGAGCGAGGGGCGATCTCGCTGTTCCACCGAGGCATAGAAAGCATCCATATCTGCATGGAAAATGATCCGGTCTCGCCTGAATTCCATCGCGCCTCAGCGCCCCAGGGCGATGGCCATCCTGTCGACAGCCTCCGTCACCAGCCCTGCCGAGGTGGCGAAATTCATTCGCATATACGAGGAGTAGCCCGCGCCGAAGTTCGGACCTGAGGAAAACGCCACGCGACCTTTCGCAAGAAAAAACTCTGCCGGGTCGGCATCCAACTGCAGGGCCGCGCAGTCGACCCACGCCAGATAGGTGGCGTCGGGGACTCGGAAAATCAGTTCCGGAAACCGCTCCTGCAGGAGACCGCCCAGCTGGTTCCGCCGTTCCTCGAGATAGCCGCGCACATGGTCCAGCCAGGGCTGACTATCGCGCCAGGCCGCGATCGTTGCATGAATCCCGAGCAGACCGATCCCGCCACGCGCATGCATCGGCACCCGGGCAAACTTTTCCTGCAACTGAGGCGAGCCAAAATGCGCCACGGCCAGCCGCAATCCGGGTATATTGAAAGCCTTGGTGGCCGAGGTCAATGTGATCGTTCGTGCGGCGATCTCGGGGCCGAGAGAGGCCAGCGGAAGATGCGACCTCCCGTCATGGAGAAGGTCCGCATGGATTTCGTCGCTCACCACAAGCAGGTCATGGCGCAAAACGATTTCCGCCAAAGCCTCCAGTTCCTCGCGACTGAAAACACGCCCCGTCGGGTTGTGGGGATTGCAGAAGAGGAGCATCTCCGTGCGCGGACCAATCGCCTCCTCCAACGCCTCGAAATCAATTGCGTACCCACGCGATTCGTGACGCAGGCGATTTTCGACAATCTCCCGCCCGTTCTCTGTCGCTGACTGCAGAAAGGGAGGGTAGATCGGCGTTTGAATCACCAGCCCACTTCCCGGCGTCGTCAATGTACCGACCGCAAGGTAAATCCCCTGCACCACGTCCGACAAAAGCTCCACCCGGGCGGGGTCGACCTTCCAGTCGAATTTCTCGGCCATGCGCGCGGCGAATACCTCGGACACCCCTTCGTCCCGGGAATCCCTCGGATAGCCGACATCATGGCGAGCAACCATCCCCGACAGAGCGTCGTGAATCGGGGCCGAAATGGGGTAATCCATCTCGGCGACCCAGGCGGGCAGAACCTCCGACGGGTAGGTGGACCACTTCTCACCATGCCGCCCGGCAAGGGCGCCCATGGTCAGTGCATCGAGATCAGGGAGTACCAAACCACTCCAACCCACAGCTCAGTCTTCGTCGGGAATTCGATACTTTTTATGACAACTCTTGCAGCTCTTGAACATTTTCTTCACGGCTTTTTTTACATTACCGCCATCTTTGGCGGCCGCAGCGATCGCGAGCGCGTATTTGGCCATATAGTCGTTATAGGCTTCGAATTCGTCGGGATTGGTCCAAATGCTGGCCTTCGCTCGAGAATTGGGATGCGTGCTCCCCGCAGGGAACAGTTCGGCAAATTTTGGCGTCAAGCGAGCAATCTCCTCGGCCGGGGCGATCACCGCCTGCGTATCACCGGCTTTGGCAGCTTCATTGATTTTCTTTGCGGCCGCGCCAATCTCTTCCATCAATTCGACTCGATCACGAATCGGCCCAGCCGGCAGACTTGCCAGATCGGTTTCGGAATGGACAGTGGGCGCCAAAAATAGCCCGACCAAAATCAAAAAACCCGTCACTACGCGAAATTTCGATAACATTTCAGATAATCCCCCCGAGAGTATGGCGAGCAAACGCCCATCGATACTCTTACCCAACCCAAAGTTGGAAGAAGAGGCAAGCCAATCCCTTTCTCCATCCGCGTCGGGCCGCTAAAGCTTTTCCATGCAGGACAATCCTCTCGCGAATACGATCGACAACTTCACTCTGGGAAATGGCGAAACCGGCAAGTTCTACTCTCTGCTGAAACTGGAAGCCGCTGGCTTCGGTGACATCGCACGCCTGCCCGTCAGTATCCGGATTGTTCTGGAATCCGTTTTGCGAAACTGCGACGCCCAGCGCATCCGGGAAGAGGACGTCAG